>Ga0153915_10002215_pt1 | contig 17828 bp, 12 predicted proteins | sample Opewatmetagenome_2_FD_107003 | JGI IMG/M metagenome (GOLD analysis project Ga0153915, IMG submission 107003) | Freshwater wetland microbial communities from Ohio, USA - Open water 3 Core 3 Depth 3 metaG | ecosystem: Environmental > Aquatic > Freshwater > Wetlands | place: USA: Ohio, Lake Erie...
CACTGCACGTTCAATCTGACCTCCTCACTCCTGCTTCAACTCCGGGAATACTACATCGCGAGGCTGAAGCCATTTGTCAACACACGTGTGAACACTCTGGATGTGGAGGGGTTCTTGAAGAAGTGGAGGGGGAAGACGGATCCCTGGATCGACCTCGCCCTGAGACCCTCTGAAGAGTTTGACAGCCGTGACCGGGACTTTCTCTACCGGAACAAGTGGAATGCGTTCTCTATCAACGAGGTCATGATGGAGCGGTTCCCCGAGTTCCGGGCGCTCCAGCGCAAGTTGCCGGTGGAGAGGCCGGCACCCGATGACCTGTTCACGACGGATGAGCTTCGGGAGCTAAAGTTCTGGTCCTATCTGGCCCAGTTCGATCCTGACTTCCTGAACGGTCCGGTGAAGCTTGAAGACGGCACGACGTGTGACCTGAGTGGGTACGTTGAACACAGGGGCGATGGAACATATCGCTTGAGGAGGCGGGTCGAAGAAGCGGACTGTCAGCAGATGGTGGTGGAGGCGTACAAGGTGATGTCCAATGTCATACCGGTCCACCGTTCGCTGCGGTACAACGCGCGCGAAAGGAAAGGGCAGATCGATATTGTCACGACGCCCTATTACCATCCGATCCTTCCGCTCATTTACGACTCCGACCTCGCGAGAATATGTCAGCCCGGAGATTCCCTTCCGCAGCGCTTCGCGTATGCGCAGGATGCGCGGGCCCAGGTGGTGAAAGCGGTGAAGTTGTACAAGGAGGTCTTCGGATCGGCGCCTTCGGGCATGTGGCCGGGGGAGGGAGCTCTTGCCCAGCCGGTTCTGGAGATTTTGCGGCAAAATGGCATTGTCTGGTCTGCAACGGACGTCAAGAACCTGAGGCGGTCCGACCCTCCGGACCAGGCCAATACAACCCCCTATAGCTTCCCGGCAGGGAAGGACCGGATCGCCCTGGTGTTCCGGGACACTGAGCTTTCCGACCGGATCGGGTTCAAGTATCAGGAGTTTGATGGAGAGGAGGCGGCAGAAGATTTCGTCCGGTCCATCCTTGCCTTTGCGCCGGAGGGGAACCAGGGGGATGTTCTCATCACCGTCATTCTTGACGGCGAGAACGCGTGGGAGTGGTACCGGAAAGATGCCGACGGGAAGAGGTTTCTGCATGCCCTGTACCGGAAGCTCGTGAAGCTGTACCGGGAAGGGCGCATCGTCACAACGACGATGTCCGAATACCTGACCGGAAACGCTGCGCGGACAGTTGCGCCTCATCCCGTGTCCGGCCTTCCGCGCATGCGGTCCCTCTGGCCGGGATCGTGGATCAATGCAAACTACGACACCTGGATCGGGGAACGTGAGGAGAACACCGCTTGGGGGTACTTGCTCAAGGCGAGGTCTGACCTGAGCGCTTCCGGCGTACGGCGGCCGGACCCATCGGCGGAACCGCCGCGCAAGGGGATAAATGCGTGGTACGCTTTCAAGAGCTGGGAAGCGATGTATGCGGCTGAGGGGTCGGACTGGTTCTGGTGGTACGGAGCGGACCAGCAAGCACTCGGCGGGGATGAACCGTTTGACCTGGGATTCCGCACCCACTTGCGCAACGTGTACACCTATGCCCGCCTTGCCGGGGGGAGGATGCCGAGCCAGACCTTCGAGCCGATCATCACACTGGGATCTCTGCGCGGCGGAACGGGTGCCGGCCTGTCAGGGGCCGGCGGGACAATGGCGAGCAGCGCGGGCGAGAAACGGACGGTCCTTTTCACCTGCGATGCAAGAGCGGAGAGCGTACCGCGCGCGATCTTCATCACCGGCAACCTGCCTGAGCTGGCGCAGTGGACGCCAAACCGCATTGCCCTGCGGGACGACGGGGCCGGCGGTGACAAACAATCAGGAGACGGCGTGTGGACTTTTCGGTTGGATCTCCCTGCAAACATGGAAATACAGTACAAGTATACCAATAGCGGAAGTCCCGGCAACTGGAGTCCGGGCGATGAGCTCCCGGGACAGAACCGGGTTATCCGCGTCGGCCCGGGAGCGGTGCCTCTGGTCCTCAAGGATGTGTTTGGGAAAATAAACTGACGTCGATCCAGAACCACCCATTCTGTTGCGCCAAACGGTCTACTGATTTCCGGAGCATGAGCATATGAAGCGTAAGATGTCGCGCAGGGCACTGGATGTCCTGCAGCATACTCTCCAACAGAAAGCACATGAAAAGCGGCGTGCGCGGTTTCCCTACAGCGTCCCCGCACTCTGGAGTTCCTCGAAAGGGGCCGGCAAGACTCTGAGGGTGAATCCCTTCCAGTACTACCATTCCGTGGTCACAACCATCAAGCGTTCGCAACCGCGGCGACGGGGTCGGGCAACAGGAGGCGAATGGTCAAAGAACGCCGTCATCTACAACATGTTTGTGCGGACCACGACCGCGTTTGACCATAACGGGAACGGAAAACTCGACCTGCCGCTGAATAGCGACGGGTTCCGCGAGACTGGGACGTTTTTGAAGGCAATCGCGATGCTCCCCTTCATCAAGCAGCTCGGGTGCAACACCGTCCACCTCCTGCCGGTGACTGCGATCGGCCACGACGGGAACAAGGGGACGTTGGGATCACCCTACGCAATCCGGAATCCGTACGAGCTTGACGAGAACCTGAGCGAGCCGGCGCTCGGCCTGGATGTGAAGACGCAGTTCAAAGCGTTCGTCGAAGCGGCGCATCGCCTGGGGCTGAGGGTGGTGGTCGAGTTTGTGTTCCGGACCGCGGCCAAAGATGGGGACTGGGTTCAGGAGCACCCGGAGTGGTTCTACTGGATCCAGGAGGGAATCCCCACGCGGCATCCGGGTGAAACCGACGAAAGCAAATACGGCTCGCCGATATTCACGCAGGAGGAGCTCGAGCGGATTCACGAGGATGTCGACCACAATCGGCTCGGTGATCTGGTGCCACCGCATAAGGAATATTGCTCCTTTTTCACCCAGCCGCCTGCACCGGAGGCCGTGGACAAGGCACACGGGCGCTATGTTGGAACGCTTGCGAATGGCGCGAAGGTGAAGATCCCGGGTGCCTTTGCCGACTGGCCGCCCGATGACAATCAGCCGCCCTGGGGGGATGTTACGTACCTGAGGATGTACACGCACCCGCAGTTCAACTACATCGGGTACAATACCATCCGGATGTACGACAGCCGCCTCGCGCAGCAGCGATACGTGAACCGACCCCTGTGGGATCACATCGTCGGCATCATTCCCTACTATCAGCGCGAGTTCAGAATCGACGGCGTCATGATCGATATGGGACACGCCCTTCCCAGGGCGCTCAAATCGGAAATGGTCAGCACTGCCCGCTCCATTGATCACGACTTCGCCTTCTGGGATGAAAACTTCTCCGTCACGCAGAAAAGCCGGGCGGAAGGGTACAACATCGTCTTCGGGTACTGCTGGATCGACCAGGTGCACCCGGATCGTATGAAGAATCTTGTGCGCACGCTTGCCCGCGAGGGGTTTCCGATCCCCTTCTTTGCGACACCCGAAAGCCACAATACTCCCCGTGCAGCTGCGCGCCCCGGCGGGGTCCTGTATGCGCGCTGGGCGGCAGTCGTCAACAGCTTTCTTCCTGCGGCACCGTTCATCCACTCGGGCTATGAGATCGCTGAACGATTCCCGATCAACACGGGGCTCGATTTCACGCCCGAGGAACTGAAACGGTACCCGTCGGAAACGCTTCCCCTGTTCAGCGAGTACGGGTACAATTGGCTCAGCAAAGAGGAATTTACCGGGTGGATCCGCCAGGTGCTTGCGCTGCGGCGACGGTTCAGCGACATCATCGTGGATCCGCATCCGGAGACGTTTCGCATGCTGGAAGACACCCAGCCCTCGATTCTTGCCTTTGCCAGGATCGGCCGCGGAGCGAAGAAGAAAATCGCGTGCGTGAGCAACATGAATCTCACCGTGGAGAAGCACATTTCGCTTCCCCTGGAGAGCTCGCACAGGCACCTCAGAGATCTGCTCACGGGCCACGCCTTGGCATACAGGGAGGGAAAAGTGGACCTTGTCCTCGGGCCCGGACAATGTATCGTGTTTGAATTCTAAAGGGATAACACGGTGCTCAATTCCCTGTCCTCAGCAGCCCAGGTAGTTCGCAACCTCGTGCTCGTGACGCTTCTTGTCCTGCTGGCCGGGTGTGCGAAGAAGGCTGATCCCCACCGCATTGTCATCTGGCACCAGATGCGCGTGGATGACCGCCTCGTACTCGAGGACCAGATACGTGAGTTCATGGCGCAGCACCCGGGGATCCTTGTGGAACAGATCTACAAGGAAACAGAGGAGCTCCGCTCCGGCTTCATCGTCGCGGCGATCGCCGGGCAGGGACCGGATCTGGTGTACGGGCCCGCTGATCAGGTCGGCCCCTTTGAAGTAATGGGCATCATCCGGCCGTTGGAGGATCTGTTCACGCAGGCGTACATTGACTCGTTCATACCCGAGGCGACCTGCCTCTACAAGAGCCACCTGTACCAGCTTGCGGACAAACTCGGGAATCACCTTGTCCTTATCTACAACAAAGACCTTCTCCCCACGCCCCCGGAAACCGATGTAGAGCTCCTCAGGGTAGGAAAGGAGCTGACGCGCGACACCAACGGGGACGGCAAGACAGACCGGTACGCACTCACCTGGAACTACACTGAACCCTTCTTCTTCATTCCTTTCCTTACCGGCTTTGGCGGGTGGGTTATGACCGACGACGGGACCCCGACTCTCGACACGCCTGCCATGGTGGAAGCGTTGAAGTTCATCAGGGACTTGCGGGACCGGTACCACATCATCCCCGGTGAAGCGGACTACAACGTCGCGGATGCGCTCTTCAAGGACCGGATGGCGGCAATGATCATCAACGGGGACTGGTCATGGGCGGGGTACAAGAAGGCGGGGATCAATTTCGGGGTGGCGCCGCTCCCCCGGATCACCAGCACCGGCATCTGGCCCGCGCCGATGGTTGCGCCGCGGGGCTACTCAATCAACATCAACGTCGCCGGAGAGAAGCTCCCGCTGATTGTCGAGCTCCTGAAGTTCCTCATGCGGCCCGACATCCAGCTCCGGACGGCAAAGGCACTCTGGAGTATGCCCACACGGCGGGAGGCGGCGGAGTCCGAGTTCGTGCGGAGTGACCCCGTCCTCCGCAACTCAGCACTCCAGATCTCCCGCGGTCGCCTGATGCCGATGGTACCGGAGCTGCGGGCGGTATGGGATGCAATGCGACCGAGCTACCAGGCGGTCCTGGGGGGTGCCACGACACCCGAACGGGCGGCAAAAGCTATGCAGGAGCTTGCCATACGGAAGATCCGGGAGATGAACGAATGAACCGCCCAGCGCAAAAGGCCTTCATTGTTTTTCTCGTTGTCCCCTCCTTCCTCATTCTCGCGGCGGTGGTGTTCTACCCGTTTGTCTACAACGTGGTGATCTCCCTTTCAAACATGAACCTCCGCCACATCAAGGACTGGTCTCTTGTTGGCCTGCAGCAGTACTACAAGGTGTTCTTTGAACCCACCCAGCCGAACTTCTACCTGGTGTTTCTCAAGACCATCATCTGGACCGTCGTGAATGTGTTTTTCCATGTCACGCTCGGGGTGGCCCTTGCGCTGCTCTTGAATCAGCGGGACATCAAGGGCCGGCCCCTGTTCCGGACGCTCCTCATCCTTCCCTGGGCGATCCCCCAGTACATCGTGGCACTGACGTGGCGAGGGATGTTCAATTATGAATACGGGTCGATCAACCTCATTATCACCAAATACCTGAACCTCCCGGCAGTGGAGTGGCTCAAGAGCCCCGCGGAGGCATTCCTGGCGTGCATCCTGACAAACGTCTGGCTCGGGTTCCCGTTCATGATGGTCATTGCCCTGGGGGCGTTGCAGAGCATCCCCCACGAGTTCTACGAAGCGGCGAATATCGACGGTGCATCGTGGTGGCACAAACTGCGTCACATCACCATTCCCCTTCTGCGGCCGGTCATGGTTCCGGCGATAACACTGGGGACGGTGTGGACATTCAACTCCCTCAACATTGTGTGGCTGGTAAGCAATGCCGGGGAGCCGTCCGACCAGACCCACATTCTCGTTTCTTTCGTGTACAAGGCAGCTTTCAACCTCTACCGCTACGGCTATGCCGCGGCCCTTTCCATGGTGATCTTTGCCATCCTTCTCGTCTTCAGCCTCTACTTCATGAAGAAGACCCGGGCAACGGAGGCTGCGTACTGACATGAACGCCACTGCGCGAAAACCGTATCGTGTGATAAACACCAAGAGTTTCCTCCGCAGGTTTTTCACGTACGCCGTGCTGATCCTGTTTGCGGCAATTGCGGTCTACCCTATTCTCCAGGTAGTGACGGTCTCTCTTCGGCCGCAGGACAAGCTCCTTTCGACGTCGCTCCAGATTATTCCCGAGAATGCCACCCTCGTGAACTACGTCTCCCTTTTCCGTGACAGACCTTTCCTCCTTTGGCTCGGCAACAGCACGCTCGTGTCGCTCGTTGTCACCATGACAGGCGTACTCCTTGCCGCGATGACCGGATATGCGTTCTCACGGTTCCGGTTCATCGGAAAGAAAATCGGCCTCCTGAGTCTCCTCACCACCCAGATGTTTCCTGCGACCATGCTGCTCCTCCCTCTCTACATCATGCTTATCAAGCTCGGGCTGATCAACAGCTACCTGGGGGTGATTATCATCTACACCGCCACGGCGCTTCCCTTCACGATCTGGACGATGAAGGGGTACTACGACACCATCCCGTACAGCCTCGAGGAGGCGGCGCGCATCGACGGCTGCAACCAGTTTGAAGCCTTCTACAAAGTTGTCCTTCCTCTTGCCGCTCCGGCACTCGTGATTACCGCACTCTTCTCCTTTATGACTGCCTGGTCCGAGTACCTTGTTGCGGCCCAGATTCTTCAGGATACACATCTCTGGACGCTTCCGCTCGGGCTGAAATCCTTCGAATCCAACATGTCCACCGAATGGGGACTCTATGGGGCGTCGTCACTGATTGTGACGGTCCCCGTGGTCATTCTGTTCCAAGCGCTCAGCAGGTACCTTGTGTCAGGGTTGACGCTGGGCAGCGTGAAAGGGTGAAGCGTGTTCGGGCCCCTTGCGTGGTCTCGAAATTAGTGGTACATTGGGCACGAAATGCAGTCCGATTTCTACAGAAAAGACTCCAAGCGGTACGATATCCGCGGTTTTTTCCGGAAGCTCTCGCGGAACCGGCGCCTCGTTCTGGCTCTCGTCCTCGGGGTGCCGTTGCTTGGCTATGTCCTTTTTGGCAGCCGCGGCGTGATCCAGCGCGTCAGGCTGCACGGGCAGAAAGCAGAACTGCAACGCATGATCAAAGAGGCTGAGGCCGAAAACAAGAAGTTGCAGGCCGAGTCAAAAGCTCTGGAAGGCGACAAGAAGACGATCGAGAAAGTCGCCCGCGAAAGATACGGGATGGTTCGCGAGGGGGAGACGGTGTACCGCGTGAAGCCAAAGGAGTGAAGGTCTCCTCGGCGAACGCTCACCCTGTGGGGGAAACGTCCGGTAGACACAACCACCATCCCGGAAGAGCGATCATGGATCTCTTTGATGCCTCAGCTGCCCCGAGTAATGCCGCTCCGCTTGCCGAGCGGTCGCGGCCGAGGACCCTCGCGGAGTTTGTCGGGCAGGAGCACCTGCTCGGGGACGGCAAGCCGCTCCGCATCCTGATCGATGGTGATCAGGTCCCCTCCATGGTTCTCTGGGGCCCTCCCGGAAGCGGAAAGACCACTCTCGCCCGCATCATTGCCCGCCAGACCCGCTCCGAGTTCTTCCAGCTGAATGCGGTCTCCTCCGGTGTGAAAGATGTCCGCGAGGTCCTTGACCGCGCGGAGCACAATCGGAAATACGCGCGCCGCCGCACCATTCTCTTCATCGACGAAATCCACCGCTTCAACAAAGCGCAGCAGGATGCGCTCCTCCACAGTGTGGAAGAAGGCCTGATTACGCTGATCGGGGCCACGACGGAAAACCCGTCCTTCGAAGTCATTCCACCGCTACTGTCCCGCTGCCGAGTGTACGTCCTGCAGCCCCTTGCGGAAGGGCAGCTGAGGCACATCCTGGGGAACGTACTCGCGGCGGACCCCGTGCTGCGTGAGCACGGCGTCACGGTGCGCGACACTGAAGTACTGTTGCAACTCGCGGGTGGGGACGCGCGCACGATGTTGAACGGCCTGGAAACGGCCGTGCGGCTCTGCGCCTCCGGCACGGCGGCTCCCCTGGTGGTCGGCAGGAAAGAGTTCGAGGAGGCGTTTCAACGGGCGACGGTGCGCTACGACGACGGGGGCGAGGAGCACTACAACATCATCTCCGCTTTCATTAAGAGCATGAGGGGAAGTGACCCCGATGCCGCTGTCTACTGGCTGGCACGCATGGTTGAAGGCGGGGAGGACCCGAAGTTCATTGCGCGGCGGATGGTCATTTTGGCGTCGGAGGACATCGGCAACGCCGATCCGTATGCGCTGACGCTGGCGACATCGGCATTCACAGCGGTGGACTACGTCGGCATGCCTGAGGCGCGGCTCATTCTTGCGCAGACGGCGACGTACCTCGCCTCCTGCCCGAAAAGCAATGCCTCCTATATGGCCCTCGAGCAGGCGCTTGCGGATGTCCGGAAAATCACGGATGCGCCGGTTCCCCTCCACCTGCGGAATGCGCCCACAGGGCTGATGGCGCATCTCGGCTACGGGTCGGAGTACAAGTACGCACACCAGTTTGACGGTAACTTCGTCGAGCAGCAGTATCTGCCAGACCGGCTGCGTGACAAAGTGTACTACAGACCGACCGACAATGGAAGGGAACGTGATATCCGCGCTCGGTTGAAGTCGTGGTGGAAATCCAGATCGCGATGAAGAGGAACACTGCCCCTCCGGAGAGAAGGATCCTCACCGGAGGAATCACTGCCGGCCTTCTTGTGCTGGCACTCCAGGCGTTCGCCCAAGACGCTCCCGGAGCCCTCAGTGCCGGACGCCAGGATAGTGCGGCAGCGGCCCGTGATTCCGTCCGCGTGCCGCGGTCTTCCTCGGGGCTCGACACCGTTGTGACGTATGCGGCTTCCGACTCCATCGAGTATGAGCTTGTGCGCCGCACAATGTTCCTTCACGGAAAAGCGTCGCTCCAGTACAAGGACCTCGGGCTGAAGGCCGAAGAGATGGACATCAACTGGAACACCGCAACACTCAACGCCCGGGGAGTCGTGGACACGTCCGATAGCACAGGGCGGCACTACCGGGGCCTGCCACAGCTGACGGATGGAGGCGAGACGTACGACGGTTCTGTGGTGTCCTACAATTTCCATACGAAGAGGGGGAAGATCGACCTGGGAAAAACGTCCATCGACCGCGGGCGGTACACGGGAGAGGCGATCAAGAAGACGGAAGAAAAGGTCCTGTATGTCCGCGACGGACGGTTTACCACCTGCGAACTGGATCATCCGCACTTTTATTTCGAGAGTCCGACGATGAGGATCAAAGTGCAGGAGGAAATCGTGGTCCGGCCCGTCTATCTGTTTATCGCGGACGTTCCTGTTTTCGCTCTCCCGTTCGGCGTCTTTCCCGCGCACCGGGGGAGACGCTCCGGCCTCCTCACGCCCGCATTCGGGGAAAGCCGGCGTGGGCGGTACCTGACAAACCTCGGGTACTATTGGGCCATGAACGACTACATGGACCTGAAAGCCCGCAGTGACGTCTACTCGAAGGGAGGGTACACGCTATATGCGGATTTCCGCTACGCCCTGCGGTACTACTTCGGCGGAACACTGAGTGCTTCGTTCGGGCGGGAAATCAGCGGTGAACCGGGGGATCCGACCTATTCCGACAGCCGGGTCTACAACATCCGGATGAACCACAACCAGCAAATCGATCCCACCTCCCAGCTGCTGATCGATCTCACGTTCATCAGCGGCAACTACTATCAACAGACAAGCACAAACTGGAACGATCTGCTGCAGCAGAACATCGTGTCGAACGCCACCTTCACGAAATCGTGGGAAGGATCTCCTGCGAGCCTGACCGTCAACGTCCGGCGTGACCAGAACCTCTATCCACAGCCGGGTTCCGTGGAGCTCACAACAGTCCTTCCCAACGTCCTGTTCAATCTCAGCCAGACGTACCCCTTCCGCTCGCGGAAGGCGACTGGCCTCTCATCCCAGCAATGGTATGAAATGATCGGGGTCTCCTACGGCGGTCAGTTCACAAACAGACAAACCCGGACACTGGCGCTGGACAGCAGGGCGCTGGATGACAAACGGTGGGGGGCACAGCATACGCTGACCATCAACGCTTCCCCCAAAGCCGGCTACATTACGGTTGCCCCGTTTCTCAACTACCGTGAGACCTGGTACGGGGAGAGCGTCGAGAAGGGGGTGAACCCCGCCGATTCACAGCTGGTGACCTCGACGAGGCACGGCTTCAATGCCATCCGCACGTTTGACATGGGGGTGTCGGCGAGCACGAAGCTGTACGGGATGTTCCGACCGGGGGTCTTCGGCATCACGGGCATTCGTCACCAGGTGGTTCCCTCGCTGACCTACTCCTTTCAGCCGGACTTCAGCGACGCCCGGTTCGGATACTACGGGACGTATGTCGACACGGCGGGAAAGGTCCAGCGGTATGACAAGTTCGAGGGATCCGTGTTCGGCGGCGCCTCAAGCGGAAAGCGTCAGGCTCTCAGCTTTTCACTAGGCAACGTCTTTGAAATGAAAACCGCGCCTACCGACACGTCGCAACAGGAGAAGAAGATCCAGTTGCTGAACGTCGGCCTGGGACTCTCGTACAACTTCGCGGCCGACAGTCTGAGACTGAGTGATCTCTCCATGGATTTCCGCACCAATGCCGCGGAGATCCTCTCCCTCGGCGGGTCTGCCCGGTTCAACTTCTATCAGTTCGCCATTGACCCGGCCAATCCGCAGCGTGGCCACCGGATCAACACGTTCTCCGCTGCAGCCGGCGGGCCGCTGGCGAGCCTGACCGCCTTCAGTATCAGCGTGGGTACCCGCTTTAGCGGCGAGAAGACGAAGACGTCAGCCGGGCACGAGCGGACAGCCGAGGATTCTGCCCGCCAGGTGCAGCGGAGCAGATACGCGGGGCTATACGAAGAACGGGATCCGGACTTCAGTATCCCCTGGAATCTCGATCTCACATGGAACTTCTCACAAAGTCAGCAGGATCCCCGGTATATCTACCGCAGCAGCACGATGGGAGTGCGTTTCGGCTTCAACCTGACCGAGATGTGGAAGATCACTGCGAGCGCAAATTACGATCTTGTGCGGCGCGCCTTCTCCGCCCCGTACATCACTGTCTACCGGGATCTGCACTGCTGGGAGATCAACTTCTCCTGGGTACCGACCGGTGCAAACCGGAACTACCGCCTCGAGATCCGCTTGAAAGACCCGATGCTGCGTGATCTGAAAGTGACCCAACAGTCCAGTGCCCGCGGCATCTTCTGATCCGCATGTGCACCAGGGGTCGGGGGAAAACGGGGGGGCTGTGGCTCAAGGGGAGGGTTATGCCGACTGCTTGCGCTCTCCGGACCGGTACAGCGGCTCCTTCTTCTTCAGGATGACGTCTTTGGTGATGGTGCACGATGCCAGGTTCTGTCTCTCCGGCAGCGTGTACATAACGTCCAGCATGACTTCTTCGATGATGGAACGGAGAGCGCGCGCGCCCGTGCCACGTTCGATCGCCTTCTGTACGACTGCGTTCAGCGCCGCCTCCTCGAACACCAGCTCCACCCCTTCCATCCGGAAGAGCTTCTTGTACTGTTTGGTGATGGCGTTCTTCGGCTTGGTGAGAATGTTATGGAGGGCCTCGTCGTTGAGGGAATGGAGTGCGGAGATGAGGGGGACGCGTCCGACGAACTCGGGGATCATGCCGAACTTGATGAGATCCTCCGGCTGGACGAGTAGCAGGAGCTCATCGACTCTCTTGCTTTTCCTCCCCCGGATATCTGCGCCGAACCCCATCGGGTTCTGATCAACCCTTCGCGCTACGATCTTGTCCAGTCCCTCAAACGCACCGCCGCAGATGAAGAGGATGTTCCGGGTGTTGATGTTGATGAGGCTCTGCTCCGGGTGCTTTCTGCCCCCCTTCGGGGGCACGCCTGCCACGGTTCCCTCGAGGATTTTCAGCAGGGCCTGCTGGACCCCCTCGCCGGAAACGTCGCGCGTGATGGATGCACTCTCGCTTTTCCGGGCGATCTTGTCGATCTCATCGATGTAGACGATCCCCCGCTCGGCGCGCTCCACGTTGTAGTCCGCGCTCTGCAGGAGGTGGACGAGGATCGTTTCCACATCGTCACCCACGTACCCTGCTTCCGTCAGCGTGGTCGCGTCGGCGATTGCGAAGGGCAGGTCAAGTATCCGCGCCAGTGTCTGTGCGAGAAGGGTCTTCCCGGTCCCGGTGGGGCCGATGAGGAGGATGTTGGTTTTCTCGATCTCGACGTCGTCGGTATCGTGGAAGGATTCCCGGGAATCGATGCGTTTGTAGTGATTATAGACGGCGACGGAGAGGGTCTTCTTCGCGTGCTCCTGACCGATGACGTAGTCGTCCAGGGCCTTCTTGATCTGTACCGGCGTCAGGGTGGTCCGGGACCCCTTGTGGGCCGTGAAGGCCGCCATGTTGTTGCGGATGATGTCGACCGAGCTTGAGACGCAGATATCGCAAATGTAGACATCGGGCCCAGCAATGATGCTCTGCACCTCTTCTGGGACGCGGCCGCAAAACGAGCACCGCACCTTCTCACCGCTCCGTGGCTTCTGACTCATGGTTCGCTTCCGGGATGTCTATTTCTTGGGAGATCGCTCTTTCTTGATGAAGACGCTGTCGATCAGTCCGTACGTTTTCGCCTCCTCGGCCGACATGTAGCGATCGCGGTCCGTGTCTTTCTCGATGGTCGCGAGCGGCTGATTGCAGTGGTGTGCCAGGATTTCGTTCAGGCGTTTCTTTGTCCGCAGGATCTCCTCAGCCTGAATGCTGATATCGGAGGCCGTTCCCTGCACGCCCCCCCAGGGCTGGTGGATCATGATGCGCGAATTCGGCAATGCGGAGCGTTTCCCCTTGGTGCCCCCGGCAAGCAGCACGGCGCCCATACTGGCCGCCATGCCGATGCAGATGGTGGAGACATCCGGCCGCACGTACTGCATGGTGTCGTAGATCGCAAGGCCGGCGGACACGCTGCCGCCGGGACTGTTGATGTAGACATTGATGTCCTTGTCGGAGTCTTCGGATTCGAGGAAGATGAGCTGGGCGATCACGAGGCTTGCCACCGTGTCGTCGAGCGGCATCCCAATGAAGACGATCCGCTCTTTCAGCAGACGGGAGAAGATGTCATAGGCGCGCTCACCCCGGCCGGTGGTTTCGACAACCATCGGGATCAGCTGGCTGTAAAGGTCATGCGACTTCATGCGGCGGTTCCCTCCTGGGGAGTTCGGAATCAGTGGGTGGCGTGCAGATCCGGCTCGATGGTCTTCTCGCGTATTTTCGCGTGGGCGAGCAGGAACGTCATGATCTTGTCGGAGAGTATCCGCTCGCGCACGGTGCCGGCCCGCTTGTAGTACTGAAGGAGTTTCTCCTTTTCAATCTTGAGCCGTTCCGCTTCATCCGCGGCAAAACGCTCCAGGTCCTCGTCGGTGGCAACGATCCCCTCCGCCTCGGCGATCTTCTCCTTCAGGAGCAACCACTTCGCCTGCCAGAAGGCGTTTGCCCGGTTCTCCTCCCGGAAACGCTTCTCTTCAAAGTCCTTCGGGAGAGTGCCGCCGCGTGAACGATTCTTCATCTCTTCGACGAAGGAATCGAGGTATGAATTCACGATGGTGTCGGGAACGGGAAACTCATGCGAGCGCACGATTTCGTCAGCAAGGGTGTCCCGGACGCGGGATGTCCCCAGGTCTTCCCAGTACCGCCCGATGTCATTGCGGAGGTTGTTCCTGAACTGCTCGGCCGAGGTGGTTTTCCCGCCGGTGATCTTCTGAACGAGCGCGTCGTCGAGATCCGGGAGGAGCACTTTTTCCACCTTGGTGACCGTGAGCGCGAGATGCGTCTCATGCGTATGGTCCGCATGGGTCGACTGCAGGTCGACCCTGTAGGTCGTGCCGGGAACCGCATGTGCGAGCACCGTATTGATCTCGGGAGCGAGCGTCTCGTCATACAGATGGAACTTGGCTGCAGAGGTTTTCTTGCCGATCAGGGGGGTTCCCGCCGCATCCACTTCCTGGACGTCGGCCGTGACCACGCACTCGCTGTCAGTGACGGCGTCTGTTACCTGGAGGTTGCTGTTGGCTCTCCGGATGTGCAGGAGTTCCCGCTCCACCTCCTCATCACTCACCGTGTGGATCGGCTTCTCGGCGGCGATCCCCTTGTATTTGGAAAGCGTGATGGCGGGCTTCACCTCGTACTTGATCTTGAAGCGGAGCGATGCGCCGCGCTGGAAGTCCATATCGGCCAGAGTGGGCTGTCCCAGGGGGTGGATGTTCCGCTCCTCCATTGCCTTGCGATAGGTTTCGTCGGCAATGGTGTCGAGGGCGTCGTGTTCAATAGCTTCGCCGTAGATCTTCTTGATCATAGGGAGCGGCACCTTCCCCTTGCGGAAGCCGTGCATCTGGGCTTTCGGGCGGAATCGCTCGTACGCCAGGTCGAAATGCGGCTGCAGTTCCTCGTTGGAGAGCGTGATCTCGGCTTCCTGCTGTGTTCCGGTGAGTGTGCTGATCTTGACGTCCAAGCGTGCTCTTCCTTATCTCGAGACAGTGGGCACAGGGGGAGTCGAACCCCCATGGATCGCTCCATTGGATCCTAAGTCCAACGCGTCTGCCAATTTCGCCATGTGCCCGGGAATGGAAAGCGACTTTTAGAGACCGCGTCTTTCTCGTTCCGCCGCGTGCCCGGACGATGTGGCGGCAGAGACAGAAGATACGCAATCCGTCAGGGATTTTCAAGGAAAGGAAAAACGTCAGGCGAGGGGGAAAAATAGGCGAAATGTCGTGCCCTTGTTGACCTCGGACTCGAGCTCGATGGAACCATGGTGGTCATCGACGATCTTCTTCACGATGGCAAGGCCGAGCCCGGTGCCGTGACGCTTGCCCGCGGTGAAGAATGGTTCGAACACCTTGTGCCGGATTTCGTCGGGGATGCCCGCCCCGGTGTCGGAAAACTCGATGACGAGTTGTCCGTCCTGCCTGCGGGAGGTGACGGTCAGTGTCCCCCCGTTGTCCATGGCGTCAGCCGCATTGCTTGCAAGGTTGTAGAAGGCCCGGGAGACCTTGTCCAGGTCCAGGCGGCACTGGCCGGTGTAGTCGAACTTCCGGGCGAGGGTGATGTTGCGCTTTCCGAGATCCTTCTCAATAAAGGTGACAAGGCTCTCCAGAACATCTGCCAGTTCGACATCCTCCAGGTGGATCTCGGAAATCCCCTTGGAGAAGTCGAGGATTTCCTGTGTCATGTTGACAAAGCGGTCGACCTGGCGGATGATCTCCTCCGCAAGCTGGGCAGACTCGGAGTCGCCGGTCTTCTTCTTGATGACCTGGGCATACATGCGGAGTGTGCCCATCGGGTTCTTGATGTCATGGATGATCGTGCTGGCCATCCGCCCTACTGCGGAGAGCCGCTCGCCCTGAACCATTTCGCGTGCGATGCGGGCGTTCTCCAGGGCAATGGCGGCGTGCACGGAAAGGGCGTCGATGAATGACTCGTCGTCCGGCCCGAATGCCCCCTCCTTCTTGTTGAGGAACTGGAAAACGCCTATGATCTTCGCGTCTTTCGTGCGCATCGGCATGCACAGGACGTTTCTGGTCTTGTAGCCGCTCTTCTTGTCGATCTCCGGATTGAAACGGGGATCCTTGTACGCATCGACGATGTTGACCGTCTCGCCCGTCTTGGCGACGTATCCCGCGAGCCCCTTTCCGAGCGGGAGCCGGATCTCCACCATGTTGTTTCCCTGCATGACCTTGGACCAGAGCTCGCCCTTTGCCTCGTCCAGAAGGTACAGTGTGCCGCGGTCGGCGATGACGCTGGATGCGGCGACATCGAGGATTAGGCCGAGAAGTGTGTCGAGGTCAAGTGCGGAGTTGACGATCTTGCTTGCCTCGATCAGTTGGTGGAGCTTGTCCATCTTGTTCTTCGCGGCGATGGCGCTTCGTCCGAGCTCAAGCACGAAAGTCTGGTCCATCGTGCGGAGCCGGACCCCCAGGTTGCTCATGATGTTGAACGCGAACGCGTGGCTTTCCGTGACGAGCGCCCGGAACGTTGCCGAGGGGATGGCCAGAATCTGGCATTCGTCCATGGCCTCGGCCCGCGCGGAGCGGGGGAGGCCGTCGATCACGGAGAGCTCACCGAAGAAATCGCCCGGGTGCAACACCGCCAGGAGAGACTCGACGCCGAACTTGGTGTATTTCTTGATCCGTACCCTCCCGACGCTGATCAGAAAGAGCTCCCGGCCGCGGGTGTACTCGTCAAAGATCACATCCCCCGCCTTATGGCGCCGCTCGGTGAAGCCGGAGATATTCCTGGCAATGACCTTGGGGTCGACCCCGTGGAAAAGGATGTTCTGGCGGATACACTGGAGGATCGCTGCGGGGAGGTCCTTCTTCCGTGCGGCACGCGGAGGGAGTTTCTTCTTCCCTGCCGAACGGGCCTTGCCCGTCCGGGATCGAGCCGATGTCGCTTTTGTCGCTGGCATGGTGTACAATATATAGGTAAATTGGTCGCGAGAGTCAAGAAACGGCGGTTTCTGTGGACAGCAACGTGGTTCTGGAAACAGCGGGACTTGGAAAACGTTTCGGCGAACGCTGGGCGGTCCGGGATCTCAACCTTGTCGTGCGGAAAGGGGAGGTGTTCGGGTTCCTGGGTCCCAATGGGGCAGGGAAAAGCACCACCATCCGGATGATACTCTCCCTTGTCCGTCCGAGCACGGGTGAGGTGAACCTGTTCGGCAAGCCCCTCCGCAAGTCGCGCAGCGAGGTCCTGGCGCGCGTTGGCGGGATGGTGGAACGGCCGGACTTCTATCTCTATCTTTCTGCGCGCCGCAACCTCGAGATCATATCAGCGCTGCAAGGTGACCGATCCCGCGGAGATCTCGACACAGTCCTGGACATTGTCGGACTTCTTCCCCGGGCCGGGGACAGGGTCAAGACCTACTCCCACGGGATGAAACAGCGGCTCGGCATCGCTCAGGCACTTCTCGGGTTTCCCGATTTTCTTGTTCTGGATGAGCCCACCTCGGGTCTTGACCCGCAGGGAATCAAAGAGGTGCGCGATTTGATACGGGGCCTTTCGGTGGACCGCGGAATGACGATCTTCCTGTCGTCGCATCTCCTGCATGAGATTGAGCAGACGGCGACATCCATGGCGATCATCAATAACGGCAACCTGGTGGTCCAGGGCCCTGTGACGGAACTTCTCTCCAAAGGAGAAGCTGCGGTAAGGCTTGAGGCGTGGCCGGCCCCTGAAGCGGAAGCGCTGGTACGGAATTTCCCGTTGGTCACCGGGGTGCGGAGAAACGGCGATCTTATTGAATTCGCGATTCAGCGGGAGAGCACCGGCTCTCTCAACCGCGCTCTGGTTGAGGCGGGGATCGAAGTGCGGGCGCTCGTCCCGCGCCGCTCGCTCGAGGAATATTTCCTCGCAATTACCGCCGGGGCGTCCGAGCAGGGTGCGCCACGCACGCGCAGGCCCTTGCTCCGGCGGGTATTCACTGCATCCCGAACCGGGGATGCCGGAACACACTGACACACGTCGATGCGCTCGGTACTGACCAATGAAATCCTGAAGACATTTAGCAAGTGGCGCTCCTCCATCGCGTTCATCGC
>Ga0153915_10002216_pt1 | contig 17816 bp, 14 predicted proteins | sample Opewatmetagenome_2_FD_107003 | JGI IMG/M metagenome (GOLD analysis project Ga0153915, IMG submission 107003) | Freshwater wetland microbial communities from Ohio, USA - Open water 3 Core 3 Depth 3 metaG | ecosystem: Environmental > Aquatic > Freshwater > Wetlands | place: USA: Ohio, Lake Erie...
AGTCGTGGATGGAGGACTATATAATGGAAAATATAAAAGGTTATATTGCAGCAAGGGTTGCCAAGGAACTCAAGAATGGCGACGTTGTCAACCTGGGGATCGGGCTTCCCACACAGGTTGTTAACTATCTTCCGCCGGGTGTAAAAATTACCCTTCATGCGGAAAACGGCATCGTAGGCGCAGGCACAAAACCGGCGCCGGGGATGGAATCCAGATATTACGTAGATGCCGGAGGGCAGCCTGCCTCCGTTATCCCGGGCGGGGCCTATATCGACAGCGCAACCTCTTTCGGCATAATCCGCGGCGGCCATGTGGACGCGACGGTCCTGGGGGCACTTGAAGTCGATGAGGAAGGAAACCTTGCCAACTGGATCATCCCCGGCAAGATGGTTCCCGGCATGGGCGGGGCAATGGATCTGGTTGTAGGGGCAAAGCATGTTATCATTGCCATGGAGCATACCAGCAAAGGCGCCCCAAAGATACTGAAGAAATGCCGCCTTCCTTTTACAGCCGTTAAGGTTGTCGATCTGATAGTAACTGAAATGGCGGTTATAAAGGTGACGGATAAAGGCCTTGAACTGATCGAGTATAATCCATTTTTTACGACCCAGGAGATACAGGCGGCCACCGAGGCAACGCTTATCATTTCACCGGATCTCAAAGAAATACCCGTTTCATAGGTTCTGATAGCTTTGGAAGGCCGATATCCTGACCCTGTCAGCATATCGGCCTTTTTATTATCCGGGGCTTCTTCCCTGCCTGAGCCCGATAGGCCATCTAATTTCCCTTGACACCCAAGGCCGGCCTCCCTATAATCCTGCAATATAAAAGCATGTTCTTGTCATCTATGACTCTACTGTTTAAGTGTGTTCCGGTAAACTCTTCAGTTTTCTGGAATAGCCTGCTTCCAGAACGATAAATTACAAGGCTCACGTTCATTATCCACAAACCTTAGAGCGAGATAATGTTATGCCTTCCCCAAAAATGAAGTCCGACAAGCCGGTTAAAGACTCAAAGAAAACCAGGTCGCCCTCAAGAGGCAAAAAGCCGAACCCCCGGGAACAGGCGGATATCCGTACCGGGCTGACTCCTGCGGCGCTTGAACGCGCGATCATGGACAATCTCTACCTTGTCCAGGGTCGTGTCCGGATTACCGCAACGAAGAACGATTGGTATATGGCACTCGCCTATACCGTTCGTGACCGCATTCTTCACCGGTGGATGCAAACCATCGAGACATATATGGAAAACAAGGATAAGTCCATCAGCTACCTGTCTGCGGAATTTCTCATCGGGCCGCAATTGGGCTCCAACCTCATCAGTCTGGGCATCTACGACGCAGCAAAACAGGCTGTCGAAAATCTCGGGCTTAATCTGGATGAGCTGCTCGAACAGGAGGGAGAACCGGGCCTGGGCAATGGCGGACTCGGGCGCCTTGCAGCATGCTTTCTCGAATCGCTCGCATCGTTGGAAATTCTCGGGGTCGGATACGGCATTCGTTATGAGTTCGGGATTTTCGATCAACACCTTCGCGATGGATGGCAGGTGGAGATGACCGATAAATGGCTTCGCCTGGGAAATCCATGGGAAGTGCCGCGTCCGGAAATTACCTTTGAAGTAAACTTCGGCGGCCATACGGAACAATGGGCGGACGCCGATGGACGGTATCGGGTGAAATGGATTCCGAACCACGCTGTTCGGGGCGTGGCCTGTGACCTCACTGTCCCGGGATATAAAGTGAATACCGTTAACCTGCTCCGTTTGTGGAAGGCTGAGGCAACGGAGTCGTTCGATTTTCAGGCATTCAATGTAGGCGATTACTATGGCGCCGTGGATGAAAAGGTGTCATCCGAGAATATTACCAAGGTGCTCTATCCGAATGATGAGGCAATTCAGGGAAAGCGTCTTCGTCTGGAACAACAGTATTTCTTTGTTTCCTGCTCGCTGCTCGATATGATTCGCGTCCATCTCCGCCGCGGCAACAAACTGGAGGACTTCCATAATAGCTATGCCGTCCAGTTAAACGATACGCATCCCTCCATCGCAATTGCAGAGATGATGCGTTTATTGATCGATACCTATGATATGGAATGGGAACAGGCATGGTACATTACTCGGAATACCTTCAGCTATACCAACCATACGCTCCTTCCCGAGGCCCTTGAGAAATGGCCTCTTCCTATTTTTGCCGGCCTGCTCCCCCGGCATCTCGAAATTATTCTCGAAATTAATCGAAGATTCCTTGATGAAGTGCGTCAGATGGAAGGAATAGACGACAGTCAGGTTGCCCGTCTTTCCCTCATCGATGAATCGGGCGAACGATATGTCCGCATGGCAAATCTGGCAATCGTCGGAAGCCATGCCGTGAACGGAGTTGCCGCCCTTCATACCGAGCTGTTGAAACGGGATGTGCTTCACGACTTTTACCGGCTCTTTCCCGATAAATTTCTCAATATCACCAACGGCGTTACACCGCGCCGCTGGATTGTGTTGAGCAATCCCCGGCTTACCAAATTGATATCCGGCAGGATCGGTGAAACCTGGATACACAATATGGAAGATGAGATGCAGAAGCTCGAACAGCACGCGGATGATGCCGAATTTCAACAGGCATGGCAAGGCATAAAATATGAAAATAAGGTCCGGCTTGCCTCTGTTATAAAAGAAAGAACAGGCGTGGTTGTCGATCCTCAATCATTGTTCGATATTCAGGTGAAACGCATTCACGAATATAAACGGCAGCATTTAAACGTCCTCCACGTCCTGACCCTCTATAATCGCCTGAAACAGAATCCGGATCTCGATATCGTTCCCAGAACCGTGATCTTCGCCGGCAAGGCTGCTCCCGGGTATTATCTCGCTAAGCTTATCATTAAGCTGATCAACAGTGTTGCCGAAGCAGTAAACAACGACCCGGAGATCCGTGACCGGCTGAAGGTGGTCTTCCTCCCAAATTTCAGCGTGAAGAACGGGCATGCTGTTTATCCTGCTGCAGATCTTTCAGAACAGATCTCCACGGCAGGCAAGGAGGCCTCCGGCACAGGGAACATGAAATTCTCAATGAACGGCGCCCTTACCATCGGAACACTCGATGGGGCAAATGTGGAAATCCGGGAGGCTGTCGGAGCGGAGAATTTCTTCCTCTTCGGATTGACTGCCGAAGAAGTGCAGGCAATGAGGGCTGACGGCTACTTCCCTACGGAATACGTTGAAAGAAACAAGGAATTACATCAGGTGGTGAAAGCAGTCTCTGACGGGACGCTTTCAAAGGGTGATATGAATCTTTTCATGCCACTTGTTCAATCTCTGTTGTACGATGATCCCTATATGCTCTTTGCCGACTATCAATCCTATATCGAATGCCAGACAAGGGTGGAACAGGCCTATCGCAATCGGGAGCAGTGGACCCGCATGTCGATTCTCAATGTCGCCCGGATCGGCAGATTCTCATCCGACAGATCGATCCGTGAATACGCTGAAAAAATCTGGCACGTGAAACCTGTAAAGATCCGGATTTAACGTATTCCAAACAGCGCTCATGAAGATACCCGGCACCCTGACCGAATGAAGGATAAAACCGTGGCTGTGTCCGCAGAATTTATTCCTCATAAAATACCGAAAACAGCTGGTAAAAACCCAAATCATCATGTTACAGTATATAATGATTATGTCTTGATTTAATCCTAATATTCATATTCTTTAATGGTGGCCGACAAAGTACTGGTTAATACGCAAGTATCAGATAAACAATTTATTTTTACATATCTTAACCGCTATTTCTTTGAAAAAAAGGAGAACCAATGGAATTTTCAAGAGAGAATCAATCAAAAGGCATAGGCCGTCGAGGTTTTTTAAAGGGCATGGCTGTTTCAACAACAGGCGCTATAGTGGCTGCTGCATCCCCCTATTCCGGTTTTAGTCTTGCGGAAGCGGCAGATAATAAAGATGCCGATGATAAGCCCAAAAGCTGGAAAACACCCCCGGAGCCGATACCGGACAATAAAATTTCCAAAACAATAGAAGCCGACATCGTTATTCTCGGCGCGGGAATTGCGGGTGTTGCAGCAGCCCGTTCGGCTGCGGAAACCGGCGTTTCCGTAGCTGTGCTTGAAAAGCAGTCGGAAGACAGATATTCTTTCTTCGGTAATGAAATAGGCACAGTCAATTCCAAGTTTGTACTCGACGCCGGCGGTGACAGGATTGACCCGTTGGAGTTTTTTGAAGAATGGCAGCGGCGCATGGGAAATCGGACCAATCCCCGGCTCGTAAAGCAGTATGTCTATAACAGTGGCGCTGCATGCGATTGGCTGATTGAGGTGCTTCCCGATGATTTCAAAAAAAGCCTCAAAATTTTTGGGAACCCACGCCCCAAATACTATACCGGTAAAATCAACGGGTTCAAGAACTGGGGTTGTACGGTTCTTTTCTACGGCAAGGGATTCAGCTGGACCGATGCGATGAAACTGGTGGCGGCTAAGGCTAAGGCTCTGGGGGCAACTTTTTATTATGGAACTCCTGCCCGGCAAATCGTTAAAGAGGAAAACAAGGTCACAGGCGCTATCGCCGAAGATGCCAAGGGGAACTACATCAAGTTCACGGCTAAAAAAGGCGTTTTGATCTCTTGCGGCGATTTCAGCAGCAATAGAGAGATAGTTTTTGACCTCATGTCCGAACACCTCGACCTGTCCAGGGATAATCTCGAAAATTTCAGAGGCATGGGCAGAGACGGCGATGGACATAAAATGGGCGTTTGGGCCGGAGGACGCATAGAACGGGGTCCGCGCGCGATGATGAATACTATCGATATGGTAAGCCTGGCCGGGGCTTTTGGGAAAACGGCTTTCCTCCGCATGAACAGAAACGGAGAGCGCTACACGAACGAGGCCTCATGGGCCGCGTTAGCCCAGGGATTTCGACAGCCCAGGGGTTTGCTTTGCGCGGTTTGGGATGCCAATTGGCGCAAGGAATTGGAGTATCAGGCGCTTGATCACGGCAGTGTGGAGACCAAACCCAAAATTCTCGACCGTCTGGAAAAGGAATCGAATGCATTAATCGGCACGGGCGCAAATGGCGGAATGGTCAAGGGCACTGTCGGGAGCGACGAAGAAGAAGGTGGCATGCCGTCTAAGCATTATTGCGCTAACACCATCGAGGAGCTTGCGGACTACCTTGGATATAAGGATCAAGCGAAAAAGAACTTCCTTTCCACAATCGAGCGGTATAACGAACTTGCCAAAAAGGGCGTTGATGAGGACTTTGCCAAAGACCCAAATCTCATGCATCCCATTGTGAGACCGCCCTTTTTCGGCACGGTTACAATGAACAACATCTCGGCCGGCGCCATGGTGACCCTGGCCGGACTGTTAATCGATGAAAATCAGAGAGTCCTTGATGATAATGACGATCCTATTCCGGGGCTATACGCGACCGGCAACTCCTCCGGCGGACGATATTCCGCTGATTACATAACGCCAATTTCCGGCAACAGTATTGGTTGGGCTTTTACCATGGGGCGTATTGCGGGAAAATATATTGCTAAATCAAGCTAGTTAATCAGCACTACCCATGGAACAGGCGGTATGGGGAAGGCCCCTAAAAGAGCCCATATTCACTATTTTTTCAGAAAGGATTAACAGGATTTTCTGATTTTTATTTCCACTCTTTCCGGAAGAAAGAGTGGAAGGACAATCCCGCTTGCGCGGGAGAAAAAGACCAGGACTTATTATGCGATACCCTGGTTTATATTATCCCTCGAAGAGGGATGATCGTCTTGCCGGCTTGAAGGGGTGATGATATGCAACGTGTGAAATATCTTGTTTTCCTGATTTTTATCTATTTCGCCGTTTTGATCTGGTCGTTAATAAACCCAGAGGACTATTATACATGGGTGCTGGAGGTGACGCCGGGCGTGGTTGGCTTTATTGTCCTGGCAGTCACCTATAAACGATTCAGGTTCACCAACCTTCTCTATACGCTTATGCTGATACATTGCTGCATTCTTTTTGTGGGCGGGCATTATACGTACGCGGAGGTGCCGCTCTTTAACTGGATAAGGGACCTCACAAACGGGACACGGAATAATTACGACAAGGTCGGGCATTTTGCCCAGGGGTTTGTACCGGCTCTGATTGGACGTGAACTGTTTCTGGGGCTTAAGGTAGTCAATGGTAAAGTATGGACAGGTTTCTTTTGCGTATGCGCGGCCCTTGCCATAAGCGCCTTTTATGAACTTGCGGAATGGTGGACGGCGGTTCTCTCCGGCACATCGGCAGAGGCCTTTCTGGGGACGCAGGGGTATGTGTGGGATACGCAATCAGATATGCTCTGGGCGCTTATCGGTTCTCTGACCGCCGTTGTCCTTTTCTCAAGATATCATGATTTCAAGATGAAGGAGATTTAAAGCAGATAATATGTCAATCAGATTCTATCTTTTTTCGATTTTGATAAACGGCGTCCTTTTGGGGGCAGGGATGGGCGTCCCGATTTTCTGTATCCTGATGGCTGCGCCATACGGCTTTCTGGTGGTCGGCAAAATTATTAAAAAGGAATCGCAGACTCACAGGCACTATCACTTTTATTCAGGGATCTTAAAGGCATCCGCGATCCTGGCATTGACAACATTTATATTTATGCTTCTTATATGGATGCCATGGGTCATAAAATCATTTTATCCGGGATTTGATTATAAAAATACCGGCATGCCTCTTATCCTTTATACCCTTAAGGCGAGCTTCTGGGGCTGGATCACGTTGATGATTATTATAAGTCCCCTGCTTCAGTTCATGACAAGCGTGTCCGCAGGCGTTGCAGCTGTGTATATCTTTTTAAAAAAAACGGGTCCATAGGGACGGCTGCTCCATGTAGGCATTTTCAGGGCGAGGCCCTGAGCGAATCTTACTTATTTAATCCTATAATCAGCATGGTTATATCGTCGGCCTGGGGCGTCCCCCCGGCAAATGTTTCTATCCGATCCATAACCCCTGAGATCAATTCCTTTAAGGCATGGTTCTTCAAATCAGACAATCCCGTCTCCAGCCCCTTCTCGGAAAACAATTCATCCTGTTGATTTACAGCCTCTGTAACCCCGTCTGTATAGAGAAATATCTTATCTCCCTTTTTCATGGTGATATTTCTCGATTTGTAAACCAGATCTTCCATTACGCCAAGCGCCATCCCTTTTGTACCCTCAAGTTGTGTGATCTCTCCATCCGCACGGATTATATAAGGTGGATTATGCCCCCCGTTGCAGTAGACGATCTCGCCGCTTGCGACATCAAGGATGCCGAGGAACAGGGTGACGAACATCATAGAGGGATTGTCAAGGGAGAGGTCTTCATTGACCCTTGCAAGGATTGTCTCCGGCGTCAGGCCTTTAACAGCCTTTGCCTTGATGAGCATCTTGGTGACGGCCATGAAGAGGGATGCAGCGATACCCTTGCCTGAGACGTCCCCGATAGAAAAACAGAGGTGATCGTCATCCATGAAAAAGAAATCAAAGAGGTCTCCGCCCACCTCTTTTGCAGGGACAAGTGTCGCAAAGATATCAATCTCTTTCCTGTCGGGGAATGGAGGAAATATCCTCGGCAGTATCCCCATCTGGATGTCATGGGCCAGCCTCAGCTCGCTTTCTATCCTTTCCTTGGCAGCGGTTGTCGCCGTAAGGTTTCTGATATGCTCCTTCAGTGAGTCTTTCATGGTATAAAAGGAGGAGGCGAGCCTGCCTACTTCATCCTTTGTCCTGATAGACGGGAGAACGGCGTCCAGGTTGCCGCCTGCAATGGTTGCGGCGGCCTCGGTCAGGTCCCGCAACGGTCTGGTGATGCCTCGCGCAATCCATATAATGATGAAATAGAGCAGGAGAAATCCGCCGATACCTAAGAAGATGACCCTTTGATTAAGCCGGGTGATATCGGCCATCACCTCGCTTTCCGGAAAGATTACGGCCAGCGACCATCCGCTGGAGGACAGGGGCGCATAGGCCATCCAGCCTTCTACCCCTGATATCATATCCACTGATCGGGCAAAGCCGGATTTTCCGGCGATCATATCTCTTCCGATTTCCCTGAGGCTGTTATCCCCCCTTGCCTCGGCAATGCCGAATATGCTCTCGTTCATAATCAGATCGGAATTCGGGTGTGTGACAAAGGTCCCGGTTTTCGATATAAGGAAGGCATAACCTGTCTTTCCCATCTTGATGGATGAGACAATCTCCTTAAGCCATGAAAGGGAGATATCAACAGTCACAATCCCTTTCAATTTTCTCTCCTCCCCGACACCCTGATAAAATGGGAGGGCATATGTGGACATGAGTATATTGCCCGCCCCTTCATCAAAATAGGGTTCGATCCAGGATGCACGGCCCAGTTCCCTTGGTATCTGATACCAGTCCCAGGAAAAATATTCGTATGAGATATTCGTGGAGGCGATTTTGCCGTTGTCTTTGTAGAAATACGGGGCAAAGCATTTCATGTCCCGGTTGTATGCATAGGGTTCAAAGGCAACTGCTGTGCCGTATATCTCATCGTTATTTTCCAGTAGATTTTTTATGACCGCACTGAGCCCCTCCGTTTCAGGAGTGAGATATTCCATGAAAACGGAGAGGTCTTCCGGGATCTTTTCAGTCGCCCCCAGGACCTTGTCTATACGGTTTGCAGTGGCCTGGGCCAGATGTGTCGCGTCTTCTTCTATCTTGTCCTCTATCAATTGACGGGAAAAGGCGTAGTAATACCCGAAGAGCCCAATGAATATAAGAGATGTGGTGACAAGGATCAGGAAGCTCAACCGGAAGGCTATGCCCCTGCCCCCGGCAAGGGATGGTTTACTCCTGATAAAAAGCTGCGAAGGGAGGAATTTCTTCAATAAGCCCATTGTCCTTCAGTCCTTTCCCGACCCGGTAATAGTCGTCTTCCTTCAATTTTCCCGATATACCGGCCTCCGTCAGCGGTATCAGGTCCTTCATACGGTTAAGCATCCATCGCTGATGCACCCGTGAGGCGGGCATGTGTTCCTTTGTCAGGTTTTTAATGATGATATCAAGCGCCTCTTCAGGGTGATCAAAGGCATAGCGCCACCCTTCCAGGGATGCAGCTACAAACGCCCGGACAAGCTCCGGGTCCTGATCCAGGGTATTCTTCATGACATAGATGCCGTCTTCAGGAAAATTCAGGTCGTGTTCATAAAAGAAAAATGTAACCAGTTCATCAGGGTTCAATCCCGAATTGAGGATGGTGTGATATTCATTGTACCACATGGCGGATGCGACATCCACGCCCCCGCTCAGAAAGAGATTGACGGAATAGGACTGGGTTATGGTCTTCACATCAAGATTATATTTATTAAAAAAGGCCTTTGGCTGCACCTTAAAGGAGTCCCAGATGCCTACCTTTTTGCCGTTCATATCCTTCGGCTCCTTGATGCCGCCGGATTTTTTAGCCACAAGGATGAGCCCTGATTTTTGCATTATCTGGGCAACGTTCACAAGCTCGACCCCCTGCGCCCTGGCCTCAATTGCCGTGGAGAGCCACAGGCTCCCGAATTGCGCCCTTTCATCCTTTAAAAGATCAAGGGGCGGGGTCTCGGAACCGCCGGGGATAATTGCAAGATCAATCCCGTGCTTTCGGTATATCCCCATTTCATAGGCGACATAGTATCCTGCAAACTGGGCCTGTGGCACCCAGTGGGGGATAAATACGGCCTTTTTCAGGTCCGCCGGCATAGCCGGTGAAATGAAAAGCAGGATGAAAAGCAGGGCGAGGCAATATGTTAATGGTCTTTTTATCAATTCATATCTCATCTTATCTGTTGAAAAAATGGAGCGTCAGGATATTTGTCTCTCCGTCCCGATGATATAAGATCCTTTCGGTCATCTTTCGCATTAAATAGACCCCGAGGCCGCCGATCCTTCGAGCAGAGGCGTCAGAGGCAAGGTCCGGATCGGGAAGCGAAAGGGGGTCAAACGGGATGCCGTTGTCACGTATCTCAATTGAAAGACCGGCGTCATCATCAACACAATACACCTCTACCCAGCCTTCTCCCAGTGGGAAGGCATAATTAAAGATATTGACCAGGGCCTCTTCCAGGACCAGTTCCATTCGGCCGGCGGTATCGGCTGAAAGGCCTTTTTCTTCAGCGCATCCCGAGATGAATGCAAGAAATTCCTTCAGGCTTTCCTGTTTTGCCGGCAGACGTTTGATTGACATATATGACACCCTTTTTAAGGCAGATTATATTTTCTCCCTTGCGGCCTCAACGTTATCAAAGATGGGGATAATGGCGTCAAACCCGGAGATCTTAAAGATCTCCATTACCGGCTTCTTAAGACCGGCAAGAAAAATCTTCCCATCCCTTGGCCGCAGCTTTTTTGCGGCAGCCAGGATAATCCGAAGACCTGCGCTGCTGATATAGTCGAGACCTGCCATATCCATCGCAAGCATAGTCTCTCCTTTGTCCATCAACCCCCCGATCTCTTTTTCCAGGTCAGGGGAGGTCATGGCATCCAGTCTCCCTGATATTGAAATAACAGTGAAATCTCCCTCTTTTCTCATGGATATGTCCATTTGCTTTTTCCTTTTATTAAATGTCTTTTGATGAAAATCCTTTATCCCCGGGCCTCCTGCCGCGCCGAAGTCCCGCAGGGACGAAGGAGGGTGGTACCCCGATCTTTATTATCTGTCCTTCACAGTCCTTTCCCAATCCACTCGTGCAAACTCCAATATCCTTTTTGCCCTGTCAAGGTAAAGCTGAATATCCTCCCAGTATGGACGATGTATGATCTTTGTCATGAGCAGGGCATCGGCGTCGAGCCACCTGGGAAGTATCCCGCATAAAAAATACCCCCTTTCCTTGAGAAGATCAACCTCTCTTCCCACCCAGGGTTCTGAAAGGTTGAGAGAGGCCTGGAGAATCACTGCCCCCTTGTCAAGGGCCTCTTTCTCATGCAAGGAAAAGACGGCCTCAAAATCCCTGCCTGCCTCCCACACACATATGCGGCCTACCTGTGCAAAGGCAAAATATTGCATATCAATCTTCGTCGGCAAGTCATCTATAATCTTATCAACGGAAAGGACCATATCACGTGAATCGTCCAGACCGGCATAGAGATATCGCATAGGCGCTTCATAAACAGCCGGCAGAAAGACCCTGTGGGGTTTGGGCTTAATAGTGAGAAACACAAACAGTGACGCCACTCTCCCGGGGGCGCTTTTTTCCTTTGTATAGGCAGCGGACGGCATAAGGTCCACCTCAACCGCATGGGGCGCTGCACCGGAGCTGTGGGTCAGCCTCTGTGCAAACAAATGATTGCAGACGGCTTCTCCGAAGATGCCCTCTATCCCGAATTTCCCTGCCGCAATGCCCTTTCCATGATTGAAAAGATCGGTAAAGATCCCGTGTCCTCCACGGTAGTCTTTGTGAACCAGGCCTGCCCCGCTTTCATAGATCCCATGAAAGGGTGCGCTGTGATAAAGGGCGTTATGGCCCACTATCTCTCCCCCGGCCGTCCTTGCCACGCTGGAGATGGTGCTGCCGGCCGCGTTTTCGGCTATAAGCAGTGAAGGCTCAAGATAGGTCCTGACTGGATACCCCTCTCCATACACCGATAAAAAGAGCTGCCTCACCCCTTCAGCATCTTCAGGCCGGAACAGGTCTATCTCCCATTGCTGACCGGGTTCAATATAATAATTCTTGACCTCATTATGATTCATCAGGCGTTCTCCTTTTCAGGTTATGCAGATTAATGAACACAATAAGCGCCGCGGCCAGGCTTAAGGCGGCGCTTATGTAAAAAAGCCTTCCGAGACCCCAATGAAGGACGACCGGTCCGGCAATAATAGGGCCCAGAAAAAAGCCGGCCTGAAAGACCTGGAACCCGAGGTTTGTATTAAAGCCCCTGTATTTCTGTTCGGACATATCGAAGATTATGCCGTTAAAGACAGGCATTGCCACGCCCCAACCAAGGCCGAGCATAAAGCCTATGGAATAAAAGAATGACTTGTCCGTTACATATGCCATAAGGGCGTATCCAAGGGCAAGAAAGGCCATGGCCCCTATGGCTGTCCAAGCCTTGATGATCCGGTCAAAGACGGACCCGGCCGTTAACCGTATCCCTATCTCGCTTATAGTGGCCATGGTGAAAAAAAGCCCTGTCTCAGCTATGCCTATACTCTTTCCATATCCGTCAAGGAAAAAAAAGACCAGGGCGTATCCGCTATAGAGGCAGAGCATGGCAAAGAGGACGGATATGACGCTCGGATCCATGAGGTTTTGAAGGATCTCCCTGCATGTAAGCCGTTCACTGCTCCCGGGCCGCTCAGTGCCTGAATGGGGAGACCCTAGACCCCGGATCAGTGGAAAGACACCGAGGGTGATGACGGCAAAAAACAGGAGTATATGGGTGAAACCGCCTAAAAGGCCGTTCAGGGCAGGGAGTACAGGCGGTATAATGGTATTGGGGATGATGGTGACTATGGTCATGAGACCGAAGAATTGGGCGCTCCTCTTCCGGGGTATGAAATCCACCATGGCCGCGATAAGGGCCGTCCCCAGGATGACAAATGCAAGACCATGGAGGAGTCGCACGCACAGCATGCCCCAGAAGCCTGAGACAAGGGAGTAGCAGAAGAGGGCCAGGATTACAAGGACAGTCCCGATGTAGAGATAACGTCGGGCGTTGCCTGAATGGAAAAAGGGACTGATCACCGGACGAAGCGCCAGGGCCGCGGATGAGAAGATGCCTATAAGTATCCCGAAGCCCTTGGGATCTATGGGCAGGGTCTTCAGATATTCATAATACTGGAAAAAGACCGATATATTGGAATAGACAAGAAATGTAATCGCCATGAGGAAGAAAAACTGTCTGTTCCACAGGGAAGGCTCAGGGGTCCCGGCGCCGTGGCCCGGGATTCTTTCCGGAGCAGCCTGCATCTCATCCTCCTCTCGGTAAAGGCGCCTTTGACCCATCCGCGCATTGAATCAGACGAAGGAGGAGATTCCCTGCCAGCGTCCTTCTGTATTCCGCGCCCGCCCGCACATCGCTGATGGGCGACACGGCATCCCTTGCCAGGGCCGCCGCGTCCTTAAGGGTCTTCAAGGTCAATGGCCTTCCGATGAGGGCCGCTTCAACGGGTCTTGAGATAATGATCTTCGGCCCCAGGCTCCCCCAGGCAAGCCGGGCATTAATAATCTCTCCCGATCCGGAGAGCCTTATCGAGGCAGCAAGGCCGGCTATCGCGATAGACAGGGCCTTTCTCTTTCCCACCTTCTCATAATGTCCTATATCCCATGGGGCCTCTTTTGGGATCGCCACGCCGGTTAGGATCTCTCCATGGAGGAGGTTTACAGAACCCGGGCCGCGTATAAATTCATCTATAGGCATTCTTCGTCCGGATGCGGGGCCGTGGATCTCCATCTCAGCCTTCAATACATAGAGGGGCGGCAGTGTGTCCCCTGCCGGAGAGGCAGTGATGATGTTTCCTCCTATTGTCCCCATATTGCGGATCTGGGGAGACCCCAGTTCTCCGACTGCCTGTGTCAAGACAGGGGCATGTTCAAGGAGAAGCGCGGATCGAAGAATCATGGCATGCGTTGTACAAGCACTGATAAAAATCTCATCTCCCCTATCTTCAATGCCCTTGAGCGATTCGATCCTGTCCAGGCAGATCAGCAATGACGGGCTTAATGCCCCTCGCCTTATCGCGACAAGGAGATCCGTGCCTCCGGCAAATACCCTGGCCTCAGGGTGTCCGGATATCAGGTCCCGTAATTCTTGCATGGTATGGGGATTATATACGTCCATGAATATCTATTCCTTTGATGCCGGCCCTTTGATAGTTGAATTCACCTTATTCGCCCCTGCCTCCACTGCATCAACTATCTTCTGGTATCCTGTACAGCGGCACAGGTTCCCGCTCAGACCCTTGCGGATCTCCTCCCTGTCGGGATCGGGATTTTGCTTAAGGAGATCGACGGTCGAGAGGATCATGCCCGGGGTGCAGAACCCGCACTGCACCGCCCCATGTTCAACAAACGCCTCCTGTATGGGATGGGGTATTCCATCTCTTTCAAGCCCTTCAATCGTGGCGATCTCCCTGCCCTCAAGTTGTGCCGCAAGCATCAGACAGGATAATTTTGATTCACCGTCCACAAGTATGGTGCAGGCGCCGCATTCACCGGATCCGCAACCTTCCTTAGCGCCTGTCAGGCCAAGGTCCTCCCTGAGGACGTCTATGGCCCTTTTATCGGGGGGGACATGGATAACGATCTCTTTTTCATTCAGTTTAAATCCGATTTTCAAGCTGTATCTCCTCGCATTTGCCCCTTTTCCAAGGCCTCAAGAATACGCTCCGGTGTCAGAGGGAATCTTTCAATCCTGACATGGCAGGCATCGGCTATCCCGTTGGCTATCGCGGGGAGGGGGGCGTCTATTGCTATCTCACCCGCCCCCTTGAGGCCGAATGGTCCTGTATGTTCCGGCAGTTCAACAGCTATGGATTTCATGTCCGGGATGTCCAGGGCGGTCGGTATAATATATGTGCTCAGGTCCTTTGTCAGGATCGAGCCCTTGTCCATAATAAAATCCTCATAAAGGGCATAACCTATGCCCTGGCTGATCCCGCCCTGGATCTGCTGCTGGAATATCTGAGGATTGATTATCCGTCCGCAGTCGCTTACGGCGACATATTTCATGACCTCCACCCTGCCGGTAAGTTCATCAATTTCAACACAGGCGAGGTGCGCCCCATATGAAAAAATAGTATGGGGAATGCCGTGAATCCTGAGGGCCTGATCTTTTGTGGGCGCATCCCCTGCAACAGGGGCCCTGAACCGGGATGTGACGATACGTTCCTCTCCTGTCATCATTCGTGCGGCATCCGCAAGGGAGATCTCCTTTCCGGAAGGCAGATGTCTTACTGCGCCGGGAATAAGGGCCATCTCTTCTGCGCCCTTTATCATCATCATGTCGGAGATCCTGTTAAGGATCCGTTCCTTAAGAATACGGGCCGCGTCAATGAGGGCGTTCCCGAATGTGTATGTGGTGCGGCTTGCCGAAGCAGAGCCTGATGGGAGGGTCCTGTCCGTATCCGGAAGAACGAGTTCCATGCGGGTCATTTCCTGGTTGAGGATATCCCCTGCTATCTGGAGGCAGGTGCTCGCGTTACCCTGGCCCATGTCCACCACCCCGCTGTACACCCTGAATCGCCCATCCCGGGTGAGTTCGATCTTCGCGTTGGCCGTGTCCGGGATAAGGGGGCCGTAGCCCATCCCGTGCATCGCCGAGGCAATCCCCGTTCCCCTGACCTTGAAAGGTCCCGCCCCGGCCTTCCACTTCTCCCTGTCTGTCCATGCGGGGTCCCTTTCCAGGGTCTCCAGACATTCCAGCATCCCTGTGGAACCGGTCATGGTCGTTCCAAGGGGGTTTTTATCGCCCTTTGCAACTGCGTTGAGCAGCCGGATCTCAATGGGGCTGATCCCGCACTTTTTTGCAAGGATATCCATCATCTGTTCCATGGCCGCGGCGACCTGAGGGACCCCGAAACCGCGGAAGGCGCCCCCTATGGGATTATTGGTATAAACGGCCCTTGCTGAAATACGTACATCAGGTATTCGATAGGGCCCGCAGGCATGTTCCATCCCCAGGGCCATGACAGCCCCTCCCAGGTGATCATAGGGTCCTGTGTCAAAGACGATCTCCGTATCCAGGGCCTGCAGCAACCCGTCTGAGGATGCCCCTAGACGGCAGGTTATGACGGCAGGATGACGCTTGCAGCTTGCGAGAAAACTTTCCTCCCTTGACCACCACATCTTTATGGGCCTGCCCGGACAGTGCAGGCAGGCCAGGGCCAGGAGACTCTGGACATTGATCCCGTCCTTGCCTCCGAAGGCGCCGCCACAATAGGGGGCAATGATCCTGATCCTTCCCTCTTCGATGCCGACTGCCTCTGCCGTCTCACGGCGGTCCCTGAAGGGCGTCTGGGTGGAGACTATGATCTCTATCCGGTTGTCATCCTTTAAGATAGCCAATCCCGACTCTGTCTCCAGGTAGGCATGCTCCTGGTGAGGGAGACGGAAGGACATCTCTACTGTCATGTCGCACTTCTTCAGTGCCGAGTCCGGGTCTCCCTTCTCTATCAGTCCCTTAAGAAGGATATTTCCTCCGGGGTTATCATCATGGATAAGGGGTGCGTCCTTCATCACAGCCCTTTCAGGATCAAGGACGGCCTCCAGGGGCTCAAGGTCAAGGGTGATCAGATCAAGGGCCTTCTGAAGTGTCTCCCTGTCCTCCGCGATCACCATGGCCAGGCCGTCGCCTGCATGCCTTACCCTTTCATCGGCGAGGACAGGCTGGTCTTTCCTTATGACACCCTGTCTGTTTGTGCCCTTTATATCCCTGTGGGTAAGGACCTTTACAACACCAGGCAGCAGGGAGGCCTCTTCAGCATGTATGCCTATAATCCTAGCGTGGGGGATACCCGCCCTCTTTACACCGGCCCACAGGAGGTCCTTGCCGTAATAATCCGCGGCATACATCTCCTCACCCGTGACCTTTTTAAAGGCGTCCGCCCTTGGCACAGATTGTCCGATCTGTAATGTCCTGTTTTTTGGCATCATGATTTTATAATATCTTTGCCAAGGCCTCCACAAACGCCTCCATGATGTTGATCCCGGATACTGTTACACGGATATAGTTGGGGAAACGAAAACCGGTCATTGTCCTTATCATTATTCCATGGGTCATGAGTTTCCTGTAGGCAAGGCTGTCGCTCATGGGGATCCTGACCATAAGAAAATTTCCCTCCCCGCAGATGCATGGAAGCCCGAGTCGCCCGAGTTCCTTTAACAGGAATGCCTTTCCCTCGCGGACCATTTCCCTGGTGCGGGTGATGTGCCCCCCGTCCTTCAATGCGGCCATGGCCGCCTCCTGTGCAGGACCGTTAACGGAATATACGACGCAGGCCCGCCGTATAATATCCACCACCTCTTTTTCGCCCGCCAGATAACCTATTCTGAGCCCGGCCAGGGCGTACATCTTGGAGAAGGTCCTGAATACTACCAGGTTGGGATATTCCCTGATAAGGGATATGCCGTCAGGAAAGTCCTCTTTTTCAACAAACTCGCAATAGGCCTCATCTATAACCACTATCTGCCTCCCTGAGACCCGGTCCATAAAGGCCCTGAACCGCTCAAGATCCCAATAGGTCCCTGTAGGGTTGTTGGGATTGCAGATGAAGATGACCTTTGTCCGGTCATCGATCCGGCTTAAAATGCCTGCGTCATCGAATCCGAATCTCTTAAGTGGGACCAGCCTTGCCTCAAGGCCGGAAAATACCGCGACCCATTCATAGACCGCAAAGGTCTGATCAGCCGTTATGATATTGTCCCCTTCCTGACAAAAGGCCTTAATGACAAAACCGATCACCTCGTTCGCGCCGTTTCCCACCAGGAATTGATCGGGATGAAGCCCGAATCGATCGGCCAACAGCAGGCGAAGGAGATAGGCGTCTCCGCTGGGATAGACAGATGCCCTGATGGGCTGGAACTCCCGGATGATCCTTTGACTGTCCGCTGGCGGACCAAGGGGATTCTCATTATTGTTCAGCCGGTACAGCCTGGAGCAGCCGTATAGTTTCATCAGCTCGCTGTCGGGCCTGCTCGGGATATAGGCACTGAAGGATTTTATATAATCAGGGACCAGTCTTTGAAGGGGGACACTATACATCAGCATGCATCTCCCCATTGAAAGACGATGAGATCGCCCTCTCCCGCATAGGGGAGGACAAGGCGCGGCTGAAAACCCGAATTGATAAGCGCCGGTGTAAAAC
>Ga0153915_10002217_pt1 | contig 17814 bp, 13 predicted proteins | sample Opewatmetagenome_2_FD_107003 | JGI IMG/M metagenome (GOLD analysis project Ga0153915, IMG submission 107003) | Freshwater wetland microbial communities from Ohio, USA - Open water 3 Core 3 Depth 3 metaG | ecosystem: Environmental > Aquatic > Freshwater > Wetlands | place: USA: Ohio, Lake Erie...
AAAAGGGCCGGCGCTGGAGCGAAGCCAGCGGCTAATGGAGCAAGTGGGTATTGCCCGGGCGGACGAAAGGTGCCGGGAGTACCCGCATCAACTCTCCGGCGGTATGAAGCAGCGGGTGATGATAGCCCTGGCGCTGTCCTGCCAGCCGGAAATTATCATCGCCGATGAGCCGACTTCGGCCCTGGATACAACTATTAAGGCCCAGATCCTGGACATCCTGGTATCGCTCAAGCAAAACCGGGAACTATCGCTCTTATTTATCACTCACGACTTCGGAACGGTAGCCGGCATCGCCGACCGTGTCGCCGTGATGTATAGCGGTAAAATAGTGGAGTCCGGCACGAAGACGGACATCCTGGACCACCCCATCCACCCTTACACTATCGGACTCCTCAACTGCCTGCCCAGGATAGGCGGCGTCAGGCGCCGCCTCACGCCGATTCCGGGCGCCATCCCCAGTCTGGTTGAGCCTCCCCCTGGTTGCCCCTTCCAACCGCGCTGCAGTAGTTGTCTGCCCATCTGTCACCGGGAAACGCCCCACGAGGTTACCGTCTCAAGCGGGCATACCGTCGCCTGCCATTTGTGTTCCGAGCCTGCCAGCAAGGATGTCACCCATGGTGAAAAAACTGATTGAAGTAGAAAATTTAAAGAAATACTATCCCGTCACCCGCGGGCTACTTTCGAGTCATGTCGCCGATGTCCGTGCCGTTGACGGCGTCTCCTTTTATATTGCCGAAGGCGAGACCCTGGGACTGGTCGGCGAATCGGGCTGCGGCAAGTCGAGTCTGGGAAGGACCGTCCTGCGTCTGGAAAAACCGACCGATGGAAAAATTATCTACCAGGGCAATGATATCACCGCCTGGGACAAGAGACAGCTCAAGACGCTGCGCAAAGAGGCGCAGATGATATTTCAGGACCCGCAGTCATCCCTCGACCCGCGTATGACCATCGGTGATTCTATCGGTGAGGCGCTGCTGGTTCTGGGTGTGGCGGACGAAAAAGAGAGAGATGAAAGGACGCGTGACTTATTACGGCGGGTAGGGCTGGAAGCCGGTCATGCCATCCGGTATCCCCACGAACTCAGCGGGGGACAAAAACAACGCGTCGGCATTGCCCGTGCACTGGCGGTGAATCCACGTCTCATTATAGCTGACGAGCCGGTGAGCGCTTTAGACGTTTCCATACAGGCACAGATCCTTAACCTTCTCCTGGATCTACAGCATGACCTCGGTCTGACCTATCTTTTCATCGCCCACGACCTGTCGGTTATCTGGCAGGTCTCCGACCGGGTGGCGGTGATGTATCTTGGTCAGATCGTAGAGCTTGCCGAGAGGTCGGAATTATTTGCTTTCCCGCTCCATCCCTACACCCAGGCTTTGCTATCGGCGCTCAACCTGACCGGAGGGCAGCCCCGGCGGGAAAAACTGATAACAGGTGAGGTCCCTTCACCAATGGCGCCGCCACCTGGCTGTCGTTTCCATACGCGCTGTTCGCAGAAGATGACAATCTGCGCGGAGCAAGCACCGGAATTTCAGGAAATAAGGACCGCCCACTGGGCCTCCTGTCACCTTTATCGTCAAAAAAATACGCTGACATAATAACCCTCCCGGGATTTGACGGTTGGAATGAAAAAACAAAAGCCCCCCACCGGGGAGGCTCATGTTTAAATTTCTCAAAGATTGTCAGCCGGTGCCGAGCGGGATACCCGGCTATCCGTGAAAAACCTCACCGTTAGCCTTAGTCCACGAAGAAACCGGCCTTTTTAACCAAAACCTCTGGGGCTACGTCATCCTCACCTACGGTTGGGGGGCAAGGTTGTTCGGGTCCAGGAGCCGTTTGAACTTTTTGATCTTTTCAGGATAGTTTTCCCACTTCGGCCCGTAAAGGTCAGCCTCGGGTTTTACCGGAAAAGCGCCCACATCCACGAAGTCTTTATGGCAGTCCTCCATCAGCAGGGCGAGCTCACCGGCGTCCTCGACCGAAGCGAAACGGAGGCATTCCAGCTTGCAGATATGGCACATCTCAAAGGGGAGGAACCAGTTAGTGGTCCCGTAATCGTCCAGTACGGGAGGCACGTGCTTCCTGGTATTCGCGTTCACGATATCGGCGCTCTTGAAGGCGTGGTCCAGCGATTCGAACAGTATTACCGAGGTGAACCTTCCCCCGGCGAGGTTGGAAACAATGGCGTCCGCCGACATAAAATGTGTTTCGTCCTGGGCCTTCCGGCTGGCCTTGGCAAAGGTGGCGCCGTACTCATCACAAATGGACTGCAATACCTTCTCTTCGTAGGCCAGGCGTTTTTCGGAGCCGATGCCGTACAGCAATATGCGGCAGGACGTCTGGTTGGGGTTTTGACGGATCAGCGGGGCTTCGTGGTTATCCCAGTAGTCCCAGAAGCCGGCGGCGCCGGTCAGCACCTCGGCGCTGCCCCTGGCCCTGGCCATGGCAAAAAACCAGGGAGGCACCGTCATGACGAACAGGCCTATCTCGCACTTGCCTATTTCGTAGATGGCGTTTATCGCCGCTTCCTTTGTGGGGAAGACGAAGTTATAATACTTGAACCTGTTGGTAGGCAGGTTGAGGGTCGTCACGGGGGCGTCTCCCCAGGGCTCGAGCTTCTCGTTGACGAAGGGGAATACCCGGACCCCTATCCTGGTGCAGATGCCCCGCGTTATCGGGCTCTCCAGGTTGGCGCTGGCCATCAGGCCGCGCAGGTCGGGCCCCGGTCCCTCCCCCCAGAAAAAGTCGTTTTGCATCGTCCTGGAACCTATCCTCAGGATATCGCCCCCGGCGGTCACCCACTCCTCGGCCAGCACCCTGCGATAACCCCTGTCGCCATAGCGGTAAGAAATAGCCCCCTCGCCGACGTTCAGGGTATTGGCCAGCACGGACACATTACCCCCGCACATCGGGACGAAGGTCACCAGCCCTCTTTTGAAAAGCTCGCCCTGGAGCGCCGCGAAGGACACCCCCGGCTCGAGAGTGGCGTACAGGTTCTCCTCGTCTATTTCGAGCTTTCTCATCCTCTTCAGGTCGATGAAGACGACGCCTTCCTTCTCCAGGCCGGGCGGCGGATTGGTGGTGGTGGCGGTAAAGGGTATCATATACCGGTTGCATATTCGGATGATCCCCTGGACTTCTTCGGCGGTTTCCGGCTGGATACTGCAAGCCGGCCTCTTCAGCGCCGCGCCGCCGCGAGTGACCACGTGGTCGGCTTCAACGATGGCCGGGTCGTCACTGACCCACTCCGGCCCAACAATAGACTGTAATGCCTGATACGCCTCTTTAAGCATCGCCATATAACTCTCCTTTTCAGCTAAAGCGCTTTCAGAATTATTTCGGTGATATCGTATACAGCCATGTTCGCTTTTTTGGCGGCCACCGCCTTTGCAAGGAGCTCTTTTTCGTCGGGACTGGCGGTAACGATCGCTTCGGCGCCGGTTGCCAGCGCCTCTTCGATCCTCTCGCCGGCCGTCCACATAGCGAAGTCAGGAAACGCCATCTCGACGCCGCCGCAACTGCCGGCACACCAGGCATTGCTCCTCGACCTCTCCATCTCAACCAGCTCGATGCCCGGAATACCTTTAAGGATATTCCTCGGCGGGTTATAGATGCCCCGGTCGCCGCGCCGCCACACCTTGCCCACCGGGATAACGCGTATATAGTTGGGCGTCCACTCCTGCCAGGGCTCGCTGAGCCTCCCCAGGTTGCACGGGTCGTGGTAGGTCACTTTCATGTTGACGTTTTTCTTGAACGCCAGCTTGCCGTCCTGCATCAGCTTGTCGAGGTATTCCGTGATGTGGAGAGTAGTATAAGGCATATCTTCGGTAGACTTTCCCAGCAGCCTGGGGAAATCCACTTTGAGGCTTTTATAGACTTCGGCGCTGCTGGTTATAACCGTCTTCGCCCCCGACTTCTGGATCTCCTGGACGTTATGCTCCGCCAGCTCCCGGGCCAGGTCTACCTGGCCGGTGGCCATGACGTAGTTGCCATCGCACCATTCATCTTCCAGGAGCATGAAATCGGTCCCGGTCTGTTTAAGTATTTTGGATGTGTTCCGGGCCAGCTCCGTCTGTTTATAGGCGGACGCGCAGCCGACGAAATACACCATGTCTGCTTTTTTGGCCGGCTTGATTTCTTTGGTCAGCCACTTGAGGCGGTCTTCATGGGGCTCGCCGTATTCGTTCCTGGTCTGGCGGATATTGTCGGCCATGACCTTGTGCTCGGGCATAGGGCCCTTGCCCTGTTCGACGCACCGTATCCTCAGGTTTTCAATTACCTGGAGCACCTCGATGTCGAGGTTTCGTTTGCAGCGGCTATCACAGCCACCGCAAAGGGTACACTTATATAGCGCGTCAATTAACGCGGGCGTGAATTCCAGCTCGCCGCCTAGCTCCGCCAGGGCGGAATGCAGCAAGCCATGGGGAGAGTAGAGGTTAAAGGCGTACCTGGTGTCTATCGGACATTGCCTCGAAAACCTCAGGCTCTTTACCCAGTTAAGGTCGATAAACTTGCAGAATGTGCACCTCATGCACATCTTCGCCTGGCGGGTATACTCATCAACTGATAGCATGGCTTCCTCCTCGGATTATTTTCATTTTAGAAACACAGCCTCCCCGGAGACATGATGTTGTTGGGGTCCATCAACTGCTTGATTTTCTTCAACTCGGCGGTATAGTCAGCCGACCGCTGGTAGACCAGGTCGGCCACCGGACCGTAAGGCCTCGAGAAAAACGCTCCGCCGTCCAGTGCAGCTTCAGCGGCCGCGGTATAGATACTCTTGATCATGTTCACTTCTTCGGCATTATCGGGGTCGTAATAGAAGTTGCACTCGAAGTGACAGGCGCCGCCGTAGACCACCGGTTGAACGTAGAAACCCAGGTCGGCCGCGGGATAGCCGTGTTTGGCGGCTAGCTCACCAATAGACTGATAAAATGCCTGCGCCTTACTCATTACCGTGTGGAAGAATAGGTCCTGGCAGGAACCTTTGTAAGCAAACTTCCAGTAAGTCCTTTCTCGTGGCCAGGCACCGCGTAGCATGTCCGCCATGTCCTTATCCACGCCGGGTGCTGCGGGTAATGAAGTGGGCAGATCGGGAACGGATAGCTCGGCGGCTATCTCTTTCAGGGCGTCTTCCTCATACTCTATCTTTTCCTCAGGGAACCTGACGCCGCCACCGAGCACCAGAATCAATGTCCACGGCGGCAGTTTCTTCCTCAGAGCATTGAAATCTCTGGGCCATTTATTGGCCAGCATAGCCGCCAGGTTGACATTATTTAATATCAGGCACTCTTCGCCGATCATGCGGCGCTGCACCCTGGCAACAAATGCCGTCGCGTCCTTGACGTTATTAAACGGGATGAAAAAGGTCTTATCTACCTTCGGGCGGTACTCGATCTTGAACTGGCCCCAGGTCACCACCCCGAGTGTCCCCTGGGCGCCCTGCAACATCCTCGTCCACATGATATTGCCGGGGCCTGACGGATTCACTCCATCCGAAAAACTTTTATCCGGGAACCCGGGGACACAGGCCGAGCCGGTCTTGAAAATTTCGCCCTCGGGGAGGACCACTTCAACGGTCATCAGGGTATCAGTATACTCGAACTTCGGGATGAGTATCGGGTCCCTCTCAAGGTGGCTTATCAGCGCTGACTTCAGGTGGTGCGGCAGCAAGGGAGCCAACGCCATCATATCATGCTTGGCCAGTTCCGGCTGTAGCTGCTCCCAGGTTACCCCGGCCTCGACCCTGACCATCCTGTTACGATCATCGATCTTTAAAATCCTGTCCATGCCGCTGAGGTCCATCACCAGTCCGCCCTGGACCGGGATGGTATCACCGCGAAAATGGACGCCCGAACTGCAAGGTACAATGGGTAATTTATTTTTGTTGGCCAGTTTGACGACTTTTTGAATTTGTTCTACGTTCTTCGGTTTTACAATGTAGCTCGGCATGGCGGGCGTGCTCAAGCTGTAGTCCCTTGAATACGGCTTGAGACTTTCGGCGTCGGAAATAAGATTCTTCGCGCCTAAGATCCCTGCTAACTCTTCTTTTATTGCCATACCTTTTCACCTCCTGCTTAATAATTATGTCCCATGCAACTATACCATATATACACCATCGGGGAAAATAGGATATTTAGTTTTATTTGCAGACAGCTCAAACATAATATGCCGCAATAAATACTTAGATATAGAAGGGATGCCACCGGCCGGCCTTGGCGCACTGGTCTAAATATCGATCATGGGGCCTGCCCCGCCGATGTTAGGCCCATCGTAGGAATACTCTTTGCCTCCCAACGTTTTGGTGAACCGGGGCGTCAGCAGCAGGGCGCTGAACAACACCGGCTTGACGATCTTCCTGAAGTCCAGGGGGGTGTGGGGCATGCCCTTCGGGATGTAGACGATCGTTGGCCTGGTGATAACGTATTTTTCCTGCTCCTTGCCGATCCAGAAATCGATTTCCGCATCGAAGCTGCTGAAAAGATCGGGCAGCTCTCCCCCCAGGAAGATGAGGTATTCATCGGCGGTATGGGTATGGGGTTCCTTTTCCAGGAAAATAGGCCTGGTGAACAGCTGCCAACCCATGTTCATATTGGCCCCCGGTATCTGGCGGGCGCCCCGGAAATAAGCCTGGGGTCCGGCCACCGCCGGCAGGTTCGAGTCTTCTTTGAAATCCGAGAACAGGTATCGTGCGTATTTCCCTTTTGGCATGAGACCTCCCCTGATCGAAAGCCAAGCTATTTTCTCGCCGAGCCCGGCGGCACCGGCCGTATGGAAGGGCCGGGCGAAAGGGTAACATCGATGAACACCAGCGGCCTTTTGACGGCTTTAATGTTTAGCGGCCCGTGCATCAGGCCGGCGGGAATGCGCACGCAGGCAGGATAGGTGATGACCTCGATGTTCCCTCCCAGTCCCATCTCGATCTCGGCATCGAAATCGACGACGTTGTTGGGGTCCCCGCCTAGGAAGAACAGGACCTGCCCGAAATCGTGGGCGTGGGCGTCGGCGACCATGAGGAACGGCTGCGTCAGGAACGACCAGCCCAGTGAAAAATTCAGGCCGCCGAGGTCCCTGGCCCCGAAGGCGCCGGCCTGGGGCGCGGTCACCTCTTTATAGAGAGAGGTGCCCGGCCGCAACTCGACTATGTAGTCTCCGTGTTTGACGTTCTCGATGGGCATGGTCTTTTATAATCGGACTGGGTTCCTTATATGTAACGATATTATGCTATCCGTGTCAAGTGCGCGTCGGACGGGTTATTTGCATTTGGTTGCGTTTCTTTCCGCAAACGAACTTTTAAACTTACGACACCAGAAGTCTACGATAGGTTGCACGTTTGACATCTAAATCTGCTATTGTTATACTCCCAGCGTAGCTTCTTGCCCGTGCCAAGGAGGTCCGCGGCGGTACGGCCTGCCTGGCCGGTAATGTGCCGGCCTCACTGCTGGCCACCGGCAAGCCGGAGGTGGTCAAGGAGCACTGCAGCCGCCTTAGCCGGGGCGGGGGCTACATCCTGACCGGTGGCACGGCTATCCATAAGTGCAACCCCGAAAACCTGCGCGCCATGATGGCAGCGGCGTTGGAGTACGGCAGATATGGCTAACGCAGTGGTTAAAGCCCGATTTGAGAAGCTGCTTTCGCCTGCCAGCATCGGGCAGGTGCGCACGCGGAATCGGATTATCAAGACGGCCGCCGGGATGACGTTTGTCGGCGAGTATGGCTACTGCGGCGAGCGGCGTGTGGCCTTTTACGAGGCGCTGGCGCGGGGCGGGGCAGGCATGATCATCGTTGAGCCCTGTCCTGTTGAGTACCCCCGCGGTTCTTACCTGGCCGACCTCATTCGCATCGATGAGGATAGATTTCTCCCCGGCCTGACCAGATTGACAGAAGCTGTCCACCGGTACGGCTGCCCGGTAATTCTACAGTTAGTCCACTCCGGCGCCTGGCACCAGGTGCCCAACGAAAGTCCTACCTGGAACCCCCCGTGGCCTCCCGGCTTACAACGCATCTCCAGCAGCGCGATGCTGAAAAATGAATTCCCCGGGCCGGACTTCGACGAGCCGAGACAGGCGACCAAAGCCGACATCCTGGCGCTTGTTGATAGTTACGCCACGGCGGCTGAGAGGGCGCGTCGCGCCGGCTTCGATGGCATCGAGATCAACGCCGACACGTCCAACCTGGTCAACAGTTTCTTATCCCGTGTCTTTAACCGGCGCCAGGATGAGTATGGCTGCGGCAGCCTGGAGGACCGCGCCCGGTTCGCCACCGATATCATCCGGGAAATAAGGAAACGCCTTGGTCCCGGTTTTGCTATCTCCGTGCTGATGAACGGCGCAGAATACGGCATCGCCAACGGGACGACAATCGAGGAAGACTGCGGCATCGCCCGGTTGCTCGAAGAAGCCGGGGCGGACGCGTTGCATATACGTGCCCACGGCTACGGACTCTATTCCCAGATGATCTTCCCGGAATACCTCTTTGTCCCGGAGCCGCCGCATCATCGACCCGATGAGCTGGACTGGAGCCGGCACGGCGCCGGGGTAACGGTGCCCCTGGCCACGGCCGTGAAGAACGTGGTCTCGATACCGGTCATCGGCGTGGGACGGCTCGACCCCGTGTTCGGCGAGTCGCTACTACAGGAGGGCAAGCTGGATTTTATAGGCATGTCGCGCCGTTTGATGGCCGACCCCGAGCTTCCCAACAAGCTGGCCGCCGGCCATGCGGAGGACATCGCCCCCTGCACAGCCTGCCTCGGGTGCATCTCGGAGATCCTTAAAGATAAGCCGGTGCGGTGCCGCGTTAACGGCGCGCTGGGCGGTGAGACGGATTACTACAAAATCCTGCCGGCCTCTAAAAAGAAGCGGGTCGTGGTGGTGGGTGGGGGACCAGCCGGGCTCGAGGCGGCCAGGGTGGCAGCCATCCGCGGCCATGAGGTGATATTGTATGAAAAAGAGTATTGGCTGGGCGGCCTCCTCCCCATCGCTGCCCTGATCAAAGGGACCGAGACCGAAGACCTGATGGCACTGGTTGATTACCTGGTGGGCCAGGTAAAACGTCTCGGGGTAAAGATCAGGCTTGGTCAGGAATTCAGTCTTTCGACGGTGGAGGAGGTCAAACCGGACGCCGTCATCTTAGCCCTCGGGGGCATACCGGATGTCCCGGCGATACCCGGCGACGACCGGCGCATTGTGGTGCGCGGCCCGGAGCTACACCGCCGCCTGAAAAAGTACTTGAGGTTCATCAGTCCCAATGGGCTACGGTGGCTGACCGGTTACTGGCTACCCCTCGGCAGGAGCGTCATCGTCATTGGGAGCGCCCTCCAGGGATGCGAGCTTGCCGAGTTCCTTATCAAGCGTCACCGCGGCGTGACCATTGTTGATACCGCCGACACCCCCGGTGAAGGCGTCCCCGAGGCCAACAAGCCGCAGTTTATGGAGTGGCTGGGCCGAAATTCTAAAGTTTATAGCGGCGTCAGGTACGAGGCGGTCACTGATAGTGGGCTTGTCATCACCACGCGGGAAGGCCAGCGGCTCGAGATCCCCGCGGATAACATCATAACAGGTTTACGGTATCAGCCGAACCTGGCCCTCCTCCATGAACTGGAAGGAAAAGTCCCTGAAGTCTGCACGACAGGGGACTGCCGCGAACCGCGCTTCATCATGGACGCCATCGGCGACAGCTACCGTATTGCCCGCCTCATCTAGGAACGCGAAATAAAGAGTGTTCAAAGAAAGGAGACCTATGCCAAAATCGAAGTACGAGAAATATGTCGTCAGGAAGCCGGCGATCGTCACCGCCGACTACAAGGACGAGGTACCCAAGGGGGACAAGATGCCCAACCGCAGCGCCGTCGATACCGGCCCCAGGGTTATCTTTTCCCATACCTTCGTGAAGGACTCCGATACAATGGTCGAATACGGGATAATCTCCGGCGATACCGTCATCGGGGACATGGACAAGAACGTCACCGAGCCGCATAAACACGACTATGAAGAAATATTCCTTTTCCTGGGAACAAATCCGGAGGACACCACCGATCTCGGTTGCGAGGTGGAGTTCTGGGTCGGGGAGGGCAAAGACGCTGAGAAGGTTGTCTTCAACACTTCGTCCAGCATCTATATACCGCCGAACATCGCCCACTTCCCGCAGGTGTGGAAGAACGTCAAGCGGCCGGTGATCTGCGTGGTCATCATGCCGGCGGCGCGCCAGCGCGAGCTCAAGACCGTGTCCCGCCGGTAGTAGCCCGGGTCGGCCTTAAACCCCTTATTTCACCATCTGGCTGGGCAGCCAGAGGCTGATCTGTGGGAAGGCGATGATGATGGCCAGGAATACCAGCAGGACGAGGAAAAATGGCAGTACCCCCTTGAGCAGTTGCACCGTCGGAATATTGAAGACGGTGGACGTCACAAAAAGGTCCATGCCCAGCGGTGGCGAAATCAGTCCCAGCTGCGTATTGACCAGAAAGACTATCCCGAACCAGATAGGGTCAAAACCCAGGGAAACGATCAGCGGGACAAATATCGGCAAGGTAATAAAGGTGACGGTTATCTCATCCAGGGGACAGCATAAAATCAAAAGAAGTATGTTAATAGCGATAATCACCCACCACGGTGATATCGACGCTGACTGGACTAGCTCGGCAACATATTTACCGGCATTGCCGCTCCCCACGATGTAGCTGAAAAGGGAGGCCCCGGTAAAGACGAACATCATCATCGCATTGACGGTGACCGCATCGATGATGGCGCGGCGTATGCCGGGCCAGCGCAGGTTGAACATCGTAATACCGATGATGAGGACCGCCACCACCCCCACACCGGCTGACTCGTTAGGGGTCGCCACCCCGAAATAGATCGACCCGAGGATGGCCAGTATCACCAGAATAACGGGCCAGATCCTGGTGAGGGAAGCAAACCTCTCCCGCCAGGGCACCCCACCCGTCGCGGCGCCATATCCGGGCCTCCGCCAGCAAATCAGGAAGGCAGGCACCGCCAGCATGACGGCACAGAGGATGCCAGGCATGATCCCGGCCGTAAAGAGCCGGCCCAAAGACGTCTCGGTCAGGACGGAGTAGATGATCATGGTGGTACTGGGCGGGATCAGTGGGCCGAGGACGCCCCCGGCCAGCAGCGAACCGATGGCTAGCGATCGGTTATAGCCGTGTTTTTGAAACTCCGGCACCGCCACTTTGCCGACGACGATGATGGTGGAAGAACTGGTGCCAAGGGCGGCCGACATGATGGCTTCCCCGAAAATACCGGAGATCATCAGCCCGCCCGGGACGCGGGATAGCCATTTCGAGGCTGCGTTGAACAAATCGGAGCCCATGGTTGTCTCGGCGATCAGAGAACCCAGCAGGATGAATAGCGGCAGCGGGATCCAATCGAGGTTGAAAAGCATGTAATACGGGATGTTTCCCAGCTTGGCCAGGACGCCGGGACCCAGGGTGGCCAGTCCCAGGCTCAGGCCGATGAATCCCAGCGAATAGGCCACGGGCACCCCCAACATTAGAAAGGCGATAAAGCCGCATATGGCTAAAATGACCATCATTGTTGGGGACATGAATTGACTCTCAATGACGAAGACGCAACGGACACCGGCGCCGGTTAATTGCGCTAGTGTCTCATTTCGTATTCCCCTTTATTATCGAGTAGATGCCGTGGAAGAGCTGCATTAAAAGCACGAGGCCCAGCAGACCCCAGCCCACGGGCGCCACTGCCTTGATCGGGAACAGGGGTAGCTGCCAGACTGTCTGGGTCAGTTCGCCCAGTTGAAACGAATACCAGGCAGCCTTCCAGGTATACCAGGTGCCCAGGCTGATGTAAAAAAGCCCGACGACAGGGGTGAGGATAAAGGTCAGGATAAGCTGGGTGCGGCTGGAGAGACGGTTGGTCAGGAAATCAGCCCTGATGTTTAACCGGCGAATCTGCACCATGGAGAGGGGGAGCAGACAGCAGGTGAAAAAGAGAATGACGCTGATCACGTAGGAATACGGCTCCGGACTGCTGAGCGCATACCGCCTTACCACCAGGTAAGTAACAACAATGCCGATTAGCAGCGTTAACACTCCGCAGAAGATCACCAGTCCGTTGCTAATGCGCTCAACAGCCCGGTTTATGGCCTGCCCGATTTTTTCAACCAATCTTGCCTACCGCCAGGGCCAGGTTTATCAGCACTTGCCATTCAGCTCAGTTTTACTTGTAAGGGTTCTGGGCGTTTACTTTGTTGCCTATGTCCACTACCTTCTTGCCAAAATCCCCCATCCCGGTAACGAGTTGATCGATATACGGCTGCGCCTTGGCCTGGTACTTATCGCGTTCGGCCTTGGGCAGGATGTATATCTCCATCTTCTGCGATTTCAGCAATGCTACCGCATCATCAAGCTGCTTAAAACGGGCATTGTTGAGGTCGGTGGCCATCTGAGCCATTTCCTCCGTCAGGGCTTTCTGGATGTCACTGGGCATGGCTTTCCAGACGTCAAGGTTGATAGTGGTGAAATCGCCCGCGGGAGTAAAATAGCCGAGGGTACAGTATTTGCTGACATCGGACAGGCCCCAGGCGAGCACAGCTCCCAGGGGCGCTAAGGTGCAATCGACCACGCCCTTTTGCAGCGCGCTGTATATTTCACTTCCGGATACCGTGACCGGAGAGCCGCCCCAGGTCTGAATCAGCGAAGCCAGCAGGGGTGACAGGGCCTGAGTCAGCTCGCCCTGGATGTCATCCAGCGTCTTGATGGGTTTCTTGACGCTGACCAGCTCACAGGCGCCGCCGGTGGTGGCCGCCAGCAATTTCTGGTTGAACTTGCTGGTGAGGATTTCATCGTAGAGCGGGACCATTTCCAGGAGGCCCGCGGCGTTGGCCTGGACGTTATTAAACAGGAAGGGAAGCTCCGAGGAATTGAACCTGGCATCAACCCCTTCGAGAGGGCCGATCGGGTACAGGCCCATCTCCACGGTCTTGGTTCTGATGGCATCGGCATGTTCCGGTAGGGCCACCAGTTCGGCGGCCGGGTGAAACTCGATGACATATCTGCCGCCGGCCCGCTGGTTGAACCTGGCGATCGCATCCTTGGGCAAAAAGCCGTAGGGATCGGCAACGGGATAAGGAGTGGCCCACCGCAGAACGATCGCTTTGGGCGGGGCCGTTGACGTGGTGCCTGCGGGGGTACTGGTGGTACCGCCGCAGGAGATCGCCAGCAACGACGCCAGGATAATTACTGCCATTAATATAAAGAGCTTTTTCATTTTGTGAATCTCCTTATTAATAGTACTTGAATAGTACTTGCATCTTCAAGATTCAGATATTACGCTGCCTTAACCTTAGCATGAGCTAAATCATTACTCGTACTCTCCTTTCCCGAGACCATCGATACTTGCTAACTTGTGGGAAATGCTACCTTACCCCGCAATCTCATGTCAAGCTGTGCAGCAGCCTGAATCCAGAGGAAGTCTCGTGAATTGTTATTTCTGAAATCATCACTCTTCTTTATGGGGAACTTCAGCAGCAGCATTCAAACCGGCCAGGCGGCCGGTGGTCCACGCCATACCATGGCTGAGACCGGGGCACATCGTGGGATAGTCGACCGCAAAAAACCGACCGACAGTATTCCCGGCAAGATACAGCCCCGGAATAACCGCCCAATCGGCGTCCAGCGGTTGCAATCTGGTATTGGTATTAAGGCCCCCCAGAACGACCAGAAAATGCTGCGTCATCCTGCCGGCGTAATATGGCGGCTTATCTATGGTCGTCAGACGGTCGGCGCGCTTGCCGAAGTCCAGGTCCTTACCCAGTCGGGCCAACTCGTTGTACCTGTCTACCGTGGTTCTGAATGCGTCTGAGGGCACCTTCATTTTGACCGCCAGTTCCTCGATCGTATCCGCCTTCAGTGCATTAGACGCTACCACCAACCGTGCCGTATCGGTAACCTCATAGACTTTGCCAAGGCCCACGCCCATTCTAGGTATTTCTTCCTCCCACTTGCTGTCGAATACCTGCCAGGCCTTCCCTTCAGGCTGTAAATCGAGAGAGTTAGTGAGACTCCGGGCGGGCACGTCCTCGTTTTCATAACGTTCCCCCTTTATGTTCACATGCAGAAACGAATCTGTGCCCAAGATACCAAGGGTGTGGGACATCGGGGCGTGAGGCGCCGGTTCCATAACCGCACCTATCCACATGGCCATCTGATGTCCGTCGCCGACATTGAGCGGCTCTTTGGCTTCTCTAAGGTCCTTCGTATAAAGCATGTATTCGTTTCTTTTTTTATCAGCGGCGATATCCGCAGCCATGGGGCAGTATTTCTGCATCATCTCAGGATTGTTGCCGTAGTCCCCGGTGCAAAGCACGACCGCCCTGCGTGCATTGAACCGAATATAGTCGCCATCTTTATCACGGGCAATGACACCCGTGACCCTTCCCTTACCCTTTCGAACCAATTGAATGGCCCTGGTCTGATAACGTAAGTCTCCCCCGCTCTTCAGGAAATTGCCCTCAAGACACTTTAACATAAGACCCTGGTTTAAGAAAAAGCCTGTCCCGCTCTTGGCCACGTTGTCTTTTACGCTTTTCGCAAGGCCTTCGTACGGGCGATTGGTGTGCCAGTAATGGCAGGTCGGATACTCCGGGTAATATTCCGTTCTCGAATCGAATCCAGCCGGGCGTGGCCACTGGAACATTGACACTTCAATCCCGGCGTCATCCAGCATGTCCAACAGCCAGTCCATAATGGCACCGCTGTTTTCAGCCCATAGCCTGATTATCCTCTGGTCAGGTCTGTTGGCCCCGTACTTCATTAGCTGCAAGACCACCTCGTCTTTGTCGACTTCAATGCCCAGTTGTTTCTGCAGTCTGCTGCCGATAGCGCTGCTATCCCCACCGCCCCACCGGAAGGTGGTGTGCTTATCAATCAGGATCACTCCAGCACCCGCCTGCATGGCCGATAGCGCTGCAGGCATTCCAGCGGTCCCGGCACCCACCACGACGACGTCGGTATCAATTGTGTTTTTAATGTCTTTTTCCGGAATGGGAGGAGGCAGCACCTCAAAGCTCCACCTGTTCTCGCCCTTTTTTGGCAATTTATTCCCCCTCTTTCGGTTGAAAATGCGCATTCTCAAGCCTGCCGGGGTTGTCAGGCTTTTTCAGCACTTTGTTGGTATTAGCTGTATAATTAAAGCCTTTGACAAATAAATATAGTACTACAAATGCTTTGTGTCAAGTTCAATTCGTGTTTTTTTACGCTGCGTAACAGAGTGCCAGAGGTAACTTCTTGCCTTTGCTAGAACACTTCCCTTCATGTCGTCCCAATCCAGCGGAACTTTATGCTCTTCTCTCACAAAGTCGCAGATCTGTTTTACTTGGAATTCATAGAGGGCGCCAGCGGATATAAAAAATGAGTTGTGATTATTTCGCTTCTCCTGGTCTCTGCGACCATGGAATTGCTCTGGCGGGATGGCATAATATAACTTCAAGGTTTTCTACCGATAGTCTTGGAGAGGGGACGAAGCCCCCTCTCCTCTGGCTCCCCCTCTTCAGCCATCAACACCCGTGGTTTCCTCCCAACGTTTCTGGCTGGAGAGTGGGTTAGGGGGTGAGGCTAGCCGACAACCATATGCAAATAGTACCGAGTTTTGATTTTCGGCTGGTTCGACTATGTTTAAGTTGAGTTTTATATTTCCGGGGAGTATAGTGGAAAAAACCAAACCAGGAGGCGTAAGAATGAAGTTCACCCACGACAACGTGCGGAAATGGTTTGAAGCCTACTTCGCCGAGTTTAACCGGTGTAACGGCGACCCGAAGAAGGTACCCAACATGGAAAAATACTTCACACCGGACCTTCAGTTCGTCTCCTATATACTGGACGTGAAGAGACCGGACGACCGGGAGGGACTGTTGAAGACCATGGTGCACCCCGGTCTGCTGGAAGAGCTCACCCCTGAAGAAATCATTATCGATGAAAAACGCAAAGCCGCCGCGGTCATCCTGAAGGTGCAATTCAAGGACGAACGGACCGGCACGCTGTTCCCGGCCAAACATAACTGCGCCATCTATCAGCTTGCAGAAGACAAGAGCGGGGGGCTCAAGATCAGGAGAATCTCGTATTTTACCGAGCACCGTTCACCCGACGAACCGGACCTCAAGAACCTGATGAGGCAGTACCGGGAGCAGTCACTTTCTTCATAGCGCTGGTGTTTCCCGGGCCTCGAAACCCCTTGAAAAGTTACCAGTCCGCCGACGTATGCGGCGGTCGCAAGACCACGCCGTACACTGACATATTTTCCTCCGTTCTCTCATATCCTTTGCGCTACCCATACGTTTTACCTATTGACACGCCTGCTCGTAACAGGCATAGTTAAAAGAGGCACCTTTTTTGCGTTAGTCCCGGATGAAACATTTTTACAGGGTAGTCATTGCTTTTCTTGTTATCCTCGGCGGTTTCGTGCCGCCGCTGGCCTCTGGCGGTCAAGCGCGGGCGGATGCCGGCGATTTCGGCCTGGAGGACCTTACCGGCGGGTCGGATGCCATCATCGTCGGGACGGTCATCGAAAAAAACAGCTACTGGAACGATGAGCGTACCGGCATCTATACTTCGGTGGTCCTTGCCGTCGGCGAGGAGCTTAAAGGCCGCACAGGGCAGGGCAGCATTACCGTCACCTTTAGCGGGGGCGAAGCGGATGGAATGGGCCAGTGGGTATCTAACATGCCCAGCTTCGACCCGGGCGAAGAGGCAGTCGTATTTCTGAAAAAGCCCGCCGGGGACGGGCTTCCCCGGGGCGCGGAATACGGCGTCTTCGGCGGCTTCCGGGGCAAGCTGAAGCTCACCGGAGGCAGAGTCGGCAGCCTGCCGGTCGCTGAGTTCAAAGACCGTGTCAACCGCCTCCTCTCGGGCCAGCCCCTGCCGGTACAGCAACTGGAAGTCCCGCTGAGCTCAATTACGTTCCCGTACCTTTATGAAGGCCTTTCCTGGCACTCTCCTCCCGACCCGATGGTGGTGAGCTATCGTGTCAACGAGAATACAGCAGACTGCACCGGTGAGGGATCGGCCGTGCAAACGGCGGCGGCTACCTGGAGCTCCGCCGGCGCCAAGTTCTCTTTCAGCTACGCCGGTACCACAACGGCTGTTGCCACAACCCAGAACTTTAGCAACGAGATCATCTGGGTGAACACGCTGGAAGGCGGTACTATAGGCCTGACGACTGTCTGGTTCATCGGCAGCACGATAGTTGAATGCGATATGGAATTCAACGATAATTACCTCTATAGCACGGATTCCTCGCCTCCGGCGAACCGGTTCGACGTCCAGACCATCGCCCTCCACGAGTTAGGGCATTTCCTCACCCTGGGGGACCTGTACAGCCCGGCCGACAGCGCCAAGGTGATGTACGGCTACGGTTCCACGGGGACCACCAAGCGAGCCCTGCACAGTGATGATGTCGCCGGCATCCGGGCCATTTACGGCTCGTCGCTGGTCGCCCCCACGGTGACCAACTCCGGCGGCGCCAGCGATATAACATCCCGGGCCGCCAGGCTGAACGGGCAGATTACCGCTACCGGCGGCGAAGACCCGACCGTCTCCATCTACTGGGGGACCGCCGACGGCGGTGTTACGCCGGGCAACTGGGCGCACGAGGTCAACCTCGGGGTGAAGCCCGCCGGCGCTTTCTCAACCGATGTCGCGGACCTGACGCCCGGCACCCCATATTACTATCGCTGCTACGCCATCAACTCGCTCGGGGGAAGCTGGGCGTCCGCTACCGCCGCCTTTGCTACTTCCCCGCTTGTCCCGCCGACGGTGAACACCGGCGCGGCTACCGGCATTACGTC
>Ga0153915_10002218_pt1 | contig 17814 bp, 13 predicted proteins | sample Opewatmetagenome_2_FD_107003 | JGI IMG/M metagenome (GOLD analysis project Ga0153915, IMG submission 107003) | Freshwater wetland microbial communities from Ohio, USA - Open water 3 Core 3 Depth 3 metaG | ecosystem: Environmental > Aquatic > Freshwater > Wetlands | place: USA: Ohio, Lake Erie...
ATGCTTCAAGAAGGCTTGATTCCTATCTACGGGTCCGCGGAGACCGTTGAGTTTTGCATCCGGCTGCTGGATTTTTTCGGCCTTCGCCAATCGAATTTCAAGACCAGGTCTGAGTTTCATGCCGTTCATCCCGATGAAGATTTTTCTGTTGCCCACGATGTGGCCGTCACGGCCCTCCCTGTCATGCATCATCCGTCATCGCTCGCCTTTCATTTACACTTCGCGGAAGGACCTCGTTTCCTTTATTCCGGGGATACGGCGGCCGCCGCCTCTCCTCTCAGGCGCGTCCACCGCCCGGAGTCGATGGGCCACGACTGCAGCGCGCCGTCCCGTTTTTTTGAGCAATATCCCGTTCTTTACTCGAAGCACACGAATTCCCTGGAACTGGGCCGGATGGCAGAGGAGATGGGCGTCAAAACTCTCTTTCCCTGCCACTTTTTCGGGGAAGTCGAATTCCCGCTGACAGAGATCGAGGAAGAGATCCGGCGTCATTACACCGGCCGGCTGATCGTTCCCAGAGATCTGGAAAGATATCCTCTATGAATATTGACGAGCGGCTAATATGCATTGTGGCTTGCCACGGGGGGCCGCTCGTAGAGGGTTCCAAGGGGGAGCCGCTCCCTTGGTCGGAGGGCGGGGTTCCGTGCCCCGCCCGAGCCTCTATTCTGTGCTTTATGTGTCTACGAAGGGATTCATCGCCTAATGCTCCTTGGAAGAATGGCAGGGAGCGAAGCGAACGTTGGAAGGAAACCCTAAGGAAGGGTTTCCTTCCAAGAGTGTCTGGAAGGGGGCTTCCCCTCCAAATTGACGGGGGAGGTTTTCGTGAGAAAAAACGCGGTCATATTGTCTTTTCTTTTATTATCCGCCCTGTTTCTGGGGGCCTGCCGCGGAAGCGCCATGGCCGATAAAATCCTCAGCCGGGGAAAAATCTGGACCGGCAACCCTGGCCGGCCCTGGGTGGAGGCCGTGGCCTTGCGAGCCGGCCGCATTTTGGCCGTCGGGACGAACGAAGATGTGAAGAGAACGGCGGGACGCGAGACCGAAGTTATCGACTTGAACGGACGTCTTGTCCTTCCTGGTTTCATCGACAGCCACGTCCATTTTCTCAACGGCGGGTTTTCGTTGATGAGCATTCAGCTCAGGGATGTGGCCTCCAAGGAGGAGTTCGTATCAAGAATTGCCGCAAAAGCGAAAAGCCTGGCCAAGGGAGAGTGGATCCTCAACGGTGACTGGGACCATACTCAGTTCAGCCCGCCCGAGCTGCCGCGCAGGGAATGGATCGACAGCGTCACGCCGGACAATCCGGTTTGTATCAACCGGCTCGACGGCCATATGGTTCTTGCCAACAGCCTCGCTCTCAAGTTGGGGGGCGTGACGAGGAACACTCCTGTCCCCGCCGGCGGCGAGATCGTCAAAAATCCCGCCACGGGCGAGCCGACAGGCATCTTGAAAGACGCGGCTATGGACCTCGTCTACAATAGAATCCCGATCCCGACACTCGAGCAGAACCTGAAGGCGGCCGGCGCGGCGATGCAACTCGCCGCCAAGCTCGGCGTGACTTCGGCCCACGACATGTCGGACCCGTCGAGCTTTGAAGTCTACGAAGAGCTCCTGAAAAACGGCCGGCTGGCGATCCGTCTCCACGTCTATGTTCCCGTCACCAAGGTCGAGGCCATGGCCGAGCTCAAGCTCAAATCGCCTTTCGGGAATGAGGAGCTGAAGCTGGCCGGGCTGAAAGGGTTTGCCGACGGCTCGCTGGGCTCGGCGACCGCGTTCTTTTACGATCCCTACACGGATGACTCGAAAACGAGAGGATTGCTCCACGAGCAGATGTTCCCGGAAGGGATCATGGAGAAACGGGTCGTCATGGCGGATCGGGCCGGGCTCCAAGTCGCCATCCATGCCATCGGCGACCGGGCGAATGCCGTCATCCTGGATATCTATGAGAAAGTCGCCGGCCTCAACGGTCCGCGGGACAGGCGTTTCCGGATTGAGCATGCCCAGCATCTCCGGGCGTCCGACATCGACCGCTTCGGAAAGCTTGGCGTCATCGCTTCCATGCAGCCCTACCATGCCGTTGATGACGGCCGCTGGGCGGAAACAAAAATCGGCCCGGACCGTGCCCGAACGACCTATGCTTTCAAGTCACTGCTGGAGAAAGGCGCTGCGCTGGCTTTCGGGTCGGACTGGCCCGTCGCCCCTCTCGACCCGCTCCAGGGTATCTACGCCGCCGTCACCCGCCAGACGATCGACGACAAGAATCCTGACGGCTGGGTTCCCGAACAAAAAATCTCCCTCGAGGAAGCCCTTCAGGGATACACATCGGCCGGCGCGTTGGCCGAATTCGCCGAAAAGATTAAAGGTACGATCGAGCCCGGAAAGCTGGCCGACCTGGTTGTTCTCGACAAGAATCTTTTCGAAATCCCGCCCGCAGAAATCCGGAACGTCAGAGTCGAAATGACGATCCTCGGCGGCCGGATCATTTATCAAAGAAATTAACGACGGGGACGCACACAGTTTGTGTCCCCGATTCTCCTTTTTCTTATTGTCCGGCGCGTTCGATTTTGATATGATTACCCCTATTTTTCTAACGAAGGAGGATTCTTATGAACGTTGGTGTCATCAACGAAAGCTTCAAGATCGAAAATAGAGCCGGACTGACTCCGAGCGGAGTTTCCTTTCTGGTCGAAAAGGGCCACACCGTCTATGTCCAGGCGGGAGCCGGAATCAAATCCGGTTACACCAACGAAGATTATGCTTCCCAGGGGGCCAAAATTGTTTTTACTGAGGAAGAAGTCTTCGGACGTTCGGATATCGTTCTCAATATTTCTCCGCTCAACCAGCAGGAGATCAAGCTCGTCAAGAAAGACCAGGTCCTGTTTGGGTTCCATCATTTGGCCGTGGCCAGAAAAAATCTCGTCGAAGAGCTCCTCGGGAAAAATGTCATCATGATCGGCTATGAAATCGTCGAGGAAGAGCACGAAGTGCTTCCTTTTTTCGAAGGCTTGGGCGAAGTCGCCGGACAGATGTGCCTGGTGATCGCGGGCCATTATCTTCAGACCAACCAGGGAGGCCGGGGCATGATCCTCGGCGGAGTCGTCAGCGTCCCGCCGGCCGCGGCGGTGATTATCGGAAGCGGCGTGCTGGCCCGAAGCGCAACGCGGGCGATGCTGGGCGCCGGCGCACATACGATCGTGCTGGGCCATAATATGGACAGGCTGAGAAGGATCGAAGAGATGACCAACGGGCGAGTCCAGACGCTGATCGGGAGCAAATACAACCTGGCCCGGATGACGAGGATCGCCGATGTCCTGATCGGCGCCGTGCTTCGGCCGGGAGAACGGGCCCCGATCATGATCACCCGGGAGATGGTCAAGACGATGAGAAAAGGGTCTGTCGTGATCGACCTGGCCATCGACCAGGGCGGATGCATCGAAACCAGCCGTCCCACGACTCTCGAGCAACCGACCTTTGTCGATGAGGGCATCATCCATTACTGCGTGCCCAACTTCACCTCGTCCGTCAGCCGGACGTCGAGCAAAGTCTTGTCCAATACCGTCGTCCGCTATTTGCACCAGATCGGCGAAGTCGGGATCGAAAAGGCGCTCGCGGCCCATGCCGAGCTGGCCCGCGGCGTGTACGCCTATAAAGGGTCGATTGTAAAGAAGAATATTGCCGAACGGTTCGGGCTCCCGGCCAAAGAGCTGTTTGCCTGAATCCGTTCGTCCGAATCACTCACACCCTGACATTGTAGAAGAAATGGACATAGAGAAAATTCTAAAAGAATCAGGCGCCAGCCAGAGAGACCTGGTTCCGCTCCTCCATAAAATTCAGGCTGCCGTTGGTCATATTCCGCGCGAATCGATCGCCGCGATCGCCAAACAACTCCGTCTTTCCGAAAGCGAGGTGTTCGGCGTCCTCAGCTTCAACAAGTCCTTCACGCTCGAGCCCAGAGGAAAAATCCGAGTGATGGTTTGTCGGGGAACAGCCTGCCATGTCCGGGGCGGCGGAAAGGTCGTCGAGGAGATGGAGAAAAAATTCGGGACTCCGGCCGGCCGGAGCTCGGCCGGCAAAGAGCTCAGCTTGGACGAGACCGGATGCCTCGGTTGTTGCGCCATGGGGCCGGTCGTGGTCGTCAACGGGACTCATTATTCCCAGGTCTCTCCCGAGAACGTGGATTCCATCCTGGAGAAGGCTAAGGCCTCCGATTAACCGCTATGAAAAAGCTCTCGCATCCCCATCATCTGGCCGAGTGGAAGAGGATCATCCTGGAAGAGCGGCCTGCCTATGACAAGGTCATCGCCGTTTCCTCGGGGACGTGCGGCCGGGCGCGAGGATCGCTCCAAATCTTCGAAGCCTTTAAACAGGAGATCGAACGGCGGAGGCTAAGCCTGACGGTAGGAATCGAAGCCACGGGCTGCCACGGCTTGTGCGAGATGGAGCCGAATATCGTGATTTCTCCCGAGGGCTTTTTCTATAAGAAGCTCGACGTCAAGGATATTCCCGCGATCGTTGAGCGGACCATCCTGAAAAATAAGGTCATTCCCTCGCTCGTCTATGAAGATCCCGCCACCGGACGCAAGCATCCTCGGCAGAACGAGATCCCTTTTTATCAGAAGCAGACGCGGCTGTTGACGGAAAACAATTTTCGGATCAACCCGGAGCGCATCGAGGATTATATCGCCCTGGACGGCTATCAAGCTCTGGCCAAAGCGCTCTTCGACATGACCTCAGAAAGCGTTATCGCCGAGGTGAAGGCCTCGGGTTTGAGGGGCAGGGGGGGCGCCGGGCTTCTGACGGGGAAAAAATGGGAATCTTGCCGGGAGGCCCGCGGCCATCCCAAATATATCATCTGCGACGCCGACGAGGGCGATCCCGGCTCCTCTATGAGCCGAGGGCTTTTGGAGGCCAATCCTCATAGTCTGATCGAGGGCATGATCATCGGCGCCTATGCCATCGGCGCCTCCGAAGGATTCATGTGTGTCGGGACGAACTATCCTTTAGCCGTGGAGCATATCACACTGGCTCTGGAGCAAGCCCGCAATCACGGCCTGCTCGGGTCCGCGATTTTCGGCTCCGAGTTTCATTTCGACATTCACGTCGTCCAAGTCGCCGGAGCGTTCGTCTCCGGAGATGAGACGTCCCTGATCGCCGCCCTTGAAGGAAAGAAGGCGTTTCCGCGGCAGCAGCCGCCGTTCCCGGCCCAACAAGGCTTATGGGGAAAACCGACCGACATCCACCACGTCGAAACCTGGGCTAACCTGCCGATCATCCTTAATAAAGGCGCGGATTGGTTTACAGAGATCGGAACCGACAAGAGCCCGGGTACGAAGATTGTCACGCTCGGCGGCAGGATCAATAACACAAGCCTAGCCGAGGTTCCCCTGGGCACAAGGCTCCGGAAAATCATCTTTGATATCGGAGGCGGCATTAAGGACAAAAGGGCGCTTAAAGCCGTCCAGACCGGCGGCCCTCGCGGTGGGTTTATTCCCGCAGAAAAAATGGACGTACCGCTCGACTATGAGACTCTTTCCCAGTCCGGGTCGATCCTGGGTTGCGGCGGCATCATCGTCATGGACAAAGACACCTGCATGGTGGATGCCGCTCGCTACTCGTTGAGCGTTAGCGCGGAGGAATCGTGCGGCAAGTGCGCCCCCTGCCGCGTCGGGACAAGGCAAATGCTCGAGATCCTGGACCGCATCAGCCACGGCCAAGGTCAGGCGTCGGATATCGTCCGGCTTGAGGATCTTGCCGCCGTCATGAAAGCGGCTTCGCTCTGCGACTTGGGCCAGACGGCTCCAAACCCGGTTCTGACCACGCTCCGCTATTTCAAGGACGAATACGACGCCCACATCCGAGAGAAGCGCTGCCCGGCGCTTGTTTGCCAAAGCCTAGCCCCGGCTAGGAAGAAGGCCAAGAATTCCCGCAAGCAGGAGACAGGACGAGAAGCGATATGAAAGTGATCATCGACGGCCTGCCTTTCCAAGTCGCTGATAAAATGAGCATTCTCGATTTCGCCCGGGACAAGGGAATCACCATCCCTTCGCTCTGCCATTATCCCGGCCTTATCCCTTTTTCGGGATGTCGCCTCTGCCTTGTCGCGGTGAAAGGCCGGAAGGCCCTTGCTCCCGCCTGCGACACGTTCCTTGAAGACGGGATGGAGGTGACAACAAATACGCCAGCGATTCACAAGATCCGGCGTCAGATCCTCGAGCTCATTCTCTCCGAACATGCCAACCCCAGCCCGGTTTCCGACGATCGGAAGTCCTGCCTGGGTGCTCTGTCCGAGACCGGCGAGGCAAACCAGGCTTCAGGATACTCCTTGTCTTCGAACAACGGCCGCCATGAATTCCTGAAGATCCTCGGCACTCTAAATCCCGATCAAGCGCAATTCCCTTCGCTCGAGGGGACGTTCGAAATCCACAAGGAAGATCCGTTGCTTGATCGCAACTACAACCTCTGTGTTCTCTGCGGACGGTGTGTCCGCATCTGTCATGAAGTGCGGGGCGTGTCGGCGTTGGCCTTTGTCAATCGGAGTTCTCGGGCAGCGGTGGGGACGGCGCTCGGCCGGCGACTTCTGGATACCGAGTGTCAGTTTTGCGGCGCCTGCCTTGATGTCTGTCCGACGGGCGCCCTGACTGAGAAGTCCTTGAAGGCCGAAGTCCTTCCGGACACCGAGAAGAACACAATCTGCTCTTTCTGCGGCCAAGGCTGCACGCTGAGACTGGCCCTGAAACAGGGCAAGATCATGGGATCAGTCCCGGCGAAACAGGGAACCGTCAATCAAGGCCAAGCTTGTCTCAAGGGCAGGTTCCTGGTCGCCGAGGCCGTCTATCATCGGAGCCGCGTCAGCCGGCCTTTGGTCCGGAAAAATGGGAAGCTTCAAGAAACGACTTGGAATGAAGCCCTGGCCGTTATCGCCCAAGAATTCTCCCGCTGTCAGGCCCGGGACATCGCTATCGCGGGCTCGGCCTGCGATTCCTGCGAAGATATTTTTGCCCTGGAGAAGTTCGGTGGGGAGGGGCTGAAAACCGAAAATAGGATAGGCTCCGGGGACTTCACGGCCCAAGCCCGTTTCCGGGAGTTCGCTCTGGGGCAAAGTCTTGAGCCCCGGTTGAATTTCCGCCTCTCGGATATCGGCCGGGCTAAGACGATCGTCTTGTTCGGCGAGAACCTAGCCGTCAGCCAGCCGATCGTCTGGCTCGAAGTCCATAGAGCGATCCGCAGCGGAGCCAAGCTCATCATCGTCGGGCCTCAGGAGCTATGCATCAGACGATGCGCTTCCTCTTGGATCAAGCTCCGGCCGGGCCAGGAGAGCGAGCTGCTGACCGGCCTCTCTAAAATCCTGGTCGAGAGCGGCCACGCCGCCGAATTTTCCAGATTCGAGGGGTTCGCCGTGTTCAAGAAAAACCTGGAGGAATGCGTGCTTTCCGAAGCCGCAGCCTCCGCGGGGCTCCAGGAAGAAAGACTGCTCAAGCTGGCCTTGTCTTTGGAAAAGAGAAAGCCCGCGGCGTTCCTCTTTGGAGCCGAATTCTGCGAAGGTCCCTCGGGAGCGGCGAACCTGGCGGCCCTTAGGAACCTGGCTCTTCAAACTCAGGGCTTGATCGTTCCCCTGAGCTCGGAAAGCAATTCCCGAGGCGCTTTGGAGATTTCGGCGGCCTTTGGCAAGAAGAATGGCTATCCGGGCCGCATCGTTCAGGGAATCTCGAGCGGGTCTTTCAAGGCGCTCTATTTTGCCGGCTCGTTCCTCCGGCTCGGCAAAAAGCCCGCGGAATTTCTAGCCATCCAGGACAGCTACCTAGATGGGAATGCCGATTATGCCGACGTCATCCTCCCGCAGGCGACATTTGCCGAAGTCGAGGGAACGTTCGTCAATGTCGAAGGTCGGCTGCAGAAGTGCGAGCGGGCGATTGAGCCGCAAGCCGAGGCCAAGCCCGGCTGGCAGATCATCCGCCAGCTCGCCCGGAAAATGGGGATGTCGGGTTTTTCCTTCAAAGCCGCGTCCGACGTGTTCCAGGAGTTGGCCGGCCGGGTTCCGGCGTTCAGCGGCTTGAGCTGGGATCAATTGACGCGCGGGGCTTTCCTTCAAGAACCGGAGACCGACTTCAGAAAATTTACCGCAGCCGAGACGCTCGCGGATTTAGAGGAATCTGTGGACATCGCCTCCGGCCCGGACATCTATAAAGGCTTGAATATGAGCCGGGATATCAAAGATTTACGATTGATCCGAGGACGATAATGGCAGAAGAGAAAAAAGACGTTTCGCCGGAGCAGAAGGCGCGGTTGAGAGCGGCGTTTGATCAGGAATGGCGAAAAGCAATGCGCAAGGCCGTGCCGGTCAAAGAGAGGATGAAGCTGCCCCGCCAGAAGATGCCGGAGCGGCCGCCGGACGAGCGGAACAAGGATTTCAAAGAGGTCAATATCGGGCTGACCGCCGATGCCGCCGTGGCCGAAGCCCGGCGCTGCCTGGATTGCGCCAACCCGCAATGCGTATCGGGATGCCCCGTCGCCATCGACATCCCGAGCTTTGTCAAGCTTATCGAACAAGGACATTTCCTTGAAGCCGCCTGGAAGATCAAGGAGACGAATTCACTGCCGGCCATCTGTGGTCGCGTCTGTCCGCAGGAAACGCAATGCGAGGAAGTGTGCACGATGAAGAAAAGCACGGGCGTGCCCGTGGCCATCGGGAACTTGGAGCGGTTTGTGGCCGATTTCGAACGCATGGCTGGCACCGTCAATCTTCCGCAACTTCCGCCGCGGACCGGAAAAAAAGTGGCTGTGGTCGGCGCCGGACCTGCCGGCCTGACCGTGGCCGGCGACCTGGCCAAACTGGGGCATCAGGTTACGATATTCGAAGCGCTCCATATTTCCGGAGGAGTGCTCGTCTACGGCATCCCGGAATTCCGTCTGCCCAAGGCCATCTTGAGGGCCGAGGTTGAATATCTCCAAAGGCTCGGCGTCGAGATCAAGACGAGCTTCGTCGTCGGCAAGACGGCCACAATCGAGGACCTTAAAGCCCAGGGCTACCAAGCCTTTTTCATCGGCTCGGGAGCCGGCCTGCCGAATTTCATGCGAATTCCCGGGGAAAGCCTCGTCGGTGTGTTTTCGGCCAACGAATACCTGACCCGGGTCAACCTCATGAAAGCGTATGATTTCCCGAACTACGATACGCCCGTGTTTAAAGCCAAATGCGCCGCCGTGATTGGCGGCGGCAATGTGGCCATGGACTCGGTCCGGACGTCCAAGCGGCTTGGCGCCGAGCGGTCGATCATCATCTACCGCCGCTCGCGCCAGGAAATGCCGGCCCGGATCGAGGAGGTTAAACACGCCGAGGAGGAAGGCATCGAATTCCATTTCCTGACGACGCCGACCCGCTATATCGGCGATAATAAGGGCCGGCTCAAGGCTATGGAGTGCTTGCGTATGGAGCTCGGCGAGCCCGATGCCTCGGGCCGTCGGCGGCCGGTTCCGGTCAAAGGCTCGGAATTCGTCACGGAAGTGGACCTCGTCGTCGTGGCGATCGGTCAGAGCCCGAACCCGCTTATCCCCCAGACCATCCCTGGGCTAAAAATGGGGAAGTGGGGCAACATCGAGGTCGATTGGAAGACCATGGCGACGAGCTTAGCCGGCGTCTATGCCGGCGGGGACATCGTCCGCGGCGGCGCCACGGTCATCCTGGCCATGGGCGACGGGCGGATGGCGGCCTTGGAAATGAATAAGTATCTCATGGGCGCTGGTAAGGATCAGGTATAAACAGTGAAAAGTAAAGAGTCCTTTTATTATAAAATGATGATTCGTCTTGATAGCGGTTGGCTATTAGAGCGAATATAAAGGAAGATTTTGGAGGTTTACCATGAGTTGGGTCGATGATTATAAAAAAAAGCTGGGGACGGCCGAGGAGGCCGTGTCCGTCATCAAAAGCGGCGATCGCGTTTATATCAGCGGCAATGCCGCGACACCCTACGCCTTGATGAAGGCGCTGGCCAAGAGAAAAGATGAGCTGCAGGAGGTCGAGCTGACCCATGTCCTGCTCCTGGGCGACGATCCCCTCTCCAAGCCTGATATGGAAGGCCATTTTCGCCATAATTCCCTGTTCGTCGGCCCCGCCGACCGGAAGGCCATCAATGAAGGCCGAGCCGACTATGTTCCGATCTTTCTCCATCAGATTCCCGGCTTGTTCAAAAAGGGTTTGTTGCCGCTCGATGTAGCCCTCCTGCATCTGTCCCCGCCGGACGAGCACGGATTCATGAGCCTGGGCGTCGAAGTGCTGGCCTCCAAAGCGGCCGCGGAGACGGCCAAGCTCGTCATCGCCCAGGTGAACGATATGATGCCGCGCGTTCTCGGTGATTCCTTCATCCATGTCTCCCGGGTTGACAAGATCGTCGAGATCTCCGAGCCGCTGCCCCAGCTTGAGAAAAGCCCGTCCACGGAAGTGGAGATGAAGATCGGCAAGTACATCGCCGACCTCATCGACGACGGCAGCACCCTCCAGCTCGGCATCGGAGGCATTCCGGACGCCGTGCTGGCTTCCTTGGGCAACAGGCGCGACCTAGGCATCCATACCGAAATGCTTTCGGACGGCGTCATGGAGGCCATCGAACGAGGCGCCATCACAGGGGTCAAGAAGACCTTCCATCCGAACAAGGTCGTCATCACCTTCGCCCTCGGCAGCGCCAGGCTCTATGAGTTCATCGACAACAACCCGGTGATCGAAGCCCATCCGACGGACTATGTCAACCATCCCTTCCTCGTCGCCCAGAACGATAACATGATCGCCATCAACTCGGCCATCGAGGTGGATATCACCGGCCAGGTCTGCTCGGATTCGATCGGCACGTATATCTACAGCGGGTTCGGCGGTCAGGTGGACTTCATCCGGGGCGCCGCCCACTCCAAAGGCGGGAAGCCGATTATCGCCATGCCCTCGACCGCTAAGGAGGGCGAAATGACGAGGATCGTCCCCTTCTTGAAGCAGGGGGCCGGCGTCGTGACGACGCGCGGTGATGTCCATTATATCGTTACCGAATACGGCGTCGCCTACCTCCACGGTAAGAACCTTCAGGAACGGACTAAAGCCCTGATCAACATCGCCCATCCGAAATTCCGGGCCGACCTGATCTGGGAAGCCAAGAACCGCAACCTAATTAGATAAAAAGTTGCGGGAAGGTTAGTGAGCCATGCATGAGATTGTTGCCAAAAGGGAATTGGCGTGGAAGATCAAGCTGATCGAGGTCGCGGCGCCGGCCGTCGCCCAGAAGGCGCGAGCCGGACAGTTCGTGATCGTGAGAGTCGATGATAAGGCCGAGCGGATTCCGCTGACCCTGGCCGATTGGGACGGACGGAAAGGGACGCTGACTCTGATTTTCCAGGAGGTGGGAGCCTCGACGGAAAAAATGGGATTGCTCAAGGCCGGCGATTCTGTGGCCGACATCTGCGGGCCTTTGGGGAATCCGAGTGAAGTCCTAAAAGTTGGAAACGTCTGCGTCGTGGGAGGCGGCGTGGGCGCGGCGCCCGCCCTTCCGATCATCAAAGCCATGAAGCAAGCGGGAAACCGGGTCGTAGCGATCATCGCAGCCAAGGCGGCCGACATGCTGATTCTGGAGGAGGAAACGAGCCGGGCTGCCGATGAACTCTACATATCCACCGACGACGGTTCCAAAGGCCAAAAATGCTTCGCCTGTGACATGGTGAAGATCCTGGTTGATCGGGGACTCCATTTCGACATCGTCTATGCCATCGGGCCGACCGTCATGATGCGCACGGTGGCCGATGTGACGAAGCCCTTGAACATCAAAACGATCGTGAGCCTGAATCCGATCATGGTCGACGGCATGGGCATGTGCGGAGCCTGCCGAGTGAATGTCGGAGGGAAGACCCGATTCGCCTGTGTGGACGGACCGGAGTTCGATGCCCACCAGGTCGATTTCCACGAACTCCAGGAGCGCCAGGCCGCCTTTCTCAGAGAAGAGAAACAGGCGGTCGAGCATTGGCAGGCGCAGATGTGCGGGCGCCATCAGCAAGGCTGACCGACGGTATGCACCAGGCCGACCTCTTTCCACCCATCCCGGGCCATATCGGGACGGATGAATCCGGCAAGGGGGATTATTTTGGGCCTCTTGTGATCGGCGGAGTTTTCCTGGAAGATGCCCAGCAGGGCGTCCTCAAAGAGCTCGGGGTCAAAGACAGCAAGAGCCTTTCCGATAACAGGGCTCGGGACCTGGCGGAAATCATTAAAAAAGGCTATCCGCATTCCGTGGTCTGCATCGGCCCTGAAAAATACAATGAGCTCTACGAAAAGCTCAGGAATCTGAACCGGATCCTGGCTTGGGGCCATGCCAGGGTCATTGAAAATATCCTGGCCGAGGTTCCCTCCTCCCAAGCCGTTACCGACCAGTTCGGGGACCGCCTCTTCGTCATCAATGCCCTGATGAAGAAAGGCCGGCGGATCGAGCTCATCCAAAGGCCGAAAGCCGAGGCAGACCTGGCCGTGGCGGCGGCTTCGATCCTGGCCCGGGCGGAGTTCCTCAAACGGCTGTATTTTTTGTCGCAAGACTGGGGCCTCGTCCTGCCCAAGGGATCTTCGCCGCCGGCTGAGGAGGCGGGGTTGAAACTGGTCAAGCTCCACGGGATCGAAGTCTTGGCCAAGGTGGCCAAGACTCACTTCAAGCTCACGGAAAGAATCCAAAAGTTGGCCTAAGCGATGATCGTCCTGCTCAAAATCGCCGCCATCCTTTTTGTCCTCCTGTTTCTGATCAAAATCAAATGGGATTTGGGCCTGGTTTTGTTCCTCGATTCGATCCTGACCGCAGTCCTGTTCGGCCTCGCCATCAAAACGTTCTTGGCCAATATCCTGGGAGCCCTGGTTGCCGGCGAAACGCTGAGCCTCATCGGGATCGTCGTGCTCGTCCTTTACCTGGGCAATTTTCTCCAGGCCGGCGGGCATTTCCGACAAATGGTCGAGGCCATGAAAAACCTGGTGAGTGATCCGCGCCTGATCCTGGCCATTCCTTCGGCCTTTATCGGACTGCTGCCGATGATGGCCGGCGCCATGATGGGGGCGCCGATCGTCGAAGAAGCTGCCCAGCGATGGAATCTTTCGGCAGCCTGGAAGACGTTTTTTAACTACTGGTTCCGTCATATCTGGGAATACAGCTGGCCGATGTATTTCAACTTGATCCTGGCGGCGGCCATTTTTCAAACACCCATAAAAAAAATCTGCCTGCACCAGTTTCCTTTCACCGTGATTGCGGCGGGGGCCGGACTGGCCGTTCTTTTCAAGCACGTGCCCTTCCTTCCCCGGGAGAGCCATAACGGGAAAAGCGGAAAAGACTATTTCAACGTTTTCTTCAGCATCTGGCCGATTTTCCTGACCATCCTCCTGATTTTTATCTTTAGGATCAACATGCTGCTGGCCCTCGGCCTCTCCAGCGTCTTGAGCCAGGTTTTTTCCAAAATGAAGCTCAAGGAACGCCTGGATGTGATCGTCAAAAGCGTTTCTCTTAAGATCGTCCTGCTGACGGCTTCGCTCATGGTTTTTAAACGGATCTTGGAGGTCTCGGGAGCCCTGGATTCCGTCGTCCAGATCTTCCCGCCGCGGGGGCTTTCGGCTTATGTCCTGCTCTTCGCGGCGCCCTTTTTTATCGGGCTCCTGACGGGAGTCAACCAGGCCTTTGTGGCCATCGCCTTTCCGCTCCTCGTGCCGATCATCGGCCAGGGCAAGCCTGACATGGTCCTGATGATGTTCGCCTATGTCAGCGGATTCGTCGGCATCCTCCTCTCGCCGGCCCATCTCTGCCTGGCCCTGACCGCCGATTATTTCAAGGCCGACCTCCGCGAAGTCTATAAGATTCTCATCGGCCCGGTCGGCGTCGTCTTCTCCGCGGCGCTCGTGGCGCTCATCATCTTCCGCGTTTTATAAAAAGGACGAAGATATGGACAAAGATAAAACTCAGAGGCTCTATCATGAAGATTCCACCCGGGTTGAATTCGAGGCCGAAATCATCGAGCGACTCGTCTATGAAGACAAGCCGGCCCTGATCCTCGACCGGACTTGTTTTTATCCGGAGTCCGGAGGCCAGCCGTCGGACCAGGGGACGATCGAGGGCAGCAACATCATCAAGATCGTCGAAGACGGGGAAAAGATCATCCATGTCTTGGAGAAAGATGTGCCCGGTCAGCGGATCAGGGGTCAGGTCGACTGGACGGTCCGCTTCGATCACATGCAACAGCATTCGGGTCAACACATCTTGTCCCAGGCTTTTTATGAGATCCTCAAAGGAGAGACGCTGTCTTTTCACCTCGGCGCCGGAAGTTCGACGGTGGAAATCGGCATCGCCCGGATCGGCGAGGACGAGTTGTCCCGCGTCGAAAGACGGGCCAACGCGATTATCTTTGAAGACAGGGCCATCCTGACGACTTTCATACTCCCGGAAAAGATCAGTCAAATCCCCTTGCGCAAGCCGCCCAAGAAAGAAGGGCTGATCCGCGTCGTGGAGGTGGATGGCTTTGATTATTCGGCCTGCGGCGGAACACACTGCCGGAGGACGGGCGAGGTGGGGCTGATAAAAATTATAAAGGGAGAGCGAATCCGGAATAACCTCCGCTTCGAGTTTGTCTGCGGTTGGAGGGCGCTCGCAGACTACAGTCAGAAAAACCGGATCGTCCGGCAGCTCTCCGGCCAGTTCAGCGCCAAGGACGAAGACGTGCTGGCTTCAGTCGGCAAGCTCGCCGAGGATCTTAGGGCGGCGAAAAAGACGGCTAAAAAGAGTGAAGAAAGGCTGGCCGTGTTTGAAGCCAGGGAATTCATCGCCCGGGCCGAGGGAAAAGTCATCAAGGAAGTCTTCACGGAAAAAACTCCGGAGAGCGCCAAGTTCCTGGCCCTCACCATCGTCAAACAGGCGGATTTCGTCGTCCTCTTCGCTGTCCGATCGGAAGCCCGGAGCCACCTCGTTTTGGCCGTATCGGAAAACCTCAATCTCGATGCGCGTCAGCTCGTTCCGGTCGTTTCTCCGGTCATCAACGGCAGAGGCGGAGGAAGCCCCTCTCTCGTCGAGATCGCCGGCGATGCTGGCGCGGATCTCTCCGCTGCCTTGGCCAAAGCCGAAGATTTCGTAAAAAACAGTTGGTTCTCTTCCATTTCGTGTAAGTAGAAAAGGGAAATGATCCGGAGACGGCTGAAGCGACCATGGAGGGCTGGGGAACGGCGTGAAAAACCCGGATGGGGAGCGAGGCCGTTTCTGGATCGTTTCCCAGACAATTTTCTCCACACGAAATAGAAGAGAACCTCATGGGCTTTGTTGAATACCGAGAGCCAGGGCCCGAATTTTATTCGTAGCGGAGGGAGACGATCGGGTCGAACTTGGCCGCCTTTTGAGCGGGAAAGATCCCGAAAAACAGGCCGACCGAGATCGAAACAAACAGGCCTAAAAATACCGACCAGAGAGACACCGTGGCCGGGAGGGGAGTCACAGCCTTGACCAGGAAGGCTATGGAAAACCCAAGCAGAGTCCCCAGGACCCCGCCCATTCCAGTCAGGACCATGGACTCGATCAGGAATTGCTTCAGGATGTCGGTAGAGCGGGCCCCGAGGGCTTTGCGGATGCCGATCTCCCGCGTCCGCTCCTTGGCCGAAACGAGCATGATGTTCATGACGCCGATACCGCCCACGAGGAGCCCGATGGACGAGATGACAATCATGACCATATAGGCGGCGCCCGTGATCTGGTTGTAAAGGTCGAGGATCGTGTCCTGGGTGAAGATGGCAAAGTCGTTGGGCTTGCCGTAGCCGACCTTTCTCCGAACCCGGAGGACGTTCGTAATCTGTTCGATCGTCTCCTGGATCGTGCCGGCCTGGCGGGGCACGGCCCCGATCTGGAGGCTGGAGGGATCATAGGGATAATATTTCATCAGGGTTTTGATCGGGATGATGACGAAGTTGTCGCGGCTCTGGCCGAAGATCTCCCCCCTTTTTTGCCATACTCCGAGGACCGTGAATTGCTCCGGCCCGATCCGGATGTCCCTGCCGAGCGGGTTCATATGCGGAAAAAGGATATCGGCGAGCTCAAACCCGAGAATGCAGACACGGCTGTTGTGGCTGATCTCGTATTCCGTGAAGAACCGCCCTCCTTTGAGCAATTCGATGGAATAGACAACGGGATAATTCTCGTTGACGCCGATGATAAAGGAGCTGTCGCTTTTGTTGTTTTGATACTTGATCTCGGTCGTGCCGAACACACTCGGGCTGAGGCTGACGGCGACGGCTTTGACCAAGGGGGCTTCCCGCTCTAAGGCCATGGCGTCGTCATAGGTCAGGTCTTTTCGCTTCCGCTCTTCCTCGGTCAGTTCGCGCATCTGAATGGGCTCGTATTTCTGGACGAGGATGAGGTCCGAACCCGCCGATTCCAGCTCTTGGATGAAAGACTTGTTCAGCCCCTGAATGATCGAGACCATGCCGATGACGGTCATGACGCCGATCATGATCCCGAGGAGTGTCAGAAAAGAGCGGAGTTTATGCGTTCTCAGGGAGTCGAAGGCCATGCCGAAAATTTCTTTAAGGATGCCGTGTCTGACGATCATTGCTCTGATCTCAGGGCTTCGACCGGGTCGAGCTTGGCCGCCTTGTTGGCCGGATAGATGCCGAAGAACAACCCGAGGGAGGTGGCCATAACAATGGCTAAAACGATGGAAAAGGGGTCGACGCTGGACGGAAACGGGGTCACGGCGGAAATAATTTTTGCCAAGGCCAGGCCGAGGACGATTCCGATGAGGCCGCCTAAGCCGGAGATGGCCGACGACTCGATCAGGAATTGAAACAGGATGTCCCGGCGCCGGGCGCCGACGGCCATCCGGATGCCGATTTCTTTGGTCCGCTCGGTGACGGAGACAAGCATGATGTTCATGACCACGATCCCGCCGACAAGAAGGGCAATCGAGGAGATCCCGATCATGGCGAAGTAAATGCCCGCCGTGGCCGTCTTGTAGAATTGAATGAACGTCTCCGAGGTCCTGAAGGAGAAGTCATCCTGCTTTTTAAAGGTGAGCTTTCGGGCCGACCTCAGGATCGTCCGGACTTCCTCCTGGGCCTTGGCCATCATCTCCTGGGACGAGGTGTGGATGTTGATGGTCAGGCTGCGCCTCGAGCCGTAGATTTTGAGGAATGTCGTGATGGGCATGCGGACATATCCGTCCTGGCTAAAACCGAGGACCTTGCCCAGCTTTTTGCCGATGCCGATGACGAGAAAATTCTGATTTCCCACCTTGATCCACTTGCCCAATGGATCGAGATAGGGGAAGAGTTTTTCGGCAATCTCGGCGCCGATGACGCAGACATACCGGGAGTGGTCTTCGTCTTCTTTCTGAATATGGCGGCCGCGCTCGAGCTCCAGGACGGAGCCGACCATATGGTCGAGATAGGTCACCCCCCTGACCTCGGAATCCTTGACTTCTTTGTTGCCGTACTTGATCGTTCGGCCGGTGCTGGCGGTGGCCCCGATGAGTTCGCAGCTCTGGCACTTGTCGCGAAGAAGAACCATCTCGTCGAGCGTCAGGTCTTTCCGCTTCATCTGTTCCTTAAAGTCTTTGAGAGAGGCGCCGATCATGGAGAATTTCGACACGGAAAAGTCATTGGCGCCGTAGAACGACATCTTGGTGTAGACATAGTTGTTCAGGCCCTGGATGATGGACACGACCGTGATGATGGTCAGGACGCCGATGATGATTCCCAGCAGAGTCAGGAATGTCCGCAGCTTGTTGGACCACAGGGAGCCTGCGGCCATCCCGAACGATTCGCCGATGTTGATTTTAGCCATCTTCCAA
>Ga0153915_10002219_pt1 | contig 17813 bp, 13 predicted proteins | sample Opewatmetagenome_2_FD_107003 | JGI IMG/M metagenome (GOLD analysis project Ga0153915, IMG submission 107003) | Freshwater wetland microbial communities from Ohio, USA - Open water 3 Core 3 Depth 3 metaG | ecosystem: Environmental > Aquatic > Freshwater > Wetlands | place: USA: Ohio, Lake Erie...
ACGAGTTTTCGGCCCGCGTGAGCGAGGCCGTCCGGCCGGATCTCGGCCGGATGGGTTTGGCCATGCTCTCCTTCGCCCTCAAAGACATCAGCGACACCCAGGGCTATCTGGAATCCCTGAGCAAGCCGCAGGTCGTCGCCGCCAAGAGGGACGCCGTGATCGCCGAGGCCGAGACAGAAAAGGAAGCCATCGTCAAATCCTCCCAGGCACGCAAAGAGGGAGAGGTCGCCCGCCTGGCAGCCGAGGCCTTGATCGCCAAGGCGCAATGGGAAAACGAAGCCAAGAAAGCCGAGTCCCAGGTGGCCGTCAACCAGAGAAAGGCCCAGGCAGATTTTTCCTACGAGCTGGAAAGGTACAAGCTGAGCCAGCAGATCAAGAAGGAAGAGGCCAAGATGATGGCCATCGAGAAGGAAGAGGCCATCAAGATCGAGGAATTGGAGATCTCGCGGCGCGAGAAGGAGCTCGATGCCAGCGTCGTCAAGCCGGCCGATGCCCGTAACTACCAGATCAAATCCGAAGCCGAAGCCGAGGAATTCCGGATTCAGGCCGAGGCCAAGGGCAAGGCCGAGGCGCTGCGCTTGGAGGGAGACGCCGAGGCCGAGATCATGAAGAAAAAGGGCCTGGCCGAGGCGGAATCCATACTCAAGAAAGCCCAGGCCTGGGAAAAGTACAACCAGGCGGCCATACTGGAGATGTACCTCAAGGCTCTCCCCGACCTGGCCAGGGCAGTTTCCGAGCCGTTGTCCAAGGTGGATAAGATCCTGGTCATCGGCGGCGGCGATAAAAGCTTGGGGACGACCAAGATCACTGCCCAGGTCGCCGAAGTCCTCGCCCAGATGCCCGATGTCGTCAAGTCCCTGACGGGCGTTGACCTCAAGAAATACCTCCAAGAGAAGCTCTCAACCGAAGAAAAAAAAGAGAAATAGCCGTCGGCGAAGGACGAGTCCGCCATGATTTCAGAAAAAGTCAACCAGATCGGCGCCTCGCCGACCCTCAAGATCTCGGCCAAGGCCAAGGCCATGAAGACGGAGGGGATCGATATCGTCGACCTCAGCGTCGGCGAACCCGACTTCCCCACCCCAGAAAACGCCAAGTCCGCCGGCATCCGGGCCATCCAGCAGAACTTCACCAAGTACACTGAGAACGAGGGCATCCCCGCCCTGAAGAAAGCGGTCCTTGCCCGGATGAAGGAGGACTACGGGCTGAGCTACGACCTCAATCAAGTGATCGTCTCACCCGGAGCCAAGGCCTCCCTCTTCCTCAGCTTCCAGGCTCTGATCGACGAGGGCGAGGAAGTCATCATCCCGTCTCCATATTGGGTGACCTATCCGATGGCCGTCCTTCTGGCCAAAGGCAAGCCTGTCGTCGTCCCGACCAAAGAGGAGAACGGGTTTATCATGACCCCCGAGGACCTCAAGGCCGCCATCAACCCGTCCACCAAGGCCGTGATCCTCAACAACCCCTCCAACCCGACCGGGGCCGCTTACTCAAAGGCCCAGCTCGAGGCCCTCGCCGAAGTTATCCGGGGTGAGGACGTCTTTGTCATCGCCGACGAGATATACGGAAAGCTTATCTTCGACGACTTCGAATTCAGCAGCTTCGCCTCCCTGGGTGAGGATATCAAAAAGAAGACGGTCGTCGTCAACGGCGTCTCCAAGTCTTATGCAATGACGGGCTGGCGCATCGGTTACGCCCTGGGACCGGCCGAGATCATCAACGGCATGGCCAAGGTCCAGAGCCACTCCACCTCCAACCCCTGCTCCATCTCGCAGTACGCCAGCCTGGAAGCCCTGAGCGGACCTCAGCACGAGGTCTCAAAGATGGTCTCCGAGTTCCAGCGGCGGCGGAATTACTGCCTGATGCGGCTGCGGTCCATCCCCAACGTGTCCTGCTTCAAGCCGCAGGGCGCCTTCTATCTTTTCCCCAATGTGTCCGCTTACTATAACAAAGAAGCCGACGGCATCCAGATCCGCAATTCCTACGGGTTGGCCTATTATCTCCTGAAGGAAGCCCGGGTGGCCATTGTTCCCGGCGATTCCTTCGGCGCCGACTCGAACATCCGTCTCTCCTACGCGACCTCCATGGAAAACCTGGAAAAGGGAATGGACCGGATCAGCAGCGCCATGGCCAAGCTCAAGACTCCGAAGAAGGTCAAGCGGGTCGCCTTGAGCAATGCCGTTACCCGGGTCAAAAAATCCGTTCCGGTCGAGGCGACGGTCACCGCCAAGGTGAGGGACGCCTTGGTGGCCGAGATGGACGAACACCTCACTCCCGAAAATTACTACGAGTGGAACGCCAATATCTCCGGAGTCATCGTGCAGCTCCGGACGAACGTTTCCCACTTGGCCGACTTCTGGGTGGAAAACTGGTATCCCGCCCAGATTGAGGCCGAACTGGAGCCGCACGGGATCATCTACGCGGTGGACGGCATCGCCGGGAGGGAGCCGCGGGCTTTCTACAACTCGGAGACCAGGACCGGTGTCATCGTCAACGCCGACAACTACGGCCCATTAAGGAGCCTAGCCCTGGGCTTGGTTATAGATGTCTCGGAGAGGCTCTTCGGCGTCTGCGGCGTTCGCGGCATGTCGGCCGATCTGTCCGGGAAAGGTCTGATCCTCGTCGGCCCTCCGGGAACGCGCAAGACCGAGCTCTTTTACGAGATCCTTGAGGACAAGCGCTTCCGCGTCCACTCCAACGACATCGTCTTTGTTCGTCAAGCGGGCGGCAAAACCCTGGCCGATTGCGTCGAGAGAAAGCTCTTTATGCCTACGAACACGGTCGAGTCGTTCCCCCGGCTGGCCCCCCTGTTCGACTCCAGCAAGTGCGAGAACGTGATCGTCCACAAGGACGACTGCAAGAACGCCGCCTGCCTGAGGCAGGATGACTGCCGGCTCGACCGGGGATCGCTTTTCTGCTACAAGGCATCCCCGGAAGCGCATGCGATGCTCGACCCTTACTGGATTGGCGGGAAGGCCGCCCATACCAAGCGGACCGAGCTCGGCTGGATCTTTATCCTGCGCAACGACCCCGTCTCTCCGGCGGCCGTCCAGCTCCGGAAGGACGAAGCCCTGCGCATCCTTGAAGCCGGCGAAAGTGCGGGAGCCAAAAAAGCCCTGAGCCCGGCCAAGCCTCAGCCTTACTACAATCCCCATCTCCTCTTCACCACGGAAGAAAGGCTGGGGCTCCAAAAGATCTATTACAGCCGGCTGCTGGACAGCGTATCCTGCTACCTCTTCAACAGCGGTACCGCCGGGGCCGCCGAGATCAAAAAGATAGTCCTCGGCGAGGGCTAGTCCGCTCCGAACGTATCGTCGAGCTCCTGAGCGATCAGGTGCAGGAGCACCAGGTGGACTTCCTGAATTCGCGGCGTGCTGCGGGAGGGGACGTCCAGCAGGAAATCAGCAAGAGGGCATAGCCTGCCGCCGCCTTCACCGGTGAGCGCGATCGTCAGCATTTTTTTCTTCCTGGCGGCCTTGACAGCCTCGATAATGTTCGGCGATGTGCCGCTCGTGGAGAGAGCCAGGATGACGTCACCTTCGTCTCCGAGAGCTTCCACCTGGCGGCTGAACACGAAATCGTAGGATGAGTCGTTGGCGATTGAGGTCAGCGTCGATGTGTCTGTCGTCAGGGCGACGGCCCGCAGCGGCTTTCGCGGCCGGGAGAATTTATTAACCAGCTCAGCAGCCAGATGCTGGGCTTCAGCGGCGCTCCCCCCGTTGCCGAAGACCAGAACCTTGTGACCCGATTTCAGGGCTTTCGCCAGGGCATGGGCAGCCTTCTCGAGGAGGAGTCCCTTCCGGTGAAGGAAGTCCTCCAGGAGATGGCCGACCTCATCCGGTATGGTGCGATATTCCATGGCGGTCTCCCTTCATGCCGGAAGGCCGGACACGATGATGTCTTTGACTTTATCGACAAGCGTCTGCACGTTGTTCCGGTCAAAGCCCTCCGTGGGGACGGGCGGATGAAAAAGGACGTTCACTTTCCCCCGGCGCGGGAAGATGGTCCCGCGGGGCATCAGATCGTAAGTCCCGCGAATGGTGATCGGCACGATGGCCGCTCCGCTCTCCAGCGCCAGAAAGAACCCGCCCCGTCGGAACGCCTGGGTCCGGCCGTCCCTCGTTCTCGTGCCTTCGGGGAAGATCAGATAGGAATATTTTCGTTCCCGCATCATTCGGGCGGCCTGGTCGATGCTCTTTTTCCCGCCCCGGGCCCTCTTGCGGTCTACGGGGACAAACCCGACGAAGCGCATGGCCTGCCCGACCACCGGGATCCGAAAAACCTCTTTCTTCAGGATGACCCGGATGGCCTGGGGGATGAGCGGGAAGAGCAACGGACCGTCGAGGAAACTCAGATGGTTGGACATAAAGATATACGGCGTCCGCCTTTCGACCATGTCCCGGCCCTCGGTCTTGACCTTTATCCCCAGGATGCCCGGGGCAAGCCAGATGGCCCATTTGCCGAGACGGAGGAGAGGTTCGCGCAGGCCGAGCGGCCAGAAGATGATGAGCAGGAAGAGAAGAACGAAAATCAAGACGACGTAGATCAGGGCCAGAAGGATCGTCCTCATGTCCGGCTGCCGGGATTATACCACAATTCCGGACCTGCGAGCCGCGATCTCGGGCTATCGCCGCCTTGCTTCCTGGAGAAAAATCAGCTTAAATAAGGCCGGATGGATGCAAGCGCCGCGGGGAAAACGCCGGGTATCCCACTTCCGGTCATCATCGCCTCTGTTTTTGTCCTGGTTTTCTGCAGCCTTTTTTCAACCCTCGTCTTCGAGCGCATCCCCCATGTCCACGATGAGATCGACTACCTTTTTCAGGGCCGGCTGTTCCTGTCGGGCCGTCTGTATGCGCCGTCTCCTGGCGTCAGGGAAGCGTTCGACTTTCCCCACATGATCAACAACGGAAGATGGTATAGCCAGTATACGCCGGGCTTTCCGTTACTTCTGCTGGCAAGCCTGATCCTCGGCCTCCCCTGGCTGCTTAATCCCTTGCTCGCTGCCCTTTCGGTCATCCTTCTTTATTACCTGGGGAAGGAGCTCTACACCCCCCGGGTGGGGCTCTTGGCAGCTCTTCTCGGATCGGCGTCGCCCTGGTTCTTGGTGATGTCCTCCACGATGATGTCCCACACTTCGAGTTTGTTCTTCAGCGCCTTTTTCCTGCTTTTTTTGTTCCGGTCGGTCCGCTATCCTGATGTTCTCAACGGGGTTCTGGCCGGTTTCGGACTTGGAATGGCCTTGCTCATCCGGCCCTACAACGCAGCCCTGATGTCCTTTCCTTTCTTCGTCTACTATGCATATCAGTTTTTCAAGGCGGCCGGAAAACGTTGGAAGAATGTTCTCTCGCTCGGACTGACCTTCTTCTTTTTCATCTCGATCTTACTCGTTTATAACCAGCTGACCAACGGCCATCCGCTGCGGTCGGGATACGTGGTTGCCTACGGCGGAGGGGTCCTGCCCGGACTGGGCCGTGCCGCTATCCCGGAATTCACCCTGACGCCTCTGCGGGCGGCAGAAAATATCAAAGAATATCTGGCGGCCATAAATTCCGACCTATTCGGCTGGCCGCTTTCATCCTTTCTGGCGCTCATCCCCCTCCTCTGGCTCGGCCGGTCCTTTGCTGAACATAAGAAAAGGGACGGCCTCCTCTTGGCGGGTTTTCTGTCTCTCCTCATCGGGTATTTTTTTTACTGGGGGACCTTTGTGCTTCTGGGCGCGCGGTTGATTTTTGAGTGCGCGGTTCTGCTTTTTCTTTTGAGCGCCAGAGGGATCAGCCAGATTCCTTCCCTGCTCAGGAGAATACCCCGCCGGCGGACCGAAGCCGCTGTCGCGGCTGTCTTGGCCGTCTTTGTCCTCAACGCCTTCCTTGTCCGTCTCCCCAGCTGGGTCTGGCCGGAGGATAACAAGAGTCCCGATGAGACGATCGGCCACGATTTTGCGGGCACGACACTTCGTATCCATACGACTCTCCAAGCGCTGGGCTTAAAGAAGGCTTTGGTCATCATGAACCTCCAAGGCTCCGCTCCAACCTATTTTCCATCGGGAGGATGGGGGTCCGGCTTTCTTTACAACGATCCGGACCTCAGATCGAATATCATATACGCCCGGACCAAGGGGCCAGACATTGAGAGGCTCTTGGCCTGCTACTCCCATAGGAATGCCTTTCTTTATTTCGGAACCCTGGAAAAAGGGATGGTCCTGCCCCTAAAAAAGAGCGGGCAGGCGGTTGAACTCGGCGTGCCCATCCTATCGTCCGCCCGGATCCGGAATTCCATCAGACTCGTTCAGGACCCGTCTGAGATATTCCTCGCCTATTCACCCGAATTTAGCGCCTTTATCAGGTCACTACTGAACAAGGAAGGTCTTGCGGATATGAATGGAAAACGGCTCCAAGACTTGGGTGCGCATTATAAAGCTCGGGGCGAGTTCCGGCAAGCAGCCTTCTGCTTTGAAGCCGCTCTCCAGGTCGAGGCCTTCCCCGATGTCCGGCGAAACCTCCTCAACCGCCTCATTTCCTGCTAGCAAAAGACGGGCCAAACCGAGGCGGCCCGAAAGATTCTAGCCTTCATGGGGAAGGTCAATTTCAACGAGCGCCGGTTCTACGATGTCTTCCCGGAGAGAGGATTTTGACTGTTGCCTGTCAAGCCGGGTTTTCCTATAATTGAGCCCGGATGCCGGAAGCCCAGAGCCATCTAAGTCAGGACTTCACCACAAGGATCCTGCTCGCCCTCTTATGTTGCTTATTAGCGGTCGTGCCTTTCCTAATCGTCAAATTCCCGCCGATAACAGACCTTCCTCAACACGCCGCGCAAGTCCGTCTTTTCGGAGAAGCGGTCAGCCAGCCCGATTCTCCCTACAAAGTCCAGTGGATGACCCCGTACAGTCTCGTCTACACGGTGCTTGGGACGACCTGGCTTGTCTTCGGTCCGGGGAATGCCGGCCGCATCGGGATGCTCATCATCGCGCTGCTCTGGATCGCCATGCTCCATCTTTTGGCTGCCCGCCTGAAAAGGCCTCCTCTGGCCGCCTTCCTCGCCTCGTTGCTTTTCTTCGGTCACATCCTTTATTGGGGATTTTACCAGTTCGCCTTCGGATGGACCCTATTTCTGGGTTGGGTCATGCTCACCCAAGTGAACTTCAAGAGCCGCCTCCGGGAAGCGGCGGCCTTTTTTTTCGCCTCTACGGTCCTTTATTTCACCCATGTCCTCTGGTTCTTCATGGCCGTTGCCTGGCTGGGTGCCCAGCACATTCTCCTCAAACACGCTTGGCGAAGAACGGCATCCAGACTGGCCGGCTCCCTCCCGCTCATCATCCTTGCTTTTCTCTGGTACCCATCCTTGGCCGAATACGGATTCAGTTCAAAGACGGTCTGGTCGACTATCCCTCCCGAAAGGCTATCTCCCATCTGGCTTGTTAACGCATCGTTCGGAGGCTTGAGAGGCAGCCTCGAATTTATATTTTTCGGGCTGCTCATCGTCTGGCTATTACTCGGCTGGCGGCAGAATCGCGGGGAGATTCGCCTGCGACTGGACAGGCAGCTCTTTTTCTTCAGCCTTTTCTTCCTGCTGCTGGCGCTCATCGTGCCGGACTTGTACACGAACACGACCCGCTTTTCTCAAAGATGGGTGCCTCCCGCTTTAGCCTTTCTCCTCCTGGGCCTTCCCCTGCCTCGTTTGAAGAAGAATATCCTGACCATTCTCACGGCTGCCGCCGTGTCGGCTTTTTTTCTGATCACCTCACTCAATTGGATCGCTTTCGAAAAGAGCGAACTGTCTGGGCTTGAAGAATCCCTCGCCGCGCTGCCCCAGAATCCCCGGGTCGTCGGGTTGAGTTTTATCAAAGACAGCGCCATCGTCAGGGGACGTCCTTTCATCCAGGTTTTCGCCTATAGCCAGGTTTACAAAGGAGGCGAGCTCAACTTCTCCTTTGCCGATTTCGGGCCCAGCCTGGTCGTCTATCGGCAGAGCCGCCGGCTGCCTTGGACATCCGGGCTGGAGTGGTTTCCAGAATCAGCGAAGAAAGGCGACCTGTTGTTCTTTGATTATGCCTTGATCAACGCCGAGGAAAAAATGCATGAGGCGCTCGCTTTGAAAGCGTACCTCACGCCGGTCACTAGGGAAGGCCGCTGGCGCTGCTATAAGGTTTTGCCCCCCGAAAAACCGTAATCTCACCGTTGGGGAGCCTTAGATAGCCCTTTAAGGGCTTTTCTGCGGCTGCATTCCAAGGACCTTCCGGCAGGCCTCGAGCCCCCCTTCGGCGCGTTTCCTTTCTTCGTCGCTCCGGGCGGCCTTCAAGGATTTCTCGTAATAGGCGATGGCCGTGCGGATATCCTTCCTCAGGAAATGGTAGCTTCCGAGATAGAATTGGACCTGAGAATTCAATTGGAAATCAGCTTCATTTTTGAAGAAGTCGACATACCGGGGGGCATAAAGGTTATAAGCCATGGGATAGCGGACAAATTGCCTCCTATTATAGGACCCGATGCCGATCCCGACGGTCAGAATGACGCCCCCGCCGATCAAAGACCTGATAAGCTTGGCCCGGCTTTTGGCCTGAATCGCCTGGCTGTCTGGATCCGGATCCATGACCGTGCGGTCCTTTTTGGTAATGGAGGCCGCCGCCATATAGCACAACACGGCCAGGATGCCTCCGGCGATGATATCGACGACATAGTGATCGCCCGTGTAAACGATAGCGAAGAGCATCAGGAATACGTAGAGGCAGAAAGGAAAGGCCCTCCAGCGATAGAGGCGCCAAAGGATGAGCCCCAAGAGTATGGGAAAGGCCGCATGCAGCGAGGGCATGGCTGCAATCGAGTTGGTGTCGAACCCCTTGGTGATGTCCGGAATGACCATATTGAAGATGACAGTGTTGAACCGGAAAATGGGCGGCAGCAAGGAAAAGATGTTGGAGGCCATCCACGGGGGGACGGTGGGAACCGCAAGATATCCGAGAAGGCCAAAGAATATCACCAGGTAAAAGGACGTCTTGTAGAGCCGGAAATAGTTCGCTTTATAAAGCCAGATGATGAGCCCGACGATCAGGAAGGCGACAAAATGGCTCCCGTGAGCCACCGTAACGATTTTTTCAAACCAGGTGAAACTCGAGGGGTCCGGAGACCGGAGGAACCAATCCTGAAGGACAACCGAGGGAACGGCCCCGAACAGGAACTTCTCCGCTTTAATAACATAGAGGGTGTAAACGGGAAGGTCCAGTTGGCAGATCAGGATGAAAATGGTTCCCCTCAGGCTATCAAAGAGATAGATGAACCCGATGAACAAGAACCAGTCACGGAGGAAATCGGTGAGCCGGCCGACGGCCGTGGCCACCAGAAGGCTCAAACAAAGAATCAGGATTTTGGGAACGAAAAAGACGCGCTGGGAGAGGAAGAGGATGAGGAACAGGGCGGTGATAAAAAGAATAATGAGGATGGCGGCGGAGGATTTCGCGCTGACCTTCACTTTCGACACGGCAATCGATCTTCCTCGCTATCATCCGCTCTCCGGCCCCAAGATGCCGCCGCCGGACCAAAACTTCAAGGACAGAGAATATAAATAATTATCGGGATCCAAGTCAAATCGGAAATGGAGGCGCTTCCGGGCCCGCCCTCCCAACGAGCCTTCAACATCCGGGGCTGCCGGCCCGGTAAGATAACGGAATTGAACCGGAAGGGCTGAATAACGGGCCTCTACCCAATCCTTTTAAGGAATCCCTTGGGCGAAAACGTCATGATGAACTTTTCCCGGCTTCGATCGCTGACAAAACTCCTGTTTTCTGCCAGGAATTCCTCTACCGCCTCCATCGGTCCCTCGCCGTAGCTGGTCTTTAGGGGATGCCCGTTATGGGAAGTGTCATGGAGGCCGAACTCGGGCGGTTTCCGGCGCCTCACGACGCCTCCGTGCCGGTCGGAACACATATCACCGGTCCTCACGTTTCTCTCCTACTTCGGGCGCTGCAAAGTAATAATTGAGTCGGTCGACGGGGTCGTACTGCTCGAGCCGACGATAGGCATGATCCTTGAAATACTCCAGGATCTGATTGCGGACTTTCTGGTGAGCTTCGATGCAGATGAGCGACGGCCGGAAACGGCCGATATCAAAGCCGGCCAGGGCTGCCGGTTCGCCCAGTTCGATGTCCATGGAGAGGAAGTCAAAGCGGGTGACGCCGAGCTTGTCCAGCAGATCGCTCAAAGTAACCGTGGGCACTTTGATAAGGTCATACTCTCCTTGCTTTTCGGCCAGCACGGAGTCGCTGGTGGAGATTCTCTTGTTCTCCCGGTTGATATAGAAGTCGGCTTCTTGATCCGACCGGTCGGAGACGAAAAAGCAAAAGAAGCGGGTTCTCTTTCTATATGCCAGGTAGTCCCTCCCATAGCTGCAGATAGCATCGACTGCGATGCCTCTCCAATCCAGATGTTTCTCCAGAAAATAAGTCGTGCTGTTGACCTGATAATGATTTGCCCCGACATCGACGAAAAATCCCTCCCTCCGGTCCTCGAAGAAATCGCGGATGACGAGCTCCTCGCTATGCTGGGAATAAAGCTTAGGTCCGTATTTCTGGACCAGCCAGTTCAACCTCGGTGGAGCGGACGGGCTCATCTCCTCGGGCGGCTGTTCCCTCTTCATTAAGAAATAGAGTCCAATGGTCACACCGAGAATGACAAGCAGCACATGAATTCTTTTCATTGACTTGGCTTCCCGATTTTCCGCTGGCTCTGAGAGATGGCGATCTGATTCGATCTTTCCTTGTTGCCGGAATTTCCGGGACATCCCGTTCCCGGTCTCGGCTCGCTGGCGCTAGGCTTCATTCTGGAAGATGGCCGGACCTGCCACTGTTGACCATCGCGAGTAAGGAATATAATCGGTTTGGGGGGATCAAGTCAAACTCTCGGAGTCTGCTCGACGCCCTTGAAAAAAAAGGCCTCAGACCTTAACATACATCCATGCGCAAAAAAGACATCGTGTTCCTGATCTTCCTCATCGTCATCCTGTTCGGGCTCTATTGGAAGACCTTCAACTACGAGCTGATTTGGGACGATGAGGTTTTTTTCAAATACAACCTGCTCTTCATCGAAGATCATCCCCTGAGCTCGGCCTTCAAGTTCGGCTACTTCAGCGAGCAGCTCGGGGTCCAAAATCAGGACCACTACTACCGACCGCTGTTGACCGCGTCGTTCCTTCTGGAGAACAAGCTGTGGGGCATACAGGCCACCACGCTGAGAATGACGAATTTGCTGATTTTCATCCTCGCTCTCACCTTCCTCTACGCCTTCCTGAAAACCCAAGGGGACAAGGGCTATTTCCCGGAGATTGCCACTCTCCTTTTTGCCCTCTTTCCCTTGAACATCGACAACATCGTCTGGGTCGTCGGAAGGGGTGACCTCCTGCTTCTTCTCTGGGCAGCCCTGACCTTTTTATGCCTGGAGCGGTATTTCAGGAAGAGGAATCTTCTGTTTCTCGGCGGGTCCCTCTTTTTCTATCTTCTCGGGATGCTTTCCAAGGAGACCTTTTTGCTCTTCTTCCCGATCCTCATCCTGTATGAATTGAACCGGCGCAAAAAGATCACCTGGGTTTATCATCTGGGCAATCTGGGGATCACCCTTCTGGTCTTTTTTATCAAGAATGCCGTCCTGGGCATAAAGAGCTTGGCCCTTTCAGGCAGCGCCTTTTCGTTCCAGAGCTTCACCCAGGTGATCGGGACGGCCGGCTATTATTTTCGGACCATCCTGTTTCCCTTTTCTTACGATATGTTTCTTCCTCTCGGCCGGATGACGGGCTTTTTTTACCTGGTCTTCGGCCTTCTGGCCCTGCTCTTCATTCTCTTTGTTTTTTTTCTGGCAATAAAAGACCGCGGGCTCAGGCTGCCGGCGTCACTTTTCGGCGTCTTTCTGGCCGGGCATGTCCCCCTGATCTTCACCACCATCTATCCCTACCAGATCTACTCTCGGTATATGATGATCGCGGCCCTCGGGTTTGTCTGGATCGCCGCCAAGCTGTTGACCCGGATCGAAGAAAAGACGAGGCTCTCGATCGTCCTGCTTCTGCTTCTCGCCTTCATACCGTCCCTGATCATCAGCGCAAGTTCCTACAAGAACAAGACGTCTTTCTGGGAGAGGGCTTTGAAGTCTTCGCCGAACGATCCCTACGCCCTCATGCAGTCTGCGAAGACAAGCTATGAAAACAATGATTATCTTTCGGCAGAGCTGGCCCTCAACAAATCCCTGTCCTTGAGCATGAAGAGAGAGACCGCCATCATGGTGTCGTCCCTCTACGCGGATATCGAATTGGCCCGGGCCGACTACGAAAAAGTCCTCCGCTGGCTCAATAGCATCGAAGAAATCGAGCGGGATCCTCAGGTCCGGATCGCGCCCTTCATCAGATATCAAGTCAACGCCAAGAAAGCCCAGGTCTATCTATCCCGGGGAGATCAGGCCGCAGCGGAGAAGCTGCTGAGCGAAAATATCTCCGGCTTCAGCACGTTCAAAGAGGCCTACTCCGGGCTCTATGGACTGTACACAAGCACCGAACAGTGGGAGAAAGCGGCCCGTCTCGAAACGACCATGAAGGAGATCTTCCCGAACTCCTTCGCCCGGATCGACACGGCCAGCATGAAGGCCGAGTTCGAGAACCTTCCGTTTGAGAAAAAGATGACTCTCTTCATCCAGAGCCGCAATTTCACCGCGGCTGTCGCCCTCGTCAACGCCATGCCCGTTCTGGACCTCGACCACCGGCTCCTTCTGGCCAAGCTTTATTATTACCAGGGGAATCCGGAGGCCGGGGAGAAGATCATCCGCGAGATCCTGGAAAATGCTCCGGATGATCCGGAAATCCTGAATAAGGCCGGATATTTTTACCTCAGCAATCTCATCCGTGTTCAAGAGGCCCTCCCCTATTTCGAAAAGTCGCTCCGCCTCAATCCCGGCCAAGCGGAAATCAGCTACATAGTCGACCGGCTGAAAAACAAATATCTGCCCAACTTGAAAGACCCCTGGAAATAGGGCTACTCCTTAGCGGTCTTCTGCTGAAGGCCTCGTAGCTCTTCGATCAGCTTCCGGGTCTGCCGGGAAGGGAAGATCTCATACTCCTGGACATAGAGCGCCTCGGCCTTTTTATAATCCTTGACGATAAGATAGAACTTGGCCGCCCGGGTCAGGACAAAGTGATTCCGGGGATTGGCCCGGAGTTTCTCCAGGACGATCTTCTCTCCCTCCTCCGTTCTTCCGGAAAAAGCGAAATAGTAGGCCTGGTTAAAGGTCGAGTGTAAAGACATGCCCGACGGATTCTTTAGTAGTTCCTGAAAATAATGCTCTGCCCTTGGGAAATCCTTCTGAAAGGCATAATAGATCGCCAGCTCCTCCTGCACCCGCGTTTTCCAAAATTCGTAAAGGGGATGGTCCTTCTCATTGAGGATGTCCTTGAATAGACGAATGGCTTTGCCCTCATCAAGCGGAAGATACTTGATCCCGGTATTGAACTTGGCGATGAGGTCTTCCCGGCGGAAATCGGTTATCCCCAACCAAAAATTCGTTTCGTCTCGCCCGTAAAGCCTATTTTTCGGAACGATCTCGGCGGCATAGGCGATAAGCAAAAAAAATAGAATCACCGCGGGAACAACGCGGCGTCTCGTCAGAGAAAAGAGTCCATAGGCCAGCCCCGTGACGAAAACGGCTGAAGGCAAGTACAGGAACCGCCAGGCCAACAATGAGAGCGTGGCCGAGGAAAAGATGACGCCAACGGACGGAAGGATAAAGAGGAAATAAGCGGGGAACATGAAGAAGTCCCGGGCGCTCTCTCTCCCTCTTTTGACGAGAAAAAAAATGGACAGAGCCAGTAAGAGAAGCAGGCTGAAGCCAAAAACCCGGTAGGCTGCCTGGCCAAAAACCGGGAGGGGGCTGATCGTCACACTCAGGTCGAAGGGAGCGATCATCTTCCAGGCGTAAAAACCCATCGTTCCCAAGAAATCGAAAAAAGTCCGCCCTGAATAATGAAGCGCGGCAGAGCCGATGGCCTGAAAACGGAGGACGGCCCAAGTCAAGAGGGCAAGTCCGAAGGGAAGGAGGGGGTAAAGGATCTCCCTGGCTCCCCTCTTCTTGCAGTAAAGAATGAGAAGAACCAGCAGGGGAAAAAGGATGATATTCTCTTTCGAGAGGAGGGCGGCCAGGTATAAGAGGGAGGACACCGTCAGGCGAAAGAAACCCCTTTTCTCCAGGAATTCAAGGAAAAAGAGCAGGGAGAGCGCGGCGAAAAGAAAGGACAGGAGGTCCGTACGCCCGGAAATCCAGGATACGTTCTCAAAGTGAGCCGGGAAAATGGAAAAGAGCAGTGCGCCCGAAAACGACACCGTCCGACCAAACCCGAGTCTGAGAAGGAGGACAAAAAGAAGGACAGAATTGAGGACGTGGAGCAGGATGTTGGTCAGATGGAAGCCGGCCGGATTCAGGCCCCAGATCTGAAAATCCAGCCAGTAGGAGAGAGACGTCAGCGGTCGAAAGAACTGGCGGCTCTGACCGGCTCTGGGACTATTTTCGTCGAACCCCTCCGCTCCGCCGAAGGGACTGAACAGGAAGCGCTTCAGGAATCCCTGGCTCAGGATATTCTGGTTTTCGCTGATGAAATACTTATCATCCCAGAGAAACCCCCCCTTCATGGAAGGGAGGAAGATGAACAAGTTAAGCGTCAAAAGGAGCAGGACGAGGATCAGAAGGAAGCGGCGGGGATTGGTTGGATTTTGGGGAGAAGCGCTGGTCAAAGAACGTTCCTCAACGCGCCCTTCTTAACAAAAGGCGCGGGAACTGTCAAATCGCCCAGGGGGCAGTACGTTCTATTTTTGACCGAGCTGTCCTGCTTTGGGGGCATGGATCCAGGAGCCGTTCCAGATGATCAGGTCTTGGTTAAAAGAGGGCAGCGCCGTCAGCTCGAAAAAAGTATCCTGGGGATCCAATGGATTGAAATCAAAGGGAGTCTGCAGTCTGTCTCTCCCGAAAGAAATGATGACGAAATCATCGGGCCCGCCTGCCGTCACGCCGCCTACGCCGGCCGAGTCAATGGCGGTCCCGCAATAAACTTGAAAGGCCGTCCCCCACTGGTCCATCAGGGGCAGCGTTTTCAAATAAAAAGGATTCAACTCTTCTATGAAACTGGACCCGGGCATCATGGGTCCACCTTGTTCGGGAGCACGACCTTTGTCGGTTACATAATCGATCAACGATTTGGCGATGCCGTTCATGTCCTGCATCGTCCCCTTCTGCTTGGCTTTTTGGATGGCTGAAAGGACCTGGGGTATGAAAAGCGCCGCCAGGATGCCGATGATCGCCGTCACGATAAGCACTTCGATCAGCGTAAATCCCTTTCTTTTCCCGTTCATGGCTCAGACCTTTTCTTCGAGCGCTTCCCTAGGATTTTCACCCGACATGAAAACGGGCGGCAAGGATACCCTTGCCGCCCGTTCGAGGTTGACTTACTGATGTTCTCTGTGAGGCTTTTTCAGTCCGGCGACATCAGGAGCCGAGCTGAGCCGACTTGGGAGCATGGATCCAGGAGCCGCTCCAATTGACCAGGTCCTCGTTGAAGCTTTGCAGGCCCGTGATGGGGAAGTAGCTGTTGACCGGGTCCATGGGATCAAAGGTGAAGGCCGGCCCGTCTGCCTTATCGCGTCCGTAAGAAGTAATGACGAACTCGTCATCGGCGGACTCGGTGATGCCAGCGACGGCTCCCATGACGGCGGCTGATTGGCCGTAAATCATGAAAGGAGTACCCCACTGGTCGTTCGTGGGAAGCACTTTGAGATAGAACCCGCTCAGGTCGATGTAGAGCTGGTCACCAGCTGCGAGTATCCCATTGTGGAGCGGAGACGTACCATTGTCCGTGATGAAGTCCGTCATCGCGGTGGCGATCGAGTTGATGTCCTTCATCGTGCCCTTCTGCTTGGCCTTCTGAATGGCGGAGAGAGCGTTGGGGATGAGCAGGGCGGCCAGGATGCCGATGATGGCGACGACGATGAGCAGCTCGATCAGCGTGAAACCTCGCATTTTTTTAAGCATTAAAGAAACCTCCTTCTAAAATGATTGTCCGCTCAATGGCGGACGACTATTTCTTAGCAATAATCATGCCAGCCAAAGATAAACATAAGTTATTGATATAAAATAACATAGCCAATCCATGAGGGAAGACCGCTTTCCTAGATTAACATTTTTTGTCATTTTTTGTCAAAAATTGGCAATGTTAGAGCTGGGGCTTATATTCCGGCCTCGCCTCTTCTCTCTCGATCCTCTCGGCCTCTCTCAGCCCGAACTTGACGATCAAGTGCCGCAGAGACCGGTAGCTGACCCCCAGGAGCGAAGCCGTCTTCCGCAGGTTTCCCCCCGCGAGCATCCGGGCCTCACTGATATACCTCTTCGAAACGTCATCCAGATGGGTCATCAGATTGAAGTTCGGCGGGATGAGGAGCGGCCTGGTCTCTTTCTTGGGAGGAAAGACGATCTCCCGCGGCAGGCTGGCACCGGTTATGGTCTCGCGGTCTTCGATGGCCACCACCCGCTCGATGACGTTCTCCAGCTCTCGCACGTTCCCGGGCCAGGCATATGTCTCAAAATAGTTGAACACCTCGGGGGCGATCCTTTTCAGCTTCTTGCCCATCTGCTGGCAGTACTTTTGGAGGAAGGAGTTGATCAAGAGCGGGATATCCTCCGTCCTCTTGCGCAGGGGGGGCATCTCGAAGGCGATCACGTTCAGGCGGTAGTAGAGCTCCTCGCGGAACTTCCCCTCCTCGATCCTCTGCTTGAGGTCCAGGTTCGTCGCGGCGATGATCCGGACATCCACGGGGATCTCCTCGGTCCCGCCCACCCGCCGGACCTTCCTCTCCTGAAGCGCCCGAAGCAGCTTCACCTGGGTCCAGGGCGAGGTCTCGCCGACCTCATCCAGGAAGAGCGTCCCTCGCGTGGCCACCTCGAACATCCCTTTTTTGTCGGCCACGGCGCCCGTGAACGCGCCCCTGGCGTGTCCGAAAAGCTCGCTCTCCAGCAAGTTCTCGGGCAGGGCGGCGCAGTTGATCGAGACAAACGGGTTCACCCCGCGCCGGCTGAGCAGATGGAGCGCCCGGGCGGCCATCTCCTTTCCCGTTCCGCTCTCTCCGGTGATCAGGACGGTCGAGTCCGTCCCGGCCGATTTTTCGATCAGGGCATAGACTTCCTGCATCGCCTTGCTCTTGCCGATCATGTTTTCGAAGGAGTATTTCTCCTGGAGGTTCCGTTTGAGGAGGATGTTCTCCTCCTTGAGCTGCCTCTTCTCAAGCTCCTGGGCGATGATGATCTTGAGCTCCTCGACATCGAACGGCTTGAGGATATAATCGATGGCCCCGGCCTTAAGGGCTTCGACCGCCTGTTTAAGGCTCCCGTAAGCCGTGATCATGATCACCGGAACCTCGGGCCTGTTCTCCCGGACGTACTTAAGGATCTCCATCCCGCTGATCTGGGGCAGCTTGATGTCGCAGATGAGAAGGTCGAGCTCCTCGTTCTGCAGGATATCGAAGACCTTGGCCGGCGCCAGGCAGGTCTTGACCCGGTAGCCCTCTTTTTTCAGGACGACGCTGAGCAGGTCAAGAAGGCTTTTTTCGTCATCGACAATCAGAATGTTTTCCATCGTTCGTGCTCATCCTCTCAGCGCTCTTGCCTTCTCCTTCATTGCGGCGCCATCTCCAAGGCAGCGGCCCTTGGCCGCGCCTCTTTCAGCGGAAAGACCAGACTGATCTCCGTCCCCCTCATTGGTTCTGAGCGCACTTCGATCCGGCCGTCATAATCGTTGACGATACTGCGGACGAC
>Ga0153915_10002220_pt1 | contig 17810 bp, 14 predicted proteins | sample Opewatmetagenome_2_FD_107003 | JGI IMG/M metagenome (GOLD analysis project Ga0153915, IMG submission 107003) | Freshwater wetland microbial communities from Ohio, USA - Open water 3 Core 3 Depth 3 metaG | ecosystem: Environmental > Aquatic > Freshwater > Wetlands | place: USA: Ohio, Lake Erie...
ACAAACAATCTCTGGCCTTCCGCTTTTGCCGCCGCCCTTTTCGCCCTTCATCCCCTGCGGGTGGAATCCGTGGCCTGGGCAGCTGAACGAAAAGATGTCTTAAGCTTGTTCTTCGGCATGGCCGGTATCTATGCTTACGCCTTCTACGCCGAAAGATCCAAACTAACACCGTATCTTCTGAGCCTGATATTATTCATTTTGGCCCTGATGTCCAAACCAATGCTGGTCACCCTGCCTTTTGTTTTGCTGCTTCTTGATTACTGGCCGCTTAAACGCTGGCAGAAGGCGATTGATGAAAAAGGCAAGGTATTTAATTCAGCAGGCAGACTTATACTGGAAAAAGTTCCTTTTATTTTATTGGCAATCGTTTCGGGCATCATTACTTTATGGGCGCAAAACAAAGGAGGATCTCTCGCTCCCATTGAGCATCTGCCTTTTGTCGAACGTGTAACCAACGCGATTATTTCCTATGCCGCTTATCTGGGGAAAATCTTCTGGCCGTTTGATCTGGCTGTATTTTATCCTTATGAATTTTCCCTGCTCTTATGGAAGGTCTTAATTTCCGGAGTAATCCTTACAGCAATTACGATAGTTGTTCTTTATTACATCAGGAGACTGCCTTTTCTATTCGTCGGCTGGTTCTGGTATCTGGGAACACTTGTTCCTGTAATAGGCCTGGTGCAGGTCGGCAAGCAGGCGATGGCCGACAGATACACCTATCTGCCCTCTATTGGTATTGCCATTGGGCTGGCATGGATAATTTCATTTTTTATAAAGAAAGAATCTATCCGTAAAAACTTATTCCCGGGGTGTGTGGTTTTTATTGCCGTATTGTCATTTATGTCATGGAAACAATGCGGTTACTGGAAGAACAGTTTCGAAACTTGGAATCATACTTTAAAGGCAACAAAGAATAATTATCTGGCACATAACAGCAGGGGCGTTGCTTATGGTGAACTTGGCTATTATCAGCGTGCTATTGAGGATTTCGATGAAGCCATTCGCCTTAACCCCATTGGTTTTATAGAATATAACAACAGAGGATTTGCTTACGCTAAATTCGGTCAGTATCAACGCGCTATTGAGGATTATAACGAAGCCATAAGCATTAATCCTGATTATGCCAAAGCCTACAGAAACAGAGCGATTGCTTATCTGATTCAGGGCAACAAAAAGTCCGGTTGTTATGATGCGCAAAAAGCGTGTGAATCAGGGAATTGTGAAATATGGAGAACTAAATGCAGGGAATCCCGCCGTTTGTTTGATGGTCAATTATAAAATTCTATTATCAACGTTAAAAAATCTTAAAATCAAGGGCAGTATCCGTTGGCTTTGGCAGATTCCAGCAATCTGCAGTCTTCCAGTTCGCAAACTCTTTGCGCATCATAACAGCCGGGTTCTTTCATGCCCAATCTAAAATAAGTAATTCCCCTGTTGAAATAAGCGTTAGTATAATCAGATCTGATGCTGATGGCTTTAGAGAAATTCTCAATGGCTGATTGATATTGACCGCGTTCTCCGTAAGCGGCTCCCTTGTTAAGATATGCCTCGGCATAATTCGGGTTCCGGAGAATGGTTTCGTCGAAATCCTCCATAGCACGTTGATACTGACCGAGTCTGGCGTAAGCGATTCCTCTGTTAGGATATGAATAGACATAATCCGGTTTCATTTTTATTGCCTTATTATATTGATCAATAGCTTCCATAATTTTGCCTTCATTAAATAAGGCAAGACCAAGATTATTGTGCGCCAAATAATTGCCTTTTGTTATCTTTAAAGTATGGTTCCAGATTTCTAAACTGTCTCTCCAGTATCCGCATTGTTTCCATGTCATAAATGACAATACGGCAATAAAAACCACAACCGCCGGGAATAAGCATTTGCGGATAGCTTCCTTCTTTATAAAAAAAGGAACGCCCCAGGCCAGCATAATGGAAATGCCGATGGAAGGCAGATATGTATGATGGTCGGACATTGACAGATGCCCGTACTGAATGATTCCGAGAGTCGGCCCGATGGATATCGCATACCACAGCCATCCGGCAAAGAGATATGGCAGGCGTTTTGCCGCCTCAATGACGAAAACGCTTACAACAACAATCAGTAACGCGCTGTAGATAATTTGCCATGCCGGAATATTTTCCGGAAAGAGACGTAAAATAGACATGTCGTGAGGCCACAATATTTGTTCCAGATAAGTTACAAAAGAAACAAGAGCGTTGGAGATTCGGGAGGAGAAAGAAAAATGTTTCATGGCTGAAAAATCGCGTGCATGCACCGTGATTACGGAAAAAACAGCCGATAAAACAATAAAAGGAGTTTTTTCTTTAATTTGCCATAAAATCAAATTACCCTTATGCGAATCAAAACGTTTAAGCGGCCAGTAATCCAGCAAAATCATAATAAGGGGCAAAGAAACAGCCATAGGCTTGCTCATGAGCGCCAGGGCAAAAATAAACAGGGCAAGCAGATACCTTTTTATAACAGGTTTCTCTATATAATAGACATAAAGGCAAAGCGTAATTATAGTGAAGAGCACGCACAGCAGGTCTCTGCGCTTGGCAATCCAGGCAACTGATTCCACATGAAGAGGATGAAGCGCGAAAAAAAACGCGACAAAGGCGCTCTTCCAGATGGCGCCGGTCATGCGGCAGAAAAGCATGAAGAGCAATAGAGCGCTGAATATATGCAGCAGTACGTTGGTTGAGTGATAACCGCCCGCATTCAGGCCGAAGAGTTTATAATCAAGCATCAGGGAGAGCCATGTAACGGGATGCCAGTACTGACCATGAGTTGTTGTGAACGCCCAGCGCAATCCGTTCAGAGTAATTCCGGACCGGACATGAGTATTTTCCGTGACATACTTATTATCATCCAGATTAACAAAATTATATTGATTCACCTGCCAGTAAACCGCAATCGTAGCCAGTGCAAGAAAAGCATAAACGATAAACTTCTGTTTATCCGGACTGATATTTATCTTTTTTAACATAGTGATCTACCGCCTTTGCCATCTATTCCTGTCCTGGCAATAGGGACAATCTCGTCCATGGCTCCTGTGATTGACAGTTTCCCTCCATTCGTGACCTCTCCTGGAGCAAAGCCACCACACTTTCTTGCCGGAACCAGCCGTAACATCCATCGGCGTCAGGCTGCCATTTTTTACAGGATGCCATTCCTCTGCCAGAGTCGGTTCAACTGCCTGCAGACAGTTTTCATCATTGACTTTCTGCCTGGCACAATAGGGACAGCCATGCCCGTTGCTCCTGTTATTAACTGTCGCATTCCATTCATGACCCTTTGAGCATATCCACCATATTTTCTTATTTGAAAATACTGTTACCTGTTCCGGCGTCAGACTGCCGTTCTTTTCGGGATGCCACTGGTCAGCGAGAGCCGGTTTAACTGTTTGCAGGCAGTTTTCATCGTCGACTTTTTGATTGGCGCAATAGGGGCAGCCGCGCCCATTGCTCCTGTTGCTGACGGCTGCTTCCCATTCGTGCCCCTTTGAGCATATCCACCAAATTTTTTTATTGGAAAATGCGGTTACTTGTTTCGGCGTCAGCCCGCCATTTTTTTCGGGATGCCACTGGTCAGCGAGAGCCGGTTTAACTGTTTGCAGGCAGTTTTCATCGTTGACTTTCTGGCTGGCGCAATAGGGACAGCCGCGTCCGTTGTTCCTGTTGCTTACTGTTGCTTCCCATTCATGACCCTTTGAACATATCCACCATACTTTTTTGTTAAGACCGCATGTTAAATCCGCCGCCGTCAGGCCGCCATTTTTTACAGGGTGCCACTCCGTTATTATGGCAGGATTACAAATCTGAAATTCGTTTTTTGCAGGAAATTTACTTGGCATACCGGCACACTAATTTTAAGGATTGTTTTTAGATATCACGATTTGTATTTGAAATCTACTGAAGCAATGAAAATGTTGAATATAACGCATTGAAGCTCTCCGCGGCAAGTCGCGGAGAATCTTCGATTCTTAAGGTAAATTATAATTCTGTATTCGCTCGCTTACCCCGCAGCAAGCTACGGGGAATGCGCTCGCTACCGAATTCATGAGAAAGAATCGTGTTCTGTTCGATGCAAAATATCCATTGACAACCCCCCATCGCCTTTTTATACTCACTTCCGCAAAAAAAGTTCCTATCAAATCACAAAGCAAATAAATTAATGAACCTTCAAAATAATAACCGGTTGAATTATGCGAAGATATCAAATTACAAAGTTATATTAAGGTTTGTATTAACCTGGTTTATAACTATTTCCATCCTTTTGATTATCTTTTCCAGAATTCGGCTCGCTGATGTATTTGTGCTTATAAAACAGACAGACATTAAATTCCTTTGCACAGGCATTCTGTTTTCTGTTTTTGCCCACTTATTATTATCTTCGGCAAGATATCAAAAAGTGGTCGAGGTTATGGGATGCCGGCTGTCTTTTTTTGAAGCCGTTATAATCAGGATGGGCAGCAATCCCATAAAAGGCATCCTTCCTTTTAAGATGGGAGAGCTTGCCATAGCGGCTTACATGAAGAAGATGCATAATCTTTCCTATCCCGAAGGATTTGTTTCTATATCATTCGGTTATTTTTTTAGTTTTATTGCTCTGATTGTTTTTTACTCCCTGGGCGGTATCTTTTATTTGCACAGCCGGATTCAAAGACTTATTTTTACCGTGGTGTTTTTGCTGATTCTCCTGCTGATTCCTTTAAGCATCCGGCATATTCCGCGATTGCCGGCCTGGTTTTTAAAAAAAATCCGGAAACTGCCGGAAGAATCAACACCTTTATTTGAGAAATATGATTCCGGGACAATAAATATTATTATGCTTCATTCCCTGGGAATTGAAGGGCTCAAATTACTCATAATTCAAATTATATTAAAATCTTTCAGCATAGATATTCCTGTTAATGCCCTTTTGTTTCTTGGCTCCGCGACAATCATTGCCGCTTATCTCCCCATAACATACTGGGGTTTGGGAATCAGGGAAACAGCTATTCTGTTTCTTTTTTCAGATTACGCGCCCCCTGATAAATTATTAGCGGCCAGCCTTTTAATCACTTTTGTTGATAGCGTTCTTCCCGTTTTGCTCGGATTATTTTTTGTAAAACCGTTCCTGGATAGCCTGTGGGGAAGCAAAAAGACAGGTGCGGACATTGTATCTAAAGATGTGTGAGGTTTTAATTTGTGCTGCTTTGGTGAAAATTGACCGGCGTGTGAGACAGGGGAAAGAGAATGGATTTTAACAATGACCATTAACAGGGTTTTATTTTTATTATGCCGTAAATAGCTTGTTGATTATTTGATGACATGTTATCAAATAATCAGCGGGGAGAAAATAATACATGAGGCTTGCGTGCGTTTTCAATCCATTTAAGTATAAACTCCATGAGGAAAATCTGAGAGTTGTTCAGCGGTATTTCGGGCTGTTCCCTCCTCTTTCCATGGCGTGGGTGTGTTCGATAGCCGAGAGGGCCGGACACGATGCGCTTCTCATTGATGCGCGCAGTTTGCGCCTGACCAAAGAGGACGTTCTGGACCGCTTAAAGGAATGGAAACCGGATATTCTCGGTTTTATGATGACCACCTACATGTTTCCTGAAACGCTTGAATGGGCGCTTTTCCTCAAAAAAAATCTCAAAGTGCCGGTCCTTATAGGCGGATATAACCTGAGAGTTTATCCTAATGAATCTGTTTCCGTGGATGGTCCTGATTTCGGCTGCTTCAACAGCGCATATTACACGGTGCCGCGCCTGTTTGAGGAGATGGAAGGACAACGCCGGTTTCAGGACGTGCCGGGTCTGATTTACAAAGAAAACGGTCAGGTGAAGATGACCCCTTACGGCAGGGATCCGAAGTTTGACGACTACCCGAATCCAGCGAGGCATCTTTTGCCGAATGATCTTTACGCGGAGTTTACAACAGAACGAAAAAACTTTACTGTCATGGTAACAAGCAAAGGCTGTCCCAAGGGGTGTCTGTTTTGCGAGGCCAGCCACACACCCTACAACCCGCGCAGTCCCGAAACCGTTCTTCGCGAGATAGAGGAATGCTATGAAAAGTATAATATCCGCGAGATAGACTTTTTCGACTACGATTTCTGCATCGACCGTAAACGTATTGATGCCATCTGCGACGGGATTATAAAAAGCCGTTTGGATATTACCTGGGCATGCCGCACCCGCATTGATTGCGTTGATGAAACTCTTCTCGGCAAGATGAAAGCGGCAGGTTGTTCACGCATATACTACGGCATTGAGTCAGGCGTACAGGAGATTCTGGATCGTATTAACAAGGGCATCAGTCTTCAGCAGATTCGTAATACCATTGAAGCCACCAGAGGAGTAGGCATAAAGACTCTGGGATTTTTTCTTGTCGGGTCACCGGGTGAAACGAAGGAAACTTTCAAAAAGACGGTAACATTTGCCAAATCACTGAAACTCGATTACGTTCAGTTTTCCAAGTTAACCGCAAAACCCCTCACCCCTTACTGGCGGCAGATGGTTAAGGATAATGACTTTGATTACTGGCGGGAGTATATACTCGGTAAAGAGCAAGACAAGCCTCTGCCTCGGCCATGGACATCCTTAACCAATGAAGAGATTGATTCCATGACTAAGAAGGCCTATGTAACGTTTCATTGCAGACCCGTGTTTCTCTTCCACCATACAATTCAGGTGAGGAGCTGGAGCGAGTTCAAACGCAAGTTCTTCGGGTTTATCGAGATGGTGTTTTGTCAGGAAAGAGTGAGCACAATGGATGATAAATTCATCGCTTATCCGGAAGACAGGAACAGGGTATTCCTCTATAAGGAAAACTTCAAACAGGGCAAAAAATTTTAATCCCTGAACTCATTTCAGGGACAGGCTTGTGCGGTTTTAAATGCTTTTTGCAAAAAAATAGAGATTTATGAAATTATTTCGACGTTTTATTTATCGAAAAATATTGGACCATTTACCCCTGTTGCAAAAATCTGTTTTGACAATCAACAGGGAAGGCTTTTCAGTTTTTTATCATAAAGTTAAAAGAAAACTGAAACAATATTTATGGCGATTCATATATGCAGACCGCTCGCTGATAGCCTACCCCTCCGAAACAGTTACATCAAAGACTTATGTCCTGCTTACAGATTTCCGAATGAAAGCCGGCAAAGAGATCGTCAGAAATAAGCTTGGGGCGATTATTGAAGAAATCAGGAAGAAGTGAGGAATTTGAAAAGTGAAGGGTCTGCTTTCTGTTATCGTTGTCAATTATAATGCCTTAAAATATTTGGCGCCATGCTTTGAATCCCTGAGCAGGATAGATAAAAATGGTTACCCGCTGGAAATAATTATGGTGGATAACTTGTCTCAGGATGGATCTGTTTTGGCAATCAGAGATAAATATCCTGAAATTAAAATTATAGAAAACGATGTCAATAATTATACGAAAGCACTGAACCTCGGCATAAGGTCATCCATTGGTGATTATGTCGCTATTTTGAATCCTGATACCATTGTAGAAAAAAACTGGTTCACGGGCATTCTCGATATAATGTCCACAGATGACAGGATTGGTGCGGTCCAAAGCAAGATACTCTTTTCCGGCAAAAATGCCATCAATAGCGCGGGAGTTGAAGAAGTTGAAGACTTTTACTTCAGGGATATCGGATTTGATGAGAAAGACACAGGACAATACGACAAATCAAGGGAAATAAATTTCTTTTCCGGCGGCTCGGTTTTTTTCAAGAGGGATTGCCTGGTGGATGTCGGCGGTTTTGACGAAGATTTCGTGATGTATATGGAGGATGTCGATTATAGCATCCGATGCCGTGACAGGGGATGGAGAATATTTTATTCACCTCAAAGTATCGTTTATCATAAATATCATGGCTTAGCGTCTTCCGGGTTATGTGAATACTATTGTTCAAGAAACAGAATGCTTCTTCTTGGGAAACGTTTTCCTTTTAAATTGCCGGGCAGTATTAAAACGTCTCATTTTTACCTGGAAAATGACGTAAAAAATCTGTATCACTCGCTGATTCAGGCAATGAAAAAAATGGCCGAATATCAACCTGCGGAAATTATTGTCAGGATTCTAGATGATCTGAAAGACATTCTTCCGAAAGTTTTCGGACCCCGGAAGGCGGTTAATTTTTTCAGCCAGTTGGAAGTGGTATTGGGTCTGCGGAAAATAAAGGTTGGAATTTATGATCACGCTTTTCATTTTGCCGGAGGCGGGCAGCGCTATGTAGCTAAATTAGCGGAAATACTTCAGCATGAATATGATATTACATATATTGCCAATAAAGATATTACCCTTGAAAAGTATAAAGAGTGGTTTGATATTGATCTCTCCGGCTGCAAATTGAAAATCATTAAAATACCTTTCTTTGAGAAAGCAGGCGGTTATTATATTGATGAAGGCATAGTTATCAACGAAAAGACTAATCCTTTCGATATAATCAGCCGGGAAAGCATGAACTACGATATATTCATTAATGCCAATATGCTGAGCAAGGTAAAACCACAATCTGTTCTATCCATTTTTATCTGCCACTTTCCTGACGGGGAAAAAGAAAAATATTTTAGTGTGGATCAATACGATTATCTATTCACTAATGGTGATTATACCTCCTTCTGGCTGAAGAAAAAGTGGGGTCTTCATTCTGCATTGCGTCTGTATCCTCCCGTTGATATGTATCATGGCAGCGAAGGGTCTGATGGAAAGTCAAAAGTCATCCTGTCCGTGTGCAGATTTGAACCCGGTGGAAGTAAGAAACAGCTGGAGATGATAAGGGCTTTCTGCAAGCTCTGCGAAAGAGACCAATACGTGAAGAAGGAATGGCGATTCATCCTTGCCGGCGGCAGTACAGGAGATAATTTCTACTTCAATAAAGTAAAAAGAGAAATAAATGCGATTAATGCGGCCAATATTGAATTAATGCCGAACCTGACCAACCCGGATATCCTGAAACTATACGGCGAAGCATCAATATTCTGGCATGCCTGTGGTCTGGGTGAAAATGATCCGCAACTGATCGAACACTTCGGGATGACTACCGTCGAAGCGATGCAGAACTACTGTGTGCCCATTGTGATCAATGACGGCGGACAAAGAGAAATTGTCGAACATGAAATAAGCGGATTCCTGTTTAGTACAGAGGAAGAGTTGATATCATGGACATTAAAAGTCATAAGTGATGATGATCTGCGAAAAAGAATTGCTCAAGGCGCGTATGAAAAAAGTCACAGATTCAATGCTGACATATTCACAAAAAACGCTCTGTCTTTTTTCTCAAATATTGAGAACCGGTTAAGAGGCGGGGAACCTTTATCCCATGGCAATTGATGGATTGATCCATCAATGTTTCCCTTAGTGTTTATTTGATAAAAAATGTGTTGTATAAAAACGGACTTCTTCCTATTATACTCTTAGTATTTAAATATTGAAAACGGAGCAGTTTCCTTTATCATGGCCTGTGTTTGTTTCTTAATCCATGGAAGTGATGCCTATTACGAAGCGGGACGCGAAGCCGTTCGTTCTGTTTTGGATCTGACCGATTTTTCTGTGTTTGTAAGCTGCGACGATACCTCCCGGCTGAAGTTGAGTTCATCCCGGCTGCGTGTCGCCGAATACAGCCGGTATCCGGGAGCGCACCGTTCATGGAGGTTTTTAGGCAAATTCCGGGCGCTTGAGGCCTGTATCCGCAGCAGCGATGAGGATCTGCTTCTGTTCCTTGATGCCGATGCGCTGCTGCTAAAACCGCTGGATGACCGGCTGGTGCGGGCGGCGCTCAAGCGGCATCTGTTGGGCATGGTTGAACAGACAACTATCACCGGATCGGCAATGAACCGGGCTGCATTCTGGGATCACTACCGCCGGCATTCACTGGCGTTCATTGCCCCGGACCTGGCTCCGCCGAAGCCGTCGGCGTTTCGTTTCTTCAACAGCGGTGTGATTCTCGGGCACAGACTGGCAATAGCCGCTGTCACCCGCTGGGCATTGGCGGAGATCGGCGGGAGCAGTTCGGATCATAATATCGGGCAGCACATGATCTCAGATCAGGATTACTTTCAGGTTTGGGCGAATAATCTTTATCCTGGTACATGCCGGGAACTGCCGTGGGAGTGGAACCATTGCGAATACTGGGATACCGGTTTCCCCCGCAGGGGAGCGCGAATCGCGCATTTCAGCAACTTCTGCAACGGTCCTGAATCGGATACGGCAGAGCGTATGCGAAGGCTGCGGTTTTGTAGAGATCCACTAAGATATATAGCCGGGAAGTTTGTTCAATCAAGGGAGGGACAAAGTGGGGTTTGCTGAGAGAGAACTGACGACGATAATCGTCACGCACAACTCTGCGGCTGTCTTGCCGGATTGCCTCGCCTCACTGGAGAGCTGCCGGGTCGAGCCTGTGCTGGTGGTTGACAATGCCTCCAGTGATAACTCTGTTGACCTTGCGCGTGCCGCCGGGGCACAAGTGCATGAGCTAAGCCGGAACAATGGATTTGCACGGGCGGCAAATCACGGTGCGCGCGCGGCACGGTCTGAGTTCCTCTGCTTCCTGAATCCTGATTGCATTGTAGAATCCGGCCTGCTGGAGATAGCAGCGCAAGCGCTCCGGCAGCGCGAACGATGCGTTGCCCTGCCGGATTTTCTTCACGACGACGGCAGGATCGTCCGGGGATGCCAGCCGGGCTACACCCGGAAAAAGATTCTTGCCGATATCATCGAAACCAATCGCGGCTGGCCTCTGGTGGTCAGAGTGCTCAAATATCTGCCGGGATATGACGCCCGGAGCTGGCAGTGGCCGCTGTGCGCCTGCGCATTTATCGCACGGGATTTCTTCTTTGAAGCCGGGGGGGTTGACGAGCAGTACTTTTTGTATATGGAAGACGTTGAATTCGGACTATCGATTGCCCGGGCAGGCGGTGCGGTTAAGGCGCTCGAATCTACGGTGCGTCATCACGCCCGGCTCGGTTCCTCGGTAAGTTCCGCCCGCCGTACTGTGTTGCTGAATACCGCCCGGCTACAGTTCGCCCGCCGGCATTATGGAGTATTTTTTGAAAGGATGCTGCGGATGTTGATGTCCGGGAACAGGCGGACGGCAGCAGGGGAGACGGACTGATGATCTATTACTTCGTGCCCGATACGAAGATATTCGGAGGAATTAAGGTCGCCTATCAGTTTGTTGATGCGCTGAACTCGCTCGGGGTTAAAGCTGTGATCGCTTCTCCGGAAGGCCGGGCTTCGACCTGGTTTCACTCCCGTGCCGCGGTGGTTGATGCTGCCGTCGTTCGCGGATCGTTTCGGCCGGAAGACATCGCTGTGTTTTCTCTGCCGCACGATTATGTTTCACTGCGTGAGCTTCCGGGGCAGCTGGTTTTCCACTGTCAGGGGACCGATCCTCTCATTGATCCTATCCTTGCCGATCCCGCGGTGCTGGTGATCACCTGCTGGAGGCAGGCTGCGGAGTATGTGCGGGAGCATGGCGTACGTGATCCACTGGAGGCCGGAATCTCAATAGCGCCCTGTTTTGCTTACACCGGAGAACCGAAACTTGAATACGCCGCGGCCTATATGCCGCGCCGGGGCGCCAAGCTGTGCGATACGGTGAGGAACATGTACGGTGCCCTGCGTTATTTTGCGATTGAGGGCATGAACGAAGACGAGGTGGCGCGCGTCATGAAGTACAGCTCGATATACATCGCCACCGCTGAACATGAGTGGTTCGGACTTCCGGCGCTCGAAGCCATGTCGGCGGGCTGTGTGGTCGTGTCCGTGCCGGTGGTGGGCGGGACGGAATACCTTAACGATGGCGTAAATTGCAGGGTGGCCGGGCCGCGGGACTTTGCGGCCGCTGTTGGCGAACTTTTGCAGGAAAAATCTGCTGTCATGCGCTTCCGGATGCGGCAGGCGGCGGTTGCAACAGCGCGGCGTTATACAACCGGACGGATGATGCAGCGCCTTTCCGCGTTGCTCGATGGACCGTTGTCAGGCTGGAGGAGGGGAGCATGAACAGCCGTCTGTGCGCAGTCATTGTCTCCCGCGGTCTCGATGAAATGCTGCGTTTCTGCCTGAAAAATTTTTTTGAAAGTGCGGCCCCGCTGTCCGATAAGGTTCAGGTCATTGTGGCTGATAACGCCTCGGCCCGGCCTTATGTTGCCTCTTCCTTTCCTGACAGCCGGGTGCGGCTGCTGCGGTTTGATGTTCAAACCGGTTTTGCGGAAGCCTGCAACCGGGCAGCGCGGGAGTGTACGGCGGAGCAATTGCTGTTTCTCAACAACGACGTGCTTCTCGACCGGTCATCGCTGGCAGGGATGCTGCGGCATGGTTGCGCGGATGATGTTGGAGTGACCGGATCGTGGCTGTATTTTCCGGACGGACGGGTGCAGCACCGCGGCGTTGTATTTGGGAAAGATGATATCGGCCCGTACCATCTGGATCGCGGACGGTTCATTGAGCCGCGCTGTGCTATGGAGGAGTTTCAAGCTGTGACCGGAGCGTGCATGATGGTCAGACGGGAACTTTTCATTCAGGTCGGAGGCTTCGATGAAACGTATTCGTTCGGACTTGAGGATATCGACTTTTGTCTGCGGGTCAGACAGTCCGGACAACGGGTGATATGCGTCAGCGCCGGGCGCCCGTTGCATTTTGAATCCTTGACGCCCGGACGGGTTGAACTGGATGTTTCATCCCGCCAACTGTTTCTCCAGCGCTGGCGCGGAAAATACACGATAGACGGGTGATGAAATGCTAAAAATCACGGTAATTATTCATACGAGAGATTCCGAGGCGACTTTGCCCCGGCTGCTGGAGTCAGTCAACTGGGCGGAGGAGCGTATTGTGGTGGACATGGAGAGCCGCGACCGCACCTGCGAGATTGCGCGGCAGTATGGCGCCACGCTGTTTTCCACGCCGGTTGTGCCGCGGATCGATGGCATCCGGAACAACTTTCTGGAACGCGGCAGACATGAGTGGGTATTTGTGCTCGATGCCGATGAATATCTGGCAGCGGATGCCCGGCAGGTGGTAAGCGGCCTGCTGGAGCAGTATGGGCAAAGCTGCGATGCGTTTTTTATTCCACGCTACAACATGATTGCCGGACAGATCGTACGCGGCCGCGGCTGGTACCCGGATCATCAGATCCGTCTTTTCCGAAAAGGATGTGTGCGCTGGAGCGATAGCACACATCAGTTGCCGGAGGTGCTGACGGGACCGAAACGGCTGCATACACTTGAGCCGCCGGGCTGTCTGCACATCCATCACGAGAATTATACCAGTATAGAGCAGTTTATTGAGCGGCAGGTTAAGTATGCTCTCAATGACCGTTATCCGGAGGAAGGGTTTTCATTTGAGCGCTATGTGGCGGAGGCTTATGAAGAGTTCAACTTCCGGCTGGATGAGAAGAACGACGGGGAACTCTCTTTTGCTCTGGCGACGGTCATGGCCTGGGATCGGGTGATTCGCGGACTTATACACTGGGAACGGCTCGGCAGGAAGGATTCGCTGTACCGGGCATACTCACTGCCTGTGACCACGGTAAGCAGATATCCTTCTTATCTGTTTCCCCGCGAACTTGAGGAACTGCGCAATCAGGTGCGATTGCTTGAACTGGTGCCTGGAATAAAGCGGGGCCTGCGTCTGGTAAATTCGTTCGGCCGGAGATTCCCGAGAGCAAAGAACCTGCTGAAACGGATGCTGCAGCGTCTTCGTATGAGAGCCTGAAGAGCGGCCCTGTATAGCAGACTTTCCGCCGGTCGGGAGCCGGTGTCCCGGTGCAGTCTACCGCTACGAGACGTCATGTTTAATCAAATTTTTCAAATGCATTAAGCCATAATAAAAACTTATAGCTGCGAACCTGAGCCAGACGCCGGTTTCTATTATCCATAATAACGCTCCCGGATACTGATGCCGGAAAAACTTGTTGTAAAAGAGGATCATTCCCTTATGTTTGTTCCACTCCACGAAAATCGGCCGCGTTTTACTGCAAATGCCTTTGTAATGAATTACACGGGCATCAGGCACAAACATGATTTTCCAACCCATCTGGCGACAGCGCATGAACCAATCCAAATCTTCGCAATGCAAGAAATAACCTGTGTCCATGAAACCGATATCCAGAAACGCGTCTCGCCTTACCAGCATACAGGCTCCGGAAATGGCTTCAATTTCAACGGGACCTTCCGGTAAAGGTTGTTCATGCAGCACGAAATCCGGGAATATTCCGGCGTAATGTTTATTTAACTTCGACAGTCCAAAGGTGTGGATAAAAGATCTCCATGGCGTGGGTATGGAACGCCGCCCGCCTGCCTGCTCTGTTCCGTTCGGATTAAGAAGAAGCGGCCCGGCTATTCCAGCCTGCGGGAATGATTTCATGCAGGATAATAACTTTTCCAGAGCATCTTTTTCCATAATACAATCCGGATTAAGAAACAGGAAATAATCGCTTTCCGCATAAGCGGCGATACCCATATTACAGGCTTTGGCGAAACCTGAATTTATACTGTTACGAATGCACATCAGACGTGATTCTGAATAAGCAAGGTCTTCAATTTCTTTCATGCTGTTATCTTCAGAATCGTTATCAACAACAATTATTCTAGTGACAGCGTCTGAAGATAGCAGTGAATTTACAGCATCCTTCAATAGACGACCGGCGTTATAGTTGACAATTATAGCGGATAAGTCAGACATCAAAAATCTAATTTCCCTGATTTATGTTAAGCCTGTTTTAACTTTTATAAAGTTCCTTCCAAATCAAGCGATGTTCCTATAGCTTTTGATAATAATAACAGCAATACTATTTTACAAAAAGATGTTTAACCTGTAATTCATTACCCAAAGCTCAATCATAAGATGTGTTTATCCAGCATACGCCAGATATCCATCACCGAAGCACGCCGGCTGTTCTGAATTTGACGCCGCTTGTGCCACATTTTGGAAATACCTTTTATCGCATCCCGTTTAGCCCGTAAAATTATCCGGCCCTGCCCTCTCATGGTAAAGTAAATCACGGCTGCAAAATTAAACGCCAGATGAATCGGCAGCAATAGCCAAAATAGAATACCCGGCATATCTTTAACATAAGTCCAGACAAGATTGCGGTGCCCGTGATAGACTGAGAAATCACTTCTGTCGCCTGTTATTGCTGAACCGATGTGATGTGCGATTGAGTCCGGGACATACAGACAACGGTATCCGAGCAACCGAAGCCGAAATCCTAAATCCACATCTTCCACATAGCAGAAATAATCATCGTCAAACCCCCCGGCCTCAAGTAATGCGCTCTGCCGGTAAAGCGCCGCCGCCGCACAAGGCGAGAACACCTCATGCTTCCGCACGGCAAAAGACCGCATCCGCTGACCATGACCGATTCTCCGTACCCGGCCGCTTATATGATAAGCATCGCCGGCCCCGTCCAGTAGTTCCGGATCAGTCGCATTAACCAGCCTGCCGCTGAACATAGCGAAGGCCGGATAATCACGCGCAGTCAACAATAAGATCTCCAGCCAGCGCGGCTCGGCAAATGCATCCGGATTGAGGAACGCGATCCATTCCGTATCCGGTGAAGCCGCCTTGATCGCCTGATTATTGCCGCGTGCGAATCCCAGATTTTTGTTTTGAGCAAGTACGCGAACCGATGGAAAGTGATGCAGGATGCCGGGCGAAGCATCGGAGCTTGCGTTATCAACCAGAATAATCTCGTGTGGCGTAACCGTCTGCGCAAGCAGCGCCGACAGGCAGCGATCAAGAAAATGTTCACTGTTCCAATTGACAATGACCACGGTTACCTTCGGCCATATCTCTTGCCTTGTATTGCTCAAAGCATCTCCTGCAAATCATCTAAGAGATAATATATTGATATTATTTATTAGATTTTTTTATACATTAAAAAACTGCAACTTGCCAATTGATCATTGCTAATAGGAGGCTTCTGCCAATACCCGACATTATCATTTTGTATAAACCCCGCCTCCAATTGATACTTGCTGTCCGTCAATTCCCTGAAGTAATCCCTGAATAATACCGGGCTATTCTCCTTTATCAGCCAACTCGCTGGCGAACAGCAAAGAAGCATTAATTTTGGCGGGTGAGCCTCCAAATCGCGAATGGCTTCTCTTTGATATTCCAAGGCCAGCGGAGTATTTATCATCAATGGATACATAAGTATGTGTCGGGTTGAGCTTTTTCTTTCAGCATAAAATAATATTTGAGGTTCGGAACCTGCGATAAACACATAGTCTTCGGGGGATGTCTGTTGTTTTACATATTCCGCCACCATGGGTGATTCAATAAAAGGGTTTATCCTTCCATATGTCTGCAATGCAAAACGATCTGATGACATAAATAATTGATGACGAATAGGCCATGTCATGAAAATAATCACAACAATAATGAATGCTGTCCTTATCCATATTGTATTTTTAAATTTCATCTCATCAATCATAGACAAAATGGCGCTAACGGATATCAAGACCCAGAAAGGCATGAGTAGAAAATAATAACATCCATTTGGATTTTGATAAACGGTTATCAGCGCTGATAAAAACAGTCCCAGATAAAACCACCAGCGGGCGGGACGCTTTATCATGAACCAGGCAAACAATAAAAACAAAATCCACCACTCTGACCATAATATTTTCATATGGTACATGAAAAATTTAGATCCTGAACTGTAAAAATACTTTTGATAATAATAATTAAATGCAACTACGCTGTCCCACATTGAGCCAAAAGCATTACGATAAACATAATAGCTTAACGTTATTGTCAAAGCCAATGTCATTCCCAGAATAGCGAATAAAAAGTTAACCATCGTTATTTTAATATTTTTAACGCGCAATGTTTCGGCGAGCCAGACACAAAATATGAATAATAGAACTAATATGCAGATCGGTTTATACAACATTGCCAGGGAAGCAAATAAACCGGCAAAAAACCAATGCCACCGGTTCGCATTTTCTTTTTTCCATACATATAACGCCAAAACTAAAACCAGAGGCAATAGCATAAATACTTCCGTGTTAGCGCCAAAACCCCATGAGCGAGGCAGCACAGTCATTCGCACGGCTAAAAACATTGCCATCAATGCAGTGCCGGGACCAAATTCGCGCCGGGCAATCAAGCCGATTAATGCAATTGTAAACAATAAGAATAAACAGGCCAGGATTCTTGGCGGCCAGTAAGAACCGGGATTAATTAACTGAGCAACCGCATAGGTGTAAATAATCATGGGCGGTTTCTGTAAAAAAGAATCTACATACGGTGTAAGACCTTCTCTAAGCAACCATGCTGAATAAGCATATTCTCCCTGATCACGGCCAAATGGAACATTAATGCTATTCCAATGCAAAAATACAAAAAAAATCAACAAACCGGATATTGATAATGCTGTCCAGACACTAATATATTTACTGATTGTGCTTTGTTTGATAAATTTAATATTCACTCAATATTTGTACCACAGGTGAAGTTAAACTTCCGCAATATTTTGATTGTTTCCATTGAAACATAAATGACAGCATTCAGTCACAAAGGAGAATAAAAAGAGCATTGTAGAAACCTTTATTATGAATGTAATAATATTGATGCATTATACTTCTTTTTTCAGGAGAAAGGCTGTGTGAATTGGAGAAATAAGAAAAACAACAAAAGAAAAGAGGTCGCAAATGACCGGCACTTGCAACCTCTTAATATTCATGGTGGGCCAGGACAGAATTGAACTGTCGACACTCGGATTTTCAGTCCGATGCTCTACCGACTGAGCTACCGGCCCACCGGATTAATTTGATCCCGTAAAGCAATGAATCGTCTAT
>Ga0153915_10002221_pt1 | contig 17805 bp, 16 predicted proteins | sample Opewatmetagenome_2_FD_107003 | JGI IMG/M metagenome (GOLD analysis project Ga0153915, IMG submission 107003) | Freshwater wetland microbial communities from Ohio, USA - Open water 3 Core 3 Depth 3 metaG | ecosystem: Environmental > Aquatic > Freshwater > Wetlands | place: USA: Ohio, Lake Erie...
GAAAAAACGTTGAATTTTTAGGGTATGTGCCCGCAGAAGAACTTGGCAGGTATTACAAGGATTGCGATGTATTTGCCGGGCCGTCTTTATATGAATCGTTCGGCTTTATTTACATAGAAGCAATGTCTTATGCCAAGCCGGCCATCGGTTGCGGCGTTGGAGGCGTGCCTGAAGTAATCGAGGACGGGATAACAGGATTGTTGGTGCCGCCTGAAGACGATGAGAAACTGGCAAGTGCGATTGTTTATTTATTGGAAAACAGCGAAAAAGCCAAAGAAATCGGCAGGTCCGCTCGCAGGCATGTAGAAAAAGAATTTACTATCGGCAAGATGACGGAAAATACGCTGGCAGTATATTCAGAATGCCTAAAATCTAAAAAATATAGATGAAGATCCTGCAAGTAGTGCATAGCTTTGTGCCTGATACTTTTGCCGGCACGGAAATCCACTGTTATCAGCTTTCCAAAGAACTATCAAAAAAGCATGAGGTAGCTGTTTTTTACCGTATCAACGATCCCTGCCAGGAAGAATACGAGATCAGAAAAAAGCAATATCAGGGATTAACGGTCTTTACTTTAAACAATACATTTAAGAAATGCGGCAGTTTCCAAGAGACATATTCGAACGATGCAATCGATAAAGCCTTCGCCCGGCTGCTCGATGAAATAAAGCCGGACATAGTGCATATCCAGCACCTATTATTTCTTTCACTCGGCATCGTCAACGAGATCAAAAAAAGGCCTATCCGCGTCGTTTTTACCTGTAACGACTACTGGTTATTCTGCCATAAAGGTCAGATGGTCCGTAAAGACGGCCGCTTATGCGCAAAAGAAGAACCAGCTGATTGCTTAGTCTGCCAGGAAGCTCAGTTATCGCTTAACAGGGTTGCTGCTGCCGGGTATCGCTTCTTAAGAAAGCAGGCTGCGCTGCGCTTATTGCGCGCCTGTAAAGCGGTTTACCTGAACAGCCTCAAGGTTATTCCCTGGCAGGCCAGGCGCGCAAAGAAGGGTTTAATAAACAGAAAAAAACAGGTCAGGCAGGTAATCGCAGGCATAGATCGTTTTATAGCCCCTTCGCTTTTTATGCAGTCAAAGGCCTTAGAAAACGGCATACCGGCTGAAAAAATACTGCTTTGCCGGCACGGGCTGGAAAAAGGCCGTTTCGCCCGCGCAAAAACCGCTAACCAGGGAATAATCAGGTTTTGTTTTATCGGCACACTCCTGCCGGAAAAGGGTATAGATTTACTTGTTAAGGCATTCAAGCAATTGAAAAACAAAAATGCCGCACTTCATATCTACGGGAAAAACAGCGGTTACGCCGGTTATGAGGATTTTTTTACCAGGCTAAAAGAAGCTGCTAGTGACGATAAAAGAATACAATTTATGGGTATAATTAAAAATGAAATGGTCTATGAGGCTTATTCCTGTAATGATATACTTATATTTCCTTCTATCTGGAATGAAAATTCGCCTCTGGTTATTTTGGAAGCATTGGCTTCCGGCACTCCGGTCATAGCATCGCGTATCGGAGGGATCCCGGAATTTATCCAGCATGGGATAAACGGCCTGCTTTTTGAGCCCGGCAATGCAGAAGAGCTTCAGCAGGCTTTAAGCAAGTTCTTTGACGACCCTATACTCCTGCCGCGCCTTCAAGAGGGCATCGGCAAAGTAAAGGGGATAGAAGAGTATGCGCTGGAAATAGAAAATGTCTATAGAAAATCTTGCGAAACCCGGAAATAACAGCGGCAGCCTGGTTAAATTTGCCCTGATTTTAATAACGATCTTTTATATTGGGATAAATTTTGCCTGGCTGCAGGCGGATTCATCACAGTTATCCTGGGATACAGCTGACCACGGCTATCTGGCGCTATCTTACCGTGATTATATAGAAAAGAACGGTTTTCTATCATTCATCGCCAATTTCGGGAATGTCCCCAGTTTTAATGATATAATCGACAGGGTATATCCGCCGCTTGTCCATCTGATCGCAAGCCTGGCGCATTCTCTAAGCGGCTCGCGCAGCATCGATGTGGCCGTAGCGGCGATGAATATAGTCTTTATCCCCATCCTTGTTTACGCGGTTTTTCAAACCGGGCGGCTTATCTTTGGAGAACGGGCAGGTTTTTTGTCCGTCGCAGTAGTCTTGTTCTATCCATTGACCATAAGCATGTCCCGGCATTTTTTATTGGAATTACCGCTTTTGTCTTTTGTTTCTTTAGCGCTTTATGCATATCTAAGAAGTTCTTATTTCAGATTGCGTTCTTACTCTACATGCGCGGGAATAATTTTCGGGCTCGGCTCAATGGTAAAAATCAGTTTCTATCTGTTTATAATACCGTTATTGATCCACCAAAGTTATATTTTAGCAATAGAATGGCGTACTGATAAGCCTGCTTTCAAAGACAGGCTAAGTAATGTTTTTATCGCCCTGTTTTTAGCCCTGGTTATATCCCTGCCGTGGTATGCGTCCCACATTAAGGATTATTTCGCCAGATACAATGCAGTCAGGCTCTTTCCTAAAGACAAAGACGAGTTTTTCTTTTACCCGAAGATAATACTAAGGGCGTTTTACTTGCCCAATATTATCGCTTTTTTCTGCGGTCTGTTGATGTGTTTTAAAAGCCGGATTAAGCCCGGTATGTTTTTATCGTTTTGGTTATTCTCGGCTGTTTTTTTACTCGAAGCGCTGTTGTTTACTAAAAAAATGTTTGACCCCAGATATATGGTGCCTGTTTCTTCAGTAGTAGCGCTGGTTACAGTTTGCGGTATATATTCGATCAAGCGCAAGATAATCAGGCATATTTTTATCTGGTTTGTTGTTTTATACGGCTGTATGGTTTTCTATATTTTTACCCTGGGGCCGGGCAGGCTCCATTTTAAGTTCACTCAAAAATTTTTTTACCCTTCCTGGTGGCAAGAGCTTTATCATCCGTATCCTTTGAAAGAGCAATGGAAAATGGATAAGGTGATGGATAAACTCCATGAAGAAGATAATAAAAGGAATTATAAGATCAAGCTTCTGTATAATTTCAATCACAGGTATTATAATTATTCCACGCTACGTTATTACTCCTGCTTAAACAGTGTCCCTATGTATATCATACCCTGCCGCTCGGTTGAAGATTTACTAAAGAGCCGTTCCATAGATCTTTACTTCCTGGATAAGACCGGCAAGCGTGATCTGCCGAAAAATCAGGCCTTAGAAGGCGAACGCTTGAGCGGCTTTCTGGTTGAGGATCAAGGAAATTCTTTCCGCGTGATCACCAGGCGCAAACTCCCTGATGGTTCTTACATTATTCTCTATCGCTACCTTTTTAAAAAAGACAAGTAGGGGAGTTTTCTTCCCTTGTCAAGCAAATCCGCCTATGGTATTATTTATAGGATACGTTTTAGCTAAAATAAGGGAGATTATATGGCTACAATAGAGGATTTCAGGAAGTTAGAGCTGAAAGTCGCTCAAATTAAAGAAGTTAGCGAACATCCTAATGCGGATAAGCTTTATGTTATAACCCTGGATTTAGGCGACAGGACCAAGCAGGTTGTTGCCGGAATCCGGCCAAGCTATGCCAAGGAAGATTTAATCGGCAAGCAAGTTGTCCTGGTTGACAATCTTGAGCCGGCAGTCTTGCGCGGCGTAGAAAGCCAGGGGATGATCCTGGCCGCTTCTGATGAGAACGGGGTATCCATAGTCAGCCCGCTTAAGGCAATGAAATTAGGGAGCATAGTAAAGTGATCAAGCAGTTCGTGCCGTCGGAGTTCTGTTTAAAATGCCAGGGCTGTTGCAGGTTTAAAGAAATGGATTCTGCCTGGGCGCCTTGCCTTTTGGATGAGGATATCCAGAACCTGTTGGACAGCGACATCCCGCCGGCGACCCTGTCTATTGAAAAGAGGATCGTCCCTGTTGCTTCGGAATCAACGCAGAATTACCTCTGCCCGTTTTTTGCCTATAAAGATAATAAATGCCGCGTATATGAAATCAGGCCTTTTGAATGCCGGATTTACCCGTTTTTGCTGTCGCTGCGCAATAAAAAAATAATCCTGACCCTTGATTTAAACTGCCCTTATGCGGCAGAAAAAGCCAATACTAAGGAATTCAAAGAATACGTGGAATACTTGACCGGTTACCTTAATTCTCCCTCTCAGATCGAGCTGTTGAAGGAAAACCCCCATATCCTGCAAGCCTACGAAGACGTATTGAATATCGTGGAATTAAAGCAGCCTGATGAGCTTTAAAAGCATTAGCCTGGAAGACCGCAAGACCTTCGAAAAATACCTGGAATACGGCTGCCGCGAGCTGTCGGTGTATGCTTTTGAGAATATTTATATCTGGAAAGCGCTCTTTGAGGTCAAATGGGCGATAATCGAGTCAAGCCTTTGCATATTTTTTAAAGATGAGACCGGCGCGTTCCTTTATTTGCCTCCTTTGGGAAAGAAAAAAAGCCCGGCTGTCCTGGACGCCGCATTCAAAGAAATGGACAGGGTTAACGAGAACCGCGACATCAGCCGGATCGAAAATATCCCTGAAGCAGACTTAGGTTTTTATAAAAGCCTTGGGCTTGATTGTTACCTGAAATCGCATGATTATCTTTGCCTGCAAACAGAACTTAGCCGGTTAAAGGGGAATAAGTTTAAATCCCAGCGGGCAAATTACAATTATTTCGTCAAGCATAATAGTTTTACGCCCAGCGCGCTGAAAGAAGAAGATTTTCAGGATTGCCTTAAGCTTTACGGGTTTTGGATGGGCCAGAGGACAAAGATAAACAGGGACCCTGTTTATACCGGATTGATGCAGGACAGCCTTAAGGCGCTGAAGGCCGCGCTTGAAAGTTATTCCCGGCTCGCCTTCCAGGGTATAGCAGTGCGGGTAAACGGCGAATTAAGAGGCTTTACTTTTGGCTTCAAGCTGGATAAGGAAGCCTTTTGTATCCTTTATGAGATAACCGACCTGTCGTTTAAAGGGCTTGCCCAGTTTATTTTTGCAGAATTTTCCCGCAGGCTGGAGAATTATAAATATATAAATATTATGGATGATTCGGGCTTAGATAACCTAAGGGAAACGAAACTTTTATACCACCCGGTGAAACTTTGCCCGAGCTACGTTGCCAGAAGATGAACAGGCATTTGGATAGCACCGAGTTTGTAATTTTCGATACGGAGACAACAGGCCTTGCCCCTGAAACAGGTGACAGGGTAGTTGAGATCGCCGCTTTAAAATTTAAGGGCCAGGAGCGGATTGCTACTTTTCAGAGCCTGATCAACCCTAAGAGACCGATCTCTCCGGCAGCTTTTGCCGTCAATAAGATCTCCCAGGAGATGCTTGAGGGCGCTCCTTACGCTGAAACCGTAATTCCTCAATTCCTCGATTTTATCCAGGGCAGCTGCCTTTGTTCTTATAATGCCGGATTCGATTTAAGGTTTTTGAACAGTGAATTAAAGCTGATCAACCGCCGGGAATTGGAAGGCTTCCATATTCTGGACATACTGAAAATGGCCCGCAGGCTCTTACCCGGGCAGGAGCGTTATGCCCTTTGGTTTGTCGCCAAACAGCTTGCGGTTGAATCAAAGCAGGAACACCGCGCTTTTTCCGACGTAGAATTGACCTGGGAAGTATTCGGCCGGCTGAAAAAGATATGCATTGGAAAAGGCATCTGCGACCTCGGCAGTTTTAACCGCCTTTTTTCGATCGATAAAAATTTTCTCGAAAATATGCTTGCCCAGAGGATAGCCGAGATCCAGGAAGCGATTAACCTGGGGTTGCATATCAGGATAAAATACCTTTCCAGCCGGGGAGCGGAGCTGACCGAGAGGGAAGTGGTCCCTAAAGAGATCAAACATGAAAACGGCTGCTCTTATTTAGTCGGATATTGCTGCTTAAAGCGCCAGGAGCGCACTTTCAGGATAGATGGCATATTACAGTTGCAAGCGGTATAAATTAAACTGCCCGCCTTTGGAGTTATTCGACCGTTTTGAGGGCCTGGCTAAGCGTTTTTTCCTCGATAGCAGCCTGAAGGGCAGCGCTCTCGGCAGGTATTCTTTCTTAGGCTTCAAGCCTTTTGAGACGGTTTCCGGCAGCCGGGAAAATGTTTTCAGGAAATTAAGAAACAAGCTGAACGAATACAAACTTTGCCCGCAAGGCATGCCGCCTTTTGCCGGAGGAGCGCTGGGTTATGTTGCGTATCCTGAATCGGGGGCGAAAAAAAGCCCAAACGTTCCTGAAGCCCTCTTTGCTTTTTACAATACGGTCATCCAGGTCGATCACTTAAAAAACGAATTGAAGGTTTTTGCTGCCGGCTTTCCGGAAAAAAATACCCGCCTGCAAAAAGCGCTCTGCGAAGAGAATATCGGGCAGGCAGAAAAGCTTATTTTTGCAGCTTTAAAACCGCAAGTAAAAACGGAAAAGCCTTGTTTAAGAAAGTTAAGGTCTGACCTGACGAAAGCCGGATACATCGCAACGGTCAGAAAAGCCAAAAAATATATCAAAGCCGGCGACATTTACCAGGTCAATCTGACGCAGATGTTCGAAGCGGAATGCTCCCTTGCCGGAAGCCAGATCTACCGCAGGCTGCGCCTGATGAGCCCCTCGTATTTCGGTTCTTATTTCGATACAGGCTCATTTGAGCTGATCAGTTCTTCTCCGGAGTGCTTTTTGAGGCTTGACGGCAGGCGTGTTTATACAAGGCCGATGAAAGGCACGCGGCCGCGGTCAGGGAATAAGGCAGAAGATAACAACTTTAAACAGGAGTTAATCAAGAGCGCTAAGGATAAAGCCGAACTTATAATGATCGTCGACCTGGAAAGAAACGATCTCGGCAGGGTCTGCGGCTACGATTCGATCAAGGTAGATTCTTTAAGGAATATCGAGGAATACAACACTGTTTTCCAGACCACTGCTGAAGTCTCCGGATTGCTGTTCCAGGATAAAGACAGGATCGACCTTCTGGAAGCCTGTTCACCCGGCGGTTCGATCACCGGCTGCCCGAAGATCAGGGCAATGGAAATAATCGGCAAATTAGAGCCGGTTGAGCGTTCGGTCTATACCGGTTCTTTCGGCTACCTTGGGTTTGCCGGCGACCTGCAGATGAGCATCCTGATCAGGACGATTTTAAAAAAAGGCAAAAAAATATATTTTGGCGCAGGCGGCGGGATCGTCGCTGATTCCAGCCCGCTTAGGGAATATAACGAATCCCTGGTAAAAGTAAGGGGTATCCTTAAGGCCCTGGAGGCTTAAATTGCAGGCATGCGGTGTTTTTGAGACGATCCGGATTAAAAACAACAGATGTGTATACATGGGAAAACACATCGAGCGGCTGCTTGGCTCCTGCAGGTATTTCAGGTTGAAGATGCCGTTGGATAAAAACGAATTATCCGCGCTGATTTTGCACCGTTCAAGCGATTCCGGCCTAAGCGATATCCGCCTGAGAATCGCCGTTACAAAAAACAGGGGAAAAAGCAGGATCGAGATTGCGGTAAAAGCCTATCATCCGTTTAGCGCAGAAAAATACAGGCAGGGTTTTAAAGTAGGCCTTTCCAAGTTGAGGCAGCATAACCTCGAGTTTGCTCAGCATAAGACTACACAACGTAAACTCTATGACTTAAACCTGCTCGCAGCCAATAAGCTGGGGTTTGACGAAGCCTTGATCGTGAATAAGCAGGGGTATTGCGCAGAAGCCTGCAGAAGCAATATTTTCTTTGTCCGCTCAGGGGAACTTTTTACTCCTTCTTTAGAATGCGGCTGCCTGAAGGGGATAACCCGGATGGCAGTAATCGGCCTGGCTAAAGACAGGCAGATCAGGGTAAACGAAGGAAGATTTAAACCCGAAGAATTTTTCAGCTCCGAAGAAGCGTTTTTGACCAATTCACTGATGGGGATTATACCTTTATGGAAAAGATGCGGCAGGATAACAAAATCATTGATCAAAGGATACAGCTGCCTTTTAAGCTGAAAAAAAGCGTGTTGGCGTTTGGTTCGCAGCTTAAGAATACCGTTTGTTTTGCGCAAGGCAGCACTGCATTGATCAGCCGGGTGCATGATGACTTGAGCCATCCGGAAGATTTTTTGAAATTCAGGGAAACAACCGCGCATTTTTTAAAAAAAGGCCCGCAGCTATTTGCAGTCGATATGCACCCGGAATATCAGTCTACGAAGTATGCGTTAAGCATTGCTGCAGGCAAGAAGATATCGCCGGTACAGCATCATCATGCGCATCTTGTTTCCTGCCTGGTGGAAAACCTGGCCAGGGACAAAAAAGCGATCGGAGTCGCCTTTGACGGTACGGGATTCGGCGAATCGGGAAGGCTCTGGGGGGCTGAATTCCTGGTCTTTGGGTATAAAAACTTTACCAGGCAAGCGCACTTAAAAGAGATCCCTCTGGCAGGCGGAGAAAGAGCAATCCAAGAGCCATGGCGTTTGTCCGCAGCCTGGCTTGACCAATGCTCGATCAAGCTGCCGGGTTATATCGATAAGAAAAAATGGGTTATTTTAAAAAAGGCCATAGAGAAAAATATCAACTCACCGCTTGCTTCCAGCATGGGGCGTTTGTTTGACGCAGCAGCCAGTATCATTTTTTCCAAGCCCGGAGCCGGCTTTGAAGCTGAGCTTGCGATCAGGCTGGAAAAGTCAGCTGTCAAAACAAAAGGAAAGCCCTGTGCTTATGGATTTGAAATCAAAAAAGAGGGCCAGGAATACATCATTGACCCAAAAAAAGTATTCCAGGGGATAATCCGGGATCTAAAAGCCGGATCTGGCCGGGAAATGATAGCATTGAAGTTCCATCAAAGCGTTGCCTCGATGGTGGTGCTTGTCTGTTCGAAGCTGGCTGCACGGACAGGGATCAAAACAATTGTTTTATCAGGAGGCGTATTCCAAAACAGGCTTTTACATAATCTGGCCAGGCGGTCTTTAGAAGCCCGGGGCTTTCTTGTCCTGGCTCCCAAAGCCTTAAGCCCGAATGATTCCGGGATATCTTTAGGCCAGGCCCTGGCTGCAAAAGGAGCGTTTTAAATGTGTTTGGGGATACCGATGAAAGTAAAAAAAATAGAGCATGGCTTTGCCGAAGTTGAATCCGGCCGGCTGACCCGCAGAGCGAACGTCCAGATGCTTCCAAAAGTCAAACCCGGCGATTATGTCATTATCCATGCCGGGTTCGCCATTCAGATTCTCGACCCGAAAAAAGCGAAACAGACGCTGAAATTATTGGATGACCCGCAGCAATTCTTATAATATGAAATATATCGACGATTTCCGGTCGCCTTATCTGGTCAAGAAAACAGCAGAAAAGATCCGCCGGATCATGCCTGAAAAAGAGATTAAGATAATGGAAGTCTGCGGAACCCACACAATGAGTTTTTTTAAGTTCGGCTTAAGCGACCTCCTTCCAGATAACCTAAAATTTATTTCCGGGCCCGGATGCCCGGTCTGCGTAAGCGATACGGGTTTTATCGATTCAGCCCTTGAGTTAGCCAAGGATAAAAATGTCATCATTGCGACATTCGGGGACATGCTGAAGGTCCCGGGAACAATTTCCAGCCTGCAAAGGCAAAGAGCAAATGGCGCTTCCGTCCAGGTCGTTTATTCGCCGCTTGACGCATTCAAAATCGCCAGCAAAAACAATAAAAAACACGTGGTTTTCCTGGGTGTAGGTTTTGAAACGACTGCTCCGGGGATAGCCTTAAGCATAAAACAGGCAGCAAAAGAAAAAATGCGCAATTTATCTTTTTTTTGCAGCCTGAAACTGATGCCGCCGGCAATGGAGCATCTTTTAAAAGACAGAAGAGTAGATATCTCCGCTTTCCTCTGCCCGGGGCATGTGTCGGTCATAATCGGCACAGAGCCATACGAGTTCATTGCTAGGGATTATGCAATACCTTGCTGTGTTGCCGGTTTTGAGCCTTTAGATATCCTGGAAGGCATCTACTTGCTGCTTAAGCAGATCAATGAAGGCAGGCATACAGTATCCAATCAGTATTTACGCGCTGTCAGAAAAGAAGGGAATCCCGAAGCCCGCAAGTTGATCAATGAAGTATTCCGGCCGGCCGATACGCCTTGGCGCGGTTTGGGAAAAATCCCGAAAAGCGGCTTGAAAATCAGGGATAAATTCAGTATATTTGATGCTGAAAAAGTTTTTTCGGTCAGACCTAAGATTATCAACCAAGAGAACACTAAATGTAAATGCGCAGACGTGTTAAAAGGCCTGCTTTCTCCCGGCGAATGCCCCTTATTGGGCAAAGCTTGCACGCCGGAAAAGCCGCTTGGGCCCTGCATGGTCTCGCAAGAAGGAAGCTGCAATGCATACTATAAATACCGTTAAGGCTAAAAGAGTGGTAAGCCTGGCCCTGTTGTCCGTTGTTTTGTCTTTTGGCGCGATTTCCTGTTTTGACTCGCCTGAGCTTCTGGCAAAGCGTTCAGCCGGTTTCTATGAACAGGCGGTCAAGGAATACGAGCGCAAGATCGCCCAGGGCAAGGACCTGGACAGGTTATACTATGAGCTTGGCTCGCTTTATTTTGATCACGGCAGATTCGCCAAAGCCCAGGAGGCATTGAGGAATACCAAGCATGCCGGCGCAGATAAGTTGCTGGCGATATCGTATTATCATCTGGGCGATTTCCGCGACGCGCTGGAAGCGTTCAGCCGCCAGGACTGCCCGGATGATGAGTGTTTTTATTATCATGCGCTGACCAGCGAAAAATTAAACCTTTTTGACGATGCGCTGAAATATTACGCCCGGATCAAAACCGACCCGAAATATACCGGCCTTGCCAAAACGCGCATCGAAGACATCGAAAAGAAGGCTGAGTCAAACGTCAAAGATTTGTCTCCGGAGATCGCCGAGATACTTGCTTCAGCCCCGAAAGAAGAAGATTACCCGGAGGCGGGCGCTGCGATTCTTTATTCGAACGAAAAGATAGAAGTAACCGGCCGCGGCACGGAGATTTCCGACCTGCATTACCTGATCAAGATCTTCAATGAGCGGGGCAAAGAGGAATTCGCCGAAGCGCATATCAGCTATGATTCCACTTTTGAAAAAGTAGAATTGGAATACGCGCGGGTGATCAAGCCCGACGGTAAAATTGCCGAAGTAGGCAAGCGCCACATCAGGGATGTATCCAGGTATACGGAGTTCCCGCTTTACAGCAATTCGCGGGTCTTCATTATCTCTTTCCCGGAGGTCGCCGAAGGCTCGATCCTCGAATATAAAGTGAAGATCACCAACAATTACCTGATTAATAAAAAAGATTTTGTCCTCGGATATCCGCTGCAAACCGGGGAACCGGTGCTCTCTGCGGAGATGACGCTAGTCTGCCCGAAGAATCCGCAACCGCAGATAAAATACCTGAATCAGGAATACAATGATTTTAAAGCCGAAGTTAAGCCCCAGGTCGAGGAAAAAGAGGGGAATATCATCTATAGGTGGCAATTTAAAAACATCCCCCAGATAACGCCCGAAGCGCATATGCCGCCATTGGTCGAAATAAATCCTTCGATAATGATTTCCACCTTCAAGTCCTGGGAGGATATTTACAAATGGTGGTTCGACCTGGCTAAAGACAAGATCAGCGCCGATGAGGCGATCAAGGCGGAAGTCAAAAAAATAACCGCAGGCAAGGCAAGCGACAGGGAAAAGGCCAGGGCGATCTATAATTTTTGCGCCCAGCATATCCGCTATGTCGCCGTGGAATACGGCCAGGCAGGGTATGAGCCGCATCAGGCCCGCGATATTTTCCGCAACCGCTACGGCGATTGCAAGGACCAGGCTATCCTGCTTGTCACGATGCTGCGCGAAGCAGGCCTGAAGGCATACCCATTGCTCATCTCGACGAAAGATGCTTATGACCTGGATAAGAATTTCCCGTCGGTGATGTTTAACCACTCGATCGCAGTGCTTTACCTGGAGAATGAATTGATCTTCATGGACCCGACTGCGGAGACCTGTTCTTTCGGCGACCTTCCCACTGCCGACCAGGCAAGGCATGTTTTGATCTTTGAGGACAACACTTTTCAGATCAAAGATACGCCGCTGTTTCCTGCAGAGCACAACCTCTTAAACCAGATAGTCAATGTGAAGGTAAACAGCGACCTTTCGATCGTCGCCGAAAAAACAAACTACAGTTTCGGAGTCTATGACCAGGCGCAACGCTACTGGCTGCTTTATACCCAGCCGGAATTGGTCAAAGAGGCTCTTCAGGAAAAGATCCAGGCGCTTTCCATCGGTTCGAAGCTGGAAAAATACAACATCAAGGACCTCGACGACCTGAATAAGCCGGTGGTCTTAAGTTACAGTTTTAGCGGCCCCGAATATTTTACTTCGGCTGCGGATTTGAAACTCCTGCCGCAGTTGTCCGGCACCGATACATCGCTGGTGGCTTCCGAAAAACGCAAATATGCCATCGACTTCGGCCTGCTTGACCGCAAGGAATACCTTTTCGAGATCGATATACCAAAGGGGTACAAAGTAAAATACCTTCCAGAGAACGTCAAGCGCGACAGCGCCTGGATGAATTTTGATGTTGAATATACCCAAAAGAAAGATAAGATAATATTCAGGGAGAATTCGCAATTGAAAAAAAGCGTTATCAGCGCGGCGGATTACGAAGCTTTCAAAAAGTTCTATGAAGAGATCGGCAGGATCCTCAAGCAGAGGATAGTATTGGAGAAGGCCGGATGAAAAAGCCCGATTACGCTGGGCAGGAAAGAAGGAAATACCTAAGGCTTGATACGGTCTTTCCCGTGCGCTTCAGGATAGAAAGCCCGGACGGCAAAGCGGTCAGTTCATGGCTGCAGGGTTTTACCGGCGACGTGGGCAAGGGCGGTATCTGCCTGTCTGTAAGCAGCCTGGAAGCGCAAAACTTAATCGAAGTCAACACCGGCTGCCGGATGTCGCTGGAGATCGAGCTGCCGGTCCTGCCCAATCCGGTCAAAGCGGTCGCCAGGTCTGCCTGGGTCAGGGAAATATCCGCAGCGGAAGGAAAATACCTGATCGGCCTGCGCTATCTCAACATCGAAAAAAAAGACAATAACAGGATCATGAGTTATGCCTGGGGCAAAAAAATATTTATCCCTTTTGCCTTAAGTATCGTAGCATTGCTGACACTGGGAGTGTTTTACGGAAGCTATCTCAATATGAAGCTTGAACAGGGCAACAAAGCGCTTGTCGAAAAGCTGGTCAGCGTTACCCAGGAAGCGCAGGCTGCAAAGAAGACGATTGATGAGATAAATAAGAGCAGGCTCTCTCTGGAGGAGAACCTTTCTTCTCTGGAAAAACAAATGCTCCAGAACGAAGCGGAATTGAAGAACCAGCTGGAAAAGGAAAAACTGGAAAAGCAGGTCAACGATAATATCGCGGCAGCCAAGACCAATAAAAAGATCGCCGAATTAAGCGCTTTATCCAAACAGCTGGCAAAAGACAAGCAGGGCCTCCTTAAGCAGTTAACCGGATTAAAAGAACGCCAGCAGACAGTCTCAACGGAACTGGAGACTTTGGGCAGGCAGCGGTCGGAGCTGGAAAAAGAAAACTTTGAAAAGATGTATAAGTGGCTGACTGTGCACCAGAATAAGCATAGCGGTCTGGTGATGAGTTTTGAAGGCGACGGCAACATCGCCAATTGGGCTTTTACCTATGACCAGGCCCTGGCAATCCAGGCTTTCGTTTATTTCGGCGATTCCTGGCGGGCAAAAAGGATGCTCGATTTTTTCAAGGGCGCCCAGAAAGCCGGCAACCTTGTCTATAACGCCTATTACGCCGACGGAGGGGAGCCTGCCGAATACACGGTGCATTGCGGCCCGAATATCTGGCTCGGTATTGCCTGCGTCCAATATTACGGCAAGACCCGGGACAGCCAGTACTTGAGCCTGGCTGAAAGCATTGCTTCCGGGATCATCGCTTTACAGGATAGCGAAGGCGGCCTTCCCGGCGGGCCGGGTACAAGCTGGTATTCGACAGAGCATAACCTGGATGCTTATGCTTTCTTTAACATGCTCTATAAGATCACGCAAAAAGATGCTTACGCTGTTAGCCGCGACCGGGTATTGAAGTGGCTGGTCGAACATACGTATGACACAGGGGAGATACCGATCAAAAGAGGCAGGGGCGATTCGACTATCGCAACCGATACTTATGCCTGGTCGATCGCAGCGATCGGGCCGGAAAGATTGATCCAGGCGGGGATGGACCCGGACAAGATCATGCAGTTTGCCGAAGACAATTGTGCGGTCGAAGTAACCTATACCAGGCCGGAAGGCCGCAAGGTCAGAGTCAAAGGATTTGATTTTGCCGCCAAAAAGAATGTCGCCCGGGGAGGAGTGATCTCCTCGGAATGGACCGCGCAGATGGTCATCTCTTATAAAATAATGGCTGATTTCCATACAAAAAGGCAGGAGGCAAAGCTGGCCCAGGCCTACAGCCAGAAAGCCGACGAATACCTGCTGCAATTGACCAAGATGATAATTTCCAGCCCTTCGCCTTCAGGCCAGGGGGAAAGCTGCCTTCCTTATGCTTCCCAGGATTCGGTTGATACAGGGCACGGCTGGACCGCTCCCAAGGGTTGTTCCACCGGTTCGTTGTCAGGGACGGTCTATACCGTATTTGCTTACTATAATTATAACCCTTTGGAATTAAAAGATTGACCGCTAGATTACAGAAGGCCTACCGCAAACTCTATGCTTTCTTTGGGCCGCAGGATTGGTGGCCGGCAAAAAGCCGTTTCGAAGTGATCGTCGGAGCAATCCTCACCCAAAACACCAGCTGGAAGAACGTCGAAAAGGCGATTAAGAACTTACGGAAAGAAAAAGCGCTCTCGGCAAGAAAGCTTTATTTGATGCCGGTAAAAAAACTTGCCCGCTTGATCAGGCCGGCAGGTTTTTTTAATCTCAAAGCCGGTTATCTGAAAGCGTTCCTTGAGTTTTATTTTAAAACCTATTGCGGCAGCCTGAAAAAGATGGCCAGGCAAGATACAGCTGTTTTGCGCAAACAGCTATTGGGCGTAAAAGGGATAGGAGAAGAGACAGCTGATTCGATCCTGCTTTATGCGCTGGATAAGCCGGTGTTCGTGGTTGATGCTTACACCAAAAGGATATTCTCCCGCCATAAAATGGTCAAAAACAACAGTCCTTATCAGGCAGTGCAAAATTTGTTTAGCCAAAACCTCGAAAAAGAGGTAAAATTATTTAACGAATACCACGCGCTTCTGGTAAAACTGGCAAAAGAATATTGCCTCAAGGGAGAGCCGCAATGCGCCTTATGCCCGGTAAAAGGGTTCTAATCCCGTTTCTTGTATCCGTATTTTCCTTAATTTTGACAAACGCTTATTCTGCGCCCTGTTATGGCACCCGCCTGCCGGGAAAAAACAAGGTCGATATGGGCCTGCAGAACTACACGATCTTAAAACGCTATGAAAAAGACGGCCAGGGTAATTTTAAAAGCACGCAGAATTTTCTGCTTTTATCCTACGGCGTATTTGACTGGCTTTCGATCGATTTAAAAGGCGGCGAAGGAGATATCAACGAGCATCCCACAGGAATGTCCAAGATCGCTTATGACGCAAGCTTTGCCGGAGGGTACGGCTTCCGCGTCAAGTTTTTCGACGAAAAGAAAATCAAGGCTGTATTCGGTTTCCAGCATATAAGCGTCCATCCTTACTCGACGCCGCAGGAAGGATCGAAGCATAAAGCTGTGCTTGACGATTGGCAGGTCTCCCTGCTTGGTTCCTATAGTTTTAAACTCTGCACTCCGTACCTGGGCACGCGCTGGTCCCGGGTCGATTATATCCATTGGACCGACGGCGAGCGCAACAGGGTCAATTCCGACTCCGGTAAAAGCATCGGCCTGATCACAGGCATTGATATCCCGCTGAATAAGCAGATCTGGTTAAATGCGGAAGGGCAGTTTTTCGACAGTTCCGCCTTCGCTTTAAGCATAAATTACAGTTTTTAAAACCAACCGGTAGGAAATCATGGTTAATAAACAAAGGTTGATCGGACTGACAAAGAAGCTACTGTCTTTGGATTCCCAGAACCCTCCGGGCGATGAAAAGAATATCGGTTTGTTTGTCGCCGGTTATATGAAGCGGCTTGGGCTGAAAGTGGATATCTATGAATTCAAAAAGGGCAGGATAAATGTGATTGCCCGACTGAAAAGCCCGGGGCAAAGGCATTCCCTGATCATTACCCCGCATCTTGATACGGTGCCTGCGGGTAAAAGCTGGGAAAGCGCGCCATTAAAAGCAAAAATTTCTTCGGGCAGGATCTACGGCCTGGGAGCAACCGACTGCAAAGGCAACCTTGCCTCTGCAATGGAAGCTGTCAGGAGCATTGTCGAAGAAAAGAGGCGCCTTGGTTTTGATTTGATCTTTGCGGCGACTGCCGATGAAGAATGCGGTTCGGGCCTGGGCCTGATACCGCTTTTAGACAAAGGTTACCTTAAGGCAAGCGCCGCTTTAGTGTTGGATGCCGATGATTTTCATATTGTCGTCGCCCAAAAAGGGCTGATCCATTTAAAAGTAAAGGTACAGGGCAGGCGCGCGCACGGCGCATACCCCTGGTTAGGCGAGAACGCCATCGATGCATCGTTAAAAATAATCAGCCAGGTCAAAAGCCGGATGCTCGGCTTGAAGAAAAACAAATACCTGCGGATGCCTACTGTGAATACCGGGACAATCAGAGGCGGAGACAAGGTAAACATCGTTTCCGACTGGTGTGAATTCGAGCTGGATTTCCGTTTTCTCCCCGGGACAAAAGCAGAAGATATCATCGCTTCCCTTAAGCAGGCGGTCAGGAAGCATGCAAGAAGAGCCAAGATCGAGATCCAAAGTATCCAGCAGCCTTATGCGATCCCTGAAAGCCATCCGCTGGTAACGGGTCTAAAAAAAGCGATGCAGAGCTTCCGTCTTAACCCGAAGGTCACCGGTTCGGAAGGGGCGACCGTAATAACTTTTTTCCAGCATAAGGGGATTCCGGCGCTGGCCACCGGTTTCGGGAAAAGCGGCTGCGCGCACATCGATAACGAATACGCTAAAATAGACCACCTCTATAAGGGCGCTTTAGCCCTGGAGAAATTCTTAACCGAGTTCCAATTCAAGGAGTCATTATGGAAGAGATAAAATTCGCTAAAAAACCGAGATTGAAAAAACCCTTTTTGATTGCTGCCTGGCCGGGAATGGGCGAAGTAGCGTTCAAGGCAGCCAGTTACCTCGTAGAAAAACTGGGCGCGGTAGAATTCGCCCAGATCCTTCCGGAAGAATTTTTTTACCTGACCGGAAGCGTTATCAATCAGGGCGTAATGGATATGCCTCTTTTGCCGCAGAGCAAATTCTATTTCTGGAAGAATAAAAAAGGCAAGAACGACCTGGTTATTTTTTTAAGCAATGCCCAGCCTGATTTAAGCAAGGCAGAGCATTATTCGCAAAAGATCATCCAGGTGGCAAAATCTTTAGGCGTGCAGATGCTTATCAGTTTTGCATCGATGCCGTCGGCAGTAGACCATACCCAGGATTCGCGCGTCTGGTTTGCGGCGACAGAAGCCCCTATCTGCGCTAACCTGAAAAAATTCGGCCTGCAGATGCTCAACGAAGGGCACATCAGCGGGATGAACGGGTTGTTCTTGAGCATAGCCAAGAAAGACGGCCTGAAAGGCTTCTGCCTCTTAGGCGAGATCCCGCTTTACACGATCCAGATCGAAAACCCGAAAGCTTCCCGCGCAGTCCTGGATGCTTTGTCAAAGATCGTCGCTATCGATATCGACAGTTCCGGCCTTACTTCCCAGGCGCACAATATGGAAAATGAGATTAATAAGCTTCTTGATTACCTGAAAGCCCC
>Ga0153915_10002222_pt1 | contig 17796 bp, 15 predicted proteins | sample Opewatmetagenome_2_FD_107003 | JGI IMG/M metagenome (GOLD analysis project Ga0153915, IMG submission 107003) | Freshwater wetland microbial communities from Ohio, USA - Open water 3 Core 3 Depth 3 metaG | ecosystem: Environmental > Aquatic > Freshwater > Wetlands | place: USA: Ohio, Lake Erie...
ATCCAGACCGCCTACCTCGGCGACGTCGTCCTCACCCTCCCGCTGCTCCAGCGGCTCGCGGCCAGATTCGGCCCCGTGGATGTCGTCACAACGCCGGGTGCGGCGCCATTGCTCGCCTCCCAGCCGGCCGTGCGCCGGGTGCTTCCCTACGACAAGCGCGGCGCCGACCGCGGCATCACGGGACTCCTCCGTCTGGCCGGCACGCTCCGCACCCAGGGCTACGCCCGCGCCTTCCTGCCGCACCGCTCGCTCCGCACGGCGCTGCTCGCCCGGCTGGCCGGAATCCCCCAGCGGACCGGATTCGCCGGCGGGTTCCCCGCATGGTGGCACACCACTCGGGTCCGCCGGCCGGTGGCGGGACACGAGACCTCCCGGCTGGTCAGTCTCGCCGGCCCGCCCTCTCCGGTGACCGCACCCTGGCTCACCCTGGCCGACGAGTCCCGTCGGACGGCCCGGGCTTGGCTGGATGCGAACGGAGTCGGCCCGGAGTTCATCGTGCTCGCCCCGGGCGCGCGGTGGGCCACGAAGCGATGGCCTCACTTTCCCGACCTCGCCGCCACCCTCCCGCTTCCGGTGATCGTGATTGGGGGCCCCGAGGACCGCGAGTTGGGAGCCGCGGTGGTGCGTGCGGCGCCTGAGCGGGTCCGTAACGCGGCCGGCGACCTCACTCTCCCAGAGTCCGCAGCCGTCATCGACGCGGCGGATCTGGTCGTCAGCAACGATTCCGTGGCGCTTCACCTCGCGGCCGCACTCGCCCGGCCCGTCGTGGCGGTAGTGGGACCGACCGGCCCCGCTCCGGGGTTCGAGCCCCTCTCCCGCGGCGACCCGGTGGTGGCGCTGCCGGACCTTGCCTGCCGTCCCTGTTCGCTCCACGGTCAGGATCGCTGCCCTTTGGGCCACCACCGCTGCATGGTTGAACTCGGCGCCGATCAGGTCGCGGGAGTCGTGCTGGCCCGACTGGCCGCGATCCGGAAGGCTCGGAACGCGGACCGCGGACCCGGCAGCCCATCCCCGCAGTAGTCGGAATCATCCCGCCTTTCTATCATTCAATCTCCTGGTCCGCCGTTCCCGTCCCCTATCCGCGTATCCCATGCGCTTCATCGTCGGTATCGACCTCGGCGGCACCAACATCGTCTCCGGCTGCGTCGCCGAGGACGGTTCGGCGGTGCAAGGGGTACGGAGCGTCGCCACGGGGGCGGAGGAAGGCCCGGACGCGGTTGTACGCCGAATCATTGCGGCGGCGAAGGAGAGCATGGCCGAGACGCGGCGGGCGGTGCCCGGCGCTGAGCTGGTCGGGATCGGCGTCGGCGCGCCCGGTCCGCTCGACACCCGCTCGGGCATCGTACTACTCACGCCCAACCTGGGCTGGGTCAACATGCCGCTCCGCGCCAGGCTGCAGGACGGGCTCGGCCTCAAGACGGCGTTGGACAACGACGCCAACTGCGCCATCCTGGGAGAGTGGTGGCAGGGCGCCGCCCGCAACACCCGGAACGCGATCGGTCTCACGATCGGAACCGGGATCGGCGGCGGAATCATCATCAACGGTCGGCTCTACCACGGTTCGTCCGATATCGCCGGCGAGTTCGGGCACATGACGATCGACGCCAACGGCCGGCGCTGCAAATGCGGGAACTACGGCTGCATCGAGGCCTACGCCTCGGGGCCCAATATCGCGTTGCGGGCTGTGGAGGCGCTGGAGAGCGGGGCGGAGTCGAGTCTGCCGTCCTATGTCGGAGGGGATCTGCAGAAGATCACTGCCCAGACCGTCTACCAGGCTGCCCAGGCCGGCGACGAGGTGGCCCTCGAGGTGGTTCGGGACACCGCGAAGTTCCTCGGCGCGGCCGTCGGTTCCCTGATCAACATCTTCAATCCCGAGGCGGTGGTCATCGTCGGCGGGGTCACCCTGGCCGGCGACAGCCTGTTCGAGCCGCTTTCGCGGGAAGTCTCCCGCCGAGCGTTCAAGCCGGCGGTGGCGGTCTGCCGCATCGTCCCCGGCACGCTGACGGGAGTCGCCGGAGTGTACGGCGCGGCCCGGGCGTTCATTGAACAGGTCGAGGCGGGGATCGTATGAGTTCCGAGTTCGGAGTTCCGAGTTCCGAGTGGGCCTCCCCTGGGGGGCGGCGTTCGCGGCCGCTCCACCCGCTCGCCTCCGCACTGAGTACTCGGAACTCGGAACTCGGAACCTCCCGCAATGCCTAAGCTCGGCATCGTCGGCTCGCTGGTCTGGGATGTCATTCACGGACGCGATCCGGCCGCACCACCGGTGGAGGAATGGGGTGGGATCGCGTACGCCCTCGGCGGATTGGAGGCCGCGCTGGCTCCATCCTGGCAGTTTGTGCCCCTGATCAAGGTCGGCAGCGATCTGCGGGACGAGGCGGCTGCGCTCTTCCGCAGCTTCACACACCTGGTGCCGGGCGGACGCTGCGTCGAAGTGCCGGTCGCCAATAACCGTGTCACCCTCCGCTACCAGTCGGCGGAGCGGCGCTGCGAACGGATGTCGGGCGGCGTTCCCGGTTGGACCTGGGCCGAGCTCGGACCCATGGTCCGGGACCTGGATGCCCTCTACCTGAACTTCATCTCGGGCTTCGAGCTCGAGCTGGGCACGGTGCAGGCGCTGCGCCAGGCCTTCCGCGGCCCGATCTACGCCGACCTTCACAGTCTCCTCTTCGGCATGCCGCAGGACGGAGTGCGGATGCTGAGGCCCCTCGCCGATCCCGCGGCGTGGCTCCGCTGCTTCGACGTCGTCCAGATGAACGAAGACGAGATGGCCCAGTTCGCGCCCGACCCGCTGGCCATGGCGGCGATGGCGATGGCTGCGGGCGTCAAGCTGCTGGTGGTCACTCTCGGACCACGCGGCGCGGTGTACTTCGCGACGGCCGGCTTCGATGGCTGGGCGGAATGGCGGGAAGGCGGAAAGGCAGGAGACGACCTTGCGGGCGGTTCCCCGCCTTCCCGCCTTCCCGCCTTCCCGCCTGGAGGGGGCACCATACGCACGGCCCTGCTCCCCGCGCCGGCGGTCGAGGCCATCGATCCGACCGGCTGCGGCGACGTCTTTGGAGCGGCGCTCTGCGCCCGTCTCGTCTCCGGCGACCCGGTCGAGCCCGCCATTCAGGCCGCCCAGGGCTTCGCGGCGCGGAACGCGACGCTGCGCGGGGCCGCGACTCTAGGCCGGCTCCTCAGGGGCGAGCTGGTCACCGTGGAGGCGCCGGCGTGAGCCGAGTGGTCGAGGTGCCGGCGTCGTTCGACGACAGGAGCTTTGAACAGTTTGCGGCGTCCTTCTCGGCCGGGCCGGTCACCGACCGGATGGTGTTCGACGCCCGGCCCGCTCAATGGGCTTCCCCCTTCGGCCTGGTCGGCATGCTCACCGCGGGGCAGGCTATAAAGGAAGCCGGCGGCGCGCGGCCCGACTTCACCGTCCCGGCGGCGGACGAGGTCCGGCGATACTGGGCCCGCACCGGGTTCTTCCAGCATGCCGCCGAGTTCTTCGACCTGCATGGCAAGGTCCCTCGGCTCAAGCCGGACGAGCAGTCGGATGTGTTGCTGGACGTGACGCCGGTGCGGGCTTCCGAGGACGTGCACGCCGTGGTCGGTAAGCTCCAGGCAGGCGCGGCCCGGATCCTGACCCACGAGCTCGGCATCGACGCGAAAGCGACCATGGGATTCGCCATGGCACTTTCCGAGGCTTGTCAGAATATTGTGGAGCACGCCGGAACCGGCGGGTGGGTGGCGGTGCATGCATATACCTTTCGTCGCCGGCTCGGCCGCAGGGTGGTGGTGATCGCGGTCAGCGACGCGGGCGTCGGGTTCCGCCGCTCTCTGGAAGTCACTCAGGCACGCCGCTTCGGCGACCGCTGGGGTGACGGCGCCGCGCTGGAGGCGGCGGTCATCCAGAACGTCAGCCGTTTCCGTGATCCAGGTCGCGGCCAGGGTATCGCCGGCATCAAGCGCTACCTGGGCCGGTGGAACGGCAAGCTGTCGATCCGCAGCGGCACCGCACGCATCGCCATCGTGCCCGAGTGGGACGACGACGTCCCCATGACCGAGCATCTCGCCCCGTTCCCCGGCGCGCAGCTCCAGATCGTGATTCCAGCCCAGGAGAGCACCGGCGGATGACACAGACCATCCGGGTGGACCAGCTGCTCCGCGAGGCCGTGCAGGGCCCGTACTGTGACCTGGTCACGCGCTCCACCGGGCGCGCGGTCCGTACCAGCATCCAGCAGCGACTGGCCTCCCGGCCCGGCTCGCTGGCGCTGATCGACTTCTCCGAAGTGGGGCTGGTCGATTTCAGCTGCGCCGACGAGGTCATCGCCAAGCTGCTCCTCGACCCGCCCACCGAAACGATCATCGTGCTGCAGGGACTGCGGGAAGAGCAGCTCGAGGCGATCGAGCACGTACTGGAACACCACGCCCTCGCGGCCCTGGTGCACGATGCGGCCAGCGGAGCGGCCCGCATGGTGGGCCGCGTGAGTCCCGACCTTCGGACCGCGTTCTTCACCCTTCAGCGCACCGGGCCGGCCTCGGTCCAGGCCCTGGCCGACCGGATCGGATGGGCGGCGGACCGGGCGGAAGCGGCATTGCTCGCGCTGGTGCGTCTCCGGCTCGCCCGGACCGGCAGCGAAGGGTTCGTGGTTCCGCTCGCCCCCGAGCCCCTCTCGCCCTGACGGACGCCCGATGAAGCGGAAGCTCGGCCACTCCACCGTCGCCATCCACGGCGCACCGGCGCGGCAGGGGGACTGGTCCCCCGTTATCCCTCCGGTCTACCAGAGCAGTACCTTCACCAACCCCGTCGGATCCGGCGAGGAGGTGATGTACTCCCGCTACGGGAACAATCCGAACCAGGTGGCCCTCGCCGCCAAGTACGCGCTGCTGGAGGGCTCCGAGGCGGCGATCTTCGTCTCCAGCGGAATGGGGGCGACGGCGCTGGCTCATCTCGCGGTGCTCCGTCCCGGCGACCACCTGCTCTCGAGTGGGTGGATCTACGGCGGCACCCGGCGCCTGTTCGACGAGGAGTTCACCCGGCTCGGCATCGAGGTCACTTATGTGAACCCCGACCAGCCGCGGCAGTGGCGTCGCTCGGTCCGCAAGAGCACCAGGGCCATCTTCGTCGAGACACCGACCAACCCGGTCATGCGGGTCATCGACCTCACCCCCATGGCCCAGATCGCCCGCGACGGAGGCCTGGCGCTGCTGGTGGATGGCACCTTCGCCAGCCCGATCAACTTCCGCCCCCTGGAACACGGAGCGGACATCGTCATCACCAGTGCCACCAAGTACCTCAACGGCCACAGCGACGTCATCGCGGGCGCGGTGGCGGGCAGCACCTCGATCATCGAGGAGGTGACCCGGCTCATGATGCTGTGGGGCCAGTCGATCGATCCGCACGCCGCCTGGCTGGTGGAGCGGGGCATGCGGACGCTCGACGTGCGGATGCAGCGGCACAACGAGAACGGCATGGCCGTGGCCCGCTGGGCCGAGAGCCGCGATCAGATCGTGCGGGTGCACTACCCGGGTCTGCCCTCCCACCCGGACTACGCCTATGCCACCTCGGTGCTCGACGGCTTCAGCGGCATGGTGGGTCTGGAGCTCAAAGGCGGTGCCCGGGCGGCGGAGAAGTTCCTGAAGAAGCTCAAGCTGATTACCCATGCCCCGAGCCTTGCCGGGGTCGAGAGCCTGATCTCCGAGCCGCGGTTCACCTCCCACCGCCGGATGACCGAGGAGCAGCGGATCCGCCAGGGGATCCCGGATGGATTCGTCCGGCTCTCCTGCGGGCTGGAGAACGCGGAGGACATCATTGCGGATCTGGAGCAGGCGCTGAGCTGAGGCGACGGGGCAAGAAGGCTACCAGGCGACAAGGTGAACCGGGCGACCGCCCCAGCCCTTGTCGCCTGGTCGCCTGGTAGCCTTGTCGCCTTGTCGTCTTGTCGCCTTGTGGTCTTGTCGCCTTGTCGCCTTGTCGCCTCGTCGCCTCGTCGCCTCGTCGCCTTGTCGCGTCCCTGCCGACCATCCTATCTTGTGACCTGTGATACGCTTCCACCACGTCACCAAGGACTATCCCAAGGGCGTCGCCCTCAAGGACGTGTCCCTCCACATCGCGAAGGGCGAGTTCGTGTTCCTCACCGGTCATTCCGGGGCGGGGAAATCGACCATGCTCAAGCTGATGTACGGAGCGCTCCGGCCCACCTCCGGTGACGTCCGGGTGTCCGGCTTCAACATCGGTTCGCTGACCCCTTCCGAGATTCCGCGGCTGCGGCGCCGGCTCGGGATCGTGTTTCAGGATTTCCGCCTGCTGGAGGATAGAACCGCGGAGGAGAACGTCGCCTTCGCGCTGGAAGTCACCGGCGCGCGCGCCGACGCCATTCCCGCCAGGGTGATGCGGGCGCTGACCCAGGTGGGGCTCGCCGCCAAGGCGCACGCCTACCCACAGGAGCTGTCGGGCGGCGAGCAGCAGCGGGTGGCCATTGCCCGCGCGTTGATCAACGACCCCACCATCCTGCTGGCCGACGAGCCTACCGGCAACCTGGACGAGCGGGCCACCCGCGGCGTCTTCCAGCTGATCCGCGAGATCAACTCGACCGGGACCTGCGTGGTGATGGCCACGCACGACCTGGACCTGGTGAAGCAGACCACCTACCGCACCGTGGAGATACGGGACGGCTCGGTGGTGTTCGACAGCGGCCAGGACGACGACCGGGCGGAGGAGGAGATGGCATGAGGCTCCTGTTTCGCGAGGCGTTCATGGCCTTCCGCCGCGCGCCGCTGCTGTCGGTCCTCTCGATCACCACGATCGGATTCTCGCTCTACGCGGTGGGTCTCTTCGCCCTGGTCGCAGTGAACCTGCGGGAAGCGCTCCGGATCGTCGAGCAGCGGGTGGAAGTGGTGGCCTATCTGCTGCGAGGCACTCCCGCCGAGACCATCGCGCAGGCATCGCAGGATATCGCGGCCTTCCCCGAGGTGCAGCGGGTGACCTTCGTGAGCGAGGACGAGGCCCTGAAGCGGGCGCGGGCCGAGCTGGTGGAGTTCCGCGATGCCTATCGGGACCTGTCGGTCAACCCGCTTCCCGCCTCGCTCGAAATCCAGCTGAAGGAGGGGTACCGCGATGCGCTGCACACCGCGGCCGTGGCGGACCGGCTCCGCGGCTATGGCTTCATCGACGACATCCGCTATGGACGGGAGTGGATCGAGAAACTCGACCGCCTGCGCAACATCGCCGGCGTGGTTGGGCTGACCATCGGCCTGGCCTTCGCCGCCGTGGCGGTGGTGATCATCGGGGTCACCATCCGTATCACAGTGCTGCAGCGGGCCCGGGAGATCAGCATCATGCGGCTGGTGGGTGCGACCAATGGATTCATCCGCGGGCCTTTCCTCGTCGAGGGCGCCGTCAAGGGCCTCCTGGGCGGGATGGTCGCGATTCTGCTGAGCTACGGTACCTATCTGCTCTTCCGGGGCCAGATCGAGCTCGCCACCTCGGGGATCGTGTTCCTCAGGTCGGCGCAACTCGCCCTGGGTATGGTCTTCGGCGTGGCCATCGGGTTGGGTGGAAGCCTCGTGAGTGTGGGGAGACATCTGCGGAATGTCTGAGGCGGACAGGGCGGACAGGGCGAACAGGGCGGGAATGAACTCCCGCCCTATCCGCCCTGTCCGCCTTTTCCAATTTGCCCGCCTGGTCGCGGTCGCCATGGCCCTGTCCGCCCTTCCGCCCTCACACCTTTCCGCCCAGCAGGACCTCGACGAGTCACGCCGCCGGCTCGAGGAGGTGCGCCGTGAGCGGGCCAGGCTGGAGCAGGAGCGGACCCGGCTCCAGGGTCAGGTGCACGATCTCGGCGCCGAAGTGGAGAACCTGGAGCGCCAGCGGCAGACCACCAACCGTATCGTCAACGAACTCGAGAGCCAGATCGGCGGGCTGAACGGTCACGTCGACCAGTCCAGCGCCGACCTCGTCCTGACCCAGGACAACCTGGCGGAGAAGCGTGCGGTGCTTACCCGCCGGCTGGCCGAGATCTACAAGCGCGGCACGCTGTACACCTTCGAGGTGCTGGTCGCGGCGCAGTCGTTCGGGGACCTGCTCTCCCGCTACAAGTATCTCTATCTCCAGTCCCAGCAGGACAAGGCGCTGGTAGGCGACGTGGAGAAGCTCGCCCGCCAGGTGGAGCGCCGGCGTCGCGAGATTCTGCAGATTCGCTCGCAGCTGGACCACAGCAGGGAGGAGCGGGAGGCGGAGCTCAAACGCTACGGCCGGCTGGTCGAGGAGCGCGGCGCCCGGCTCCAGGAGGCCCGCCGCTCCGCCCGCACCACCGAGCAGCGGCTCTCGGCCGTCCAGAGGGATGAGGTCCGGCTCAACGATCTGCTCGCTACCCTCGAGGCCCGTGCTCGCGCCCGCCAGCCGGCGGGCCGCTCGGCCAGCAGCGCGCCCGGGACCCTCACCACCGCCGATATCGGAAAGCTCGACTGGCCCGTGGATGGCCCGATCATCTACGGTTTCGGACCCGAGCGGCTCGCCTCAGGCGCCACCATCCGGCGCAACGGCATCGCGATCGGCGCCGACGTCGGGACCCCGGTCAAGGCCGTCGAGGCCGGAACGGTGGAGCTGGTGCAGAACCTCGGGACCTACGGGCTCACAGTGATCGTAGCCCACGGCAACGGCTACCGGTCGGTGTACACCAACCTGAGCGAGGCCAAGCTGGCCCTCGGCGCGCCGGTGACCAAGGGCCAGGTGATCGGGACGGTGGGAGGCCAGAACACCGACGAAGGCGCGCACCTGTACTTCGAAATCCGCGGCGAGCGGGGGATCGCGCTGGACCCCGCGGATTGGCTGAAACGACGGCGGTAAGGCGGTAAGGCGGGATGGCGGGACGATCGGAAGGGATGGCCCCTTGAGTATCCCACCTGTCCGCCCTCCCGCCTTCCCGCCTGTCGACACATGATCCGCCAGGCGGATCATGCGGCGACCGAATCCGCCGTCCCGATGCGACCCTCGGTCTGCGCCTTCCCGCGGAGCAGCGCCGCCTCGACCAGCGCGAACAGGTCCTGACTGTCGCTCGCGGCCGGGTGGGGGAAGGCGACAATCCCGGCCGAGAAGGTCGGCCGGTCCGCCGCAGCGAGATCGGGGAACTCGTGGCCTTCGATCCTGGCCCGGACCCGCGCGATGGATGCCCGGGCACCCGGAATGTCGGTCTCCGGAAGCACCAGCGCGAACTCGTCGCCGCCGTAGCGCCCCACGTAGTCCGGGGCCCGGACCTCCCGCTGCAGCAGCCGCCCCAGCTCGGCCATCACCCGGTCACCCATCGCGTTTCCGAAGCGCTCGTTGTACCCTCTGAGCCGGTCGACGTCGAGCAGGACCACGCTGAATGTCAGCGCGTAGCGTCGCGCCCGGTGGAACTCCTCCTGGACCCGCCGGTCGAGCGCATCGAGGGTGCCAACCCCGGTCAGGACGTCGGTGGCGACCGCGCCCGCCTGGCGCCGCGCCACGCCCGCCCGGCGCTCCTCGTTCTCGAGCAGGCGGGCGGCGGCCCCGAGTAGCCGCTCGGCGAACTGCAGCTGGTCCGGGCTGAGGGGCGGATCCTCCCGCCCGGTGCGAAGCAGGAAGACACCGGCGGGCCGGCCGTGCAGGTTTACCGGAATCACCGCCACGCTGCGGACGTCGGCGCTGACGCCGAGGTCTTTCCACAGCGGGCGGAGCTCCTCGAAGACGGGATGGCTCTCCAGGTCGGGGATGAAGACGGTCTTCTCGGTACGGAGCGCCTCGCGGATCTCGGGATAGCGGTAGAGATCCACCCGCAGGTCGCGAGTGGACGGCTTCTCCAGCACCGCCACCACCCGGCCGTAGCGCTCCCACGGCGAGGCCAGCAGAAAGGAGCAGCGGGACAGCTCGAGCGCGATTCCCACTCGCCGCACCAGCGTCTCCACGATGCTCTCGGAACGGAGTGCGGCGGACAGCTCCTCGAGGATGTCGAACATCAGCTCCTGCCGCCAGACCGCGTCGCGCCCGACGGGATCACCGGGAACGCGTCGCAGTCTGGCCTCGATCCGCGCGACGAGCTCTGGGAGATGCACCGGCGCGGGCATCGCATCGTCGGCGCCCATGCTCAGCGCCTTGTAGGGGCCATCGCTGTCCCGATCGCCCAGCACTACCACGCGGGGGATCGAGCGCCAGGCCTCGCCGGAGAGGGCCTTGAGCGCCTGCTCCAGGCGCTCGTCGGCTCGTCCGGCGGCGACCAGGACCAGGTCCGGCGGTGCCACCGCGTGCTGCTCTACCGAGAGCCCCTCGGCCTCGAGCAGGTGATAGCCCCCTCGTGCCAGGGCGCGCTCGAGCCCCGCCGGTCGGGCGGCGGCGTCGCCGAGGAGAAGGATCCGGCGCGGGGCGGTCAGTTCAGTCACGACAATCGGGAGTCCGGCGGGGCGGCCGTGAACGTACCCGGAGCCCACGTCCTGTCAAGGAAAGCGGCATGGAACTGCTCGGAGCGCACGTCTCGACACAAGGCGGGGTTCACAGGGCGCCGGCCCGGGCGGCGGCCATCGGGGCCACCGCCCTGCAGCTGTTCACCAAGACCCCGAATCAGTGGCGCGAGCCGTCGATCGACGACGAGACCCAGGAGGCATTCCGCCTGGAGATGCAGCGAACCGGGATGCGTGTGGTGCTGGCGCACGATTCGTACCTGATCAACCTCGCCTCCCCAGACAGGACCCTAAGTAAGCGGTCCGTCAAGTCTTTCACTGCCGAGCTCCAGCGCTGCGAGAGTCTGGGCATTCCCTTCGTAGTGTCGCATCCAGGCAACTACATGGATGACCGGGACCGCGGCCTCGCCCGCAACGCGGCCAACTATGCCCGCTGCCTGGAAGCGGTACCCGGCAGGGTCATGGTGCTGCTCGAGACGACCGCCGGGACCGGCACTGTGCTCGGCAGGAGTTTCGAGGAGCTCGCCGCCCTCCGGGATGCCATGCCCGCGGCCGCGCGAGCGCGAGTCGGGTTCTGCGCCGACACCTGCCACCTGTTCTCCGCGGGTTACGACCTCCTCAACCGGTTCGACGAGGTCTGGCAGGAGTGGGATCGGATCCTCGGCCTCTCCCAGCTTCGCTGTCTCCACCTGAACGACTCGAAGACGCCATTCGCGTCCCGCCGCGACCGTCATCAGCTCATCGCCGAAGGAAGTCTCGGTCCGAAACCCTTCCGCCGGCTGATGAGCGACCCGCGGTTCGATCACGTCGCCAAGATCATTGAAACCCCCAAGGGCGACGACGAGGTGACCCTCGACCGCAAGATGCTGCGCCGCCTCCGTGCGTACGCCCGGGGCGGCAGGCGTCCCCAACGTTGACCCTGGCCTACTACCGGCGGCATCATTCACTCCATGCGACTGATTACTACGACTCTTGCCCTTGCGGCCCTGCTGCCCACCGCCCTCGCCGGCCAGGCCCGCTACTCGGCCGCGTTCGGCTTCACCAGCGGCACCAAGCTCGCCCAGGATAGGATCTTCCAGGATATCGATATCAATCAGCGGCCGGCCCCCACCTTCACCCTCGGAGCCTCCCTCCCGGTCTCGCCCCGCGAGCGGGCTGGCCTCGAGATCACGCTTGGCTTCGGCCAGACTCATGTGAAGGAGGCAGGCTTCCCGACGGTGAATGGGCCGTCCTTCAAGACCCTCGGCTTCACTGCGGGGGTCGATGGACCGCTTCTGGGCCCGCTGCGCTACCGCTTCGGTGCCGGTCTGGTAAAGTACCTGGCTTCGCACGAGGGGATCTTCCGGCAGGGAGCGCCGCTGCTCCTGAGCCTCACCCTCGGGAGCGACTGCCACATCTATACCGCCGGCAAGGTCGGCGTCGCGGCGCGGCTTCGCTACGACTATCAGCGTTTCTCCACCGACGAGCTCCGGTCCTCCGGCTTCGCGCGCACACAGGACGTGCACCGGCTGGGCCTGGGCCTCGCACTCGAGTACACCCGATGACCCGTCCTACCGTCCTTGCCCTTGGCGCCACCCTGGCGGTGATTGCCGGCGTTGCCTGCAGCGACATCGTCGCTCCCAACCGCAGCCAGCGCTACGACTGGCGCCTGGTGGTCAACTACGACAGCGCCGGTCTGCCGTTTGTCGATACCCTGAGCTTCCACTGGCCGCGCAACCATCTGCCCGTGAGGATCTGGGTGGAGGACCAGTTCGGCCTGCCCGGTCACGTCCGCGAGGGGATCAAGCTGTGGCGCACCGCCTTCCTCTATGGGGAGTGGGACGGCGTGGTGGTGAGTGACTCGAACACCGCCGACGTCATCGTTCGGGCGGTCCAGCCCCCGCCGCAGACGATTCCCGCCTCGGTGCCGTCCTGCGTCGGCGCCACCGATGTGGACACCGTCAACACCCGCTTCCAGCTCCGCATTCCGATCCGGGTATACGTATTTCCCAGCATCCCCGGAGCACCCGACCTCGACCGGTGCTTTCGCATCGTGGCGGCCCACGAGCTGGGACATTCCCTCGGCCTGTTCCAGCATTCCACCGACTCGACCGACCTGATGTACGGAGTCCCCAACGTCGAGGGCCTGTCCCAGCGCGACGTTGGTGCGGCGCTCAACGCCTACCACTTCCGGGCGGACATGGTACCGGTCAGGCCGTAGGCCGGGAGGCACTGGGGAGAGGAGCGGAATGGCACCCAGGGGATGGTGAGAAGGGCGGATGTCATCCCGAGCGCAGCGAGGGATCTCCGAGCCAGGGTTCGTGCCCGGGCCAGCTCGGAGATCCCTCGGTCGCTTGGCTCCCCCCGGGATGACTGACCGCGCGTGGGGCTTCCGGCCTGCATAATCATTCAACTTTCCTGAATCCGTTGCCTCGCGCGGCCCCGCTGCCGAAATTTCCGGCCCCACGCGGATCGTCCAGCCGGCCCCCGGCGGCGAGCCGCGGCCATTGAACGGAGCTACACGCATGACCGCCACTGCCGAGCCGCGAGCGCTCTCACTCGACTACCCATCCTGGGTGACCAACACCCGCCTCAAAGACTGGGTCGCCGAGCTCGTGGCCCTCACCACGCCCTCCGCCATCCACTGGTGTGACGGCTCCGCCGCGGAGAACGATGCGCTGCTGGAGCAGATGGTGGTCTCGGGCACCCTGCGGCGGCTCAATCCTGCCAAGCGGCCCAACAGCTATCTGGCGCTGTCCGATCCGGGAGACGTGGCGCGGGTCGAGGATCGCACCTTCATCTGCAGTCAGCGCCGCCAGGATGCCGGTCCCACCAATAACTGGATCGACCCGCGGGAGATGCGTACGACCCTCAAGCGGGTCTTCGCCGGATCCATGCGCGGGCGCACGATGTACGTGGTCCCGTTCAGCATGGGGCCGCTGGGTTCCCCGCTGTCGCAGATCGGCGTGGAGCTGACCGACTCACCCTACGTAGTGGCCAGCATGCGGATCATGACCCGCATGGGCCGGGCAGCGCTCGAGGCGCTGGGCGAAGGCGAGTTCGTGCCCTGTGTCCATTCGGTCGGCAAGCCGCTCGAGCCGGGGGAATCGGACGTCTCGTGGCCCTGCAACCGGGACGAGAAGTACATCGTTCACTTCCCCGAGGAACGGAGCATCTGGTCCTACGGCAGCGGCTATGGCGGCAATGCCCTTCTGGGCAAGAAGTGCCTCGCGCTCCGCATCGCCTCGGTCATGGCACGGGACGAAGGCTGGATGGCAGAGCACATGCTCATCCTCGGGCTCCGGAGCCCCGAGGGCGATAAGCGCTACTTCGCGGCCGGCTTTCCCAGCGCCTGCGGCAAGACCAATCTCGCGATGCTCGTGCCGCCCAAGGGCTGTGAAGGCTGGACCGTGACCACCCTCGGCGACGACATCGCCTGGATCCGCCCCTCGGCCGACGGCCGGCTGCATGCCATCAACCCCGAGGCCGGCTTCTTCGGCGTGGCGCCCGGGACCTCGGTCAAGTCCAATCCGACGGCGATGGCCACGATCCGGGCCAACACCATCTTCACCAACGTGGCCCTCACGACGGACGGCGACGTCTGGTGGGAGGGCATGACCGACCATCCGCCCTCGGAGCTGACCGACTGGCAGGGGCAGCACTGGACCCCGGCCTGCGGCCGAAAGGCGGCCCATCCTAACGCCCGCTTCACCGCCCCGGCGGCGCAGTGCCCCTCGATGGACCCGGAGTGGGAGAATCCCGATGGGGTGCCGATCAACGCCTTCATCTTCGGCGGGCGGCGTGCCTCCCTGGTGCCGCTGGTCTATCAGGCGGTGAACTGGAATTTCGGCGTCTATCTCGCCGCCACCATCGGCTCGGAGACCACCGCCGCCTCCACTGGCGCGGTGGGCCAGGTGCGGCGCGACCCGATGTCGATGCTGCCGTTCTGCGGCTACCATATGGGCGACTACTTCAATCACTGGCTGCAGATGGGTCGCCAGATTACCGACCCCCCGCGGATCTTCTGCGTCAACTGGTTCCGCAAGGACGCCGACGGCAACTTCGTCTGGCCCGGGTACAGCCAGAACCTCCGCGTGCTCAAGTGGATCTTCAACCGGGTCCGCGGCCGCGCCGGCGCCACCGAGAGCCCCCTCGGCTGGATGCCCAGGTACGAGGATATGGACTGGAAGGGCCTGGAAGAGTTCGGGCCGGAGACCTTCCGCGATCTGATGTCGGTGCCGCGCGAGGCGTGGAAGTCCGAGGTCCTCTCCCATCAGGAGCTGTTCGAGCGGCTGTACGACCGGATCCCCAAGGAGTTCATCCTCATGCGCGAGCTGGTGCTTTCCAGCCTCTGGCGCACAGGCGAGGAGTGGAAGCTGGCCCACGAGACCGAAGAGGACTAGAGCTGGCGGGAAGGCGGGACGGCGGGAAAGTCCTCTCCGATCCCCTCCCGCCTTTCCGTCGTCCCGCCCTCCCGCCATACTTCGGCCCCATGGGTGAGTTCGAGGTCATTCGCGATCCGCTGTGGGACAACATCCGGCTGGAGGGCGCGGCGAGCACCCTGCTCGATACGGCGCCCATGCAGCGCCTGCGGTACGTGCGCCAGCTCGGGCACGCCTTCCTGGTCTATCCCGGCGCGACCCACACCCGCTTCGAGCACGCGCTCGGCGCCTACCACCTCACCCGGCGCGCGCTCGCGGCGCTCGAGGAGCGGGGCGAGCTCGGCCCGGTCCCGGAAGAAGACCGCCTCGCCGCCCGGCTCGCAGCGTTGCTGCATGACATCGGTCACTATCCCTTCTCCCACGCCCTCGAAGAAGCCGGATTCCCCCATCACGAGGGGCTCGGGGTCGCGCGTCTGGGCCGGGAGCCCCTGGCCAGCGGGCTCGCCGGGGTGGGTGTCCCCGGCCTGGGCGCCAGCATCGGCCGGTTCATCACCGGCCAGAGTCACAGCCCCCTCCGGGGGCTGATCTCTGGCTCGCTCGATCTCGACAAGATCGACTACCTGAGCCGGGACGCACGGATGTGCGGGGTGCCCTACGGTGCGGTGGACGTGGATCGCTTACTCGCCTCACTCACCCTGATCGAGGTCGTGCCCGGACGGCCCGAGCTCGGAGTCCAGGAGAAGGGGATCAGCGCCCTCGAATCGCTGCTCTTCTCCAAGTACCAGATGTACCGCAACGTCTACTGGCACCACGCGGTCCGCAGTGCCACCTGCATGTTCAAGCGGGCGGTGCGGGCGGCGGTTGCCACCCGCGCGATCACCGCCGAGGCGCTGGCCGACGCCACCGACGACGCGCTCACCGAGCGACTCTTCGCCGCCGACCCCACTGGGCTCGCGCGTGCGGTCCACGGCCGCCGCCTGTTCAAGCGCGCCCTGGACCTCCCCGCGAGCGAGGTCCCTCCCGAGCGCGATTCGTGGATCCGGTCCCGAGCCGACCTCCTGGAGCTGGTGGAAGACCGGCTGGCCCGCGAGAGTGGTCTGGCCCCGGGAGAACTGCTGCTCGACTTCCCCAGCAACCCTTCCATGCTGGCGGTGGACCTGCCGCTTCGGACCCGGAGCGGCACCGTGGAGCGCCTCACCGGCCAGGGCCGCGCCGGCCAGTTCGGCCTGCCGCGCGTCGCCGAAGAGCTGTACGAAAGCGCCCGCCGGCTGCGGGTGTTCACCGCGCGGCCCGTAACAGTCGACCTCACTGCCGCCCGCGAGTTGGTGGCGCTGACCGCACTCGAGCTCGAAGCGCGCCTGGGCGACGGCCGGAAGCTTCTCTAGCGGCGGTTGCGTCGGGCCCCGCCCACGTACACCACATGGGAGCCGAGGCGCGCTGTAACGTTGATGGTGCTCTTACCTGATCCCGGCCATCGCTGCGCCCATCGCGGCGCAGATCGATGGCGGACTCTCCCGCCGCCCGTTCTTCGGGGCCCAGCTCGCGCCCGTGAGCGCGGAGGGACTCTGCCGCTGTATCCGGAGCGCTGAGACTGTCACCCAGAGCGGAGCGAGGGATCTCCGAGCAGGCCGGCTCGGAGGCCCCTCGATCCCCCGCTCCCCCGGGTTGACCCAACCTGCTCCCGCCCCGCACTCCTTACTCCTTACTCCTTACTCCTCACCGCTCCCTGCTCACTTCCCGGGCAGGTCTTGCCCGTCGGGCTGGATGGCCCCACCATGTGAGGACCCTTGGCATGGGTCCCCGATGCTGGCCGATTGCTTCTTCTGCAACGCCCCGCTTGACCGGAACACGGACATCGAGTGCTGTCCGATCGGCCGTCGTCTGGCCTTCGATTCCCGGCAGGGCCGCCTGTGGGTGGTATGTGGCGCCTGCGGACGGTGGAACCTCGCGCCCGCCGGCGAGCGCTGGGAGGCGATCGAGCATTGCGAGCGCCGGTTCCGTAGCTCCAGGGTGCGGCTGTGCACCGATCAGATCGGCCTGGCGCGACTACCCAGCGGCCTCGACCTTGTCCGCATCGGCCGGCCCGTGCTCCCCGAGTTCGCGGCCTGGCGCTACGGCGATCAGTTGCTCCGGCGCCGGGCCTGGAGCGGCCCGCGCAAGGCGGTCGGGGCGCTTGCCCTGCCGGGCGCGCTCGCGGCCGGCACCGTCATCGCCGCATCCTTCGGCACCGGCGGCGCGCTTGCCTGGGCCTGCACCGCAGCGCTCCTGATGCACCGTCATCGCCGCCGGCCGGCCGTCTCCATTCCGCTCGAACAGGGCGGCACGCTGACTCTGGCGCGCGAACAGGTCCATGCCGCAGAACTGATCCGCGCGGAGGATGAGTCGGAGCAATGGGCGATGTGGGTGGGTTGTGAGCCGGACCAGGCTCCTCCCGACGCGCGCGTCGAGTTCACGGCAGCTGGCGAGCCTCGCGCCCTGCTCATCGGTGGGGATGGCCGTACCGCCGCCGCGCTGATCCTGCCTTCGCTGAACCCCCTGGGGGGTGATGCCCGCATGGTGCAGGCCGCCGTGGGCTGGCTGCAGGCGGTGGGTGGCCCGTATCAGGCGCTCCGCACCTTCGCCCGTTCCCGCCTGGTTCGGGCTCCGCTCGATAACACCGGCAGAACCCTGGCCAGCCTCCATCCGGAGGCTCGTCTGGCGCTCGAAATGGCCTTGCACGAGGATGAGGAACAGCGGGCGCTTCGTGGTGAACTGACGATCCTGCGCTGGGCCTGGCGGCAGGAGGAAATGGTCGCCGCCATCGCCGACAACATCTAGCAGTAGGCCAGCCAGGCGCGACTTCCCGCCTGGCTGCCCTTCCGTCCTTCCGCCTTTCCGCCCTCCCGCCTTCCCGTCCTATTCGTGCCGGATCGCGTCGATGGGCGACAGCCGTGAAGCCCTGAGCGCCGGGTAGATTCCGAACGCCACCCCGACCAGGAGCGCGGCGCACACCACCACCAGCAGACTCTGACCCGAGAACGCGGCATACAGTTGCGCCTCGCTC
>Ga0153915_10002223_pt1 | contig 17791 bp, 16 predicted proteins | sample Opewatmetagenome_2_FD_107003 | JGI IMG/M metagenome (GOLD analysis project Ga0153915, IMG submission 107003) | Freshwater wetland microbial communities from Ohio, USA - Open water 3 Core 3 Depth 3 metaG | ecosystem: Environmental > Aquatic > Freshwater > Wetlands | place: USA: Ohio, Lake Erie...
AATTTAACGATAATCGATGTAGATAGCGACATAAAATTAAAAAATTTATATGGATATAATGTACCGGTCGTATTTGTTGGTCCTTATAAACTATCAGCTCCCATAGAGAAGAAGGATTTGGAAATTTCGCTTATGGCTGTCCAGCATAGCAGAGAACAGGAAGCTCAGCTGGACAAGGCGATCGAAGAAGGACGTCTGCATATTCCAGTTAATTGGTCTAGAGCGGATGGAATTAGTTTGTGGTTATCCCGACATTATTTAGCATTGTTCAACATCTTAATATTTTTGTATGTCGGAATCCCTTTTTTAGCACCTGTATTGATGAAAGTTGGTGCTTCCGGACCAGCAAAAGTAATTTACAGTGCTTATAGTTATGTGTGCCATCAGTTCGCCTTTCGATCCTGGTTCTTGTTTGGTGAACAAATTGCCTATCCTCGCGCAGAGGCAGGGGTCGCAGGTCTTATTAATTATCAGCAGGCAACTGGCTTAAATGGTTATGATTTGCTATCTGCCCGGGCATTTGTTGGAAACGCACAATTGGGATATAAAGTTGCTTTATGTGAACGGGATGTAGCTATTTACGGAGGAATTCTTCTCTTCGGGTTATTATTTGCAGTCCTCCGGCGAAAAATTAAGCCGATCCATCTGGTGGTGTGGATTCTAATCGGAATTGTACCCATTGGTTTGGATGGCTTCAGCCAATTAATCAGCCAGCTCCCATTAAATTTAATCCCTATGCGGGAAAGTACTCCAATTCTTCGCGTAATCACCGGTGGCTTGTTCGGATTCTTAACTGCCTGGTTTGCTTATCCATATGTTGAAGAATCGATGACAGAAAATCGAAGGTTTTTGGATGTGAAATTCTCACAAGCTCTAAAGTGGACTGAATCGAAAATTACTTCGAAAGAGTAATCTGTGCCATTCTATCGAGAAGGTTCGATAAAATATTACAGATTTTCTTCCCTCGGATTTCCGGGAGTATATCATGCGCTTTTCACTCGCCTTGGTGGACTATCACCATCGCCTTGGAAAAGTCTGAATTTTGGTGCTTCGGTTGGCGACGATGTTATGCGGGTTATTCAGAATCGTGAGAAAGCTCTCGCGTTATTACAAGTAAATCCGATGAGTGTGTATGATACATACCAAATTCATAGCACTGAGATAGTAGTGACCAATCGACCATTATTACCCAATGAGCAGCATATTAAAGCCGATGCAATTATTACGAATAAACCAGGTGTAACCTTGATGATGAGGTTCGCTGATTGTGTTCCAGTACTGTTCTTCGATCCAGTTAATCAGGTGATTGGGATATCACACGCTGGTTGGATTGGAACTGTAAATAAAATAGTTGGAAAGACCGTAATTAAAATGAAACAAGATTATGGGACAAATCCCAATGATGTGATTGCCGCAATTGGACCTTCAATCGGACCTGATCATTACACAGTAGGTAATGATGTCCTCGAAAAGGTTATTTCAAGTTTTGGGACCCAGGCTGAGCAACTAATCACAGATGATCATGGAAAGACATATTTTGATTTATGGAAGGCGAACCAATATACCCTAAATGAAATTGGGGTTCATAAAATTGAAGTTGCAGAGATTTGCACCAACTGCAATATCAATGATTGGTACTCACACCGAGGCGAACATGGGAAAACAGGTCGCTTCGGAGTTGTTATAGGTCTGTGTCCATAGGAAATGCATGTGGATGAGCTTTCAATAAAACAGAATATTATTCGAAGTAACTATTATAAAGTTGTAGAGCGGATAAATGTTACTGCCAAGAATGCTGGACGCGATCCAGAAAGTATACGCTTAGTAGTCGTCACAAAAACTCAGCCAGTAGAAATAATTCAATATGTCATTGATGCGGGAGCTACTAATATCGGTGAGAGTTATATCGAGGAAGCGCTTCCGAAGATCCAAGCATTAATCAATAATAAGACAATTCAATGGCATATGATCGGCCATATTCAAAGCCGTAAAGCTCAAAACGTCTGCAAATATTTCCAATATGTTCACTCCCTTGATAGTGTTACGCTTGCTGAAAGACTTAACCGGTTCGCAACATCCCTGGATAAATCGTTGTCTGTTTGGTTGGAATTTAATGTGAGTGGTGAAGCATCAAAATATGGGTGGGATATAAATCGAAAAGAAAATTGGGAAAATATCTTGCTTGATATCGAAAAAATTATAGCGCTGCCTAAAATAAATATTTTGGGGGTGATGACTGTGCCACCTTATTCAAATGATCCTGAAGCGTCAAGGTCTTATTACAAGAAATTACATCATTTTCAGCTATATATAGTTGATCACTTTCAATTACAAGGATTTAATGAACTATCGATGGGAATGAGCTCAGATTTTGAGGTAGCAATTCAAGAAGGTTCCACTTGTGTCCGCATCGGACAGGCGATACTTGGCCAAAGGTTAGGATAAGCTGGAGGATGTATGATCACATATTTGACCAATATCATAAATATCGTTGTCCAGCTAATTACTTTACTGGTAATCATTAAAGTGTTTTTGTCTTATTTTATGTCACCTTATCATCCCTTGAGGTTGAATCTTGATCGTGTCGTCGATCCAATTCTTCGGCCTATTCGAAATGTAATCCCTCCTGTTGGAATGCTCGACCTAAGCCCAATTATACTTATCGTTATCGTGCAAATATTGGGTAGGGTAATCAACAGTATATTAATATCGACTTTTCATTGATAAAAATTTGAATTTTACTTTCGCTGATAGATCAAATAATTTATCAGTTGGGTGAAGGATATACCGATGAGATGATACTATTTCTCCCTTTTGGTTAATCTATTCGATATTATATTTTATCGATATCGGTAAATCAATCCCAGCGATCATCATCAACCATAAGACGTAATAAGCCGCATCCCTTATATCCCCCGAGTTATTCGTATATGCAGCATAGATATAATTTATCGCTCGTTCATCACATTTATTGCGAAAGTAGTCCAATGCATTTAATATTTCTTCCTGAGTGCCATTAGCAAGGGCTTTAATCACAAGCTCTTCACCCGGTTCACCAGGTGCAACTGTGGTTCTGGCTTTTGTGGCGTATTCAATCAACCATTGTGTTTCGGTTAAATCTATCACGGGCTTAGGCGCGTAATTATTTTTTCTTTTAAGCTCATCGAACACTTGTATAGCAGCGTTTCGGACGACCCATTCATTATCTTCCAATTGAATATTTTCTAATATTTTTGTCGCCCAAGGTTGATTCACTCTTATTAGACCAAAAGAGACTGCGCGTCTTACCAAAAGGTCTTCCATGCTGCTTCCTTCTTTCAGCGCAGGATGACCCTCTTTTGGATTATTCGCCAATGCTTCAGCCGAACATCGGCGCATTAACTCATTTCCGTTCAACAAAGTAGTAGCTAAAATTTCAAGTGATTGTTTATCTCCGATAGCTGCCAAAGCCAGGCTTGCTGCCCGGATTGTAGATGGCGACGGTTCTTGTAATAACAGGTTTAAATCCTCAATTGATTTCTTCTCAGCCAGGATTCCGCAACCCAATGCTGCTAATTGTTTTAAATTTGGATTGTCAGACTTTAATAATTGTCGGAAATATATAGATACCCCCGAATCTCCAGAAAATGCCATGGCTGAAATTAGTTTTGCAGCCAGGCTAATCGTATCTTTCTCTTTCTGTAATATTGTAGTTAAAGTCCGCAGTATTGTTGTTCGCCACGGCCGATTTTTAGGGGAAATTTGCAACCACCGCGAGATAAGTAAATGATTGGTATGTAGGATATCGTCATCTTGGATTAAATTATTAATAATCGGTGAAACATCTCCAGCGCGAGCAAAATAATACAATGTTAAAGTTCTACCGATCCAAGGAGGCTGGCTGAGTATCTGTTTTATTGTCCCTATTTCAGTTATTGCATTGCCAGCGAGATAAGCACCGAATATCGGATGCGAAAATCCATAGTGGGAGCTAGGGTTGCTCACCATAAAACCGTTATCGATCAATACGTCAATCCCACTGATATCTTTAGTATGCTGGGAAGTTATGAGAACTGGCTGGTCAGTAGGTTGAGATTCGTCAGACAAATCAGCGATTATTGGATTTGCTACCGCGTCCTGCTCAGTGAGTAATCGATCTGGTTCTTGAATATCACGAGTCAGGTCCGCTGTAATTAACTGCTGAAGTGCAAACTTTTCCAAACCAGCTCGAGCATTGGATATATTACTGGTCATACGTAGGATGTAAGCTTCGATAGCGCTCGGTCCATCGGTTCCCAGAATATCTCCCGAAAACGCAGCCCAAACCTTGAGTATATATTCTAGGGGTTTAAGCATGGTATTGTTAATCTTCAGCCAACTATTTAAATAATATGAATTAATCTTTTTGGACTGATTTTTATCCAACGGATAGATCCATTTTGCCCAAACGTGGTTCCACCGTTTTAAAAAGTCATCTCTATCATCATCTCCCCACGCTGCCATTGCGAGTACGCTGAATCCTAGGGGTGGCAATCCCGCAAGATTATCAAAAGATAAAGCCGTAACGATACGTAATTTCGGATATTTCTCAAGAAGAGTTTTTAAATATTCTGTGATTGTACTTGCTTGTTTGGGAGGTAACTCATCAACCCGATCCAATAATAGGATCGCTCGTTGTTTCTCTAAAGCTGATCGTATTATTCCAGTGAGTCTGCTAATGGTTAGTGGAGATGCATATTTAGATATGGCTGTGATCAATTTATCAATGGGATCACCTGAACCACGATCTTTCTTTACAACTTGAAGATCCGATGATCCAGCCTTTCCGGCAACGACGTTTCCAGATTCATTAGGTTTTTCATCCGAAATGGGCATCAGAGGTAGTATTTCAGTTGCATGAATATACAATGGTAATGAACCTTCTAATATGCCCAATCCAGGCTTATTTCGTGCAATTGAAGATGCTAACCAGGCCAACGCGAATGTCTTCCCACTACCTGGATGGCCAGCAAGGATGATATTTGCGCCTCCTTGAAGCGCTTCAACAAAGGTCATTGTTGAGGCTTTATATATTGCCGCCAATTCAGGCCAATCCGGAACGTATGGAACGGATAAACTTACACTATCCGTTGGGGCGAATTCCATCGGTTGGGATGACTGTATCAGAGGGGTTAATACCTTTGGCACAATCGCAATTTCATCGAGCGAAAAGAGGGAAGCTGCAAGATGCTGTTTTTGAGCAAAGCGATACACATCATTTCGCAGGCGTACTTCTGTATTGATGGATAAGCTTTCACGGACCCCCACCATTTTTTTACGAAATATCCTAAATAACCTGGGTATATAAATTCGCAACCTTGATACGATCCAGGCAAATAATATACCGGTCAGAAAGCCTAACCAAAAAGATGAAGAGCTAATTTTCAAATTGCGTAAAAAGCTTATCACGGAAATTTCCTACAGGCTATCCTGGATATAGAATCCTTCCACATGTGGGGCATCGGACAATTTGACCGGTAGATTGGGTGGATTGAATTAGTGCCGCGGTTAATGTGGCACCGCATGCTGTACAAGCTCTTGATTTAATATTAACTACTGCTACTCCATTCCGAATTTTCCTTAGCTGCTCGTATAAAGATAAATCAGCTGCTGTTATTGGAGGCAGTGTTGCTTTTCTCTCAGATTCTAGCCTATCGATTTGAGACAATAATTTTGTTTTTTCTCCATTCAAAGCAGCATTTTGTTCGATTTGCTTGGCTTCAATATCCTTCAGCGATTCATTCGCTAAGGTTAAAGCTCCTTCTGCTTCCTCGACAGCCATCATCGCTTCCAATTCCCTGTCTTCTAACGTGATAATCAAGCGTTTTAAGGACGCTATTTCATTTTGTAAATCTAGAAGCTCTTTAGAGTTTTGTATCTTACCCCCATATAGTGAGGATTCAGACAATTCAATTTTTATCCGCGTGTCATAGGATTTATTTTCGGCGTCACGTAGATTCTTCAATTCGGATTGACGCCTCTGTCCTGCTTGAATAACATTCTGCTGCGCTTCTTGCAGTAATGTATTGTCACTCAACTTACTTTCAACACCTTGTAAAGCTATCCTTGCATTATCAAGTTGGCTGTCGATTTGTTGCAGTCGATATAAAATTGATATTTGACTCATAACAAAATTATAGAGGGGGTTTGGTGAGATGGCAAGAGTTTACCGGGCATAATTTTATTTCACTTGTTTAACTCAAATGCATTATGAAGAATGTAGTGTACCCCTTTTATTAAAAATATACTATATGCTGGAGAAAAACTAATATTAATATACAGTTGGTATTAGGTAATTTATTAATGAAATAGCGATTAATGTTCCATAAATAGGAGTACTACGACCGACGAATGTGGGGGATGTGGAAAAGAGTGCCCATTATTTTGGTAAAATTGTTAGCGTTAACTACATTTTCTATCGCAGGTATTTTGAATCTTGATGAAAATAATTAGCATTGTAATTAGCCTTTTGATGGTTTACATCTTTACTATTACCATTACGAATTCTATTCATGCCGCAGTTTTGACCGGTACGGCTACTACTGCTGACCCTACACAAACCCATATTGGTACACCTGTTGCTCCTACGCAAACCCATACATCCTCTCCGTCACCATCGGAAACTCCAACGACAACCCTTATGCCTTTACCCGCTATTACTTTAATATTCCCTGCGTCATCAAGCACTTCAACGACGACGACCACTCCTAAACCGATTATGGCTACGGAAACACCAAATCCAGCGAAGGGTGTTGAATTCGCAGAACTTTCACCGCGGGTTAGGATTTTAGCTATTTTGCTTGTCTTAGCATGGTTGATATTGGCTATTTTTGTGATCATTTATATCCGACAGTTTAGATAATCATCTCAAAATAGTAATTCAACGAATTCCTCAAATATTACCCTTCCAAATATAAAAGATTATTAAACCTCGCCATCTAAGATGTCCATGCGAGTATTCCTGAGACGAGAAACTATAAAAAAAACCGGTTTATTATATAACGCAATGTGTTATAATATATATTACGCATTGCGTTATGATACTTGTAATAAAGGAGATTTACTATGGATAATAATACAGAAAAGAAAGAAGAGGAAAAGAGAGAATTTCACTCGTTTTATGACGTTGCTAGAAGAATCATGCTAGCTGGGATTGGTGCCATTGCACTCAAACATGATGAAATTGAAGAATTTGTCGATAAGCTGGTTGAGCGCGGTGAAATCGCTAAAAAGGATGGAGAAGAGCTACTTAAAGAGATGCAAGAGCGTCGTAAGAAATATATTCAAGGCGAAGAAGGTCACGCTCATAAAAGAATGGCTGATTTCTTCGATCACATCCCGGTACCTACAAAAACTGATTACAATGAGCTTAGTGAGAAAATTACCGCCCTGGAAAAGAAAATTGACGAGTTAACTAAATCCAAAAAGTAGATAAATATTAAAGATAGAGGGAAATACTTTTGGGATTTTATATACTTAAGGATATCCATGCCTGTTATTATTAAAAGATATCGTAACCGAAAACTATATAATACTCAATCCAAGCGATATGTAACACTCGAAGAGATAGAAGGGTTGATCAAGGAGCATGAAGATGTTCAGGTGATTGATAATTCAACCGGGAATGATATCACGTCGACAACATTAAGCCAAATTATTTTCGAGCTAGAGAAAAATCAGGCTGGATTTTTGCCTATAAATTTATTATTCAGTTTAGTGCAGTCCGGAGGTAATCGGATCGATGAAATCCGTCGAAACATTTTTAATACCTTAAGCTTAACTCATCATTATGATGTTGAAATTGAAAGACGGGTGAATCTACTCATCGAAAATGGAGAATTGAGTCAGGAAGCAGGAACGAAAGTGCTCAATAAGCTACTCATGGTTAGTTCCATAAAGGAAGACTTCCAAGAGAATGTCGAGGGGAAAATAGTAGAATTCTTAAAGCAAAGGCAAATACCGACTAAAAATGATTTTCTGATCCTAATTAAAAAAATAGACAGCTTATCGAAGAGGATTGAAGATATCAATAACGTGGATGCCAATAAGGTGGAGATGGGTTGATAAAAATCAAATCATGGAATAACGCTTAAGCGCGGTTTCCAAAATCATATTCACCAATTCAGTATGACCAATTCCCTCACCCGCAGCTTCAATAACCAGGTCTGATATTACCGGTGAAAGCCCCGGTAAGGGATTTATCTCCAGGATGTACGGCTTATAGTTATTATGAACATCCAAGCGAAAATCGACCCTGGATACATCTAATGCACCGATGACTCGAAAGACAGCCGCTGCGTACCAATTCAGATCTTGTCTCAAATCATCACTAATTGGAGCTGGACAAAGATAATTGAGCTTGTCCGCAAGGTCGACTTTTAATCGATTGCTATAAACTGTATCAGAATCCGTAAATGGTGACAAGTCTACTTCCATCGGGGGAAGAAAATGCAAACCAGCCTCAATTCTACGCGCACTTTCATCATCTGGAAGGCGTTGGGCGACAGGACCTACTAGGTTTCCTACAAATCCGACGGTGACTTCTCTTCCTTCTATATACCTTTCAACTAAAGCTGGCTCCTTGTATTTTTCAATGATCACCGAAATTTGATCCCGCATTTCTTCTTCATTGTTTACAATAGAATTCCTCGATACTCCCATTCCGGTTCCTTCACGGCTTGGTTTGACAAAAAGCGGGAAAAGCATCTCAGGAGATAATTGCTCATCAATGCGTTCAAACGTTTGAAATTCAGGCGTAGGTAAATCATGGAAGGCAATTACCCGCTTGGTCATTGGTTTATCAAGTGCTAAAGCCAGGGTAAGAACTTTAGAACCTGTATAAGGGATGCGCATCATCTCTAATATCGAAGGTATTTGTGCTTCGCGAGCGTCACCAAAATGACCTTCGCATATATTGAAACATATATCTGGTCTAAATGTTGACAATGTTTCAAATAATGTGAGATTACCTTCCAAAAATTCACATGTATAACCACCTGCTCGAATAGCCTCTACCAATGCGATTATGGTTTTTTCTGAATCAAGATCATCCCATTGATCGATAGCCATTCCCTCAAATTTGGGAGCATTTTTCTTGAGATTTGCTAGTAATGCAACCTTGAAATGTTTCATGTGTCTCCTCTGGTTTTCGATGTCATAAGATACAACCATTCAGGCTTAGTGTCAAGAAAAATCACCATCAATTTACAATTTCTGATTAATTGGATAAGGTAAAATTGAATATATCTCTAATTTCATAGATGGGTAAAAAATATATCTCATAGAGGCAATCATGGGTATCTACGATTTGATAAATAAACGATATTCTGTTCGTGCATACAAGTCTGACGAAGTCGAAGAAAATAAACTGTCCTATGTGCTTAATGCCGCCAGGCTTGCACCTACAGCAAGTAACCAACAACCATTCCAGATCATTGTAATTCACACTAAAAATAGAATGCAGGAATTACTCACTATATACAACAAGGAATGGTTCATTCAAGCTCCTATGGTCCTCTGCGTGTGTGGATTGCCAGCTATTGCATGGGCCAGGCGAGATGGCAGGCTTTATTTGGATGTTGATGTAGGCATCGTTATGGACCACATGATCTTGGCAGCGTCGGAGATTGGTTTAGGTACATGCTTCATCGCGGCTTTTAATGCAATGAATGCACGTCAAGTGTTATTACTCCCAGAAGATGTAGAACCGATACTCTTTACCCCATTGGGTTATCCTGATGATGTACCAGGAATTAAAGTGCGTAAGAGCTTAGATGAGTTAGTCAGATATGAGCATTGGTAATTAAGATTAATTGGTATTACAAGAAGAACATGCTCCGCTTGTGCATCCTGCACATCCGCCATTGTTATTACCAGCAATAATTTGGGAACCACTCTGTGCAAAGAATACGGATAGAGCCCTTTGTGTTTGATAACCTTGGCATGACTTGCATGCGATGGGAGAATCCGCTTCTTTGATTGACCGAAGCATTTCAAACCGTTTTCCACAATCCTTGCATACATATTCGTAGATTGGCATAGCTACTCCTGAAAATATTCTACAATTATTCTAATCCTTCTGATAGTGTTGGTCAATACGAAAAGCGATGGGTGAAATGAGTAAAAATCCGGATTTTGTCGTTTTAATTTCTGCTGATGCAGAATGGCGGGTGATTCGCAATTATTTTCCAAAAGCTACTATTTACCCTTCTCCTTATGGAGAGTGGTTAAATTACTCTTACGAAGATATCACACGATTAAAACAACCTGTCGTATTTATTCACGGGGGTTGGGGCAAGGTAGCTGCTAGTGCCTCCACTCAATACTCAATAAGCCGGTGGCATCCAAAAATGGTCATTAATTTAGGTACTTGTGGAGGTTTTGAAGGCGATATCGATAAAGGGGAGATAATATTAGTAGAAAAAACGATCATTTATGATATTTTTGAGCAGATGGGGGATCCTGAAGAGCATATCAAACACTTTTCAACCGAAATAGATACATCTTGGCTGACGACACCATTCCCACTCCAGGTAAAACGTACATTATTAGTATCTGCGGACCGAGATTTATTCTATGATGATATCACCAGATTAAAAGCAAAATATGGGGCGACTGCTGCGGATTGGGAATCTGGTGCAATTGCTTGGGTGGCATACAAAAACCAGACCCGATGTTTAATCTTAAGAGGAGTTACTGACCTGGTGGGTGTAAGCGGAGGTGAAGCCTACGACAATGTCAACTATTATTATGAAAACACCGAGCTGATCATGAAAAAGCTAATCGAATCTTTACCCCAATGGTTATTGAAATACGAAGATAATTCTTAAATCTATGGATTAGAGGAGTAGATGCCCAAGAATCACTGCCGATAAAGATACGGTGATGTTGTCTATGTCTTTTAGTGGTAAAGATTCTACCAACATGCCCACAACAGCTATTATAGTTATTGGTAGGAGGTAAGACTGAATAGCTGGTGAAAATATTCCCTTAGCTGTGAAAATCCAGATGATTAAGATGGATAACAACCATCCGCCGAAAAGCATCCCGAGCGAGCCTACCAGTGATTTTCCTCTATTCCATGGAACTTTTACTGTGCCCCATTTACGGCCCAGGATATCTGCCAAACCATCGCCGCCACACATGAGCATCAATCCCACGATACCAATCGGTGAATTTTTCCAATAGATGATTGTTAAAAGCACGAAGATGATTCCATAAAATAGTGGACCTCGCAATATCTCACGGCGATCACCACTTCTAGACATCGCTTTTACAGAAGCCTCATCTTTAATGACACCAGTACCAATCAGTAAAAACTGGAGCGTGAAAGCAAGGGGTACTAAAGCCGCAAGGAATTTATTTATTGGATTTGCAGTAAATAATAGCCAACATAAGACGAATAATGGACCTGTGCCAATATGGATAAGTTTTCGACTTAAATGGCTCTCGATCCAGCCACGATGGGCCAGATAATCATTTATTCGTAACCACGCCAATGCGACAATGAAAGTAATAATTAATGCGACAATATTATTGGTTAGCATAGGATTATCCTGACGTAGAATTGTTTGATATTTCGAATCTAATCACGTCCTCGTAAGGTCCGTTCTATCTCTCGTTGAGTGTCGCGCTTGGCGATTTCAGCACGCTTGTCATATAACTTTTTACCTTTAGCGACCCCAATTTCCACTTTAGCCCTACCATTTTTCAGATAAACTGCAAGAGGGATGATGGTAACCCCTTTTTGACGAATGGTATTCCATAATTTCCGGATTTCCGAGCTATGCAGGAGCAATTTTCTGGGTCGACGAGGTTCATGATTATATATACTTGCTTGCTCATACGGTGCGATATGGGCATCTTCCAACCATGCTTCTTTTCCGTTAACGCGCACAAATGCTTCAGCTAGGCTAATTTGGCCGGCTCGAATAGATTTAATTTCGCTCCCCTGTAGGGCAATACCTGCTTCCATGGTTTCGAGGATGAAATACTCATGGCGCGCGCGACGATTCCTTGCAACTACTTTTTCACCCATGGATTAATTCTATCATAGTGGATTGTATCGCCAATTTATCCAAAATCTGGCCTAATAATTACATTTATAAAAAAAGGTACTTGCCTCAATTGTGGAGGTAGTTCTCCAAATGGACGATCAATTTTTCCGCCAGCTTTGCACGGGAATGGTTCTGTCTGGTGTAGTTAAACCCATTTTTTCCCATAGCCTGTCTTTCTACAGGGGAGTTCATCAAGTGAATCAATGCTTCGGCCATTCGGATAGGGTCTTCTGGTGGGCTGAATATCCCTCCTTTTACAGTCTCGACAACAATTCGCGCTTCTCCGTCTATACTCAATATAACAGGTCTTTCACATGCCCACGCATCAAATAATTTTGAAGGTAATGTGGCTTTAAAAATCTCTGGTTTTCTAAGGGGAACTAGCGCAACATCCGCTGCTGACAGGTAGTCTGGGATTACGTCCCGGGGTTTTTCTGGGAGCATGGTGAGGTTAGAAAGATTATATGCTTTTGACAGGGAGAGGATATCTAATTTTTTAGGACCCTCGCCAATCATGATAAAGTGGATATCCGGTTTGTCCGATAATAAATGAGCTGTATGAACAATCGTTTCAAGACCTTGTGCTAAACCATGAATTCCAGCATAAATCGCAATAAATTTACCCTCCAGACCTAATTCGGTACGTATACGATTCCGTTCGTTTTGTTTAAAAGTAAACATCTCAATATTTGCACCATTCGGAATTATGATCAACTTTTCGGGTAGCACACCTCGTTGAATAAGCCGTTCATACATTCCATTGGTGACAACCACTATTTGTTCAGCCCTCCGATAACACATTTCTTCTAACTTGGTGGCTACTGAAATGGTATGCGGATTTGATAATTCACCGATTGCCACCGCCGTCTCAGGCCATAAGTCACGGACTTCAAAGAACATAGGTATGTGTTTTAGGCGACTCAATACCAGGGCAGCACCACCCACGAAAAGAGGAGGTGAGGTTGCATACAAAAAATCGTATTTACCACGTACCAAAATAAAGCCAGCAATAATGGCGTTGAGCATATACGTCAAATAAAACAGTATTCGGTTACTATAATTTTTAACCGCAGACGCTTTTACCCAAACGCGAAGGACATCAATACCATCTAAATTACTTCGTTCAAATAATTTACCTCGATAGTAGGGCGGAATGATGCCGGATGGATGGTTGGGGAATTCTGTTAGCATGGTAACCTGATGCCCTAACTGAATCCATTTACTAGCCATTTCGTAGGCTCGAGATTGTGTAGCGCCAGCCTCTGGAGGAAAATATTGTGAAAGATATAATATGCGCATAGGCATTATATATTTGAATCAGAATGATAATTCCCAGGAAAAATAATTCTATCGGTTATAAATTACATCGTCAATGCTTGTCTTGCATACTTGCTAATATTGTGATATCGTAACCGGTATTCTTAAATATAGGTGACTCCGCATGCCAACCAAATTAAGCCGGTTCTGCCTAGGGGTGATGGAGGCTGCCTGGCTTGCAGCCGTTAGTCTAATTCCAATATTTTTTAACATTTATTCAAGTCGCATCTTTGAACCAGATAAAATAACCATCTTACGCTCACTGGCATTACTAACCCTGGCCGCTTGGGTGATTAAGCTGGTCGATGAAGGTGGGATTAAGTGGAAAGCTGATACTAGGGAGTCGTCATTATTTAAGTATTTGTGGAATTATCCATTGATCGCACCAGTGATAGGACTTGTAATCGTTTATATTTTGTCAACGATATTCTCTGTTACACCCTCCATAAGTTTGTTAGGCTCTTGGCAACGTTTACAAGGAACTTATACCACTTTTTCTTATTTGGTCATCTTTTTTTCTCTTATCGTAAATTTACGGACGCATGAACAGATCAACCGCTTAGTCACAACCGTGATTCTAGCCAGTTTACCAATTTCATTATATGGCTTGTTACAAAGATATCAAATTGATCCTATTCCTTGGGGCGGTAATGTTTCTATTCGAATTGCTGCCAATATGGGAAACTCAATCTTCGTAGCAGCATACCTGATCATGGTTTTTCCTTTGACAATTGGAAGGATGGTGGAAGCATTCAGAGCGATCCTAACTGATAACGGAGATGCTAAGGGAGCAGGTATCAATTTATCAAAACAGGTTATTCGCGCAACGATATATGTTTTTATTGCTGCGATTGAATTGATCGCAATTTATATGAGTGGCAGTCGCGGACCTCTTCTTGGATTGGCAGCTGCTTCATTTTTCATTTTACTCTTGTTTTCTATCTATAGACATAATCGGTGGCTGACTTTTGTCACCATTGGTTTGGCGATTCTTGGAACAGCATTTTTAGCAGTATTTAATATGAGCAATGGACCACTAGAAGCTTTACGGAGTTCCCCAGCGATAGGTCGATTTGGCAATCTCTTAAATCCCGAAAGTAATAGTGCTTTAGTTCGCCAATACATCTGGGAGGGGACGGTTAAGCTGGTTGGTATCCATGATCCGCTTAAATTCCCAGATGGGAGTACGGATAAATATAATATATTACGACCTCTGATTGGCTATGGTCCCGAATCCATGTATGTTGCGTATAACCAATATTATCAACCCGAGCTCGGTCAAGTCGAAAAACGGAATGCTTCTCCTGACCGCGCTCATAACGAGACTTGGGATTCCATTGTAATTACCGGCATATCGGGTTTGCTTGTCTATTTATCAATATTTAGTGCTATATTTTATTACGGATTAAAATGGCTAGGCTTGATTAATAATAATCGAAACAAGTATCTATTTTACATATGCCTGGTTGGTGGTGGTGCTGTTGGTGCGGTCGTCTTGATCATATTAAAAGGGATCGAATTTTTAGGGGTAGGATTACCCTTTGGTATGATTATCGGGGTCGTTGTTTACCTCACATTTTATGCTTTGTTTTCACTCTCCCAAACCCTGCCTCAGAAGCAAAATAATCCATATTCTCCGTTGTTGATTGTATTATTTGCTGCGATTGTTGGACACTTCGTTGAAATCAACTTTGGGATCGCTATTGTAGCCACTCGGACGTTATTTTGGATATATGCTGGGTTGGCTCTGGTAATTGGAAATGTGTTGCCGAAGGTGAGTCAAGTAGAAACACAATTACTTCCGGCAGATAATAAAATTGAAGGAAAAATAAATCAAGTAAACAAGAGAACTGAAAAACTTGGTGCGGTTAAAACACGACGGCATTTAGCTCGAAATAGACGGCCATTAATTGTGGACAAATCGGAATTAATCAGGAGTGCATTGAGTGGTGCAGTTATTGTGGGAATTATTATTGCGACTTTAGGGTTTGATTATGTAACCAATTCTAACCATTCTACGTCGATCGCAGTGATTATTCAAAATTCGCTTACTCGCTTGGCTAACCAGGATAACGCAGTTTCGCTTGGTATATTGATGCTGATCATAATAACTTGGTTTTCGGGGATATTGTTGTATGCCACCGAAAACGATAAATACCTGGAGAAGAATTCTTTGTTGAAGGATCTGGGGGTGATGGCAATAGTTTCAATATCTATAGGGGTTCTCTTTTGGATTTTGCATGGGTTCAGTCTAGCAGCGTTAGCTTCTTTTATACCAGGGAATCAAAATGACGTAATTACGCAAGTGAATAGCATAGGATCATTGTTAACTAAATACTATTTATATATTTTTTTGACCATTTTGCTGGTTGCATTCCTGTTGCCTGACGAATGGCCATCGAGAACCATCTCACCCGCTGCGATCAGCGGATTCATAGCTCCTGTTTTTTTAGCCTTGGTGTTTATTTTTACAAATAGCTCTAATTTAAAAGTAATTCATGCAGATGTTACCTTTAAAATGGCTGATCCATTCACAAAAAATGGACAATGGCAAGTGGCGACATTTTTATATAAACAGGCATTAGTTCTTACCCCTAAAGAAGATCATTACTATCTTTTTCTTGGTCGGAGCTATTTGGAACAAGCTAAAATTACCGATGCCGAGGCAGACCAGGATAATCTTGCCTTACAAGCCGAGAAAGATCTCAAGGTAGCTCAATCGATCAACCCACTAAATACGGATCATACTGCCAATCTGGCTCGTTTATATAGCTGGTGGGCGGGTAAAGCAACTACAACTTTAGATCGCACGTATCGAGCCCAAAAAGCATCAGACTATTATGCCACTGCTGTTATGTTGAGTCCGAATAATTCTACATTATGGGACGAATGGGCCATTTTATTTATGCAATTGGTTGGACAACCACAACAAGCCTTTGATCGTCTACAACATGCAATGGCGCTCGATGAAAAATATAGTTTTACTCAGGGATTATTGGGTGATTATTATTTGAGAATTGCCACCTCGGCTACGGATACATCAGCCAAAGTACAAGCATTAACCACCGCGGCAAGTTATTATAGGACAGCGGCTGATGTTTGGAAGTCTACCGATACAACCTCCGAGGCGAGTTATCTGGTATCGCTTGGAAATGTGTACACTATAATCGCAGGAATTGATCCCCAAAATATTAATCAGGAGAAATTACAACAGGCAATTGATGCATTACTAGAATCGATTGATGCAGGGTTAAGTCAAACCGACCTATGGAAAGTACAAGAAGCCATAGCCAAGTTATACCTGCAGCATGGAGATAAAGCCGATGCTCAATATTTTGCTAATCAAGCATTATTAACCGCTCCTGCATCAGCTACGAGTCGAATTCAGGATCTAATTACTCAAACTATTACCTTACCCTAAGCAAAGAAATTAAAACGCGGAAAACATGCTTTGACTTATATCACTTTTTTACCTCTGATCATTGCTCTGTTGGTGAGTATATTTCTTGTGCCTGTCATTCGTTGGTATAGCTTTCGGATTAACCAAGTAGCCATACCCCGAACAGATAGATGGCATCGTCAGCCTACCCCGACGCTCGGTGGTATAGGGATATTCGTCGCATTTGCTATCTCCCTTCTGGTCGTTTGGCTGACCAATATAGACCGCGACCTCTTTAGTGTACGCTGGAGCATATTGCTGTCTATCGTCATTATGTTTTCTATCGGGCTGTATGATGATTTTAAACACATCAATCCTCCAATCAAGCTTGCTTTCCAAATCCTTGCTGCAACGCTGGTTATTTTTTTTGGAGGCAATACCATTAACTTCTTCCGATGGCCTATTGCAAATATTCTCCTTACCTACTTTTGGTTGGTAGGAATCACTAACGCGATTAATTTACTGGATAATATGGATGGTTTGGCTGGGGGAGTGTCGTTGATTGCCTCAGGATTCCTTTCTGTTTTTTTTTGGAAAACAGGGTATCCTGAATTACTCATTCTTTCGTTAGCACTTGCAGGCAGTATTCTTGGCTTTTTAGTATTTAATTTTCCCCCCGCTAAGATTTTTATGGGCGACAGTGGGAGCATGCTTCTGGGTTTCTCGTTGGCTGCATTAGCAGTTGCGCGACGGACTCAGGCATCGAATATTTTTGCCATTGTGGGTGTTCCAACATTGGTGTTCTTGTTACCTATATTAGATACTGGTCTCGTTGCCATTACACGCATACTTCGGGGACAATCTCCTGCTATTGGTGGAACGGATCATACCTCACATCGCCTGGTGGCTTTTGGGTTATCTGAGAAGCAAGCCGTACTCGTTTTGTACGGCATAACAATCATATCTGGGTTAGCATCGATTGGACTCGAAGCATGGGATTATGACCTTAGCCTGGTTCTCA
>Ga0153915_10002224_pt1 | contig 17789 bp, 12 predicted proteins | sample Opewatmetagenome_2_FD_107003 | JGI IMG/M metagenome (GOLD analysis project Ga0153915, IMG submission 107003) | Freshwater wetland microbial communities from Ohio, USA - Open water 3 Core 3 Depth 3 metaG | ecosystem: Environmental > Aquatic > Freshwater > Wetlands | place: USA: Ohio, Lake Erie...
GACAGTGATTTCTTTTCCGGACAGCACGAATGGGCGCAGGTCGATGTGGCGTGGCGCAAGCCCGGAGGCCACGAACGTCGGCGACGTCGAAAGCGCCAGGGTCGGCTGCGCGATGTAGCGCTCCGGATGCGCCTTGATGCGCTGGCGGAAGTCCTCGATTTGCGCGCGTGTGGATGCCGGGCCGATGAGCATGCCGTAGCCGCCGGCGCCGTGAACCTCCTTCACGACGAGCTCGGCCAGGTGGTCGAGTGCGTAAGCGAGGTCGTCCGGGCGGCGCAGCACCCAGGTGGGCACGTTCGCGAGCAGTGGCTCTTCGCCCAGGTAGAACCTCACCATGTCGGGCACGTAGGGGTAGATCGACTTGTCGTCCGCAATGCCCGTGCCGACGGCGTTCGCGATGGTGACGCGTCCCGCGCGGTAGGACGTCATGAGCCCGGGTACGCCAAGCGCGGATTCCGGCCGGAAGGCGAGCGGGTCCACGAAGTCGTCGTCGAGCCGGCGGTAGATCACGTCGACTCTTTCCGGGCCGCGCGTCGTGCGCATGTAGAGCACGTCGTCGCGGACGAACAGGTCCTGCCCCTCCACCAGCTCGATGCCCATCTGCTGCGCGAGGAACGCGTGCTCGAAGTAGGCGCTGTTGTATGCGCCGGGCGTCAGCAGCACGACCGTAGGGTCGGTGACGCCGGCCGGCGCCACGCTCTTGAGGTTTTCGAGAAGGATGTCCGGGTACTGCTCGACCGGTTCCACCGGATGCCGCGCGAACAGCTCCGGGAACAGCCGCGCCATCATCTTGCGGTTCTCGAGCATGTACGAGACGCCCGAGGGCACGCGCAGGTTGTCCTCCAGCACGCAGAACTGCCCGGTCCCGTCACGCACGACGTCGATTCCCGCGATGTGCGCGTAGATGCCCTGCGCCACGTTAATGGCCTGCATTTCCGGGCGGTACTGCGCGTTGGTCAGCACCTGCTCCGGCGGAATCTTGCCCGCCTGCAGAATTTCCTGGCCGTGGTAGATGTCGCGGATGAATGCATTCAGCGCGCGGACGCGCTGTTTCAGGCCCGCTTCCAGCGCGCGCCATTCATCCACCTGCAGAATGCGCGGCACGATGTCGAAGGGAATGAGCCGCTCGGTACCGGCGTTCTCGCCGTACACTGCGAAGGTTATTCCGACACGATGGAACAGCGCGTCCGCCTCGGCGCGCTTCTGCGCCAGGCGCTCACCGGGCTGTTCGTCGAGCCAGTTCCAATATCGCCGGCAGTGCGGGCGGGGTGACCCGTCCGCATCCAGCAGCTCGTCGTACGGGCCGGCGGATGTAGGTGTTGTCAGCATGATCCAACCAGGCGGGGGCGGTGCGCAGAGGTGCCGGGTCAGGGGATTTCGGTCAGCGAATCCCGGCAGACCGGGTCGGGCCGAAACGGCCGGACCCGGCACCTCTGCACACCATGCCTCTCTTGAAGTACAAATGCGAAACGCGTGCCAGCCGAGCGTGCTGTGACAGCTCAAAGGGTTACGTGCCGCGGGCGCCCCTTTGCTTCAGCGGAGTGCAGGTGCCGCCCGAACACGGTGCACGCGCGCGCATTGCTAGAATCCGCGGCCGTTGTGGGTTGAAGGTGCTGCGGATGGGTCAGTGCGAATAGCGCGATGGATCATCGGAGGGTTGCTGGCGGTGCTGCTGCTCGCCGGCCTCACTGTGCTGATCGTGACCGTGGTCGTCGATCCGAACCGCTATCGCGGGCAGATCGAGCGTGTGGTCACGGAGGTGACCGGGCAGCCTTTCAGGATCGCTGGCGATCTGCACATTTCCTGGTTTCCGTGGCTGGCCCTCAAGATGGGTCCGGCGCAGTTCGGCAAGCCTGCCGGAGCGGATACGCCGCCGATCCTGCGGTGGCAGTCGGCGCGCTTCGGGGCGCGGCTGATTCCGCTTCTCAAGGGGCAGCTGCTGATCAGCGGCATCGGTCTCGACTCTCCCCGCATCTACCTCAAGCGCTCGGCGGATGGCACCGCGAACTGGGATGACGTGCTGAAGGCGGTCAGATCGAAGGACAAGGCCGGCGCGCCCCGCACAGGCCCCGGCCCGCGGATCGGCGGCGTGCAGATTCGCGATGGCACGCTCACCTACGTGGACGGCCGCTCGGGCAGCGAATACACCGTTAGCGGCTGGCAGCTGGATGTGGGCGAATGGCAGTCCGGCGCCACTTTTCCCGTCGAGACGCGGTTCGCGCTTCGCTCGGGCCAGCAGCCGCTGGCCGAGGACGCACGGCTGAGCGCCCGCGTGCACGTGTCCGAGGACGCGAACGACATCGACCTGTTCGGCGTCGAGTTCAGTAGCCGCGTGCAAGGTGGGCCGCTGCCTCCGCACGGTGTGCCGGTCGAGCTGCAGGTTTCACGGCTGGCGGCGCGGCTCGCTCCGCTCGACATCGCAGTGTCCGAGCTGTCGGGGCTCATAGCGGGTGCGCGCCTCAGCACGTCGATCCAGGTTGGGGAGACCGGCACCGACAAAGCTCACTATGTCCGCGGGCCTTTGTCGCTGGAGATTCCCTCCGTGCGCGATTTTCTGAAAGCCCTGGACGTCGATGTGCCGCTGCCGCTCGACAAGGGCACGCTCGGCCACCTGAGCCTTACGAGCATGGTTGCGTGGGAGAACGGCACGGTCATCGTCAATCCGCTCGATCTCCAGCTCGACGACACGCGCTTCAACGGTGAGCTGTCACGCTCGAATGCGGCAGACGCGGTGTGGACGTTCGCGCTTCACGGCGACAAGATCGGCTTGAGTCGCTACGTTGATCTCGAAGACAAGAACCTGGAGCCGTTCGAGCTGCCCGTGGCGAAGTTGAAGGCACTGCAGGTGAAAGGCGAGCTCACCTTTGAACAGGCCTGGCTCGCCAAGGCGGAAATGAAGAACGTACGCCTGCGCGTCGAGTTGGCGGATGGAGCGTTGAAGTCCGTCTCCAAATGAAGGCGTGGTCGCTATGAACAACGGCCCAACAGAATCGACGCCTGCGAGCGACGAGCTCGTTTCGCCTATCGCCGCCGCGCTTCTCGAATGGCATGCAAGGCATGGGCGGCATGACCTGCCCTGGCAGCACGATCGCACGCCCTACCGCGTGTGGGTTTCGGAGATCATGCTGCAGCAGACGCAGGTGGCCACCGTGTTGCCGTACTACGAGCGCTTCATGCGCCGTTTTCCGAACGTTGGCGCGCTAGCGGACGCGCCCATCGATGATGTTCTGCACTTGTGGACCGGCTTGGGCTACTACGCGCGTGCACGCAATCTGCATCGGGCAGCGGTGCGGATACGCGATGAGTTCGGCGGCGAATTTCCCGGCACGTTCGCCGAGGTCGCAGAGCTTTCCGGTATCGGCCGCTCGACGGCGGGCGCCATTCTCGCGTTGAGTCGTGGCGAGCGGTTTCCGATTCTCGATGGCAATGTGAAGCGAGTGCTGTCGCGCTACTTTGGCATCGAGGGCGATCTCGCGGAACGCAGCGCCGCGGAGAACTTGTGGCAGCTCGCAGAAATCTGCACGCCGCGCCAAAGCGTCGATGTCTACACGCAGGCCATCATGGATATCGGCGCCACCGTGTGTACGCGCCGCAAGCCGCTCTGCTCGTACTGCCCGCTGAGTTCGGACTGCTTTGCGCGCCGCGTGGGAAAACAGAACGAGATTCCAGCGCCGCGGCGGGCGAAGGCGCGCCGTTCGCGGCACGTGTTCATGCTCGTGGCGCTTCGCGAAGACCGCAGCATTCTTTTGGAGCGGCGGCCGGACAGCGGCGTGTGGGGCGGGCTATGGTGCCTGCCGGAGTTCGATACCGAGACGGCGGCGCGAAGCTACGCCGCGCACTCGTTGCGCGCGCCGCAGATCGAGCCGCAGCACTTGAGCCTCATCGAGCATGCGTTCACGCATTTCAATCTCGTGGTGACGCCGCTGCTGACTCGCTGCGACGGTCCCGCGGGCGTCATGGATGAGCCCAGGAGCCTTTGGTATAACCCGCGCGATCCTGCGCGCATCGGGCTGCCGGCGCCGATCAAGACTTTGTTGACCGAGCTGGCCGCCCCCACCATGTTCGACGAGCGCGTGGCGCGCTGACGCGCATCGCTTCGAACGGAGAAAATCACCGTGTCCCGCAATGTCCAGTGCGTTCATTTGAAACGCGAAGCTCCGGGTCTTGATCGGCCGCCCTATCCCGGGGATCTCGGCAAGCGCATTTTCGAGAACGTTTCGAAGGAGGCGTGGCAGAAGTGGGTGAGCCACCAGACCATGCTCATCAACGAATATCGCCTCACGCCCATGGAGCCGAAGGCGCGCAAGTTTCTCGAGGCCGAGATGGAGAAATTCTTCTTCGGCGGCGGATCGGCGAAGCCGGAAGGGTTCAAGCCCTAGAGAATCTTGGCCAGCGCCGCGCCCGGCCTGACCGCAGAGAACTACAGATGAATCAGCCCGCGCTTGTGAGCGACCGCCACGGCTTCGGTGCGGCTCATCGCATCGAGCTTCGTCAGGATGGACTTCACGTGCGTCTTCGCGGTGCCTTCGGTGATGCTCAGGCGGCGCGCGATGTCTTTGTTGCTGCGGCCTTGCGCAATTTCCTGCAGCACGCTCATCTCGCGCTGAGTGAGGCTCGGCTTGCCCATGCGCTGCAGGGCTTTCGCGGCGATCGTCGATGACGTGTACGGGCGGTCTTCGCTGACGGCGCGGATGGCCGAGAGAATCTCGGTGCGTGGCGCGTCTTTCAGCAGGTAGCCCTTGGCGCCCTGGCTCAGGCTGCGGAAGATATCTTCATCGCCATCGAACGTGGTCATGATGAGCAGGCGCGCCTTCGGGTGCTTCTCCATCACGTACTGCACGACGGAGACGCCATCGCGCTTGGGCATTCGCAGGTCGAGCACCATCACGTCGGGCTGATGCTGCTCGAAGAGCGCGATGGCTTCCTCGCCGTCGCCTGCTTCCGCAACCACTTCCATGTCGGCTTGCTGGTTCACGATTGCGGCGAGACCGTCGCGCACGACCGGGTGATCGTCGGCCAGGATCACGCGGATCTTTGCGATGACGGCGGCCATTTATCGCGCCGGCCGCTGCGGCACGCGAACACTGATTCGGGTGCCTTCGCCAGTCTTGCTGTCCAGGCGCCACTCGCCGCCGATGGCGCGCGCGCGTTCGCGCATGTTGTCGAGACCGAAGCCCATCTTGGCGCACAGTTCCGGGCTTTCTTCCATGCCGATGCCATCATCGATGATCGCGAGCTCCCAGTGCGCCGGCTCTTCCTTCAGCACGATGCGCACCGTCGTGGGATTCGCGTGCCGCACGGCATTGCTGACCGCTTCCTGCGCGATGCGCAGAAGCGCGTGCTCGTGTTCCGGAGGCAGCCCGGTTGCGATGGCCCCACCTTCGAAAGAGCACGTGACGCGGCCCGACACCGTCGAACGCTCCGCGAGCTGCGCGAGTGCAACGGTGAGTCCGCCGCGCCGGGTTTCCTCGGGGCGCAGGGCCAGTACCGAGCGGCGTGCTTCGGTGAGACCTTCCTTCGCGAGATCGCGAATACGCGCGAGGATCACCGCGAGCGGCGCACCTTTCGCGAAGCCGCGAAGCTCTTCGGCGGCGCCGAGCTGCATCAGGATGCCGGTAAATGCCTGCGCGAGACCGTCATGAATTTCCTGCCCGATGCGGTTGCGCTCTACGAGCACGGCGGCGGCCTTGCCCGCGTGTGCGAGCCGCGTGAGCTCGATGGCGAGCGTCGCCTGCTGAGCGAGCGCCACGAGCAGCTCGGTAGCCTGCGGACTGATCGGATCCTTGTGGCGGAACGAAAGCGCGATGCAGCCCATCGTGCGCTCGCCGAATATGAGCGGCAGCACGAACATGCGTTTCAAGCGGTTCTCACGCTTGGCGCTGAGCGTGCCGGGCCACACGCAGTCGGCGTCCTCGGGCACATCGAAATCGAGATACACCGCCTCGCGCAGGGCGCGCAGCCGATCGGTGAACCTGGCCTCGGCGCACGGCACGCTCACTGGAAAGCTCGGCTCGGCGATTTCCCCGTCCTCGACGTACGCGACAACCCGCCATTCCTGCAGCGAGTCCTTCAACAGGATGACCGTGCCCCCGGCGGCGTCGAGCTGACGCGCGGCTTCGAGCAGCAGGTGACCCATGAAGCTCTGCAGGTCCGGCTCGCTCGCGAGGCGCTCGAGATTGCCGCGGATGGAAGCGTTCGCCTTCGCGAGCTCCGCCACGCGCTCCTCCGCCGCGCGCTCGCGTTCGCGACGTACCGCATCGACCAGACGCTCACGATGAAGCGCGGCACCGATGATGCCCGCTGCCATCTCGAGCGCAGAGAGCTCAGCGGAATCGATGGAGCGGCGTTGCCGCGTACTGTCGAAACCGACGACGCCAACGTACTCGCCATCCAGGAAAATCGGCACGATCGCCTTGGTCTTCGTGCCTACGCCTTCGAGCACGCAGCCGCACGATTCTTCGCGCGTGCCCTGCTTGATGATGCATACGGAGCGGCCGGCGCGAAGTTCTGCGCACTCGCGCGCGAAGCTGCGTTCGTCGTGCGTGCCCATGGTCGGATGTCCGAGATGCGGCACCACGCCTTCGGCCACCCACTCGCTTGCGACGACCAGCAACCGCTCGCCTTGCGGCCCCGTCTGCGCGAGCATGAGGTTCACGCGATCGACGACAGCGGCTTCACCCACCTGGCGCAGCACGTGGGGCACGGCGGCCATGACGTCGGGTGCTTCGAGCAGCAGTCGGCTCGCATTCGCGGAGGCCGCCAGCAGTCGTTCGCGCCGCTGTAACGACTCGAACATCTGCGCAAGCTCGGCCGCACGCGCATTGGCTGCGCGCTCGCATTCCGTGCCAGCGGGGACGTCTGAACCCATTTCGGCACGGTCTGCTTCAGCACGCTTGTCGTCGGTCCGATCCGCTTCCGCGGGAGAGGCGTCGGCCTCAGCATCGGCAAGTGCAGTTATGGCGCTGGCATTCACCGTCGTCACTCCAGGGCAGTCCGGCCGGAGAGTCTAGCGCGATCAGCGCGCTGCGGCCGCAATCGGAGTCCCCCTCGGCAAAGGCGTCTCCGGCCAGCCTCCGCCGAGCGCCTTGTATACGGCAATGAGGCTGGTGGCGGTCTCCGTGCGGCTCTGGGCGAGGCGATCCTCGGCTTCGAGCTGCGTGCGCTCGGAATCGAGCACTTCGAGGAAATCGACCCTTCCGCCGTCGAACCGGGCGCGGGCGAGGCGGGCGGCCGTATTGCTGGCGCGGGCGCTTTCCACCGTGTGCTCCAGCCGCTCGCGCGAGCGAGCGTGCGTCACCAGTGCGTCTTCGGTTTCTTCAAGCGCCCGCAACACGGTCTGCTCGTAGGCTGCAAGCTGCGCATCGTTACGCGCGCGTGCGCCGGCGATGCGCGAGCGCACTCGGCCGATATCGAAGGCCGCCCAGGAAATTCCAGGTGCAATAAGTCGTGTACCGGTACCGGCGTTGCCGAGATCGCCTGAGCTCTCCGCCGCGTATCCGACGCTGCCGGTAAACGTGACCTTGGGGAACAGATCCGCTACCGCCACGCCGATGCGTGCGGTGGACGCGGCGAGCTCGCGCTCGGATGCGCGAATGTCCGGCCGCCGGCGCAACAGGTCCGCGGGATTGCCGACGGCGATGACCTGAGGCAGCGGCGGCAGATCCTGCGCCGTGCTCAGCGTCCGCGTCAGCGCCGTCGGTTCCCGGCCTGTCAGCACACTCAAGCGATGAATGGAGCGCGCCACCGCCGCCTCGAGCGGCGAGATCGTGGCGAGCGTCGCGCTCAGCTGCGCTTGTGCGCGCGAGGTATCGAGCTCCGTGCCGCGACCGGCATCCAGCCGCGCGGAAGTGAGATTCAGTGTCTCGCGCTGATTCTCGACATTGCGGCGTGCGACCGCGAGCTGGCTCTGTTGCCCGCGAAGCTCGAAATAGGTGCGCGCGATCTCGGCTATGACGATCACTTGCGCGTCGCGCAGATTCGCTTCCGCGCTCTGCACTTCGGCAGTGCTTGCCTCGACGCCGCGGCGAATGCGTCCGAAGAAGTCGAGCTCCCAGAATGCATCGAACCCTGCGTCGTACAGTTTCGTTTCTCCGCCCGGAATGAGCACGCGCTGAGCGGCATCCGGCCGTTGCTCGGTGTAACCGCCGGAGGCACTGACCGTTGGCAGCAGATCGAGCCTGGACTCACCGCGCGCGGCGCGCGCTTCGGTGAAGCGCGCCAGCGCGATGCGCAGATCGTGATTGGACTGCAACGCGTCCGTGACGAGCGTGTTCAGCTGCTCGTCGTTGAACTGCGTCCAGAACTGCCCCACTGCATCGGCTTCCGAATAAGTCGGATCGATGCTCGCGAACTTCTGCGCCACTGGAATTTCCGGCTTCACGTAGTTCGGCCCGACCGCACAAGCTGCGAGCACTGCGGTAGCGGCGAGCGCCACGGCGCTGCGAACCATCGGCTTATACATGCGTGGTCTCCGGTGCGACGATCGTTGCGGGCTGTGCACCCGAAGCGTTGCGACTCGCAAGCCTGCGGACCAGCACGTAGAACACCGGCGTCAGCAGCAAGCCGAAGAACGTCACGCCCAGCATCCCGGCAAACACTGCCGAGCCCATTGCCTTGCGGATCTCCGCACCAGGGCCCGTCGCGGTGACCAGCGGCAGCACGCCCATGATGAACGCGAACGACGTCATCAGGATGGGGCGCAACCGAAGCCGCGCCGCTTCGAGCACGGCCTGCACACGATCCCGACCGTGTTCCTCCAGGTGCCTCGCGAACTCGACGATCAGAATTGCGTTCTTGGACGCGAGCCCCACCAGCACGAGGAAGCCGATCTGCGTGAATACATTGTTGTCGCCGCCCTGAAGCAGAATGCCTCCGACTGCAGCGAGCAACGACAGCGGCACGATCAACACGATGGCGATGGGCAACGTGAGGCTCTCGTATTGTGCGGCGAGCACGAGGAACACGAACAGCACGCACAGCGGGAACACGAAGATCAGTGTGTTGCCCGAAGTGATCTGCTGGTACGCGAGCTCCGTCCACTCGTACGTCATTCCGATCGGCAACGTTTCATCGAGTACCTTGGCGATAGCGGCCTGCGCTTCGCCTGAGCTGTAGCCCGGTGCCGGCCCGCCGTTGATGTCCGCCGAGCGATAGCCGTTGAACCGCTGCACGACGTCCGGCCCGAAGGATTCCTTCACGGTCAGCAGTGAGCCGAGCGGCACCATGTCGCCAGCCGCATTGCGCGTCTTGAGCGGCAGAATGTCTTCGACCTTTGAACGAAACGGCGCATCCGCCTGCGCGACCACGCGATACGTGCGGCCGAACCGGTTGAAGTCGTTCACGTACAGCGAGCCGAGATTCACCTGCAGCGTCTGGAACACGTCGGACAGTTTCACGTCCTGGCGCTTCGCCTTGACGCGGTCGACGTTCACGTCGAGCTGCGGCACGTTGATCTGATATCCGGAGAACAGGCCCGCGAGCTTCGGATCCTGGTACGCCTTGGCGAGCGCCTCCTGCACCGTTGCGTAGAGCGCGTCCGAGCCGCGATCCGCCCGGTCTTCAATGTTCACCTTGAAGCCGCCGAGCGTGCCGAGTCCCAGTACGGGCGGCGGCGGGAACACGGCGATGTACGCGTCCTGGATGCCCGAGAGTTTCTGGTTGAGCGCCTGAACGATGGCATTCACCGAAAGCTCGGACGACGTGCGTTTCTCCGACGGCGTGAGCGCGAAGAACACCATCGCCGCGCTCGAGCTGCTCGTGTACCCGTTCACCGAGAGGCCGGCGAACTGAATGGCGTGCTCGACGCCGGGTTGCTTCAGTCCGATCGCACCCACCTGGCGCACCACTTCGTGGGTGCGCTCCAGCGACGCGGCCGGCGGAAGCTGGATCACCGTGACGAGGTAACCCTTGTCCTGCGCCGGAATGAATCCGCTCGGAACCGAGGAGATGCCGAAGTACGTGAGCAACAGAAGCCCACCGTAGATGGCGAGCGCGATGCCGCCGCGGCGAATCGTGAGCCCGGCGGCGCGGACGTACGAGTTGCCCGCGACTTCCAGCCCGCGATTGAAGCGCCGGAAGAACCGGCCGAAGAATCGCTCCATCAGGCGCGCGAGGCCATCTTTCTGCGTGCCGTCATGCGGCTTCAGCAGCGCCGCCGCGAGGGCGGGCGAGAGCGTGAGCGAATTGAACGCGGAGATCACCGTTGAGATGGCGATGGTCAGCGCGAACTGGCGGTAGAACTGCCCCGTGAGCCCGCTGACGAACGCCACCGGAATGAAAACGGCGCAGAGCACCAGCGTGATTGCGATGATCGGCCGGCTCACTTCATCCATCGCCACGCGTGTCGCCTCGCGCGGCGAGAGCCCGCGCGCGATGTGCCGCTCCACGTTCTCGACGACGACGATCGCGTCGTCGACCACGATGCCGATGGCCAGCACGAGCCCGAACAACGACAGCGTATTGATGGAAAAGCCTGCAGCGAGCAGCACGGCGAAGGTGCCGATGATCGATACCGGCACCGCGACCAGCGGGATGATCGATGCGCGCCAGGTCTGCAGGAACAGAATGACGACGAGCACCACCAGCGCAATCGCTTCGAGCAGCGTGTGCACGACGGCCGTGATGGATTCGCGCACGAACATCGTGGGGTCGTAGACGATCTCGTAGGCGACGCCTTCCGGGAAGTTCTTCTGCAGCTGCGCCATGGTGGAACGCACGGCCGCGGACAGCTCCAGTGCGTTCGAGCCGGGCGCCTGGAAAATCGGAATCGCGACGGCGTTGCGGTTGTCGAGCAGGGATTGCAGCGAGTACTGCGAAGCGCCCAGCTCGATGCGAGCGACATCGCGCAGACGCACGAGCTCACCGTCGCGACCCGTCTTGATGACGACGTCGCCGAACTGTTCTTCGTCGACCAGCCGGCCGGGCGCATTCAGCGCCAGCTCGAATTCCGCGTTCGTGGACGGCTGGCCGCCGATCTGGCCGGCCGCCACCTGGACGTTCTGTTCGCGAATGGCGGCGACCACGTCGCCGCTCGTGAGATTCCGCGCCGACAGTTTCTGCGGATCGAGCCACACGCGCATCGAGTAATCGCCCGCGCCGAACACCTGCACGTTGCCCATGCCGTTCAGGCGTGCGAGTACGTCGCGCACGTTCAGCACTGCGTAGTTGCGCAGGTAAAGAGAGTCGTAGCGGCCGTCCGGCGAAGTGAGATGCACCAGCATCATCAGGTTCGGCGAGCTCTTCAGTGTCGTCACGCCGAGCGCGCGGACCTCTTCCGGCAGGCGCGGCAACGCCTGCGACACGCGGTTCTGCACCTGGACCTGCGCACGGTCTATGTCGGTCCCGATGCCGAACGTGACGGTGAGCGTGAGCACACCGTCCATCGTGGCCTTCGAGTCCATGTAGATCATGCCCTCGACGCCGACGATTTCCTGCTCGAGAGGCGCGGCGACCGTGTCCGCGATCACCTTCGGGTTTGCGCCTGGGTAAGTCGCGGTGACCACCACCGAGGGTGGCACGACTTCCGGGTACTCGCCCACGGGCAGTTTCAGGAGCGCGATGGCGCCAGCGATCGTGATGAACGCGGAGAGAACGGCCGCGAAGATCGGCCGTTCAATGAAGAAGTGCGAGATTTTCACTGCGGCGCATCCGTGTTGTAGGCAAGCACGGCTTCAGCGGAAGACCTCGGCCCCATGGCCACGCGCTGCGGCGCCACCGCCGTGCCCGGCCGCACATGCTGCAGACCGTTCACTACGACGAGCTCACCGGCTTGCAGGCCATCACGCACTACGCGCAGGCCATCCACGATGGGCCCGAGCTTCACCGCACGGTACTGCACCTTGTTGTCGGCGCCGACGGCGAACACGTAACGCGCGCTCTGGTCCGTGCCGATGGCACTGTCGTTGACGAGAATTGCGTCGTACTTGCCGCTGCCCACGAGCTTCACGCGCGCGAAGAGGCCAGGGGTGAAGCGTCGCTCGCTGTTGTCGAGCAGTGCACGGGCGCGGATCGTGCCGGTTTGCGGGTCCAGCGCATTGTCGATGAATGCCATTGTGCCTTTGTGTGGCGTGCCTGCTTCATCCGCCAGGCCGACCCACACGGGCGTGTGCGCGTCTCGCGCGTTCGCAAGCTCGCCTTTGCGAGCCAGTGCGGCGTACTTGAGATAGACCTGCTCGTCGCCTTCGAACTCCACGTACATCTTGTCGACGGAGACAACCGTGGTCAGCAGCGTTTCGCCGCTTGTCACGAGATTACCCGCGGTGACCTCCTCGCGGCTCACGCGGCCTGAGATCGGCGAGCGCACTTGAGTGAACGAGAGATTGAGCGCGGCCGTGTCGAGTGCTGCGGACGCGGCGTCCACATTCGCATCGGCCTGTTCGCTGCCCGCGACGCGTGAGTCGAACTCCTCTTTCGAGATCGCGTGCAGGTCGAGAAGCTTGATGGCGCGATCGCGCTCGGAGCGGCTGAGCGCAAGCTGCGTGCGCGCGCGCGCCAGCTCTGCGTTGGCGCGCTTGAACTCGGCTTCGTACGGGCGCCGGTCGATAGTGAAGAGCACATCGCCCTTGCGCACTTCGCGACCGGGCTCGAGCGACACACTGGCAATGTAGCCGGAAACGCGCGGGCGAACTTCCACGCGCTCGACGGCCACGAACCGACCGGTGAATTCATCGAACTCCGTGACCGGGCGACTGATCACCTGAGCGACGCTCACGTGCGTTGCCGGCGCGGCAGCGGCCGGTGCGGCCTCGTTTCGTGCACATCCCGCCACAGCGAGAAACGATACGGCGAGTACTGGAACGACAAGCGCTGCTGAGAACTTCATGAGACCTGACTCCTCCCGGGGCCTTCGGTGAACGGTGAATCCGTGCACCTGCTCGGGACGGCATTCTTCGCGTTACCGATGCGTGTGAACATTCACAAGGCGAGTGGTCTTTTCGGCACACACGGGTGGGGGCCGGGCTCTCTCTTATGAGGGAGAGCGTTTCCCGGCGATTGCAGCAGGCGTCAGGAAGGCAGTCGCGGAGCCGTTCAGCGCAAGGCGCGCGCGTGCTGCGCGCGGCAGGCGATCAGGCGCTCAAGCGCTCCGGCGGGCGTGCGGTGGGGCAGCCCGGCGCGAGCGGGCGCAGGCGATGATCCCGCCCGATGCCGTCGTAGAGATCGAAGCCGCGATTGAGCCAGTCGAACAACGGGTCGTCTTTCTCGAGGGGCGGCAGAGTATTGATGGTCGCGGCCCACAGGAACACGCTGAGCCCGCAGAAATCCACGTAGTTCGGGCGAATGCCGCCGAGCCACCGTGTTTCAGCAAGCATGGTGCGCAGGGGCTCGAGCGATTTGCGGATGGCGGGCAGCCGTTCTTCGCGCCCCTCGGCCACCTCTTCGAGCCGGTGTCCTCCGAGGTAGTTGCGCTCGCGGCTCTCGCGCAGGTACGCGCGATCTTCAGGCTTCGCGCAATTGTAGTGATCGAGCGCGTAGCACTTGAACATGTGCGGCACGATTTCGCGAAACATCCAGCGATCGAAGAATCGCGCCCACACGTGCTCACCGCAGGTGCGAAACAGTAGCGGGCGATCCATGTACGTGCGCTCGATGTGCTCGGCGATGGCCCAGCTGTCCGACACGATGACGCCGTTGTCGTCGATGACGGGCAGCTCGTCGTACCGGCCGCCGAGAATCGTCTTGATCTGCGTGAACCCGACCGGCACGGATTCGATGTCGAACCCCTTGTGCGCGAGGGCGTACTTGATGCGCCAGACAAAGGGGCTGAGCGTGCAGCCGTTCTCGAGCACGAGGTCGTATAGGCGAATGGCGCGGCGGGCAGCGTCGGTCATGGCCCGGCAGTCTAGCGGGGCGCCTGTCGGGTACTCGCATGAGAGGGAAATGGAAGGTCTCAGCGCGTGGGGCGTTGACGCATGGCGTCCGGGAATGCCCGTGAATCAACGGGTTACCGAACCGCTTGCTTGACGCCTCCACACCCCGCGGGTCTAATACGCGCCCCCAACCGGCGGCCAGGTAGCTCAGTTGGTAGAGCAGCGGATTGAAAATCCGCGTGTCGGTGGTTCAATTCCACCCCTGGCCACCATCGCCGCGCATCACGCTCATCCCGAAAGCGGCATCCGCGGCTCGCGCAAAACTCCTGTGTGCCGTGGCGAGTTCCGCGATCGGCGCGCTGACATCGAGGCGCTCGAATTCCCCGACGACATCTTCGACGCGGCGGTGTGCAGGTCGGTGCTCGAGCACCTGCTGCGGCCGTGGCACACTGCCAATCGCGGACTCCAACACAAACTCAACAAGGACGAGGCCAAATGGCAGCGCCCATCGTCTTTTTCGATATCGCCGGCCCGGACATGGAAAAGCAGGCCGTCTTCTACCGTCGCGTATTCGACTGGGAAATCGCCGACGACGGCCGGTTCACCGTGGCTGCCGCCGCGCCACTGTCCGGCACTCTTCGCCAGGACCCGAAAGACAAAGTCATCTACCTGGGTGTCGAAGACGTGACGGCGACGCTCGCCAGGGTCGCTGCAAACGGCGGCAGCATCATTGCGCCTCGGTTCGAAGTGCCCGGCGTCGTGGTGCTGGGGCTGTTCACCGACCCGGCCGGCAATTCGATGGGCCTCGTGGAACTGGATGGCGCCCAGCCGAAAGTGCCCTGAAATAGAGGGGTCGCCGAGGCAGTGCTCGACTGCGAAGTCTTGCGCTCCCGGTGTCCTGGCGTGCGTGGGTTGCTACGCCTTCTGCAACGCCTTCTGATATTCCGCGGCCTTGAAGCCGACCAGCAGGCGCGTACCGAGATCGAGCACCGGCCGCTTGATCAGCGACGGCTGCGCGAGCATCAACGCGATGGCCTTGCGCTCGTTGAGTCCGGACTTCTGCGCATCCGGCAGTTTCCGGAAGGTCGTGCCGCCGCGATTCAGCACCGTTTCCCAGCCGGCCTCGCCGCACCACTTCTTCAGGCGCTCGGCGTCGATGCTGGACACCTTGTAGTCGTGGAATTCGTACTTCACCCCGTGGCTGTCGAGCCATGCGCGCGCTTTCGCCATGGTGTCGCAGTTCTTGATTCCGTAGATCGTGATCGTCAAGTCTTGAGCTCCTTACGGATAGCGCCGGTCGAACGTCTCGGCCGGGCCGCGAGCGTAACACTGCTCGCGGCGCACGCTCTGCCTGCAGTCGATGCGGGCCCGGCGCCGGGCGTTGACCAGTGGACACCCCGGCGCCCGAGCTTTGACGCCGGTTCGCGGCGGGCGCAGAGTGCGCGCCTTCACTGCAAGGAGCCCACGCATGAAACGTCTTCTTCTAGGTGTTCTGTTGTCCAGCGCGGTCGCCGCGCCGGCGTTCGCGGCGCTCAAACAGGGCGATGCTGCGCCGGAGTTCAAAGCCCAGGCGTCGCTGGCCGGCAAGGAGTTCAGCTACTCGCTGAAGGATGCGTTGAAGAAGGGCCCGGTCGTCGTCTATTTCTATCCGTCGGCGTTCACGGGCGGCTGCAACATCCAGGCGCACACGTTTGCCGAGAACACGGACAAGTTCGCGGCCGCCGGCGCCACCATCATCGGGGTCTCGCTCGACAAGATCGCGACGCTGAACGAGTTCTCCGCCGACCCGCAGTACTGCGCCGGGAAGCTCCCGGTGGCCTCGGATGCCGACGGCAAGATCGCCAAGAGCTACGACCTCAAGGTGATGGAGGGGCGCCCCGGCATGAAGAACACACGCGGGGATGAGATCGACCACGGCTTCACCGAGCGCACCACGTTCATCGTTACGCGCGATGGCAAGGTCGCCGCCACGGTGGGCGGGGTCAGTCCGAAGGAGAATGTCGACAAGGCGCTCGAAGCCGTGCAACAGCTCGCCGGCGCGAAGTCCGAAAAGCCCGCGGCCTGATCAAACCTGTCTGAAGTCGCCGGCCTTGAAGCAGAGGCCGCGCGGCAGGTCAGCGATCGCTGGCACTGGGCGCCACGCGTACTGCCTCTGACAACAAGGCGCTCACCCTGACCGGTGAGCGCCTTGTTCTTGTTCGCGGGACGGCGGCGGCGGCCGGGTGCGGGCCAGCGGCCGCGCGACCTACCCTATACTTCCCCGCCGCCGTTCGCCGGCGGAACTACTGCAACGGGGGATTTTCATGCTCGCCAGGCGCCTCACAGTCGCGACCCTTCTGATCGCTGGATGCTTTTCGAACGTCGTGCTCGCACAGGCGCCGGCGATACCGCAGGCCGAGAGCGGCGAAGCCACGTTCACGCGCGTTTGCGCGGTCTGCCACATGCCGGTGACCGCGGCCCCGATGCTGACGCCGCAAGGCGTGCCGCCGAGCGCGCTGATGGCGCGCGCCGTGCCGCCGGAGCGGCTCAAGCTGTTCACCCCCGAAGCGATTCTGAATGCGCTGACCAACGGCAAGATGCAGGCGCAGGGTTCGACGCTGAGCGATGCGCAGCGCCGTGCCGTTTCCGAGTTCGCGAGCGGCCAGACCTTCAGCGCGCTGGAGGCCGGGCGCGCGAACAGCGTGTGTAAAGACCGCTTACCGGTCGGCGACATCACTCGCGGCCGGCAGTGGAGCAGCTGGGGTAACGGCGTTACAAACACCCGCTTCCAGCCGCAGGCCCTGGGCGGTCTCACGGCGGCGGATCTGCCGCGCCTGAAGCTCAAGTGGGCGTTCGGGTATGCGAACGTCTCGTCCGCACGCGCACAGCCCATCGTTGCCGGCGGCCGCCTGTTCGCGGCCAGCGAGAATCGCGAGGTGTACGCGCTGAACCCGAAGACGGGCTGCACGTACTGGAAGTTCGTCGCACAGAGCGGCGTGCGCGCGGCGTTGTCCGTTGGACCGTACAAGACCGCTGCGGGCAAGCGCGGCACGGCCGTGTTCTTCGGTGACCAGAAGGCCAATGCGTACGCGGTGGATGCGAACACCGGTCAGCAGATCTGGATGCGCCAGGTCGATGCTCACCCGTTCGCCGGGATCACCGGCGCGCCGACGGTGTACGGCGGAAAGATGTTTGTGCCTGTGCAGGGCATCGGCGAGGAAGGCCAGGGCGCTCACAACAAGTATCAGTGCTGCACGTTCCGCGGGAACGTGACCGCGCTGGATACGAACACTGGCAAGATCGTGTGGAAGACCTACACGGTCGGCGAGAACAAGCCGCGCGGCAAGAACAAGGAAGGCGTGGAGACGTTCGGCCCGGCCGGCGTCGGCATCTGGTCGCCGCCGACGATCGATGTGAAGCGCCACCTCGTGTATGTCGCCACCGGCAACGGCTACGCGGATCCGCCGCAACCGACCGCGAACGCGATCGTCGCGATGGACATCGACACAGGCGCGATCAAGTGGTCGCAGCAAGTGCTGCCCAACGACGTGTGGGCGATGGGCTGTGAAATGAAAAACCCGGACAACCCGGCGTGCCCCGCGACGCTCGGCCCGGACTTCGACTTCTCCGCGCCGCCCGCGCTGATTCGCTCGCACGGCCGCGACCTGCTGGTGCTGCCGCAGAAAGCGGGCATCGCCTGGGCGCTGGACCCGGACCACAAGGGCAAGATTCTCTGGCATCACAAGTTCGGCGAAGGCAGTGGCCTGGGTGGCCAGTGGGGCACGACGAGCGATGGCGAGCACGCCTACTTCGGCACCGCCGATCTGCTGACGCCGACGCCCGGCGGCATGCACGCCGTAAAGCTCGCGGACGGCAGTGAAGTCTGGAAAGTGCCGCCGCAGCCGAAGCTGTGCGGAACCGATCTCGGCTGCAGCGCGGGCCAGGGCGGCGCGCTCACGAGTATTCCGGGCGCCGTGCTGAACAGCGCAATGGATGGCGGCATCC
>Ga0153915_10002225_pt1 | contig 17783 bp, 22 predicted proteins | sample Opewatmetagenome_2_FD_107003 | JGI IMG/M metagenome (GOLD analysis project Ga0153915, IMG submission 107003) | Freshwater wetland microbial communities from Ohio, USA - Open water 3 Core 3 Depth 3 metaG | ecosystem: Environmental > Aquatic > Freshwater > Wetlands | place: USA: Ohio, Lake Erie...
ATCGAAAAGACGAGGCTTCTTCCATCAGGCGACCAGGTCAGCGAACTCGGTCCGCTGGTTAGCTGCGGCACATACATTTCGCGCCAATAGTAATTATGGGGCACGTCGACCTGACGCAGCACCGGCTCGCGCTGCGCCGAAGCGGGGGCAGAGAGGGCGGCAAACGCGAGCAGCGCGACGCTGCCAAACAATGCCCTGCTCATTGCCCCGCTCCTTCAGCCGGCCAATGCACGCCGGTACCTGCCGCTATCAGCACAAACACGCATAACGCGAAACGATTCATCGTTGGATTCCCCCGAACTCGCTCGCGCTCCACCCGGCGGCGCGGAAACCCACTCTGCGTGTTCTGCGACGCGTCTGGAAAGGAACACTTCAAATGGTCGCGGCCACGCCTTGCTCTCGAGTATCCGATTTGTCCTTCGTTTCGGCCAGGTTGCGGCGAACCAGCCACCAGGCCGGGATGGTCAGCGCGACGAGCGCGAACGTGACAGCGACCAGCGCCATGCCCGATGAAAGGATCAGCACGATGCAGAAGAGCGCCGCGAGGCCGGCCACGATCGCGACCGCCCGGCGCCGCCCGCGCGGGGCCCCGGCGCTGAAGCGGATCAGCGCGATCGCCGCATAGATATAGACGAGCAGGGTGAACACCACCGCGGCGTCGATCAGCAGCTCGAACTGTTCACCCACGGTCGGCGCAGTGGTGAGCAGCGCGGCGGCGCTCATCACCACCGCCATGGCCACCAGCGCGCGGGCTGGTGTCCCGTTGCCGGCCGGCCGGGCGAGCCAGCGCGGCAGGAAACCGGCGGCAGCGGTCCAGCGGGTGGTCTCGCCGGTAACGAGCACCCAGCCACCCAGCGCCCCGCATGTCTTCAGGATGGCGCAGATCGCGACGAATCCGGCGGCGGCAGGCCCCAGGATGTAGTGGACCGCAAGCGCGAAGGGCGCGGAAGACACGACGATCTTCCCGGCGGGGACCATGCCGAAAATCGCGGAGGTCGCGAGAACATAGACCACGGCCACGAGCGTGACCCCGCCCATGGTGGCGATGGGCACGTTGCGTTCCGGCTGCTTCACCATGCGCGCCACCATCGCGGCGCTCTCCACGCCGAGAAATGCCCAGAAAACCGACACGAGCGAACCGAACACGGCCTGCGACGGCGTTCCCCCGCTGACGTTCCATGATCGCGCGAAGATAGCGGGATCGAACCACAGCCAGCCCAGCACGCCCGCCGCGAGTAGCGGCACCAGGCCGATGACAAGGGTCAGGCCATGGAGCCTGCCGATCGCGCGGGGACCGAAAATGGCGACGAGCGTGAGCAGCCAGATCACCGCCACGGTCATGCCGGCCCTCGGCCACGGCTGGTTCAGCACTGGAAACGGCACCGTGAGGTAACCGGTAACGGCGAGCGCTATGGCGATATTGCCGAGCCAAGTGCCCAGCCAGTACAGCAGGCTGCTCTGGAAACCCCAGTAGGGACCGAGCCCCTCGCACACGATATCCGCCAGGCCGTCTTCGGTCGGGCGGATCGCCATGATGAGGCTAAAGACACCCGCCAGAAGCAAGGCGCCCAGCGCAGCGATCAGCCATCCGACAACGCTGATGCTCCCGATCGCGGCCAGCGTTGCCGGCAGCAGGAAGATTCCCGAACCGATGAGATTGCCGGCAACGAGCACGGTTGCCAAGCCGAGGCCGAGCCTGTTGTCTGGAGCCGCCCCCGCCGATTTCATGCGGCGATGCCGTTCACGGTTCGGGCTGCGATTTCCATTGCCTGGAGGGATGTCTCAACCAAGCGCATTCTCCAAGCGAAAAGTGTTTCAAATGCCTGCAACCGCTTTCGAAAAGGTTTGTGGGGCCGCTCCGGTTTCCCGAGTGCAGGCGGGAGTCGACGGCAACGTGTCCGTGCCGTTCCACAGACCCGTTGCCATCCACTCGAACCCCCGTCATGAAAGGTGCGGAATTCAACTCTGGGCGACAACAATCGGGGAGTACGTCACGCGTGGACGGCACCGGCACCTCGGTCAGGCGGCGCAACGTCGAGGACATGGAGATGAACAAGCCGCGCTTCGGCCGCGATCTCGCCGCCCCCTCGCAGATGAACGGCTGACGGCGGATCATGGCGCACGCGAGCAATGCCAGGCCGCCGCACCCGCTCGGGTTGCATCGCGTGATCACTCCGGCCGGCGTGCTGCCCCAGCCAGCGCAAGCGATCGACAATCGCATGGTGCCGCATGCCAACGAGATGCTGATCGAGGTCAGCGCGCTCAACGTCGACGCGGCCAGCTTCACCCAGGTCAAGGAACTTGTCGGCCCTGACCCGGAGGCGATCGCGGCCCATATGCGGGCCATCGTCGAGGAACGGGGCAAGCTGCATAATCCGGTGACGGGCTCGGGCGGGATGCTGATCGGCCGGGTGAAGGAGATCGGCCCCGGGTTTCCGAACGAGGGAGGCCTGAAGCGCGGCGACCGCATCGCCACGCTGGTGTCGCTCTCGCTCACCCCCTTGCAGATCCACCGGATCACAGGGGTCCACCTCGCTGCGCACCAGCTGGAGATCGACGGCGAGGCGATTCTCTTCGCTTCCGGCATCCATGTGCGCCTTCCCGAGGACATAGACGAGCGGCTGGCGCTTGCCGTGCTCGACGTGGCTGGCGCCCCGGCGCAGACGGCGCGGCTTGTGCATCCCGGAGACACCGTGGCGGTCCTGGGAGGTGCCGGCAAAGCCGGCCTGCTGAGCCTTTATGCCGCCAGGCGCGCCGCCGGGGCGCGTGGCCGGACGATCGGCATCTCCCCCTTCGAGCACGAATGCGAGGAGATGCGCGCTTGCGACTGGATCGACACCGTGCTCCGCACCGATGCGCGCGATGCAGTGGCGGTGATGCAGGCGGTTGAAGAAGCGACCAGCGGGGCGATGGCCGACGTGGTCATCAATTGCGTCAACGTACCCGGTACGGAGATGGCGAGCATCCTCTCGGTGCGCGAGGGCGGGACGGTGTGCTTCTTCTCGATGGCGACGAGCTTCACCGCGGCCGCGCTCGGTGCCGAGGGCGTTGGCAAGGATGCAACGCTGCTCATCGGCAACGGATACGCGCGCGGCCATGCTGATTTCGCGCTCGGGCTGCTGCGCGAGAGCGAGGCGCTGCGCGCCATCTTCCAACGCCGTTATGCCCCTGCCGAGGCGTCTGCATGAGCAAGCTGCGGCTGGATCAGGCGCAGATCGACGCGGCGCGCGCCGCTGCGGCGCAAATCGCGCGGACTGTCCACGCCGAGGCGATGACCCGCACTACCGTCGCGGTGGAACGGGCGACTCTGCGGTTGTTCGGTCTCGATGGCGTGGACGCAGAGGACGTGCCGCTGCCCAATCGCGTGGTGAGCGACCTGCTGGAGCGCGGCCTCCTGGCGCATGGTGCCGCATTGCCTGTCGCCGCTGCAATGCAGGCGCATGGCCTGTCGATCCAGCAACTGGGCGAGGCCGTTGTCGCCGGCACGCTGGAACTCAACATGCCCGCGGATATTGCCGCCGCCCGCGCCGAGGCGTTCAGACTTGGCGAGGTCGCTTGCGCAAGGATTTGCGAGAATGCCGCTATCCGGGAGCGGAGTCTCGAGGCGGCCGCCCCGGCCCGGACGCCGTGGCTCTACCTGATCGTTGCCACTGGCAACATCTACGAGGACATTACCCAGGCGAGGGCTGCTGCCGAACAGGGCGCGGACGTGATTGCCGTCATCCGCTCCACCGGCCAGAGCTTGCTCGACTATGTCCCGTACGGCGCAACGACCGAGGGCTTCGGCGGGACCTACGCTACACAGGAAAATTTCCGCCTTATGCGAACCGCGCTCGATGAGGTGGGCGAGAAGCTCGGGCGCTACATCCGGCTCACCAATTACTGCTCCGGCCTGTGCATGCCCGAGATCGCCGCAATGGGCGCACTCGAGCGCCTCGACATGATGCTGAACGATGCGATGTACGGCATCATCTTCCGCGACATCAACTTGCAGCGCACGTTCATCGACCAGTTCTTCTCGCGGATGATCAACGCCTATGCGGGTATCATCATCAACACCGGCGAGGACAACTACCTGACCACCGCTGATGCCTACGAGGCGGCGCATACCCTGCTTGCCTCCCAGTTCATCAACGAGCAGTTCGCGCGGCTTTCGGGGATGCCGGTGCACCTCATGGGCCTCGGCCACGCCTTCGAAATCGATCCGGCGATGGAGAATGGGTTCCTCTGGGAGCTGGCCCATGCCCAGTTGGTGCGGCAGGCGTTCCCAGACGCGCCGCTCAAATACATGCCGCCGACGAAATACATGACCGGCAACATCTTTCGGGGCCACGTGCAGGACGCCCTGTTCAATATCGTCGGGAGCGCAACCGGTCAGCACATTCAGCTGCTGGGAATCATGACCGAGGCGATCCACACCCCCTTCCTGCAGGACCGGTTCCTCGCCGTGCAAAACGCGCAATACATCTTCAACACCATGCGCGATCTCGGCGACGAGATCGAATTTCGCGCCGGTGGCCGGATCGAGCGCCGCGCGCAGGCCGTACTCGCCGAGGCGCTGTCGATGCTGCAGGAGATCGCGGCGATTGGCATGACCGCGGCGATCGGCCGGGGCATGTTCGCCGACATCTCTCGCCAGCCCGACGGGGGCAAGGGCCTGGCCGGTGTGATCGCGCGCGCCGATGATTACTACAACCCGTTCCCCGAGCTCATGCTGCCCGGTCGCGCCCGGGCGGAACAAGGCATGGTGCCGGCATGAATGGCGCGCGCCCCGGCGCGGATTACATCGTTCGCCCCTATGGCGACACGATGAACGATGGCCGCGTGCAGCTCAGCTTCACGTTGCCGGTGCCCTTCGGAGAGGAAGCGAAGGAAGCCGGCCGCCAACTCGCTCTAAAGATGGGTCTCGAGAACCCCGCGATCGCCCATGCCGAGGCGATGGGGCCGGATTTCACCTTCCTCGTACTCTATGGCGAGTGCACGCAGGGTGTCGACATGTCCGCGATCGTGCTCGACCAGCCCGAGTTCGAGACGCTCGACAAGGCCCGACTCGACGAACTGATCGCCGACAGCCTCGGCCGCAAGCTGGTTGTGGTCGGCGCCAGCATCGAGACCGACGCCCACACCGTCGGCATCGACGCGATCATGAACATGAAGGGCTATAACGGCCACAAGGGACTGGAGAGCTATCACCAGATCCGCGCTCTCAACCTGGGCGCCCAGGTCGATTCCGTGGAGCTCGTACGCCGCGCCATCGCCGAGCGCGCCGATGTCGTGCTGGTCTCGCAGGTGGTGACCCAGAAGGAGATCCATGTCGCCAATCTGAAGCGCCTGCGCCGGGAACTGGACAAGGCGGGGCTCGGTGCGGAGGTAATAGTGGTCGTGGGCGGGCCGCGCATCACGCACGAACTTGCGCGCGAGCTGGGCTTCGATGCGGGCTTCGGGCCCGGCAGCTATGCCGAGGACGTAGCGAGCTTCGCCATGCATGAGTGGTTACGCCGGCACGGCCATCAGCGCACCCCCGCGCAGGAGACCAACGACACATGAACGCCTCCCGGATCCGCTCGACCATTCGCCTGCGTATCCCGGCGCACGATGCCCACTATGCCGGCAACCTCGTCGACGGTGCCCGGATGCTCCAGCTTTTCGGCGACGTCGCTACGGAGCTGCTCATTCGCCTGGACGGCGACGAAGGGTTGTTCGTCGCCTACGATTCGGTGGAGTTTCTCGGACCTGTGCTGGCCGGAGACTACATTGAGGCCGAAGGGGAAATCACGCGCATCGGCAACACCTCGCGCGCGATGAAGTTCGAGGCGCGCAAGGTGATCACGTCCGCCGGCATTGCCGGCCAGCCCTCGGCCTGCGACGTGCTGGACACACCGCTCGTCGTTTGCCGCGCCACCGGCACGTGCGTGGTTCCCGCCGCATGCCAGCGACGGCCGAAAGCGTGAGCCCGCTGATCATAACCGCGGCGCTTACCGGCGCCGAAGTCACCCGCGAGCAGCAGCCCGCGCTGCCGATCACACCGGACGAGATCGCCGAAGCTGCGGCGGAGTGCGCTGCCGCGGGTGCGGCGATGGTTCATGTCCATGCGCGGCTCCCGGACGGTAGCTCGACGCAGGACCCGCGGGTCTATGCCGAGATCATCGCCAAGGTGCGCGCGCGCTGCGATGTGATCGTGCAGGTGTCGACCGGCGGAGCGGTGGGCATGACCGCGCAAGAGCGCATTGCGCCGGTGCGCCTCGGGCCCGAGATGGCCACACTCAGCATGGGCAGCGTCAATTTCGGCGAAGACGTGTTTCTGAACACGCCGGCCGACATGCGTCACTTTCTGGACACGATGCGAGCCGAAGGCGTGATGCCCGAGTTCGAGATATTTGATTCCGGGATGCTTTCGACACTGAACCGGTGGGTGAAGCGCGGGATCGTGGCGCCCTCGCCGCTCCACGTCGACCTGGTGCTTGGCGTAGCTGGTGGCATGCCCGCCAGCCCCGCTGCATTGCTCTTCTTGGTCGGCAATCTGCCGGCCGGCGCGACTTGGTCGGTCGCCGGCATCGGCGCGTCACAACTCTCTCTTGGCACGTTGGCAATCCAGCTCGACGGTCATGTGCGAGTAGGGTTCGAGGACAACATCTTCTTTCGCAAGGGCGAACTGGCCACCAGCAACGCCCAACTCGTCAGCCGTATTGCCCGGATTGCAGCCGAGCACGACAGGCCCCTCGCAACTCCGGAACAGGCACGTCGCATCCTCCGCATACTGAACTGATCCGGAACCGCGTCGGCCAATTCGGCAACGACCTTCGCCAGTCACGCTGGAACGCCGCCAACCGAGCGGTCGAGGACCGAGGTAAGGTGCGTGAGAGACAGGGACGCCATCCCCGACCGGTAACAGTCAGGGGACCAGGTCACTCCGGTCGTCCGCTTTCGTCGTATCCGGACGGCCCGCTTCCGGAGGGGCTTCTAAGGTGGTGGGTGACTGGAATGTGGCGGGAAGCGGCGGCTGCGCTGACAACATTGTCTTTACCGTCCATTCTTCGCCGGCGGTCCGTTGGTGATGGCCTTCACCATGCGGCGGGCGAACAGCCAATGCCCATTCCTGCGCACCAGTTCGTCCTCGTACCGCGCGGACAAGGCGGCTACCGGCCGATTGTCGGCGCCGGGGACCATCCAGAGCGACATCGACGTGGCATGCGCGCGATCGGGTCCGTCGAACGTCACCACCTCGTTGAAGAAGAGATGGAAATTGGGCTCGCGCGAATGGTTTGCGTTGGCCGCGAACACCTTGCGCATCATCTCGCCCGCGGCCGCGCTCTTGGCCTCCGTGCTTCCGCCCGCCACATAGACGCCGTCCCTATGTCCTGTACGCGCTGCAGCCTCCGCTCGATCGCCGGCTGGCCACGGGCCTGGCGGCCAGCTGCGTCGGCACCGTGAGCAGCGCAACCAGCGAGAGCAGCGCCACCCTCATTTGTCGGTCTTCGCGGACGGCATGATCTTCCTCCATTCCGCGGAGGTCGGCATGATGTTGTCGGCAACGCGGCGCTTGATCTTCCATACGCCCGATTGGCGCACGAGTTCGTCGTGATAGATGCCCGCCAGCGCGGGCGTCGGTCGTCCGTCCGGCCCCCGCATCACGAAGAGAAAGCGCGACGTGGCGGTCGCACGGTCGCCGGCGAGATCGACCCTCGGATTGGTGATGATGTGATAGTTGGACCGGTTGGGCGCCCCCGTCGGGCCGAGCATGCTTTCCAGCATACCGCGGATTGCGGCACGCCCCTTGTAGCCGCCGCCGCCGTCGCTCACCCATTCGCCGTCAGGGGTGAACAGGTCCGCGTAGCGGGCATAGTCCCGACCATCGAGGAACGCTGCATAGTCGACCAGGATGCGCTCGATTGCGAGCTGGTCCTCGACGCGTTGCAGCCGCGTCGCGAATCCGGCCGCCCCGGGCTGGGCCATCGCCGGCAACGGCGTCGCAATCACTGCGGCTGCCACGAACCAACGGATCATAACTATCCTCCTCCCGGCGTGCGGTTTCCCACGTCGCGGTGCCTGTTCGACCGAGTTTCCGCGCTGAGTCGATCTTCTAAAGCTCGCGCCGGCCTCTGCAAACACTTCATTTGTTAAGTATAAGGGCCTATGGTCAACGCAAATCGAACGGGAGCCTGCCTATGCTTGCCAATTCCGCCGCCGCGCGGGAACGCATGCGCTTGAGCGCGGCGGCACCCGAGCCGCGATCGTTCTAGGCCGCAGAGAACATCCCCACACGTCGGAGGCGTTCTGACGGTCACCGTCCCGGTCAGGCTCGGCGCCCGCATCTTGCGCCCGCTCTGAAGAAATTTGGAGCTATCCGCCCGCATCCGGCCAGAGAATCCCCCGAACCGTGCGCATACGGCCGCCATCAATCATGGATCTTCCTAGGAACTTTTCGACTGCAGCGGCTTCGACGGGCAAAGTCGGATCACGCCGCCTGCCAGGCAATGCAGGCAGTGCCGCACGCTTGCTCCGTGGCTGAGCGCGCGCCAAACAAGTGCACCGCCGTGAATGACGTCGCCCGCGCCGATCGAATGCCCGCCCGCGCGCGCAAGATGGGTCGCCCGGAGTCTCCGGGCCGTCTTCACCCAGCGTTGGATCGCGCGACCGCTCGACGACCTTTCCAAAGACATTCGCCAACCTTTCATCATGGTCCCGCATCGCACGGTTCGAGCGGCCTTCATGCTCGCGCACCAGGGTGAGAACCTTGGGGACGGCAATCGCATCGCCCGCCTTGGCAAGCCGCAGGACGGGGTCGAGGTCTTCCTGGCCCAGCAAAGCCTCGTCGAATCCGCCGACCTCTTCGACCAGGTTTCGGGGAACGAGCCATGTGCCGACAAAGGCGCCTGTTTCGAAGAGGAGCAGGTGACGGGCGATCCGCCCGGAGAAGGGGTGGAACAGGCCCGCCCGCAGCAGAATCCGGATTCCTTCCCGATCGATCAGGCCGTGATCGGCGTAGCACCACGTCGACCTTGTGCCCCGCAATGCCCGCAGCTGCATTGCAAGCTTCTCCGGATGCCAGAGATGCCAGCGGGCTCGCGCGGCGACCGCCAATCATCATTGGAACGGGTGGATTCCCGGCGAGAATTGCCCGCCGTCGCGTCAATCGCCTTGCGCGTTCAGCCCGAGGAACCCCGGCCCGTCCCTCGTAATGCGGGGCTGGAATTCCTATATGGAGGCTATCACCCGATCCGTTTCGCAAGCATCCCGTGACAGAGAGACATTCTATGCTCCCGCTTGCAGGCAAGGTGAGCGAGCATGTCACATCAACCATCCTCCGGCCGCGGTCAGGAAAGCTCTCCGCGTACCGGGCTGTACGGCGGCGTCGCCGCGCTCGCGCGCTCGCGAAGAGCCAGACGGGCCGATCGGTCGGTCGTCAGGACTCCCGCGGTGGATGAGTGGGTCAACGAGGGCGGCAGCGTCGCCCCTCCCGGCGCCGAGCCGCAATCTTCCTCGCATCCTTTGCCTGGCCGACGTTCGAAAAGGTCACCGGGCGACACGGTCGCCGGGTGTCGCGAACGCGCCGCGGCAGACCTCGTTCAGGCATCGACGATGAACACGCACAACGCCCGACTGCGGCTGGAGCGCAGCGCTGCGAGCTGGACCGCACGCGCCGAACAGATCCAGCAGCTCGACGACAGCTTCGATGCGAGACGGGCGGAGGCCATGGCGCTCTGGGCCGTGGAGGAGGAGCACGCAGCGCCGGAGAAACGGGTTGATCCCGACGAGGCGCGTCAGGTTCGGCCTTAGAGGTGGCGAAAGCTCGTAATCCGTCCTTCGCAAGAAGGGCTAGAACAGATGGAAGCCGAAGCGCCCACGTTGTCCGGTGGCATTCGAGTTCTGGCCGGAGCGTCGTATCGCTGCGCCTGCACTGGCCGCGCAGCCTGACGGAGCAGCCCGGCTCAACTTCCGAGGATGTTGATGGTGAAGGCGATGACGCCGATGTTGAACAGGAAGGCTGCCATGCAATGCCAGGTCGCCACGCGGCGGAAACGGCGCGACAGCATGTTCGTGTCGGACGTCTGGAACGTCATGCCGAGGCAGAAGGCGAAATAGACGAAATCGGAATAGTCCGGCTCCTTCGTTTCGAAGAAGTCGAGCCCGCCCATATCCTTCCCGTCCTTGCCGGCGGTGTAGAACATATGGGCGTAATGAAGCGCGTAGACGGTGTTGCTGAACAGCCAGGCGACCAGCAACGTCCCGACGATCAGCCCCGCTTCGAGCGGCGCCGGGGCGGCCGGCTCGAGGAGCGCGCTCGCGATCTCCACGACGACCACGCTCGTGACGAGAAAGGAGACGCCGAGCAGCTCGATTCGATTCGCATCGTTCTTCGTGGCGGCGGCCCGCATTTGCGAAGGTTCGCGGTGGAAGAGCGGCAGGCAGCTGATCAGAAACGCGGATGCCGCAATGTCGAAGCCGGCCAGCGTTCCGAATCGAAAGCCGAGCAGCGGCATGAGGATGGGCGGCGCCACAGCCGCGATCGCGACGAACATGATGAAGCGCCAGGGCGCAACGACGTTGCCGATCCCGCGCCGCGATTGTCTGGCAGCCATACGACCCTCCCGCTTCTCACCCGCTCTACAGCGGGGCTTCTTCCATCGCTGCACGGTCGGGCGCGTGCAAGCACTCAGGCCTGATGAGATCTCACCTGCTTCTCTCGAAGGGCGCGAAGGCCGGGCGCCATTGCTATTTCGAGCCAACCGGCGCCAGTGGCGGTCGCGAAACCGTCGAGCGCAGGCGCTGCACGAAACACTCCTTCATGATCGGAAATCGCGATGTCGAACGAAACATTGGCCGTCGAGCTCAGCTGCAAGAGCGGACACAAGTCGGTCCATCTCATTGCCGACGTGCGCAGCCACAAGATGACCTGGTGCCCCAGATGCGGTGCCGACCTCGAGGAAGCGGACCTCGCCAAGCGCGACCCGGTCTCCGGGAGCAAGAACTCACTCCGCAGCGTCGCGTGACGTGATCCGTTACCGCTTCATGATGGAGGAGCGAGCCTACGGGCCGTGGCGCGCGGACTGGCGCCAGGCCGTTCAGGACGCGCGCAATGCGGGAATGACGTCGCCGCCGAAGGGATCCGCGCCGATCAAGGTGCTTGATCCGGGTTGGATCGATGAGGCGGACAATCTGAACATCGTGCGCCAATGACGCGGCGGTCGAATCCCGCCACACCCGCCAGTCGGTGCCGGCGCCCGCGTTGCGACGCTTCGGTCCGCCCATCCGGAGCCGGATGGGACGCTCGCTAGCCGGGCCTCAGGCCTCTTCGACGGGCGCAGTCGGTCCGTTCTTGAGGATCGACGCGATCGCGTCCTTGGCACCGGCCTTGTTCGAATAACCCTCGGTCCAGAAAATCACTTCGGAATTATACTTGAACTTGGCGACATACTCGCCGGCCTTGTTCTGCTCGATCACGAACTTGTGTGCCATGTCCCGGTCCTTTCGTGGCCCGGCATGACTCTAACTCAAGCAAGGGCGGGCGGATACCCGTTCCATTCCCGCGAGGGGCCGTGAGGGCCAGGACAATTGGAGAGCTGGTCCAGCGGCCTTGTCCGTAGAGCCGGCAGCGCGCGACCCGGCACAGCGGCGGGTTCGAATCGATGCGGCCTTCAGCTGCTGATCCGGCACTCCGCCCCTTCGCAGTCGTGAAAGGTGGCGAGCCGCGTTCCGAACCGTATCGCGGGAGGAAGATCGAAGCTGATCTCGAGCTCGTGTCGCCGCGCGTAGAAGGCGTCGAGATCCTCGACGTTGAAGCCGATCTGGACGCTGCCCGCCGCATGCTCGGGCGTCGCCGGATGGAGCGCAAGCGTCGTCTCGCCGGTGTCGAACTCGCTCCAGTAAGGCGACCGGAAGCGCAGCGGCAGCGATAGCTTGCGTTCGTAAAAGGCAATCGCGCGATCCATGTCGGCGACGAACTTAATCACATATTTCAGGCGCACCGCGTCCTCCCCCCTTATTCGGATACGCAAGGCACTTTGTTGTTTGTCAGTATGTTATGCGATTAATGGCGCTGCGTCACGCGCCAGATTCAACCTGCGTGGTTGAGAAGGACACGCCTCAGCGAGCGGTCCTCGCCAAGCTCCAGCGTCAGGTCGGCGCGGCCGGGCATTTCCGTCAATATGTGGCGCGTCAGCCGCTCGTAATGCTGGATGAAGCGGTCGATCTCGGCGTCCGACATCACCGCGGGGCCGGGCGCCGCTTCCGCTCGAAGCGCACGCTCCTGCTGCGTCCGCCACGCGCGCACGACCGCGAAGCCCGGGGCGGCGAGCAGCACCAGCATGTCGATGCGCGCGAACAGCTGCTGATAATCGCCGGCGAGCGCATCATTGGCATAGCGCCGCCACCTCCCGTCGCCGTCCTCGTCGCGCTCGAGCGCATTGACCGGCTCGGCGAGCGCGGCTTCATCCTGGGAACGCGCTCCGACGCACCAGCCTTCGAGGACGACGAGCCTGGTTCCGGCCGGCGCCTCCGGCCAGAGCTGGCGCCCCATCCGGTCGTCGCGGCTCTTGTCGAAGCGCGGCAGCGGCGCGGCCAGCCCGCGATCGAGCGCGTCGAACACCGCCAGACCGAGCGCGACGTCGTGGGTGCCGGGCACGCCGCGCGTCCGAAGCAGCGGATGGACGTCGCGCCCCAGTGCCTCGCGCTCCGCTTTGGTCAGGTAGAGATCGTCGAGCGAGAGCGATGCGGTCGCCACGCCTTCCGCCTCGAACCGGCGAGCGAGCGCGGCCGCGAGGGTCGACTTCCCGCTGCCCTGCGCGCCGCAGATCCCGAGCACGAACGGCCGGGGTGATTCGCGGGCGAGGGCTCCGCGCAGCGCCTTCTCGACCGGCGCGAGCGTGGGCAGGTCAGGCGACACGATTGGGCGGGTCGCGGCCGGCGAAGAAGGCGTCGAGATTGGCGGCCGCCTGCATGCCCATCGCCGTGCGCGTCTCGATCGTCGCACTGCCGAGGTGGGGAAGCAGCACCGCATTTTCGAGGTTGAGCAGATCCGGGTGCACCGCGGGCTCGCGTTCGTAGACGTCGAGACCGGCCGCGCCGATGCGGCCCGACCGGAGCGCCGCGGCGAGCGCCGCTTCGTCGATCACCGGGCCGCGCGCGGTGTTCACCAGGATCGCGCCGGGCTTCATTGTCGCCAGCAGGTGCTCGTCGACCAGATGACGGGTCTCCTGGCCGCCGGGAACGTGCAGCGAGACGATGTCGGCGGCTTGCACCAGCTCCTCCAGCGACGCGCAACGCTGTGCGCCGAGGCTCGCTTCGATCTCCGCCGGCGCGGGCCTGCGGCTGTAATAGAGGACGGTCATTCCGAAGCTGCGTGCGCGGACGGCGGTCGCCTGCGCGATCCGGCCGAAACCGACCAGTCCGAGAACCTTGCCGGTCAGCGCCCGCCCGAGCATGTGGGTGGGCCGCCAGCCCGTCCAGCGGCCGGCGCGAAGCTCGCGCTCGCCTTCGCCCGCCCGCCGCGCCGCCATCAGCATCAGCAGCACGGCGATATCCGCGGTCGCATCGGTGAGGGCGTCGGGGGTGTTGGTGACGACGATTCCCGCAGCCTTCGCCGCGGCAACATTGATATGATCGAGGCCCGCCCCGAAATTCGCGAGGATGCGGACCGTGCGGCCGGGGGCGGCGAGGATCTCGCTGTCGAAGCGGTCGGTGATGGTCGGGCAGATCGCGTCATACTCGCGCATCGCTGCCGCCAGCGCGTCGGCGCCGAGCGGCGTGTCGCTGTCGTTCAGGCGAGCATCATATTGCTCGTCAAGATAGGCTTCCACCGCCTGCGGCAGGCGGCGCGTGACCAGCAGCCGGGGACGCTCAGCCACGAGCGTCTCCGAACGAACGCGCGCGAACCGGACCGGTCGGCTCAAGGCGCGGATGCTTGCGCGCTCCCGTTCGGATCGAGCTTGTCGTGGTCCTCACTTTTCCATCTCCCGAAACTGCCATCGCCTGACGGGCGAAGGAGGGAACGGGCTTCGACAAGCCCGGCCCGAACGTCAATATTCGAATGCCTGCGATCCGCCCTATCGCGGCCGAGCCTTCGTCCGGACTCCGCGCGATCAAGCCGCTGGAACAAAGCCGCGGCTCCCTATACGACCTGGGTCAAAGAACAAAGGGGAGGGTGGATCTATGGCGACGGGTGTTGCGGAGGTTTCTTCGGCCGGCGTGCCGCGCAAGGCGAGTTATCAGGCGCTGCTGGTGGCGCTGCTCAGCCTCAATTTCGGAATCGTCTTTTTCGATCGCAACGCCCTCAACTTCCTGATGCCGTTCGTGAAGCCCGAGCTTGGGCTCAGCAACACCCAGGTCGGGCTGCTGGCGAGCGCGCTCTCGCTGACCTGGTCGTTCGCGGCGTTCGGCATGGGCCGGCTTTCCGACGCCCTCGGAAAGCGTAAGCTGCTGCTGATCGTCTCGACTTTGGCCTTTTCGGTCTGCTCCTTCCTGAGCGGCATTGCCGGCACCTTCGCGATGCTGCTCACCGCCCGGCTGCTGATGGGAATAGCCGAGGGCGGCGTGATGCCGATCAGCCATGCGATGGTCGCCTCGGAGGTGACTCCGGAACGCCGCGGCCTCGCGCAGGGCATCGCCCAGAATTTCGGATCCAACCTGCTCGGTTCGTTCGTGGCGCCGGTGCTGCTCGTCGCCTTCGCGACCGCATTCGGATGGCGCTCCTCCTTCTTCCTCGCCGGTGTGCCCGGAATCGTCAGCGCGCTGCTCATCTGGATGCTGATCAAGGAGCCCGCGATGGCGCCCCGATCCGCCCGCGCCTCAGGGCCGGCGGACCGGATGAGCGTCGGCCAGGCGCTTGCCGAACGCAACATCCTGATCTGCGTGCTGCTGAGCGTGCTGGGGGTTTCCTATCTGGTCATCTGCTGGGCGTTCATGCCTTTGTTCCTGACCGAGGTGCGCGGCATCTCCGAGACGGCGACGAGCTGGCTGATGGGGACGCTCGGGATCTCGGCGACGATCGGCAGCTTCGCCATCTCCGGCCTTTCGGACAGGATCGGGCGCCGCCCGGTGATGATCGCGATGCCGTTCATAGCCGTCATCCTGCCGCTCGGAGCGATGTACTTCGGCGGCTCGGTCTGGCTGCTCGCGGTCATCTTCTTCGTCGGCTGGGGCATCAACGGCATCTTCCCCTTGTTCATGGCGACGGTGCCCTCGGAGAGCGTCGATCCGCGCTTTGCGGCGACGGTGCTCGGCCTGTGCATGGGCAGCGGCGAAGTGCTCGGCGGGGCAGGCGCGCCCTCGCTCGCCGGAATGGCCGCCGACAGGATGGGCCTCACCGCGCCGCTGTGGATGATGGTCGCGCTGGCAGTGGCCGCGGGGCTGGTCGCCACCGGGCTGCGCGAGACCGCGCCTTCGAAGCGCAAGTCCTGATCCCTTATCCCAGCGCCTGCGTCGCGGGCACCGGCGGCGTGCGCCGCCGGCGGTGCTCGCGCCAGGCGGTGTAGAGGCCGCTCCCGGCGATGATCGCCGCCCCGATCAGCGTCGTCGCGGTCGGGACGCTCGCCAGCAGCAGCCAGCCGAGCAGCATCGCGCCGACGATCTGGAGATAGTCGAACGGCGAGACCACCGACACCGGCGCCGCCCGCAGCGAAGCGGTCATGGTGATCTGCGCCAGGCCGCCGGCGATCCCGCCGCCGGCGAGGAGCAGGATCGTCCCGGTGTCGTGCAGATGGCCGAAGAAGGGCAGCAGGGTCGCGCCGACCAGCACCGATCCGACGAAGAACCAGAAGACGATCGCCGCGACATGCTCGCTGTTGCCGAGTTTGCGCAGGGTGATGGTGACGCTGGCGGTGCCGAATGCGGCGACGAGGCCGATCGCGACGCCGGCCAGCGGCAAAGCGTGATGCGTGCCTCCCGGCCGCGTCACGACGACCACGCCGAGGAAGCCGATCGCGACGGCGAGCCAGCGGTGCCGCCCCACCGGCTCGCCGAGGATCAGCCAGGACAGGATGGTGGCGAAGATCGGCGCAGTGAAGCCGATCGTCGTCGCGTCGGCCAGCGGCAGCAGGATCAGCGACTGGAAGGTGCAGAGGATCGAGCAGATGCCGAGGATGCTTCTCCCGACATGCGCGCTCGGCCGTTGCGGGACGAGCGAGGAAAAGCCCTGGCTGAAGGTCACCCAGGCAAGCACCACCGGCAGCCCGAACAGGGCGCGGTAGAAGAGCATTTCCGGGGCAACGACGCCGCCCCGCGCGGCCGCGAACTTCAGCAGCGCGGCCTGGCCGGAGAAGAACAGTGCGGACGCAATGCGCAATGCGATTCCGCGCGCGACATGCTCATGCCGCGCAGCGGAATCCTTGTGACTGGCGCCTGCCTTCCTGCCCCGGCCGGGCCTTCGCACCGCCGTCCTAGCTTTGCTTTACGCCCTTCCACGGCTCGCCGGTGACCGGGTGCGGATAGTGGAAGGGGACGACGCGCGTGTGCGGCCAGAATTTGGGCGTGACATCCATCAGCTCGGTCGGGCCCCACGGATCTTCCGGATAGACCTTGGTCAGCGGATCGAGGTGGACGGTGCTGTGCGACCAGCCGGTGTCGTAATCGGCCTGCCACAGCATGTTGTAGTTGAGCTCCTTGATCTTCCAGACGCCGTTGTCCTTGACGTAGGTGTTCTCGTGGATGCCGGCCTCCCAGCACTGATCGGGCAGCGGGCGGATCTTGAGCTCCTTGGTCTCGTGCGAGCCGGCCTGCATCAGGCAGCGGAACCGGCCCTTCGCCGTCTTTCCGTCCTCGGAGATGTCGACGATGTCCTGCGAGATGAAATGGTCGAGCATGAAGCCGTAGACCGGGCCGTTCACGCCCTGGGTGAACATCTCGCGGAACCAGCCCTTGTAGATCCGGGCGACCGCGTCCTTGCCGCGATAGACGCCGTTGAGGAAGTAGACCATGCCGTCGTCGACGAACAGATCGACCGCCTCGTCGTAGAGACACATGTCGATATAATAGCCATATTTGAAGTGCAGCGTGCGGACGTCGTGAATGTCCTTGAGCCTCGTCACGTCGCGCTTCAGCGCATCCAGCTCGCTGCGCAGCTCTCCCAGGGAAACGTCGTCGGCCATCACACCCTCCTCGATTCGAATGATTTCGTTGTCGCGATCAGAATCGCGCTGCCTCGCGCGCGAGACGAGCCCGCACGTGGCGCAACAGCGAACAAAGAACAAGCCTTGACGATGTTCGCTTTTTGTTCCGAACAATCCGCATGCCGCAAGTGCGATTCCCGATCGACCATTTGCGCGGCAAGGCGCTGGTCGCGCTGGAGGAGGCGCTCGAGCAGAGCCGGCTGGCTCCTGTCCGGCGGACATGGGCGCTGCGCTTCGCGCTTGCCTTCCTCAGCAACTTCGCGGCGGATCGCGATCCGTTCGACGAATATTGGATGGCCCTCGTCGAACTTGCCCAGCCGCCCCGCTACTCGGCGGTCAACGTCGCGCTGAACCGCATCTACCGCGCGGTCGGGGTCGAGCGCGATCATGCGCTGTCGCTGCGATTTCGAAGCGGGTGAACGGCGCGGCGGGCGGCGATCGAGTAACGCGCAAAGGCTTGGCGCGGCGGCAAAGAGCGCGCTATCTCCCCGCATCCAACGACAGAGCGCGGATCGCGCCGGGAGGAGAGGACGATGCGCAAGATCGCGACCGAGGAAGCCTGGTCGATACCGGAGGTGGCCGCCGAGCTGCAGAAGGTCGCGCACGGCCCCAGCCAGAGCCTCGACAAGCTGCTGGTGCGCGGGATCTACGATGCCGGCCACGGCGGGCCCTACGACAATA
>Ga0153915_10002226_pt1 | contig 17781 bp, 12 predicted proteins | sample Opewatmetagenome_2_FD_107003 | JGI IMG/M metagenome (GOLD analysis project Ga0153915, IMG submission 107003) | Freshwater wetland microbial communities from Ohio, USA - Open water 3 Core 3 Depth 3 metaG | ecosystem: Environmental > Aquatic > Freshwater > Wetlands | place: USA: Ohio, Lake Erie...
CGGCGAACACTCTCAGAACCAGGCACAACCAACAACCGTGTCCTGGGAGCGACTTTTCGACCGCGCAGCAATCCAGCAGACTGGCGTAGATCGCTCAGGCGAGAGTTTGTGCAGCTTCCCAGAAAGACTACGTCGACTGCTTGACCAAGCAGGGGTTGACCGGGAACAAGCCCCATATAGGTCAAAGCTTTTGCGTGGGCAGCACGCCTGGATGGATCCTTTTCGTGCTCGGGGTCCGGAACCGGCTGCGAAATGGGAATGCACATACCGGGATCTGTTCCGTAAGTGATCATAGGCTCCAAGTGCGATATATCGAGGGAAAGCGACCGGTCATAGACTGCGCCCGAATCGGAAGGCAGGGATTTCCAATATGCAACTGCCTGGTCCCAGGCTTCACCCTGGGGAGCGAACTCACGACCAGCCAGAAATTGGATGGTTTGGTCGTCAGGAGCAACCATCCCAGCCCTTGCACCAGCCTCGATAGTCATATTGCAGAGCGTCAAGCGTTCTTCCATGGATAAAGAGCGCACTGCAGAGCCACGGTATTCGATGACATAGACTGTACCACTACTGACGCCGATCATGGAGATCAAATACAAGATCATATCTTTGGCTGTGACCCCGCCGGGAAGCTGACCATCAAAATAGACCTGGAATGTCTTGGGACGACGCTGCAGCAGGCACTGGGTTGCCAGGACATGTTCAACTTCGCTGGTACCGATGCCAAACGCCAGAGCACCCAACGCACCGTGCGTAGCCGTGTGGCTGTCACCACAAACAATGGTCATGCCTGGCTGCGTCAAGCCCAGCTCAGGTCCAAGAACGTGCACAATACCACGCTGGGGATGATCGATCCCATACAGTTTGACGCCAAACTCCTGGCAGTTTGCCTGGAGCTGGCGTACCTGGTGGTCTGCTTGATCATCTGCAAGAGGTAAATGTAAATTCAACGTGGGCGTTGAATGATCCAGTGTAGCGACTGTGCGCTCAGGGCGGCGGAGGCGCAGCCCTTTCTGCCGGAGCCCGGTAAAAGCCTGCGGGGAAGTCACCTCGTGAACCAGGTGCAGGTCAATGTATAAGATAGCAGGGCTGCCAGCCTCCTGGGTAACGACATGCGCATCCCAGATCTTATCGAACAACGTCTTTGCGGAGCTCATTAAATCTGGCACCCCCAGCTGCTTTCGGGAGAATCATCGTCCAGGAAGGGATCGATCTGCATCTCTGCATACTTCGCAGACAACGCTGAAGTAGGTGATTGAGATGGAGTCTCATTTTTCTCGCCTGGGTCTTTACCATTCAAAGGAGGATGGATAGGCTCTGGTAAGCTGGAGAGATCCCACTTTCCAGGATAGGTTTTGGTATCTCGTTCCGGATCGAGATATGAATGAACAGGACCATCTGGGCTTTCTTGTGTGTACATGCTTTTTCTCCTCTTAGACCAACTGTTTACTTGTGATCGATTTCTCATCCTGATGAAATCCCCGGAGGGCAACTAACTTGTTCAAGGCTGCCAGATATGCTTTGCCTGAGGCAACCACAATATCGGTATCTGCGCCATAACCGCCAAAGGTGCGGGATTGAGACTGCTCACTCTGCGGGGAAGTGCGCTGGGGAATTCCGCCATTTTCAGCCAGCAAACGAACGGTAACCTCACCAATGGCGTCGATTCCTTCCGTCACAGCATGAATATTGAATTCCAGGAGGCGATTCTTTATTCCGACAATGGCATCGATGGCTTTGTAGACCGCATCCACGGGACCCGTACCTACGGCCGCGTGAACATGAAATGTACCCTCAGGGTCTCTCAGACGCACTGTGGCAGTGGGCATGCCCATCGTGCCGCAGGTAACCTGCAATCCATCCAACTTGTACATCTCATCCATCTGATAGACCTGGTCTTCCATTAAAGCTTCCAGGTCTGCGTCGGTGATGGCTTTCTTTTTATCTGCTAGCTGTTTGAAGCGCTCAAAAGCCAAGTTGAGATTATCATTGCTCAGCTCATAACCAAGCTCCTGTAAACGTACCCGCAGCGCATGGCGTCCGGAATGCTTCCCCAAAACCAGCTGAGAACGATTCAAACCGACCGACTCCGGGAGCATGATCTCATAGGTCATCTTGTTCTTGAGCATGCCATCTTGATGGATACCGGCTTCGTGAGCAAATGCATTGGCGCCGACAATCGCTTTGTTAGGGGAAACGGGAATGCCCGTGTAATTGGAGACCATACGGCTGAGGCGGGCAATTTGGGTCGTATCGATCCCGGTTTCCAAGCCAAAGACAGCCCGGCGCGTCTGCAAAGTCATAACCACCTCTTCTAAGGAGGTGTTGCCAGCCCGTTCACCGATGCCATTCATGGTCACTTCTGCCTGGCGCGCCCCGGCCCGGATGCCAGCCAGCGTGTTAGCAGTGGCAAGACCAAGGTCATCATGACAGTGGACCGAGAGAATCACATTGCTGATCCCAGGCACATGCTGCATGATCCCCTCGATGAGGCGACCGAATTCATCCGGCGTGGTATATCCTACCGTATCCGGGATATTGAGGGTGGTTGCGCCAGCCTTTATTGCTTCACCTAAGACCAGATAAAGGAATTCCGGATCACTGCGACCAGCATCTTCGGGTGAAAATTCGACATCTGCGGAACCAGGCCCTGCTTCAAACAGGGAGCGAGCATAAGCAACCATCGCACGGGTGCGCTCGACTACTTCCTCTGGATCCATACGCAGTTTATAGCGCATATGGATTGGGGAAGTAGCCAGAAAAGTGTGAATACGCGGCCGATCAGCATATTTCACAGCTTCCCAGGCAGCGTCGATATCATTTTTATTGGCACGCGCCAATCCACAAATAATCGGAACCCCTTGGTTAAGATCCCCAAGCCGCTCGACTCCCGGAGCCAGCTTCCCAACCTCAAGAGCAATCCGGCGTACGGCTTCGAGGTCGTCAGGCGAGGCAGCCGGAAAACCTGCCTCGATCACATCCACACCCAAGCGAGCCAGAGCACGAGCTATCTCCAGCTTCTCGGCGGAGGTCAAGGTAGCTCCGGGAGATTGCTCCCCATCGCGCAGGGTCGTGTCAAAAATGCGGACGAAATTCGGGTTCATAAAATCTTATTCTCCACTGGGGCGGACACACTGGTCTACCCCAACCACTTTATTCTCCCGGCTTGATGGTGACAGGATTGACAAAGGGCATCATCTGCCGCAGGTTAGCGCCCACTTTTTCGATCAGATGCTCCTGTTCATTGCGGCGCTGCTCGTTGAACCACGGACGACCTTTTCGATTCTCTTCGATCCAGCCTCTGGCATAGGTTCCGTCTTGAATATCTTTCAATAGCTGCGACATGATGAATTTAGTTTCCTCGGTTACGATCTTAGGACCAGCGGTGTAGTCACCGTGTTCAGCAGTATCAGAGACGGAATAGCGCATGTAGTTCAGCCCACCACGATACATCAAATCGACAATCAGCTTCAACTCATGCATGCATTCGAAATAAGCTACCTCAGGCTGATAACCGGCTTCCACCAGCGTCTCAAATCCAGCCTTGACCAGCGCGGTGACGCCTCCGCACAGCACGGCCTGCTCTCCGAACAAGTCCGTCTCGGTCTCTTCTGCAAAAGTTGTTTCCAAAACACCTGCCCGAGTCGCGCCAAGGGCATAAGCGTAAGAAAGAGCATCCGCCTTGGCCTGTCCACTGGCATCCTGGTGCACAGCCATCAGGGCAGGGGTACCACCACCTTCCATGAAGATCTCACGTACCCGATGACCGGGAGCTTTTGGAGCGACCATACTGACATCAATGCCCGGCGGTGGTGTAATCGCGCCAAAGCGGATGTTGAAGCCGTGCGCAAACATCAAGGTTTTTCCAGGCTGCATAAGAGGAGCCAGGTAACGGGCATAAATACCTGGCTGTTCCGTATCTGGAGCCAGCACCATGATGGTATCCGCCCAGGCAGCTGCAGCGTCGATCTCCACTACCTTCAGGGAGGCAGCTTCAGCTTTGGCCCAGGATTTGCTCCCCGAGCGTAAACCCACCTGCACCTGTACACCGCTGTCAGACAAGTTCAAGGCGTGAGCATGCCCCTGAGAGCCATATCCGATTATGGCGACCTTCTTCGAGCGGATCAATCCTGGATTAACATCCTTATCGTAATAAATCTGGGTCATAATTTTTCCTTTTCTTGGTCTCAATCTACGTAATGACCATTACCGTTGGTGCCCGGTACGTAACGCGCACCACTGGCTGTGCCGCGTGTCATGGCTACCTGACCAGTACGCACCATTTCAAGAATGCCCAAGGGACGCAGAAGCTCAACCAGGCTTTCAATCTTATCTTCTGTGCCGGTAATCTCAACGATGACAGAGTCGGGAGCCACATCGACGATATTGGCTCGAAAAATGCCAGCCAGATTGGCTACCTCGCTGCGCTGGGCGGGAGTAGCCTTCACCTTTACTAGAGCAAGGTCGCGAAAGACTGCCGGTTGATTGGTTACATCCTGAACATCCATTACATTGACCAGCTTATAGAGATTGGCTTCTACCCGGCGCGCATCCAAGGGGGAAGAACCATCTTCGTCAACAACAATGGTCATGCGCGAGATATCGGGCTTTTCCGTACGACCAACATTCAAGGAGGCGATATTGAAATTCCGCCGACGGAATAAAGAAGCTACCCGGTTCAGTACGCCGGGTTTGTCTTCAACTAATGCGATCAAGGTATGGCGTATGGTTACATACGGTTGCATCGGACACCTCTTTCTTATGAGGCAGAGACTAAGCTCGGCCCCTACTCCATCCGGTGAGGGCGGCGGATCATGGATGCCAGATCAGCGCCGGTAGGTACCATCGGATACACTGCTTCTTCACGTTCGACCTGGAACTCGATCAAAACTGGGCCTTGTGTCTGGCGAGCAAAATCCAAGGCAGGTTGCACATCTCCCGATTTGAGGACAAGCTGAGCCGGGATACCGTGTGCTTCAGCAATCTTGGTGAAGTCAGGGCTGCGCAGGGGTGTGCCCGAATAACGGCTCTCGAAGAAGAATTCCTGCCACTGACGCACCATTCCCAAGAAATGGTTGTTCATAATACAAATCTTGACATCAGCGCCTTCTTGAATGGCTGTTGAGAGCTCAGCCTGGGTCATCTGAAAACTGCCATCGCCATCAACTACCCACACCTGGCGATCCGGATGAGCGAACCAGGCACCAATGGCTGAAGGGAGCCCAAAACCCATCGTACCCGCACCACCTGAAGTAATCAAGCGATAAGGTTTATCAAAGTGGTAATACTGGGCAGCCCACATCTGATGCTGGCCAACACCGGTGGAGACAATTGCATCGCCAGACGTGGCTTCCCAAATGTCATGGATTACTTTGGCGGTATAGAGCTTGTCGTCATCCGGCCATGAAAGGATGTCACGTGCCTGGCTCTCAGCGCGCCAATCCCCAATCTGAGCCAACCAGGTTTCGTGATCGTACTCATCCAGCATAGGGATCAGATCGCGCAACACAGATTTAAGATTGCCCACCAGGGGAACATCCACAAACACGTTTTTATGGATTTCAGACGGGTCGATTTCGACATGGATCTTGCGAGCATTGGGGGCATAGTTGCGCAGGTTTCCGGTCACCCGGTCATCAAAGCGCATGCCCAAAGCCAAGATCAAGTCGGAATTATGGATAGCCAAATTGCAGTAAGCCTCACCGTGCATACCCATCATTCCCAGGCTGAGAGGATGCGAGGCAGGGAAAGCACCCAGACCTAGCAGGGTCATCGCCACGGGAGTGTGGGTCTTCACGGCTAACATTTGCAGCTCTTCCATGGCGCCTGACATCAAAATGCCGTGCCCTGCCAGGATCACCGGGCATTCCGCCTTCTCGATCAACTCGACGGCACGTTGTAAATCAGCCTTGGGGGCATGCTCGGGAGGTTTATAGCCGGGGAGCGAGACCTTTTCAGGGTACTCGAACTCAACTTTTTCCACCTGGGCATTCTTGCAAATATCGATCAACACCGGGCCAGGTCTACCGCTGCGGGCAATGTAAAACGCCTCGCGAACGGCTTGAGCGACCTCATCGGCGCGGGTGATCAGATAATTGTGCTTGGTGATTGGGAGAGTGATACCCGTAACATCGATTTCTTGAAAAGCATCCCCGCCGATCAAGTGAGAATGTACCTGACCCGTAATAAACACTACCGGGGAAGAGTCCATCATCGCCGTAGCAATGCCTGTTACCAGGTTGGCTGCGCCAGGCCCCGAGGTAGCAACAGCTACGCCAACTTTTCCTGAAGCGCGCGCATATCCGTCGGCCATGTGAGCGGCGCCCTGCTCGTGTCGTACTAATACATGATGAATCGGATAGTTCAACATAACATCGTAGGCAGGCATGATCGCGCCGCCTGGCAAGCCGAAAACCACTTCAACCCCTTCGCGCACCAGACATTCCCATAAAATATCAGCACCGGATTTCTTCATTCAACCTCCAAAGTCAATCCATCCAATAAGCTAAACCAAAACCGCTCCCCGGTTAGCACTGGTCACCATACGAGCATAACGGCGCAACCAGGCGCTCTGCGTGTGTGGCTCGAAAGGCGGCAGCTTCTCCAAGCGAACCTGGATTGTCTCTGCACTCAGCCGCACGTTTAACGTGCGATTATCCAGGTCAATTTCGATGACATCGCCATTCTGCAGGGCAGCGATGGGACCGCCAGCAGCCGCCTCAGGGCTGACATGACCAATCGAAAAACCGCGCGTGCCGCCGGAAAAGCGACCATCCGTGAGGATGACGACCGAGTCTCCTAATCCCATGCCCATGAGGGCAGAGGTCGGGGAGAGCATCTCGCGCATACCAGGGCCGCCGCGGGGGCCTTCATAGCGGATGACGATCACTTCCCCAGGGCTCACTTCTCCAGCGAGGATGCCGTTCATGGCTTCCTCCTGGCACTCAAACAAGCGCGCCGGACCGGTAAAGTGGCGCAGATGCGGCGCCACTCCACCTGTTTTTATAACCGCTCCATCCGGAGCGAGATTACCAAAGAGTACAGCCAGACCGCCTTTAGAAGAATGGGGATTTTCGATAGAACGGATTACTTCGTAATCTTTGATCCCACAACCGCGGATCGATTCGCCCAGGCTTTTACCACTGACGGTGATACGCTCGAGATTCAGGATGCCAGCAGTACGGAACACGTCTCTCAGGCGAGCCAGCTCATTCAAGATCGCCGGGACTCCACCGGCGCGGTGGACATCTTCCATGTGCCAGGAACCCGAGGGGCTAACTTTACACAGGTAAGGGACACGGTCTGCGATAGCATTGATACGTTCCAGGGGATAATCCACACCAGCCTCATGAGCCAAAGCCAGGGCATGCAAGACTGTGTTCGTGCTGCCGCCCATAGCCATATCCAGTGCAAATGCATCATCGAAGGCTTCAATCGTAACGATCTGGCGAGGCGTAATATTACGCTCGACCAATTCCAGGAGCTGCTGGGAGGCAAGACGCGCCAGGTCTTCGCGCTCAGGGGTTTTAGCCAATGCAGAACCATTGAAAGGCAGCGCCAATCCAAGCACTTCCATCAGACAGTTCATCGAATTGGCTGTGAACATCCCCGAGCAGGAGCCACAGGAAGGGCAGCCATAATCTTCTAACATCTTCAGACGAGCTGAATCAATCTTGCCAGCTTTGAAGGCACCCACACCCTCAAAGACTGATATCAAATCGACCACCTCGCCCTGAGGCGTTCTACCAGCGGCCATCGGTCCACCAGAGATAAAAATGGCGGGGATGTTCACACGCAAGGCAGCCATCAACATGCCAGGAACGATCTTGTCACAGTTTGGGATACAGACCATGCCGTCGAACTGATGCGCCTGGAGCATGGTCTCCACACTATCGGCGATCAACTCGCGCGAGGGCAAGCTAAATTTCATACCTGCATGCCCCATGGCAATCCCATCATCCACACCAATGGTATTAAATTCGAAGGGCACCCCACCAGCAGCACGCACGGTTTCCTTGACCAGCCTACCAAATTCCTGAAGATGCACATGACCGGGCACGATGTCAATATACGAATTGACGATGGCGATGAACGGTTTGCTGAAATCTTCATCGGTGACACCGGTGGCTTTCAACAACGCCCGGTGAGGAGCTCTTTCGTAACCCGACTTGATCTGGTCTGAACGCATATCTGGCACATTCTCCTCGATCATCAAAAGCACAGGAAGATGGGATTGGAAATCAAACGGGGCTACCCTTTTTTGGGCAGCCCCGTGTTCTTCCAGGTGCTTGGGGTATTCAACCCCTTGGTTTTCGCCTATCCCCTCCGGTGGGGTGCGGCTGCCCAAACGCGACTTGGGTTCTCAATCCCAAGGATGAGAACCAAAATGCCAATAATGATAATGGCTACATACAGAATCTGAACAATCGCAGAAAGATGCATTGAATGCCTGTCTCTTAGAAATTTTGACAAGTATAGTTTCCCCCCTATAAAATGTCCATTGTTAAAGTGTATAGAATAATCCGAGCAGAATTGTGCAAACTGCACAAAAGCCCATTGCCCGAAAAAAAACTGGATCACCAAAGAATGGCGTTACTCTACCGGCGCACTCCCCATGCGGTGGATATGCAACGCTAATTGAAGAGCCAGGCGGGTTTCGGGTTTTTCAAGATCCAGGTTAAGGATCGTCGCAATGCGTTCCAGGCGGTAAATTAACGTATTACGATGGATAAATAAGGCCTCAGCGGTCTGGGAAATATTGCCGTTGTGAGCAAAATAGCTTTCCAGAGTGCGCAGCAGCTCCAGACTGTTTTCCTGCCCAAGCAAGGGGCCCAACATTTCCTCCTGGAAGACAAGCATTTCCGGGTTATGCTCAATCTGGAATAGCAAGCGGTACACAGCGAGATCGGGAAAATAAAGGGGTTGTTTCGCTTCCAGGCGGCGCGACATTTCTAATGCCTGCCCGGCCTGGCGGAAGGAAGTTCGCCAAGCTACCAGGTCTGAGACCGGTACGCCAATCCCACACAACACACGAACTTGCGGGAATTCGACCCTGGCTTGATCTAATACAGACTGGCCAAAGTCAAGAGCCTGCTGTGGGCGTCCTGGCGTAGAGGCAATCTCGCTAAAACAGATCACTTCAGCGCCCATGGCGCTGAAGATCACTTTCAATCCCTGCCGAAGCACTTCGCCGTGAATCAGTGTTTCCAGCCGACGGCGAGAAGGTGAATCAGGATTTTCCCAGGCAAAGCGCAGGGCAATATGAGACTGAAGCAAATCCATTCCCATGGTCTGCGCCCACAAGCCAGCATCGCGAGGTGAAAGCTCATCATAAAGCAAGGCTGTCAACAAATCGCCTTGCAAGCGTTTTTCCATCTCCCGAACCGCTTTGCTGCGCGCCATTTCAAGAGCACAAACCGCCGTTCCCTGCTCAGCAACCATAAAATCCAGCTCATCGATCTCATCGGCTAAACCCACCAGAGACAGATAACCGCGGGCAACATCGCTCACCGTGACCGGTACAACCAGGCGCACCAAGCCACCCGAAATTTCCTGCAAGGTTGGCGTAGCTTTTTTTCCGGCAAGATTGCGATCTTGCAACGCTTCAGGCAGACTGCTCAGGTCACTTAGCTGCTGCAAAACATCCTGCCAGATGCCCAGAAGCGTAGGAGAGGGCTGCTCGGCAAGGATGTAGCCTCGCTTATCCTGTACCACTAAACCCCGTCCTGAAATATCTACCATCGCCCGCACCAAGCCTGCCAACCCGGCTCCCTCTGCCGCAAGTTGGGAGAGCTGCCGGTGGATGTGGTAACCACGCTCAACCAGACCGGCACGCTGGCTAACCAGTAAGGTGAGCAGCAGGCGCTGGATCGAACGCAGATCCTCTTCATCTGTTTTCAGGACAACGACTGGAAGCGAAAGAGAAGAAAGATCTAAGGTGAGCGGGACTGTACCAGACAGAAGGATACCCGAAGCGCCGCTCTCCTGGGCCAGTTGAAGAACCTGAGCATCTGCAGCCTTAACTTTAAGCAACAATAAATCTCCGTGGTGTAACTCCCCAGGAGAGGTCGAAATCCACTGCACGGGCTCGGTATCACGCTCTTCACCCGCGAGCCAATAAATAGCTGTCTCAGAGAAAGCCAGGCGGAGTAGATCTCGAAGGGTGGAAGAAGATGATGGACTGTGAATAGAATACCTGCCTGGAAATGAACCTGTCCTGCTCCGCAGGACAATGACTCAAAAGCGAAAGGTTTGAAATTCACAAAATTATAGCACGCTAAGGTTAGCAAACCGCCATATAAGTATTATTCAATCACACCTTCATTTACATAGCGGGTCAACTCCGTAACACTCAAATCACCAATACCGAGCTTACCCACGGTGCGACCTCGCCGCCAATAATCGGTGTGGTGGACAATGCAAGCCAGGCGGATAATGGCATCCATGCCGCGCACCGAAACCCCAAAACGCTCTCCCAGCGAGGCAATTGGCACCAGGCTCATGGGCACGTCTTCAAAGATATAGCGGTGGTTGAGCGTGCTGGGGGCTTTGATGCCGTAGTATCCGGGCTGGTTGTGAATGGCTTCATGCAAATCTTCGCCGATGGTGTTATAAGCCATTTGCAGCCACTCCAAACCAGTGCGGGCGCGCAGGCCCAAGGAAGAAGCCACCGTGACGCGTTCCCGGTCGAGCACTTCGAGGACACGGGCAACGGAGGGTGTTACGCCGTCGATGTAGAACTGATAATCCCCATGTGTGGCTTCGATCCACCCGGAATTGAGAAGTGTCAGGGCCGGATGGAAAATGGCTCCCATGTTATTCAATCCTGTGCTGAGCACGTTACCGCCATCAATGAATTGGGGGTAGGCTGGACGAATGGCATCCAGCACCATATTGGTACGCGTGGCGGGCAAGGCAGCCAGAGGAACAGCTTCTTTGATGCGAAAAATGCGCGCCTGTGCAGGACCATCGGAACGCGAAGCGTAGATAAAGGTCTCCGCTTCAGCCACAGTTACATCTGCGGTGCAGCCCTGGTCATGTAGCACTTTGGTAAACTCCAACGCGCCGCAGGTACGCCCAGGATGCAGGACAATGATTTGCCCATCCTTCAGGTGTGGTGCGACGCTTTTGGCGACGTCAGCGTGTGCCGAGGATGGAACGACGACCATGATCATCTGGGCATCTTGCAAGGCTTCAGCGACATCCGAAGTTACCAATGCCATCTTTGCGAAGCCATGCGGACCCCCTTCAGCACTTTCCAGGTCGATGCCACCACGGGCTTTCAGGGCGGCGACGTGATCGAAGGTGCGGTTGTAAAGAGTGACCCGCAATCCCATCAAAGCCAGGTGAGCAGCCATGGCTTTACCGCCATGCCCGGCACCCAATACGGTATAGTTTTCAGGTGTGTTCATTTCAAACCTCCAATGACTACTTTAAACGCTCCCTTTCACTGATCGGTGTTCCACTCATATCCACAGCAAGGCACTTTCCAGCGATGGTGCGTGTGCGGACCCGCCCCAAACCAAACGGGTTATTGCGCAGCTGGGGAGCATCCATGATCCCACTCGAAACGGCTCTGGCTAACGTGACGGGATCAACCAGCGGATCAGCCACACCAGGAGTAGCGAGTCCAGCAATCTTCTCCAGGGTGACCTGTGCCTCTGAGACCAATTCGTCACAACGTTCTTGGACATAAGGGTCAGCGGTCGTATCGGGAGCACCTTGCAAGGCATTTTCGAGGGCGCGCCGGGCAATCTTGCAGGATTCGATCACATCTTCTGGTGTTGCGGCGTGATCAGCCTCAGTATACCCAACTACATGCACGATGTGAGGCTTGAGCGCCATCTGCAAGTATACGCTGGTTGCCAGGTGGGCACGTGCAGCTGCCGGATCAAGAGGGTAAGAGAGCAAACCGGTGCGAGTTTGCCGCCAGATATGGAAATCCGATCCAGCCAATGGCTCAATCAACTCCATCACCGCCAGCATCTTCGCCAAATCCATCGCGTCGGAAAGACCCGGAGGACTGTTGAACATGAGCTGGGCGATGTAATCCTTGACCCCAAAGGCACGTGCGTTATACGCCGAAAGAAAGGCTGAGACCACAAAGATGACATCGGGCGCATCGCGCATCCCCCAATGGTGCGGTTCATTGAGCTCAACCGGGATATGGCGTTCCCCATACCAGGTCATCACCTGCTGATGCTGGCGGATGGAACCTTCCAAATCCCAGGGACCGCGCCCATCCATCTGGTTGAACCAGAAGAGCGGAATAGCACACCAGGCGAGGTGGATGGTCTGCACGTACATTTCTGCTAATTGAATAAAATCATCTGTCCCTGAATAGGTACGCATGAGGGGAAAATTACCGCACCGGCTGGCAGCGTACAAGTTCCGGTAATCTTCTGCTGAACGCACGGGTACACCGCCAGCGCCGCGCCGGCGAGGGTCCTGCCGCTCGGGATGAAAGAAATTCGCCTGGGCATCCTGGTCAATCCCCAGCGAGACGACATCCAGAGCCTGAGCTTCAGCAATCCTATGAATACCAGCGTGTGTCTCTGGCAGAGAGGGCAGCCCGAAATGATGGCGAAGCAGTGGGTAGGGGGATTTCCAATGAATCCGCTCGACGAGTTCCTGAGGATAATCTCGCTCGGTTGAAGGAAGCAGGGTCTGCCCCTTAAGATACGCCAGCACCTCTTCTACAGGCTGGCTGCCATCAAAAATCCGTTCAAAGAAACCCAGCTTCTGCGCCCGCTCGGCGACGGGAGGGGTACCTCCGAAGGCAAAACGCACCCCGGCGGCATGCAGGTCTGAAGCAGCCTCCGCAAATTCACCCAGCAGACGTTCACCGGTTTCGGGGGTAAGCCGGTAGGAAACGCCCACCAGGTCGGCTTTCTCACGCAGGGCAGCTTCCAGAAACTCGTCAATGGAGACCGCCGGACCGAGGAACACCGTTCGCCAGCCAGCAGCCTCAGCCAGGCGTAGAAAATTACTCACCCCGGCAACGTGCACACATTCTCCTAGCGCGCCGGCGATTACAGTTTTAATTCGTTCTGTTTTACCCATTATGGAACCCAAATTTCACGTCAATCTGTACGTTGAAAATTCAGTCTCCAGGATCTACCGATGTGGAGTGATACCAACCGTCGATTCATGAATCTCGATCTTGGGCTCAATATGTACCCGTTTTTCCGCTAAAGAATTCCCGGTGATAAGCGCTATCAACATACTCACCAAACGCCGGGCGATCTGGTATACGGGCTGGTTGATGGTCGTGAGCGGCGGTTGAGTGTGCTCAAAACCGAGGATTCCGTCGAAGCCAGTGACTGCCAGATCCTTACCGACGATTCGCCCACATTCACGGGCAGCGTGTAAAACACCTATTGCTGTCATATCATCCACACAGGTGATGGCTGTCGGCGGCACGGGCAAAGACAGCAAGGCAGAGGCTGCCCGGTAACCACCCTCAGCCGTTAGATCACTCTCAACAATATAGGTGGGATTATAAGCTAATCCAGCGGATTGCAAGCCATCCAGGTAACCCTGAAAACGATCCGCCTGAATCTTTAAGTCAGGTGTCGAACCGATATACGCAATTTGCTGGTAGCCTAATGAAACCAGATGATCGACTAAAATCTTAAACCAACGCCGCCCATCGACTTCAACGGAGGCATAATCGAAAGGATCGAGGGAGCGCCCCAAGGTTACAAAGTGAAAACCAGCCTGAGAGAGATACTGCACGCGCCAGTCATGCAAGCGCAGACGGTTGATTACCAGCCCATCGATCTTGTGTCCATGCACCCAACGCTGGTAAGCCTGACGCTCGACATCCGTACTGGGTGGGGTAGAGGAAACCAACAAATCGAAATTGTGAGCGGCTGCCTCGTCGCCCAGCCCGGCAATGAATTCCGCGAAAAATGGATCAGCAAAACGCGGCTTGTCGGTTGGTAGTATGTAGCCAATCGTGTCGGTACGCTTGCGTCGAAGCTGGCGGGCTGCCTGATTGGGAGTGTAACCCATCTCGTGGGCTACCGCGATGACGCGCTGCCGCGTTTCTTCCGCGACATCATCGTACCCGTCTAAGGCGCGCGAGACGGTGGTAATCGAGAGATTCAAACGATTGGCTACATCACGAATAGTAATAGGAGGCATATAAAATAATATCTTAATTATTCATCTATCTCTATGTCCCCTGCCGATTCTGATGGAGTATCCTTCTGGTAAGTCATTTCGTTAAGGATTTCTTTTGGGTCCCGCGGGGATTGGAGTATTTTTTTGACCGTGTCCGTTATATCCTTTTCGCACAAAATCGTTACCGTATCACCGTTCAGCAAGAAGGTATCGCCATGCGGGATGATAATTTTACGCTCCCGCTTAATGGAAACCAACACCGCAGCGCGTGGAATCTGTAGTTCAACGATCCTTTTGCCAACCGCCATAGAATTGGAAGAGAGGGTTACCTCAAGGAAATGGGTGTTGACCTCAACACTTTCTGGCAACGAAGGATATCCCTCGCTAAGCCGGGCATCGACTTCTGCGGTCAGATCCTCGAACACATCTTCCGAAATCACGCCATCCCTGCGCAGGCTGAGCAATGCGCTGCGTTGCGCACGGTTCAACTCCCGCCAGCCCGTATCCAATTCTTCGGCTTCCAAAGCAGGATCAGAGATCAATAATTCACGCATAGCTGTAGCCAAAGAAGCGGCATTCTGGGTTAGCAACGTCTTGAGCTTCTCCCAGGTAGGTGTAGATATCAATCCATCACTATGCATACGGTCAAGACGTGTGTCGGCAGAACGCAAGGAAGCCAGGCGAGCATGGCGCATTTCGTACTCAACCTGCATTTCGCTCCGAGTAATGATCCTGAGCAAGCGAATCAACGGTCGCATGGTGGTGCTTTGCACCAATAGGGTGAATAAAACAACCCCAAAGGCCATCACCCTGATCAAATCTCGCTCACTACCCATGGTAACTGGCAGGCTAAGGGCTAATGCCAGACAAACCGCGCCGCGCAACCCGCCCCAATTGAGCACGTGCTGCCAACGGAACGGGATCGGCTCCGCTACACGCCTTGCAATCCAACTCAAGCCGTAGACCACCACCAGACGGGCGATAAGGACAGCCAAAACTGCCCACAAGATAGGCTGCCAGGCTGCGATCAGGGCAGGGATACTAACATGCAATCCGATTAATAAAAAAACCATTGAGTTAGCAAGGAATGCCACATATTCCCAAAAATTAAACAACACGATACGCGTGGTGGGACTCATGCCTTGGGGACCGATATTCCCGTTGACCAGACCAGCCGCGACAACGGCTAATACGCCACTAAAATGCAGCTGTTCGGCGATCAGATAGGAACCAAAGGCTAATACGGTTGTCAAAGTCGTTTCGATCAGGTAATCGTCCACCCTGGCGATCAGGCGGGAGATCATCCAACCCAAAACCAGACCAACCACGATGCCCCCAACCACCACGCGCAGGAAACTGGCAATACTATCCACCAGATTCAAGCGACCGGTGAGGGCGACTGCCAACATCAGGTTAAATAACACAATCGCCGTCCCATCGTTGAAGAGGCTCTCTCCTTCGATCAGCACCGACAATCGTTTGGGTACGCTTAAGGAACGAAAAAGAGCGACAACAGCCACCGGATCAGTGGCAGAAATGAGGGCACCAAAAATCAAGGCTAAGGGCAAGCTCAGAGTGTTTCCCAACCTCAAAACACCGGCAACAATTAAGGTAGTCAGGATCACCCCAGGCACTGCCAAGAGTAAAATGCCGCGAAGATTCCGCTGTAACTCTCGGATGTTCAGGTGGAAGGCAGCCTCAAAAACCAAAGGTGGGACAAAAAGAGCCAGGATCAATTCGGGCGTGAGCTCTATCTCCAAAGAAGATTGAAAAGTGATGGCTAACCCGACGACAACCAGAGCCACCGTATAGGGGATGCGCAAACGGTGGACTGCGATAGCTACCAGGGAAGCAATCAACAACAATTCGATGATCAGGGCTTCAGTGGTGAGGAAATGATCCATAAATTCATCCAAACTCGTTATCTAGGACGCAATGATACATCAAAACGTTTTGGGAAACAAGTCAATTTCTTCACCTGCCAGGGCTTTCTAAATGTCAGAAAACCCTGCTTAACCGGCCCGCAGCGAATATAATTCAGGTATGAACCACGCAGAAAAAATAGCCACCCAACTCCATATCCCTGATAGGCAAATCTCAGCAACCATTCAGTTGCTGGATGAAGAAAATACGCTGCCCTTCATCGCCCGCTACCGCAAAGAAGTCACGGGGGGGCTGGATGAGGAACAGATCCGTAATATCAGTGAGTTGATCGATAAACTACGCGCCCTGGAGGAACGAGCCAAGACCATCCTTAAATCGATCGAAGAACAGGGCAAACTAACCCCAGAACTTCAGTCCCAGATCGAGGCAGCTGAGACCCTGACAGCATTGGAAGATCTTTACCAACCTTACAAGCCGAAACGCCGTACACGGGCGAGCATTGCCAGGGAAAAAGGGCTGCAGGGATTGGCGGACTGGATCATTCAACAGCCGCGCACCAGAACACCTCTGGCTGAGATCGTCAAGCCTTTCCTCAATGACCAGGTGCCCAATGCAGAAGAAGCCTGGGCGGGAGCAAGCGACATCGTTGCTGAAACGATCAGCGACCATGCGGAAGTCCGGCGGGTGACGCGTGAAAAAGCCATGAAGTGGGGTGTGCTGCGCTGCGAAAAAATCGATGGGCCTGCCGATGAAAAGAATCGGGCCGATAAAGAACATCGGGCTGATAAAGAACGTCAAAGAGATGACCGCATGGTGTATGAAACCTATTACCAGTTCGAGTGCGGGGTAGATCGACTGCGCCCGCACCAGGTGCTGGCAATCAACCGCGGCGAAACCGAGAAGGTGCTGCGCGTCAAGATCGAAATCCCTGAGCGAGACTGGCGCAACGCCATTACGGCTGTGTTCTGTCCTGACCGGTTATCCCCCCTGTCAGGACAACTGGAGCTGGCCATCAACGATTCTGCCGAGCGCCTGCTGCTGCCGGCAATCGAGCGGGATGTGCGCAGTGAATTGACTGAAAAAGCGGAAATCCACGCTATCCATGTTTTTGCTACTAACCTGCGCGCCCTGCTCGGACAGCCACCGCTCTCCGGACACACGGTGATGGGGATCGACCCAGGCTTCCGCACAGGCTGCAAGGCTGCTGTAGTAGATGCCACCGGCAAACTGCTGGATACAGCCACGATTTATCCCCACGAGCCGCAGAAAGAGCGCCAGCGGGCATTGAAAATCCTGGCGGCACTGGTGCAAAAAGACCAAGTCAGCTTGATCACAATTGGCAATGGCACAGCTTCGCGGGAAACCGAACTCCTGGTGGCTGAGCTGATCCAGACTTCTGCCCCACAGGTCAAATACCTGATCGTCAGTGAAGCTGGGGCGAGCGTGTACAGCGCCAGCCCATTGGCACGCCTCGAGCTGCCAGAGCTGGACGTTTCGATGCGCGGGGCGGTTTCCATCGCGCGCAGAATCCAAGACCCACTAGCAGAGCTGGTCAAGATCGATCCAAAGTCGATCGGCGTGGGGCTGTACCAGCACGACGTGGATCAAAAGCAGCTTTCAACCTGCCTGAGTGGGGTGGTTGAGAGCGTCGTCAACCAGGTGGGGGTGGAGGTCTCGACGGCATCTCCCTCGCTGCTGACCTACGTGGCGGGGATTGGACCCAAGCTGGCTGAGAAGATCGTGGAGTATCGGGACCAAAACGGACCCTTC
>Ga0153915_10002227_pt1 | contig 17780 bp, 14 predicted proteins | sample Opewatmetagenome_2_FD_107003 | JGI IMG/M metagenome (GOLD analysis project Ga0153915, IMG submission 107003) | Freshwater wetland microbial communities from Ohio, USA - Open water 3 Core 3 Depth 3 metaG | ecosystem: Environmental > Aquatic > Freshwater > Wetlands | place: USA: Ohio, Lake Erie...
CCGGACGCGCCAGATAGAGCGGAGCGGGCGCCGTCTTCGGAACGATCAATTTCTCGCGCAGCAGGGCCGGATCGATCCCGGCGGATCCTCAACCCTCCCGGGCTGAACCCTCCGCGCGTCGTTACGAGACGGGAGCCCTGAGGCCGCGTTCGAGCAGGCGGGTGTCTCCCAGACGCTCGGCATACGCCGCGAATCCTCTCGCGGGGCCGCGCCAGCGCAACTCCTCGACGTCCCGGAAGAGCGGCGCGTCCGTGCGCAGCGTCGCGAGATCCTTGAAGAGGAGCGCGAGATCGCGGCGGTCGCCGAGCGCGCCGGGCGGGAGCGCCTCGATGGGGCCGTGTCGGTTGAGCAGGCTCGCCGCGGTGATCGGGCCGATCCCCACAATCCCGGGATAGCCGTCCGCGGCGTCGCCGACGAGAGCGAGGAAGTCGGGGATGAGAACCGGCTCCACGCCGAACTTCCGCCGAACCTCCACGGCGTCGCGAATCCTGTTCGTTCGGCGGTCCACTTGAACGATTCGGTCGGCGCGGACGCACTGCGCCAGGTCCTTGTCCGGCGTCCAGATGCAGACCTTCTGCACGCGGCGGTCCTGAGCCGCAAGCCGCGCCGCGGATGCCAGGGCGTCGTCCGCCTCGAGCTCTACCATGGGCCAGACGGCCACTCCCATGGCGGCGAGCGCCTCTTCGAGAGGGTGGAACTGCGCGAGCAGCGCCCGCTCGACGCCCTCCGCCGTCTTGTAGCCCGGCCAGAGGCGGTTTCGGAACGACTCGATGACGTGATCGGTCGCCACGCCGACGTGCGTGGCTCCCTTCTCGATCATCTCCAGCACGGTACCGAGCACGCCGGCCGCGGCGGCAAAGGGCCGCTTCTCGATCCCGGGGACGCGGCGAAGACCGTAGAAGTGCCGGAACAGCTCGTACGTGCCGTCCACGAGGTGTACGAGCATGCTCAGGCCACCCCCTCCACCGGAAAACCTCCGCGCTTCGGGCTCGCAGCGCTCCTCGGCCGACCCCTGGCCGTCTCCCGTGGGAGCCACGAAGCCTCGAAGCGCATGGTTGTCCCCTCTCCTCCTCCCGCTGCCAGCTTAAGCTACGATGATCCTGGTGCGCATTGCGCAGCGCCGGCGCGCGCGTGGAAAGCGCGCGACCTCCGCAAGTTCGTCGAGGGGGACTTCCGGTCCGCCTGGGGTGAGGAGACACATGAAGCGTGGGCTCGTCTTCGGTGCGGCCGAGCAGGGGGGCGGCGGGCAAGCCGGCGCGCCGCAGCTCCAACCGGCGGCGCCGGCGGCGGCCATTCAGGTCGAGAAGATCAGAAACAACCTGATCCTGCTCCGCGGCGGCGGCAAGACCGTTCCGCTGGGCGGCGTGAGCGTGCCAAACGCCGGGAACACCCTGGCGTTCGTCACCGCCAACGGCGTCGTGGTGGTCGACACGAAGCTGCCCGGCTGGGGCAAGCCGGTCCTGGACAAACTCGGGGAAATCACCGACAAGCCCGTGACCACGATCATCAATACGCACACGCACTTCGATCACGTCGGCGGCAATCTCGAGTTTCCGGCGACCGTCGAGGTCGTCGCGCACGAGAACACGGCGGAGCTGATGCGGGGAATGCGCCCGGTGACAGGCGGCCCCGCGCAGCCGAGCATCTTCAAGGAGAGCAGGGGCCGAGGCCTGCCCGGGCGAACATTCAGGGAGAAGATGATGCTCGGCGAAGGCGACGAACGGATCGAGCTGTATTACTTCGGCCGCGCCCACACGGGCGGCGACGCCTGGGTCGTCTTCCCGGCGCTGGGGGTATTGCACACCGGCGACGTGTTCGCCTACAAGGCTGTTCCGGTCATCGACGCCAGCAACGGCGGCAGCGGCGTCGAGTATCCGCGGACGATTGCCAGGGCACTGGCCGCGTTGACGAACATCGACACTGTCGTCTCGGGGCACTACCAGGCCACGCTGAGTATGGACGATCTGAGAATGTACTGGGACTTTACCCGCGAGTTCGTGCGGGCGGTGCAGTCCGCCAGAACGGCCGGCCGGACGATTGACGATGTCGTCGAGAGCTGGAAGCTTCCGGAGCGATTCGCGAGGGAAGGCTATGCCGACGTGTCGCATCTGCGGCCGCTGCGCGGGGACGTCGAGGTCGTCTGGAACGAGACCGGGGATTAGCGGGCAGGCGGAAGCACTGATGGTGAGGTCGTGAGGCGGAGTCAGGGGAGGAGATGAAGCGATGAAGACGACGCGCCGTGAGTTCGTGAGAAGCGCAGGGGCGGGGGTCCTCGGCGCCACCTTGATCCCGGGCATCGCCGGGGCCCAGGGGCCCGCCGTATCCGGAGGCAAGGCCTACGACGTGGCCGTCGTCGGAGCCGGCGTGTTCGGAGCATGGACCGCTTACCGTCTCGCGCAGGCGGGGCGCCGAGTCGCGCTTCTCGACGCCTACGGTCCCGGCAATGCGCGCGCCAGCTCCGGCGGTCAGACCCGAGTCATTCGCATGGGCTACGGGGACCAGGAGATCTACACGCGCTGGTCGATGCACTCTCTCGACATCTGGAAGTCGCTCGTCGGGCAACTGGGCCGGCCCTCGGTGTTCCAGCAGGCCGGCGTGCTCTGGATGGCCCGCGGCGAGGACCCGCTGACGACCAAGACTCTCGCGACGTTGCAGCGGCTCGGCGTCGTCCACGAGAGGCTCGGCCGCTCGGAGCTCGAGCGCCGCTGGCCGCAGATTGACTTCGGCCCGAACAACTGGGCCATCCACGAGCCCGACAGCGGCTTCCTAGTGGGCTTCCACGCGGTCCAGGCGGTGGTCCAGATGGCGGAGGGCACTGGAGTCGACTACCTCCAGGAAGCCGCCGTCCCGCCGGCAGGCAAAGGGCAGCTGACCTCGATCGCCACCCGGTCCGGCAAAACGGTCAAGGCAGGCACCTTCGTCTTTGCCTGCGGCCCCTGGCTGCCGAAGCTGTTCCCCGATCTGCTCGGCGATCGCATATTCCCCACGCGCCAGGAGGTCTTCTACTTCGGCCCTGCTCCGGGCGACGAGCGGTTCCGTTCACCGGCGATGCCGGTATGGGTTGATTTCGCCGAAGAAATCTACGGTCTGCCGGACTTCAGAGGACGCGGCTTCAAGGTCGCCCCCGATCGCCACGGACCCGCCTTCGACCCGGACACAGGCGCTCGCGTCATCACTCCGGAGACCCTGGCCACGGTCCGAAACTTCGTGGCCCGCCGCTTTCCCGCCCTCAAGGACGCGCCGCTCGTGTCGAGCGAGGTGTGCCAGTACGAGAACACGTCCAACGGCGATTTCCTGATCGACCGCCATCCCGAGCGGGACAACGTGTGGCTCGTTGGGGGTGGCTCGGGCCACGGCTTCAAACACGGTCCGGCGGTGGGCGAGTACGTGACCGCTCGCATCGTGGAGGGCGGGGCGGTGGAGACCCGCTTCAGCCTGGCCACCAAGCAGAAGGTCCAGAAACGGGCCGTGTACTGAGTCCCGATTCCGAGTCAGCCGTTCGCCCGCACACGGACCCCGTCCTTGATGCGGTCGCTCGGGTGGAGGATGACGGTTTCGCCCGCCGCGAGCCCCCGAAGCACTTCGGCCTCGGCCGCGTTGCGGTGACCGATCTCGACGTTCCGGCCGCGGGCTCGGCCGCCATCGACGGCGAAGACGGACCAGGCCTCGCCGCGCCGGAAGAGGGCGCTCGCAGGAACCTTCAGAAGTCCCTTTCCTTCCCAGACCGTAATCGCCGCTTCGACGCGGAAGGCGTCGCCGAGTCGTCCCGGCGGTTCCTCGAGGTCACCGATCACGTTGACGCGTTGCTCCTCGACCCCGAGCGCGGAGATCTTCGTGAAGGCCGAGGGCTCGACCATGCGGACGCGAGCACGCAGCTTCCTGCCCTCGCCTCCGTCGAGCTCCATCGCGGCCCCCGGCTTGACGCGGACGGCGTCGGTTGAAAGCAGATCGATCACGATCTCGAGATTGGCCGGATCCCCGATCTCGAGAACAGGGCTGCCGGCCAGCACGGACCGCTCGCTTTCCTGAACGACACGCAGGACTCGACCCGTGACCGGCGACCGGACAGCGATGGCGCCGCCGCCGGGCTTGTCGGCCAGAAGCGTGGCGCGGGCGGCTTCGGCCTCGTATGCCGCCGCCCGCGCCGCAAAGCGCGCCGCCTCGAGCTCCTTGGCGAGGGTAGCCTCTGCAAGCTCCATTTGCTCGCGCTCCTCCGGTGAGCGCAGCCCCTGGGCGGCCAGCTCGTCGGCGCGCTCGTGGCTGCGCCTCGCCTGGTTTAGAGACGCGCCCACCTGCCGGACGCGGGCGTCCGCCGCGCGCCTGGCAGCTTCCGCGCCCTGGAGCTTCGCCCGGGCCTCCGCCCTCGAGCGCTCGTCGAGCGGGATCGGCTCGAGGCGGATGACGACGTCGCCTTCCTTCACCGGGTCCCCCTCCGCAAGATCCACCCGGAGCAACCGCCCGGCGGCCGGAGCCGAGATCACATAGCGGTCCCGGATGCGGGTCTTGCCCTCTTCCTCGACGGTCACGCGGAGGTCGCCTCGCACGACGCGCCCGACCTCGGAGGGCACCGGCGAGGGACGAAGGATGAAGACGATACCGGCGAGGATGACGAGCGCCGCAGCGGCGAGAAGGCTTCGTTTCGCGGTGGCTGTCATTTGCCTTACTCCCTCGTCTTCAAGACGGCGACGAGATCCATGCGGTCGATCCGGCGCCGGACGATCCAGCCCGAGGCGATCGTGGCCGCCGCGACCGTGAGCGCGGCGGACAGATAACTTCGGGGGTTCGCCACCAGAGGCATGCGCATGAGGTCCGTATCGTAGAGGGCCGAAATCAGCGCGCACGCGCCGAACCCGACCGCCCAACCGAGCGGGACGGCCAGCAGCGTGACGAGGGCCTGTTCGCCGAGGAGCATCGTCGCGACCTCACCCCGCGTGAAACCGAGCACGCGAAGGCTCGCCAGCTCTCGTCCGCGCTCGGACAGGGCAATCCGTGCCCCGTTGTACACCATCGCTATGGCAATCACGGAGGCGAGCAAGACGAGGACGGCGGTGAACGTTCCGAGCAGCTGCGCGATCGTGTCCTGGAAGCTTCGGATCATCGCTCCCTGGACCGAGACGCCCTCGACGGCCGGCATCTTCTTGAGTAACGCGTAGAGACGGCCTGCCTTCGTCGGGTCGACGGTCAGGTATCCTCCGGAGACCGATTTCGCTTCGCGAAGCAGGCGATTGAGCGACGGCAGGTCCATGTAGGCGTTGACGCCCAGAACCTCGTCGGCCACGCCCGCCACGACGACCGTGCGGACGGGCCGCTCTCCCTCGAGCACTTCGACGGTGACCGGCTCCCCGATGTGGAGGCCCAGCGTCTCGGCGAGGCGGGTGGTCAGAACGAGCCCGTCCGGCGGGAGCTTTACGGGCCGGCGGCGGCGGTCGATCACGCGCCGCAGGTCGGCTCCGGGAGACAGCCCGAGCAGGGCCACCCGCTTCGAGCGATGCTCGTAGCGCAGCCGCACCGGAACCGCCCGGAAAGGCTCCGACCGGAGAACGCCGGGCAGGTGCGCGAGCTCGAAGGCGGCGCGCGCGGAACGCGGGTCCGTGAAGCCGACGGTCGCCTCCTGCCGCTCGACCGCTCGAAACTGCAGATCCATGGCCTCATCGACCATGTCCCAGAAATAGCGGCCCAGAACGAGGATGCCGACGGCGAGTGACACGCCCAGCACGGACAGCGCGAACCGGACTGGCCGGCGGGCGAGATTGCGAACGATCATGCGCACCGACGGGGATAGAACGCGGTTCATGTGCAGCCGCTCCAGGAAGCCGGCCCGGAAGCGCGCGGGCGCTTCGGGACGCATGGCTTCCGCGGGCGGCAGGGAAATCGCATGGCGCACGGCGCCGAGGGCGCCGAGCACGCCGGCGGCGAGGCTTGCGAGGATCGAGATCGCGACGACTTCGAGGCCGGCCTCGTACCGCAGCACCGGAAAATGGAAGTAGTCGGCATAGAGGCGGGTCAGCCCGCGCCCGAGCCATAGCCCGGCGCCGGAGCCGAGCGCCACCCCTCCGATCACCATGGCGAGAACGAACTGCAGGAAGTGGAGTCCGATCGCGGCGTTGCCGTAGCCGAGGGCCTTGAGCAGGGCGATCTGGTCCCGTTGGGTGTTCACCAGCCTTGTCACGACGATGTGGAGCAGGAAGACGGCCACCCCGAAAAAGATCGCGGGAACCACCCGCGCCTCCGTGCGGAGCTCGGCGAGCTCGTTGTCGAGAAAGTTGTTGGAGACCTGGTCTTCACGTCCGTAGGCGCCGAGGTTGCCGTAGCGCTCGAGCAGGTCATCGAGAGCGGCGATCACGTCGGCCCGGTTCGCCCCGGGCGCCAGGGTGAGCACCAGGTCGTTGAAGCCTCCCTCCATGTCGAAGGCCGGCCCGAGCGCGTCCCGGCTCATCCACAGAATCCCGAACCGGCGGTTGTCGGGAAGGATGCTGCCGGCCCCGCGGATCTCGTAGACATACTCGGGCGACAGAGCGATTCCGACGATGCGCAGCGACTCCCAGCGGCCGTTCATGACCGCGCCGATCCGGTCGCCGACGTCGAGCCGGTTGGCTGTCGTAAAGGCCTCGCTCGCGAGCACTTCGTCGCGCCGCCCGGCCTCGATGAATCTTCCGCGGCGAAGCGCAAGCCGGTTGAGAGCCGGCGCGGAACCGTCCGGGACGGAGACGACACGGCCCGTCGCGGGCTCGGGCAGGCCCGGGACGTCGAGCGTCACGTCCACCACGACCCGGGTTTCTGCGAACGCGACGCCGGGGATCCCGGCGATGCGCTTTGCAAGCGCGTTGGGCGCGCGCTTCAGGCTGACGAAAACGTCCGCGAACCGGTAGCGTCCGTAATAGTCATCGCGAGAGAGAAGCACCGAGTGATGGGCCGACCGCGTCGTGAGGAAGCTCGCGACCCCGCAGGCGACGACAAGGGCCACGGCGGTCGCCTGGCCGCGGTGGTGCCAGAGATCGCGCATCAGCTTGCGGCTGAGCGCCGTCACGAGAACTTCACCATTGCAGTTCCTCGGGAGCGGCCTTCTTCTCGTTGCGGACCACGCTGACGACCTCGCCGCTGACCATTCGGATGACGCGATCGGCCATGCCGGCGACGGCGGCGTTGTGGGTGATGACGACGGTCGTGGTGCGAAGCTCCCGATTCACGCGCGCGAGGACCGCGAGCACGAGCTTGCCGGTCTGGAAATCGAGAGAGCCAGTCGGCTCGTCGCAGAGCAGAACGTCGGGGCGCTTCGCGACGGCACGGGCGATCGCGACACGCTGTTGCTCGCCGCCCGAGAGTTGCGCGGGGAAGTGGTCGAGCCGGTCTGCCAGCCCCACCATCCGGAGCGATTCCTCCGCATCGATGGGGTTCGCCGAGACCTCGGTGACGAGCACGACGTTCTCGCGCGCCGTCAGGCTCGGGATGAGGTTGAAGAACTGGAAGACGAACCCGACGTGCTCCCGGCGAAAACGCGTCAGCTCGCGATCGCCGGCGGCGGTCAGGTCGTGCTCGAAGAAGCGCACCGACCCGCTCGTCGGAACGTCGAGGCCGCCGAGGATGTTCAGGAGCGTCGACTTGCCGCTTCCCGAGGGGCCGAGGATGACGACGAATTCGCCCCGGTAGAGATCGAGATCGACGGACCGAAGTGCCGGGATATCGACCTCCCCCATCCGATAGGTTTTCGTGAGCCCGCGTGCACGAAAGACGGCCTCGGCCGCCGGGGCCCCGGAATCGATCACACTGCCCGACCCGACACCGGCTGTCTCACCTTCCGCGATGCGCACATACCCGCCTCTCGGATCCGCACCCAAACTAGCCGAGGTTGCGGCCGGGTGTCGAGGGTTCGTTTCATCAGGGAGAAGCGGTCTCTGCAATCGGGAGCTTCGACCGGGTCTTCGAGTCCAGAGTGTTCAGAGTCGAGCTTACGGCGCTGCTCGAGAATCGCCGGGCCGACACGGGCCGATCAAGGTTTTTCCGGTCGAGGCGCTCGTTTCCAGACCAGGTCCCAGGCCTCCCGGCGTTGGGCGAGGCCGGTGATCTTCCCGCCGGCATCCCGGAGGAACACGTACCGGTAGCGGGGCCGGCCGGGCACGAAGAGAACGTCCGGAGCCTCGGCGCGCAATTCCTCAGGCTTCCGCCCGGTCCGCTGTCCCTCGAGCGCATCGCCGTTGCGCCGGATTTCGTAGCCGATCGCCGGCGTCAAGGCGTATCGGCCGCAGTACTCGTCTCGGAGCGAGGCGGCGAGGGGAACTGCCGGCGGGTCGGTCCGCAAGGCGAGGACCTGGGCAGCGATCAGGCGCCAACCTTTTGCCGTCTTCAACCAGGTGTCGGTCGTCCGATACCGGCAATGCAGCTCGTGTCCGTGGAAGTTTTCGTTCTCGTCGTCGACATACGTCGCGACGGCGACGTTCCCGTGGATCACGGCGTCGAATTCCATGACCTTGACGGCGCCGGTGACGCCTTCGGGGAGGGGCTTCGTGCCCTCGACCATCTGTTTCTTCGTCAGCACGGTCCCGCTCTCGTCCACGTAGCGGACACTCTCATCCAGGTATCGGTCCCAGACCGTTGCCGAACCGGCAGCGATCGCGTCGACCAGCTCCTGGGTCTGCCGCTTCAGGATGTCCGGCACGTCTTCCGCGGCGCCCGCGGGCGTTCCCATCGCGAGGAGGAATGCGAACACGAAGGCGGACGCGGAAGACGGCATGAGTCGCTCCTTTCCGAACGCGAATCATGATAGCCATGGCCGGGACGAAACCTTCTCGGGAGACGGATGTGGACCACGACTGTCAGGAGAATCGTCTCGCGGGAAGGACCTTCGCGACTCCGGGCGCTCGAGCCAGGCGGGCGCTAGCCGCCGGCGATGGCTCCCAGGACCACGAAAGGTTCGGAACCCCTTGCGACGGCTTCGGGAAGCGGCGCGTCCGGCGAGTCATGGGAGAGGTCCTCGGAGCACGCGAAGAACCTCACGAAAGCCCGGCGCTCGTGCGTGACGTGATCGCGGATGGTCCCGCGCAGCACCGGATAGCGGGCCTCGAGCTCGTCGAGGACCGAGCGCTGCGTCGGCTCTCCCGAAACGTCGAGCTCCACCTCCCCGGCGACCCGCGCGAGCGTCCGCAAATGCGGCGGTAGCACGACCCGGATCACGGGAGAGTCTGGACCTCGACCGAGAGCACCGCGGGAAGATCCCGGGCGATCGGCGCCCAGCTGTCGCCCGCATCGGCCGAGGCGTACACCTGTCCGCCGGTCGTCCCGAAGTAAATACCGCACCCGTCGAGCGAGTCCACGGCCATTGCGTCGCGCAACACGTTGACGTAGCAATCGCGCTGCGGCAGGCCTCTGGTCAACGCCTCCCACTCGTTGCCCCCCGTCCGGCTGCGGTACACGCGGAGTTTCCCCTCGGGCGGATAGTGCTCCGAGTCGCTCTTGATCGGGACGACGTAGATCGTCTCCGGTTCGTGCGCGTGAACGTCGATCGGGAATCCGAAGTCGGTCGGCAGGTTCCCGCTGACCTCGCGCCACGAGTCGCCCGCATCGTCGCTGCGCAGCACGTCCCAGTGCTTCTGCATGAAGAGCACGCTCGGGCGCGAATGGTGCATCGCGATGCGGTGGACGCAGTGGCCGACCTCGGCCTTCGGGTCGGGGATGTACTGAGAGTGGAGGCCGCGGTTGATCGGCCGCCACGTCTTGCCCGCGTCGTCGGTCCGGAAGGCGCCCGCGGCCGAGATCGCGACGAACATCCTCCCGGGATGGCTCCGGTCGAGAAGGATCGTGTGCAGGCACATCCCGCCGGCGCCCGGCTGCCACGAGGGTCCCGTGCCATGGCCGCGCAGGCCGGACAACTCCTGCCACGTCTGCCCGCCGTCCTTCGATTGAAACAGGGCGGCGTCTTCCACGCCGGCGTAGACCGTGTCCGGATCGGTCAGAGACGGTTCGAGATGCCAGACCCGCTTGAATTCCCAGGGACGCTGCGTGCCGTCGTACCACTGGTGCGTGGTGAGCGGTTTGCCGGTTTCCGGCGAGGCGTCGTAGACGAACTTGTTGCTCTCTCCAGCCGGCATGCCGCCTGGCGAGGTCGTCACTCCACCTCCCGGCGCCTCCCACGTCTTCCCTCCGTCATTCGAGCGCTGGATGATTTGCCCGAACCAGCCGCTGGTCTGGGACGCGTAGAGCCGATTGGGGTCAACGGGCGATCCCTTCAGGTGGTAGATCTCCCAGCCGCCGAAGTGGGGACCTCCGATATCCCACCGTTCCCGCTTTCCGTCCGAAGTCAGGACGAATGCGCCCTTGCGTGTGCCCACCAGAACCCGAACCTTGCTCATAGCCTGCTCCTTCCCAGAGTCGAAAGGTCCTCGTCAGAGGATTCGCCGCGCGGCGAGTGCGCGAGACTAACCCATCAACGATCCGCCATGAAACCCCCGATGGCGCGAGTCACCGGCCCTTCCTTCGTGGCGGGCATTCTCTCCTGGCAGGCCTCAGTCGAAGCGCGAATCGTCCCCCGACGGATCGTCGATCGCGGGCACGCGCGCTCCATTCATGCGCAGGTAGGACAGCACGCGAGTCCGCAGAGGACTCTCTTCCCGGACGGCTGCGAAGGAAGCCTCCGGTGTCGAGTCTTTCAAAACGAGCGGCGTCTTCATCGCGAGCTCTCCTGACGAGGGGTTGGCTCCGAAGGGGGTTTCAACAGGCCCTTGGCGCGCCTCTCCTTCCATCGGCCGGCGGTCTCGACGGGCGCGACCCAGCGGGCGAGGTTCCCGACGTAGGCTCGAACGTCCGCGGCCGCCCGGGCGCTCGTAGCCATTCCCGTTCCCTCGGGTTCCGTCACGAAGGACGGGGCGCCCTTCCGGGTATCCCAATTGTAGTCGGCGAAATGGTGGAAGCTCGAATGGGCGACGGCGCGTCCGGGCGAGCGGCCGCTGTCCGCTGCCCCCCTCTCGAACGCGACGATGAGATTGAAGGGCCGGCCCGTCGCGGCGCTGCGGCCGACGGCGATGACCCGGGCGGACTGGCAGTCCGGCGGAGCGCCCACCGCGCCTTCGTGGGGGTGTGACGGGAAGAACTCGAGCGTGCGTGTCGGGTCCGCCGGATCGATCAAAAGCGGGTGAACCGGCTCGATCGCCGTGATCCGCTGGAAGTCGCCGTTCTTTCCGGAGTGGTAGTTGGGCCAGGAGATCGCCGCGGTCTCGAAGTCGTCGGCTCCACGGCGGGAGACGTCGGCCTCGGGGTTGAGGCTGTGGAAGTGGTTTGCCAGGCCGACGCCGCAGGGCAATGAGCCCAGCGAGGAGCCCAGGTCCTGGTGATCGCGGGCGGTCACGAGCCCCCCGCCCTGGCGCCAGAACCGGTCGATGGCGGCGCATTCCCCGGCGGTCAACCCGGCGCCCGAGTCCAGCGCGAAGAGCCAGAGCTCATCGCAGTCCGACCGGTCGATTCGAGCCAGGATGGGATCGATCCCCGAGGCGGAGATCTCGCGGTTTCTCGCCGTCACGACGACGGGCCGGCCGTCCCTGCCGGACTCCTCCAGTTCGCGCCTCAGGAGAGAAAAGCTCTCGATCGACCAGTCGTCGGCTGTTCCCGGCGTCGTCGTCTGAAGAAGGATTCGAAGCGGGTTCGATTTCATGGCCTCCTCCTCGCTCTTCACACCGCCTCGGAGAGCTCGGGAACCTCGGGCGGCCGGCTCTCCGCTTCGGATTCGACCGCCCGATGAGTCTTCGCCACGAGTACGTAGATCGACGGAACGACGAAGAGCGTGAAGGCCGTGCCGATGATCATTCCGGTCACGAGCATCATGCCGATCGAGTTGCGCGCGCCGGCTCCGGGGCCGGTCGCGAAGACGAGCGGGAAGTGCCCCATGACCGTCGCCGCCGTCGTCATGAGGATCGGCCGCAGTCGCGTGGATGCCGCTTCGATGACGGCGTGAAGCTTGTCTTTTCCCTGCTCCTGGAGGTTGTTGGCGAACTCCACGATCAGGATCCCGTTCTTCGACACGAGGCCGACCAGGGTGATGAGGCCGACCTGGCTGTAGATGTTCAGCGTCGTCAGGCCCAGGAACGAGAAGAGCAGGGCGCCCGAAAGGGCGAGAGGGACCGAGCCCGTCAGGATGATGAACGGATCCCGGAAGCTCTCGAACTGGGCGGCGAGCACGAGGTAGATCAGGATCCCCGAGAGAAGGAACGTGCCGAGGAACTTGCCCCCTTCGACCCGGAGCTGGCGCGATTCTCCGGCGTAATCGACGGTGAAGCCCTTCGGCAGGGTGCGAGAGGCCTCGTCCTCGAGGAACTTGAGCGCTTTGTCGAGCGAAACGCCCGGCGGGATGACGCCCTGGATACGCACGGCATTCAACTGCTGGAAGCGCTTCAACTCCCGCGGCTCCGTCGAGGTCCTGAGTGTCGCGAACGTCGAGAGCGGGACGAGCTTGCCGCCGGCGCCCGTGACGTAGATCTGCTCGAGCTGGTCCGGCGTCAGCCGCTCCGAGCGCTTGATCTGGGGGATGACCTTGTAGCTCCGCCCCTGAATGCTGAAGCGGTTGACATAGTCGCCGCCGAGCATCGTCGCGAGGTCGCGGCCGGCCTGGCCGAGGTCCACGCCCTGGGAGCGGACCTTGTCGCGGTCGAACATGACCTCGGCCTGCGGCTGATCGAATTTCAGGTCGGAGTCGGCGAACATGAAGAGGCCGCTCGCGAACGCCTTCCCGACGAGCTGGTTGGCGAACTCGGTCAGCCGCTCGGGCTCGGCCGTCGAGGCGATGACGAAGTCCACCGGATAGTCTCCGCCACCCGGCAGAGCCGGGGGGATGAGCGAGATCACGCGCACGCCGGGGATGGTCGAGAGCTTGCCGGCCGCCTCCACCTGGAGCCGTTCCGTCGTCTTCTTGCGCTGGCTCCAGGGCTTGGTGACCATGCCGCCGAAGCCGCCGTTGGGGGCCGTGATCTGGAAGATGCTCTCGGCCTCGGGGAACGACCGGTAGACGTCGTGGACCTGCGAGGCGAAGAGCTTCGTCTGGTCGATGGTCGCGTTGGGAGCTGCCTGGATGAGCCCGAACACGACGCTCTGGTCCTCCTTGGGGGCGAGCTCCCGCTGCGAGAACATGTAGAACGGGACGATCAGCAGGGCGACGATCGCCCACAGGGCGAAGACGACCGGCCGGTAGTTCAGAGTCCCCGTGAGCAGTCGGGCGTACGTCTTCCGGACGACCTCGAAGTGCCGGTTGATCATCCCGGCGAAGCCGCGGTCGGAGCCGCCGGCGCGCAGGAGCTTGGAGCTCATCATCGGGGAGAGAGTGAGCGCCACGACACCGGAGATGATCACGGCCCCGGCGAGCGTGAACGCGAACTCGCGGAAGAGCGCGCCGGTCAAGCCGCCCTGGATGCCGATCGGCGCGTACACCGCCGCCAGCGTGATCGTCATGGCGATGATCGGGCCGGCCAGCTCACGCGCGGCCTTGAGCGCAGCGTCAAACGGCTGTTCTCCCAGGTGCAGATGCCGCTCCACGTTCTCGACGATGATGATCGCGTCGTCCACGACGAGGCCGACGGACAGCACGATGCCCAGAAGCGTCAGCAGGTTGATCGTGAACCCGGCCACGAGCATCAGGAAGACGGCGCCGACGAGGGAGACGGGAATCGCGACGATCGGGATGAGCACCGACCGGAAGGAGCCGAGGAAGAGGAAGATGACGAAGATGACGATCAGGAGCGTGACCGTCAGGGTCTTCAAGACCTCGCGGATCGCATCCTGGATGTAGGCCGTCGAGTCGTACGGGATCCCGACCTTCATGCCGACGGGGAGCTGCGACCGGATGTCGGGGATCGCGTCGCGCACGTTCTTGATCACGGAGAGGGTGTTGGCGGTGGGCAGGACCCAGACCCCCATGAACGTGGCGGCCTGTCCGTTGAACCGCACGTCGGATTCGTAGTTCTCGGCGCCGAGAACCACGTCGGCGATCTCGCCCAGGCGCACGATGACGCCTTTGTCCTCCTTGACCACGAGGTTGCGGAACTCCTCGGCCGTCTGGAGGTTGGTGTTGGCGACGAGGTTGACCGACACCATGGACCCGTTCGTCTTGCCCAGGGCGGAGAGGGAGTTGTTGTTCGCCAGAGCGCTTCGCACCTGCGACGGCGAGATCCCCAGCGCGGCCATCCTTTCGGGCTTCAACCAGACCCTCATCGCGAACGTCCGGCTGCCCAGGATGTCGGCCCTCTGCACTCCGGAGATCGCCGAGAGCTTCGGCTGGACGACGCGCGTCAGGTAATCGGTGATCTGGTTCTGGTCGAGGTTCTCGGAGGAGAACCCGATGTAGATCGCCGCGAACTGCGTGTCCGCGGTCTCCAGATTGATGACCGGCGCCTCGGCCTCCGGGGGGAGGTCGTTGCGGACCTGCGCGACCTTGGACTGGACCTGCGTCAGGGCGGCGTTGGTGTCGTAGTTCAATTTCAGATGCACGGTGATCGTGCTCAGGCCCTGCGCGCTCGAAGATTCCATGTAGTCGATGCCGTCCGCGCTCGCGATGACCCTCTCCAGCGGCGTGGTGATGAAGCCGCGCACCAGGTCGGCGTTGGCGCCGACGTACGCCGTCGTCACCTTCACGACCGCGATGTCCGTCCTCGGGAACTGCCGCACCGACAGGGACCGGATCGCCTGCAGCCCGGCGATCAGGATCACCAGGCTGACGACGACGCTCAGGACGGGACGCCGGACGAAGAGGTCGGTGAATCTCATGTTCGTTGCCCTCTTAGCTGTCTTCGGGTTTCGGAGCCGGGTTGTTGCCGGGTTGCGTCTTGTTGTTGACCTGCACGGCGGCGCCGTTGCGGAGCTTGAAGACGCCCGAGGTCACGACTTCCTCCCCGTTCTGAAGGCCGGAGGTGACCGCGATCTGGTCTCCGCGCGCGGAGCCGAGCTTGACGATCTGCTGGCGCACGCCGCGGTACTCCTTGCCGTCGGGGCCCTTCAGGTTCGCGACGATGAAGACGGAGTCGCCGTACGGCGCATAGTTGATCGCGGAAGCGGGCAGCGCGATGACGGTCTGGCTCGCCGGGAGAAGGACCCGGGTTTCCACGAACATCCCGGGCTTCAACTTCCCCTCCGGATTGGTGAGCGTGGCCTGGACCTGAACGTTGCGGGTCGCCTCGTTCACGACCGAGTCGACGGCCGAGATGGCGCCGGTGAATTCGGACTGCGCCTTCCCCGCGGGGCCCTCGGCCGTGACGCGCACTTTGCCGCCCACTCCCAGGCGGCCGACCTCCTGCTGGGGCACGGAGAAGTTCACGTAGATCGGATCGAGAGACTGGAGCGACACGACCGGAGCGCCTCCGGCCAGGTACTGGCCGAGGTTGACCTGCCGGATCCCCAGGATCCCGGTGAACGGCGCCCGGATGGTCTTCCTCTCGATCGTGGCGCGGATCTCGCCGACCCGCGCCCGGCTCTGCGTGTTGTCCGCGGCGGCCTTGTCGTAGTCGGCCTGGGAAATGACTCCCTTCGCGAGCAGGCCGCTGACCCGGTCGAAATTGAGGCGGGAGAGCTTCTGCTGCGCCTCCGCCGCGGCCAGCTGCGCGCGCTCCTCACGGGTGTCCAGCTGCACGAGGATCGCGCCTTCCCGGACCGCCTTCCCGGAATCGAAATGGATCTGGTCCACGATTCCGGGCAGGTCCGCGCTGACGGTAACGCCATGCACCGCGGCCGCCGTTCCGATGGCGGCGAGATTCGCCGGCCACTGCTCCTGCCGGACCACGATCGTGGTCACGGCCTCGGGAGGCGGCTGGAAGGACGCGTAGTGGGCGATGGCCTTCTTGACCTGCTTGTACTTCACCGCGCCGATGGCCGTGATGAAGACGGCCATGGCCAACAGCATCAGTGTCATCCGCTTTCTCATGGGAGCCAGACCTCCAATCTCAATCCGTGAGTCCGCCGCCGGAGGCGATCCTGCCCGCCGGTTCCTCGATTTCGATGTGCCGCTCTTCGAGCAGGACGCCCTTGGCGCGGGCGAGCTCGGTCTCCGCCTTGCGGTAGTCGGTCAGCGCCGCGGTCTCGGTGACCCGGGCGTTTGTCAGGTCGTTCTGGCGCGTCAGGACGAGGAAGTTGGTGGAAATCCCGGCCTTGAAGCGCTCCTCCTCGGCCATGAGCTGCGTCTCGGCGGCCGCCCGCGACGCCTGCGCCGCTTCGATCCGCTGCCTGGCCGTCTCGAGCCCGAAGACCGCGTTGCGGACATCGGCGCCGACCGACTGCTCGGCGGCCGTGATCCCGACGGTGGCCTGCGAGAGCCGCGACTTCGCGATCGCGAGGTTCGCCTTCGCGGTCCGGTTTCCGATGGGAACCGAGAACGCGAGGCCGACCGACGCGTCCGGAAAGCGGTTTTCGCCGATCGTGCCGTAGGAGCGTCCCGTCCCGCCGGCCAGAGGCGGAGGAACGGCAGCCGGCTCCCCGTTGAAGTTCGTCGCATCCGGATTCGCGCCTCCGGCGAGCCCGCGGCGCTGGTAGGAGGCGACCAGGTCGAGCCTCGGGAGCACATCGCTCCTGCGACCCGCCACCTGCGCCTCGGCACGCTCGCGCTGCGCCCGCGCCTCCGCGATCTCCGCGCGCTTTGCGACGCCGGTCGCCAGGGATTCGGCGAGGGCCGGATGCTTGAGCGCGGTCTCGGGAGCGTCCGTCGGCACGATCTCCGAGGCCCAGTCCGGGTCGCTCGGGTCTCCAAGAACGAGGAGCTTCAGCGTGTTCTCGGCTTCTTCCACGCGCTGGCGCGCCTGGGCGAGGTTGCCGCGGCGCCGTTCGAGCTCGGCCGTGGGCTCGGCGACGTCGGTCTTCGCGAGGGCACCCGATTCGACGCGCACCTTCGTTTCGGAAAGCTGCCGGTCGGCCAGATCGACCGAGCTTTGGATCGAGATGACGTCCCGCCGGACCGCGACGAGGTTCCAGTACGCCTCGTCCACACGCGCCATCGTGTCGGAGACGGTCCGCTCGAGGCGCGCCCTCGAAGCGCCGCGGTCCGCCGCCGCCACCCGGATCGCCTCGCGCGCCGGGTCCACCCGGAGGCTCCTGAGAAGCGGCTGCCGCAGCGAGACGCCGACACCCGTGTCGTACGCCGGGGAAAGAATCGTGAAGATTCCGTTGGTCGTGCCGCGCCCCCAGTTGGTGAAGAGCGACACCGAGCCGCCGGTCGGCAGCAGGCGCGAGAGGCTCGTCGAGGCCTCGACGCTCTCGTTTTCCGGCGCCAGCAGTCCCGGCGGCGCTCCCGAGAACACGGAATTGATCGGATCGGTGTTCTTTCGCCAGCCGAGGTTGGCGTCCCAGAGGATGTCGTAGGCGCCTTCGGCGCTCTGAACGCCCGCGGCCGCCTGGCTGGCGCTCTCGCGCTCGACCGCGAGCGTCGTATTTCGCTCGAGCGCGCGCCGAGTCGCTTCCTGGAGCGTCAGCTTGACGGGAGCGGGGTCCGCTGCCGAGAGCGCCGCCGCGGCCAGCCAGAGAACGAGACCCGCCAATCGCTTCATGAGAATCCCCAATTGCCGCTCCCCGTGCCTGGTGTTCCACGGCCCGCCAGTCGGGCTCCCGACGCGCCCGACCGCGAGATCCGCGTGTCGAGAGTCTGCGCGATGAAATCGAAGCGCCGCCGCCGCAGGGTGGACAGCGCGCTGCGCTCGACCGGCGTGAGCTCCAGGCCGTGGGCCGCCGCCATTTCGAAGCTGGAAGGTTGAACGGGAAAGAAAGACCTCCGGAAATCTTCGTCGGTCAGGATCTTCCCCAAGAGCATTTCGACGCATTTCTGTGACATC
>Ga0153915_10002228_pt1 | contig 17775 bp, 18 predicted proteins | sample Opewatmetagenome_2_FD_107003 | JGI IMG/M metagenome (GOLD analysis project Ga0153915, IMG submission 107003) | Freshwater wetland microbial communities from Ohio, USA - Open water 3 Core 3 Depth 3 metaG | ecosystem: Environmental > Aquatic > Freshwater > Wetlands | place: USA: Ohio, Lake Erie...
GCCGGCGCCCCGATGCTCGCCGTGGCGCTCGTCGAGGAGGGGCTCGAGTTGCGCGAGGCCGGCGTCGCCACCCCGGTCCTGGTGCTGGGCGGGGCCTATGGCGACGCCTACGACCTGCTGGTACGGCACCGGCTCACGCCGGTCGTCTTCTCGGCGGAGCACGTCGCGCGGCTGGCGGCGGCGGCGCGGGCCCAGGGGGCCCGCGCGAGCGCGCACGTGAAGCTGGACACGGGCATGGGGCGCGTCGGCGTGGCTGCCGGCGAGCTTCCGGCCTTCGCGGAGGCCGTCCGCGGCGCGCCCGAGGTGGCGCTCGACGGCGTCTGCACCCACTTCGCGAGCGCCGACATCGAGGACCGGGAGGTCACCGAGCGGCAGGTGAGGCGCTTCGACGAGATGACGCAGGAGCTCGAGAGGGCGGGAATCCGGATCCGGACGCGGCACCTCGCGAACTCGGCGGGCGCGCTCGAGTTCCCCGGCGTTCCCCAGGACCTGACCCGGCCCGGGATCATGCTGTACGGCTACCTCCCCTTCGACCCGGGCGTGCCGGTCTCCCCCGCCACGCGCGCCGTCGGCGGAAGGCTGCGGCGCGCCCTGACGTTCCGCACCGCCATCACCCACTTGAAGTCCGTGCCCCCCGGGACGCCCATCTCCTACGGCGGCAGGTGGATCGCGCCGCGCGCCTCGCGCATCGCCACCCTCCCGGTCGGCTACGCGGATGGCTACTCCCGGCGCCTGTCGGGCCGGCCCGATCTGGGGAGGGCCGAGGTCCTGGTGCGGGGGCGGCGCGCGCCGGTCGCGGGCACGGTCTGCATGGACATGATCCTGGTGGACGTGACCGAGGTACCGGGCGCGGCCGTGGGCGACGAGGTGATCCTCGTCGGCGAGCAGGCCGGCGCCGCCATCGGCGCGGACGAGCTGGCGGAGAAGGCCGGCACGATCTCCTACGAGATCCTGTGCGGCATCTCGCGGCGCGTGCCCAGGCGCTACGCGGGCGAGTAGCCCGCCCCGGCGGCTGGGCCGCGCGGGATGTCACTCCCCGAGGTAGGCCTTGCGGACCTCGGGAGAGGCGAGCAGCTCCTGGCCGGTGCCCTGCATCACCACCTCGCCGGTCTCGAGCACGTAGGCGTGGTTCGCGATCTGCAGCGCCTTGTGGGCGTTCTGCTCGACGAGGAGGAGCGCCACGCCGGACTGCGAGACGTCCCGGAGGACCTGGAAGATGCGCTCGACCACCTGGGGCGCGAGGCCGAGCGACGGCTCGTCGAGGAGCAGGAGCTTCGGCCGGCTCATGAGGGCGCGGGCCACGGCCAGCATCTGCTGCTCGCCACCGGAAAGCGTGCCCCCCACCTGGTGCATGCGCTCCTTCAGGATGGGGAAGAGCGAGAACGACTTCTCCAGATCCTCGGCGATGCCGGCCGCGTCCGTTCGCAGGAACGCGCCGAGGTCCAGGTTCTCGCGCACCGTGAGGTTGGGGAAGATGCCGCGCCCCTCGGGGGCGTGGGCCATGCCGCGGGCGACGATCTCGTGCGACTGGAGCCTCGTGATCTCCTCGCCCTGGAAGCGCACCGAGCCCGAGACCGGCCGCAGCATCCGGGAGATGGCCCGAAGCGTGGTCGTCTTGCCGGCGCCGTTCGCGCCGATGAGGGCCACCACCTGACGGTCCGGCACCTCGAGCGAGACGCCCCGCAGCGCCTCGATGGCGCCGTAGTTCACGAACAGGTCCTTCACCGTGAGGACGGCCTCGCTCACTTCGCCCCTCCCGGCGGAACCGCGATGTGCTTCTCCTCGAGGTAGGAGTCGCCCAGGTACGCCTCGATCACCTTCGGGTCCTTGCGGACCTGCTCCGGCTTGCCTCGGGAGATGGTCACCCCGTGGTCGAGCACGACGAGCCGCTCCGAGACGCCCATCACCACCCGCATGTCGTGCTCGATGACGAGGATGGCGAGGCCGAAGTCGTCGCGGATCTTCCGGATGAGCTCCATGAGCGCCACCTTCTCCGAGGCGTTCATGCCGGCGGCCGGCTCGTCGAGGCACAGGAGCTTGGGTCCGCTCGCCAGGGCTCGGGCGATCTCGAGGCGGCGCTGCTCGCCGTAGGGGAGGCTCTTCGCCAGCTCGTTGCGTCGATGGGTGAGCCCCATCACCGCGAGGAACTCGTCGGCGCGCTTGGTGATGCGCGCCTCGTCGTCGAGGAAGTGCCGGGTGCGCAGGAAGGACGACGTGAAGCCGGCGATCCGGCCGTGGTGGCAGGCGACGCGCACGTTGTCGAGCGCGGTCAGCTCCTTGAAGAGCCGGATGTTCTGGAAGGTCCGGGCGACCCCCTTCATGCAGATCTGGTACGGCCGGTGGCCGTTCACCTTCTCGCCGGCGACGTAGACCTCCCCCGACGTGGGCGGGTAGACGCCGGTGATGGCGTTGAACGCGGTCGTCTTGCCGGCGCCGTTCGGCCCGATCATGCCGACCAGCTCGCCCTTCTCGAGCGTGAGGTCGAAGTCGGCGAGGGCCTTGAGGCCGCCGAACTGCATGGTGACCTTGCGGGCGTCGAGGACGGGGGTGCTCACGGGTGCTGTCCCTCGTCGGCGCGGCGCCGTCCCGGGAGCTGGAACTTCGGCAGCCAGTCCCACAGCTCGCGGGTCCCGAAGATGCCGGTGGGACGCGTCAGCATCAAGATGATGAGGAGGATCGAGTACATCACCATGCGGTACTGCTGCGCCTCGCGGAGCGCTTCGACCGCGCCCCGGAGCCCCAGCGCGGCGACCACGGAGCCGGTGATGGAGCCCATACCGCCGAGGACCACCATCACCACCACCTCGATGGACTTGATGAAGGTGAAGGACTTGGGCGTGCAGAGCTGGATGAGGTGCACCAGCAGGCCGCCGGCGAGGCCGGCGAACGCGGAGGCGATGACGAAGGCGCGCACCTTGTAGCCGGTGGTGTCGACGCCCATGGCCTCAGCCGCCACCTCGTCCTCCCGGATGGCGAGCAGCGCCCTGCCGTGGGTCGAGCCGAGGAGCCGGCGAGCCATCACGACGGTGGCGATGGCGCCGGCGCCCACCCACACGAGGTTGGTGCGCCGCGGGAGCCCGGATAGACCGGTGGCCTGCCCGAGAAAGGGGGTGTTCTCGATGATGACCCGGATGATCTCGTTGAAGCCGAGGGTGACGATGGCGAGGTAGTCGCCGCGGAGCCGCAGGGACGGCATGCCGACCACGATGCCGACCAGCGCGGCGGTGATCATTCCCGCGACGAGGGCCAGGAGGAAGACGACCTGGTCGGAGAGCGCGGCCGAGAGGCCGAGGAAGGCCACGCCGCGGAACGCGAGGGTGATCTTGGCGGCGGTGTAGGCGCCGACGGCCATGAAGCCCGCATGGCCGAGCGAGAACTGGCCGGTGAAGCCGTTCACGACGTTGAGCGACACGGCCAGGATCACGTCGATCAGGGCCACCATCAGGCCGTACTCGAAGTACTCGGGGAGCTGGCCGTTCAGGAGCCAGAACAGGGGAACGCCGACGAGGAACGGCAGCACCGACCGCAGGCCGACGCGCAGGGATCGCACGCTACACCTTCTCCGCGCGCGCGGCGCCGAAGAGACCGGTCGGCTTGAAGAGGAGGACGAGGATCAAGATCGCGAAGGCGATGCCGTCCCGGTAGGAGGACAGGGCATACCCCGCGACGTACTCCTCGGCGAGCCCCAGCACGAGCCCGCCCACCATGGCGCCGGGCACGTTGCCGATGCCGCCGAACACGGCGGCCACGAAGGCCTTGATGCCCGGGAGCAGGCCCATGAGCGGGTTGATGGTCGGCCGAGAGCCGGCGACGAGCAGCGCCGCGGCCGCCGCCAGCGCGCTCCCCAGCGCGAAGGTCCAGGCGATGACCCGGTTGACGTTGATGCCCATGAGGCCGGCGACGCTGGAGTCGAAGGAGACGGCCCGCATCGAGGTGCCGAACCGGGTCCGGTACACGATGTACTGCAGCGCGAACATCAGCGCGACTGCGGTCAGCAGCGAGACGATGTCGTAGTTGCTGATGTGGACGCCCAGCGGCTCGAAGTCCACCCGCGGGAAGGGCTCGGGGAAGAAGCGCGGCGTGGGGCCGGGGGGGAAGGGCGTGCCCGAGCTCGCGCCCACGACGGCGGGGAGCTGGAAGCCGTACTCGAGGAGGAACGAGACCCCGATGGCGGTGATGAGGGCGGTGAGGCGCGGCCGGTGGCGCAGCGGACGGTAGGCGAAGCGCTCGATCACGACGCCCAGGGCGGCGCAGATCGCCATCGAGCCGACGAAGACCAGGCCCGCCTTGCCGAGGGAGGGGTTCTGGTCGACGCCGAGCGCGTGCGACAGGTAGAAGCCCATGAAGGCGCCCACCATGTAGACGTCGCCGTGGGCGAAGTTGATGAGCTTGAGGACGCCGTACACCATCGTGTAGCCGAGCGCGATGAGGGCGTAGATCGTCCCCACCGAGAGGCCGTTCACGAGGTGCTGGAGGAATTCGGTCACGCGAGCCCCGGTTCCGTGCTGCGCGTTCCGGCAGCGGGAGGACACGGGGAGGAGCCGGCGTCGCGGCCGGCCCCTCCCTAAGCATCCCCGATACGCCTACGGGTTGACCGTGGCCGCGTACTTCGCCTTGTTCTGCTCGATGCCGAGCACCACCGCCGACTTCACGGCGTTGTGGTCGGCATCGAGGGTGATGATGCCGCTCACCGCCTGGAAGCCCTTCGTCTGCTCCAGCGCCTCGCGGATCGAGGGACCGGTCAGGTCCTTGGCGCGCTCCATGGCGTCGAAGGCGACCTTGGCGGCGTCGTAGCCGAGGGTGGCGAGCGCGTCGGGGACGGCGCCGTAGGCGGCCTTGTACTTGGCCACGAACTCCTGGATGACCGGCGACGGATCCTCGTCGGTGTAGTGGTTCGAGAAGTACGACCCGTCGAGCGCGCCCTTGGCGATCTCGTAGAGCTTGGCGGAATCCCAGCCGTCGCCGCCCATGAGCGGGACCTTGATGCCGAGCTCGCGGGCCTGGCGGGCGATGAGCGCCACGTCGGTGTAGTAGCCGGGCACGTAGATGGCCTCGGGCTTCTTCCCCTTGATGGCGGTGAGCTGGGCCTTGAAGTCCTGGTCGCCCGCCTTGTAGCTCTGGTCGCTCACGATCTGGCCGCCGAGCCCCTGGAAGCCCTTCGCGAAGTAGTCCGCGAGCCCGACCGAGTAGTCGTTGCCGACGTCGCGGAGGATGGCGACCTTGGTGATCTTCTTCGAGCTCGCGAACTTCGCCATCACCGTGCCCTGGAACGGGTCGATGAAGCACACGCGGAAGACGTAAGGGCGCGTCTTGTCGCCGTCCTTGGTCACGCGCGGGTTCGTCGAGGTGGGCGAGATCATCGGCACCTGGTTGGCGTCGGCGATCGGCGCGATCGCCAGCGAGCGGCTCGAGGCCACCTCGCCGAGGATGATGTTCACCTTGTCCTGGGTGATGAGCCGGGTCGCGGCCACCGCCGCCTCCTCGGGCTTGCCCTGGTCGTCGAGGGTCTTGAGGGTGATCTGCTTGCCCTTGACGCCGCCCTTCTTGTTCTGCTCGTCGATGGCGAGCTTGATGCCGTTGTCGGTCGAGGATCCGAATGTCGCCTCGTTGCCGGTCATCGAGGCCACGTGTCCGATGAGGATCTTGTCGCTGGCCGGTGCCGCCGCCGGCGCCGCAGCCGGCGCGGGCGCTTCCTTCTTCTCCTGGCAGCCGATCGCGGCCAGGCCCAGCGCCGCCAGTGCCACTACGCGGGCAATACGCATCGCAAACCTCCAGAATGGGTGTAGGGGTGGAACCCTTAGCACGATCCCGCCGCCTCCTGTCAACGCTCTGCCGGCGAGGAAGACGGTACTGCTATCCCCCTTGGAGGCCCCCATCGAGGGCCTTTTCGGGTATGGCGGCCGGAGAGACTCCCCTGGCCCGTTGACAAAGGTCAACACACTTGCGAGGAACTAGCCTTTCCAGACGGTCTGTGGTTACCTCGCGCGACCCGAATGGTGGTCGTATTCCGCATGTTCACAAAAAGTAAACTACGGATGGGAGACCGAAGCATGACACGCATGAAGCTCGCCGCGCTGGCCGCGGCCCTTGCGCTTCCCTTCGCGGCGCTGGCGGAGGACGCCGGGACGTTCAAGATCCCGGGAACGAACACGACGCTGAGGTTGTACGGCTACGTCCAGACGGACATGACCTTCGACGTCAGCGGCCGCATCGCCGACATCGAGAACTACGACTGGGCGAGCATCGTCTCCGTCCAGCCGCTCGACGGCACGGTCGACGCCGAGAAGACGGGCCAGCTCTATTTCACGGCCCGCACGACCCGGGTGGGCTTCACCACCTCGACGCCGACCGACGCCGGCGCCATCGGCACGAAGATCGAGGCCGACTTCAACGGCCCGAACGGGTTCCAGGGCCAGACCTTCACCAACTCGGTCCTCTTCCGCCTGCGCCACGCCTACGGCACCATCGGCGGCCTCCTCGTCGGCCAGACCTGGACGAACTTCCTCGACCTGGCCTCGTACCCCGACACGGTGGACTTCAACGGCCCGGGCTCGATCGCCCTCATCCGCCAGCCGCAGATCCGGTACTCCTTCTCGCTCCCGAGCAATCTCGGCCTCGCGTTCTCGCTCGAGAACTCCCGGAACGGCTCGGTGGGCCGCTACATCCCCGACGTCACCGGCGCCCTCTCGACCTCCGGCAAGTGGGGCACGGCCGCCCTGCGCCTCATGACCAACCAGTACCGCACCGGCGGCGGCGGCACCGGCTCGCCGAAGCAGGGATTCGGCGGCGCGCTGTCCGGCAGCTTCAAGGTCGGCAACGACACCCTCGTGGCCCACGTGGTGGGCGGCGAAGGTCTCGGCCGCTACCTGTTCAACGGCATCACCAACTTCTTCGGCACGAACGCCGCGGGAGAGTTCGCGCTGTGGCAGGCGCTCGCGTACCACATCGGCTACACGCACGTGTGGAACCCGACCTGGCGCTCGAACCTGGTCTGGAGCCAGACGTTCTTCGGGGAGAACGGCATCACCCCGTACACCGGCCCCGAGGACCAGGCGACCGGAGTGTTCCAGGAGAACAAGCGGATCGACCAGGCCTTCGTGAACACGTTCTGGTCCTTCGCCAAGAACGCCGAGTTTGGCCTGGAGTACGCGTACGGCCTGCGCCACACCTACGCCGCCGTGGGCGCGAACGGCCGCGAGAACCGCATCAACGCGTCCCTGCACTACAACATCTACTAGGCATGGACGCGCGCCCCGCCGCGGCGGGGTGAAGGATCCGGGGCGGCGATCGACGCGATCGCCGCCCCGACGTTTTCATCCGCCGGCGCGCGCGAAAGCGGCGAGCGCGCCGAGGCCGATGTAGACCGCCCCGGAGACGTAGCGCCCGCGCCCCGCGGCGCCGGGGTGGCGCCGGAGCCAAGCCCCGATGCCGCCGGCGAGCAGGGCGTAGGCGCTGTCGCTCAAGAGCGCAAGCCCGACGAACGTACCGCCCAGGAAGAGCATCTGCGCCCACGGCGCGCCCCTCGCCGGGTCGACGAACTGCGGCAGGAAGGCGACGAAGAAGAGCGCCGTCTTGGGGTTCAGGGCGGCCACGGCCACGGCGTGGGCGAAGACCGTCCGGAGCCTCTCCCCCCCGGCCTCCTCCGCCACCGCGGGCGGCGGGGTGCGCAGGATCTTCGCGAGGCCGAGCGCCACGAGGTAGGCCGCCCCCAGGTACTTCACGGCCGCGAAGGCCAGCGGCGAGGCGGCGAGCAGCGCCGCGAGGCCCAGCACGCCTCCGGCGACGTGGACCGCGTTGCCGGTCTCGATGCCCAGCACCGACACGAGCCCGGCCCGCCGCCCCTGGGTCGCGCTCCGGGCGACGATGTAGAGGACGGCCGGGCCCGGGGTGAGCAGGAGCGCGACCGTGGCCGCGAGGAAGAGCCCGAGCTTCGCCGGATCGAGCGGCACGGCGGGGCCCCTCAGCGCGCCGCCAGCGCCTGGAGGATCCAGAGCGCCGCCATGCCCACCGCGATGGTGAGGAGGACGTTGCGGGTCCGGAGCGCGACGGCCGCGGCGGCGAGCCCGGCGAGGAGCCGCTGGTTGTGGAACGAGAGGTCCACGGCCCCCTGCCGGACGACCAGCTCCGGCAGGATGATGGCCGAGAGCACGGCGGGCGGAACGTAGCGCAGGGCGCGCCGGAGCAGGTCGGGCGTCTCCACGCGGCCCAGGAGCGCGATGAACGAGAGCCGGGTGGCGAACGTCAGGAGCCCGCCGAGGGCGAGGACCGGGATCCAGCTCACGAGGAGGCCCTCTCCACGGCGAGGCCCACGGCGATGCCGGCGGCCGCGGCGACCATGAGGCCGAGCTTGTAGGGCAGGCCGAAGGCGAGCACCGCGGTCGCGCCGGCCGCGAGCGCCGATGCCGCGGCGGCCCGGTCCTTGAGGGCCGGGAAGACGAGCGCGATGAAGGTGAGCGGCAGCGTGAAGTCGAGCGACCAGCTCCGCGGGACCTGCGCGCCGAGCAGGATGCCCACGGCGGTGCTCGCCTGCCACGAGGCCCACAGGGTGACCCCGGCCCCGAGGAAGTACCAGTGGCGGTGGGGCGAGACCTCGCTGTGGTCACCGTCGCGCAGGTAGCGGTGGATGGCCACGGCGTAGGCCTCGTCGGTGAGGAGGTAGGCGAGGAGCCCCTTCCAGGCGGTGCCGAGGTGCCGCACGTAGGGCGCCACCGAGGCGCTGTACAGGGCGTGGCGCAGGTTCACGACGAAGATCGTCGCCACGACGACGGCCGCCGGCGCTCCCGCCCCGATGAGCTGGGTGGCGATGAACTGCGCCGACCCGGCGAAGACGATGGAGGACATCGCCTGCGCGGTGAGGGCCGGCAGGCCGGCGCCGAGGGCGAGGAGGCCGTAGATCATCCCGAACGGCGCCACGCCGAGCAGGATGGGGGCCTCGTCGCGGCAGCCGGCGAGGAACTCGCGCCGCCGCGTCGAGGGGAGAGGGGGCGCCGACATGCGGCCCAAGATACCCCAAGGCGCGCTCCCGGCACGCGCGCCGGCGGGCTATGCTGCCCCGCACCCATGCCCCGAGGACCGAACCCATGAGGCCGAGCCATGCCGCAGCCCTCCTCGCGTCCATTGCCTTGGCCGGCTGCAGCTCGGTCCCGGTCTCCCCGTCGAGCTCCGGCGCCCGGCCCGAGCCGAGGCCAGCCGACTGCACCATCGAGTTCCTGGAGGGGCCGCCCGGGCGCCCCTACGAGGAGCTCGGGGAGCTCTCCATGCTCGTGACGCTGGTGGGGCCGAACGGCCCGCTCGAGGCGCTTCGCCCCGGAGCCTGCGCCCTCGGCGCCGACGCCGTCATCGTCACGCGGAAGTTCGTGACCGACGACCACGGCCACGTCCTCGTGGCCGGCATCGCCATCCAGTACACCGGGCCGGTGCCGTCCCCATCCCCGCCCGTCCCCGTCACTCTCTGATGCCCACGCCCGCGCCGCCGCGCGAGAGGTCGGCGCGCGCGAGCAGCACGACCGCGCCGAGGATGAGCGCCCCGCCGGCCACCCGGAGCGCCGTCACCCGCTCGCCCAGCAGGACGGCGGCGAGGAGCAGCGTGAAGGCCGGCTCCACCGTGGAGTAGATCGAGGCGCGCACCGGTCCGATGCGCTCGAGGCCCGCCAGGAAGAAGGCGATGGCGAGCACGGTGCAGACGACCGCGATGGCGGCGACGGCGCCCCAGCCGGCGGGGGTCGCCGGCCAGCGCACGCCGCGCGCCGCGGCCACGGCGGCGTACACCGCCGCGGCGCTCGTGACCACGATGGTGGACGAGGCGGTCGGGGTCACGTCCCGCGGGAGGCGGCTCCCGGTCAGGATGTAGCCGGCATAGATGAAGGCGGCGAGCAGCCCGAAGGCGATCCCGAGGGGCGTGCCGTCTCCCGCCCGCCCGATGGTGAGCACGCTCCCCACGAGCGCGATCGCCACCGCGGCGAGCTGCAGCGCCGAGAGCGGGTAGCCGAAGACCGCGCGGGAGAGGAGGGTGACGAGCGCAGGGTAGGTGTAGAGCAGGAGGGCCACGAGGCCCGCCGAGGCCAGCGTGAGCGCCGTGAAGTAGGAGAACGCCTGGCCGGCGTAGCCCACCGCCCCCATCCCGACGAGCATGGCGAGCCCCTTGCCCCGGGGGAGCCGGGCTCGCCTGCCCGCGAAGGCGATCCACATGAGCGCCGAGGCGATGGAGAAGCGCAGGAGGAGGAGCGTCTGCGTGTCCGTCCCCGCGGCGTAGGCGGCGCGGGCGAAGATCGGCATGCTCCCGAAGCACAGGGCGGAGGCGAGGATGTAGGCCGCGCCGAGCGCGGATCTCCTGGCGTCGCTCAAAGGTCCGGCCCTAGGCTTCCGCGACGTCGGCGACCTGGCCCGCCGTGATCCGCTGGAGGTCGGCCGGGGTCACGGCGAAGACCGCGTTGGGAGACCCGGCGGCGGCCCAGACGACGGGGAAGGACATGAGGGTTGCGTCCACGAGGACCACCAGCGGCTCCTTGTGGCCGAGCGGCGGGACGCCGCCGATGGCGAAGCCGGTGCGCTCGCGCACGAAGGCGGCGTCGGCGCGGGCCACCGGCTCGCCGGCCAGGGCCGCGAGCCGGGCCTCGCTCGCTCGGTTCGTGCCGCTCACCAGGACGAGCAGGGCGCCGCCGCTCGCCGTCTTCCGGAAGACGAGCGACTTCACGATCTGGGCGACCTGGCACCCCACGGCCGCCGCCGCCTCCTCGGCGGTGCGGGTGCTGGCGGCGAGCTCCTTCACCTCGGCGGCGAGCCCCTTCGCGGTCAGGGCCGCCCTCACCCGCTCGACGCTCGCGCTCGGCTTCTTCCCCACGGTCGCTCCCTCGCTGCGTGTGCGCTGCCGACGTCCTGCACGACGGGGGCGTAGTTCATCACAGCGGCCGCTCGCGGTCGAGGATCCGGCGCTTGCGGGAGAGGCCCCAGCGGTAGCCGCCCAGGCCGCCGTCGCCGCGAACGACCCGGTGGCAGGGGACGACCAGGGCGAGCCGGTTGGCCGCGCAGGCGCGCGCCACGGCGCGAGAGGCGCCGGGCTCGCCGATGACCGCCGCCACCTCCCCGTAGGAGCGGGTCTCGCCGTAGGGGATGGCGCGGAGCGCCGCCCAGACCCGGAGCTGGAACGCGGTGCCGCGCAGGTCCATGCGCAGCGGCGCCGGCGCGCCCTCGAGGCGGCGGACCACGGCTCGCACCCAGGGCCGGACGCCGGCGTCGTCGCGCGCCACCTCGGCCCGCGGGAACTCCGCGCGCAGGCCCTTTTCCAGGGCAGCGTCGTCCGCACCCAGCGCGACGGCGCACACGCCGCGGGCGGCGGCGGCGACGAGCAGCCGGCCGAGCTCCGACGAGACGGTGGTGAAGCGAATGCGCTCGCCCTGGCCGCCCTTGCGGTAGGTGGCGGGAGTCATGCCGAGGCCCGCCCGGGCGCTCTCGTAGAGGCCCCGGCTCGACCCGTATCCGGCCTCGTACGTCGCGAGGCCCACCGGCTCCCCCTGCCGGACCCGCGACTTGAAGCGGGCGAGCCGGAGCGCGTCCTGGAAGGCCCTGGGGGAGACGCCGAGGGACTGGCGAAAGGTCCGCTGCAGGTGGAACGGGCTCATCCCCACCCGGTGCGCCAGCTCTCCGAGCGCGATCCGCCGGTCGGGCCGGGCCTCGAGGATCGCGACGGCCCGCTCGACCGCCTCGCGCGCGGCGGCGCGCCCCGCCGCCGGCCCGCAGCGCGCGCAGGCGCGATAGCCCGCCTGCTCGGCCCCGGCGGCCGTCGCGAAGAACGAGACGTTCTCGCGGCGCGGCCGGCGTGAGGGACAGGACGGCCGGCAGTACACGCCCGTGGTGCGGACGGCGTAGACGAAGGCGCCGTCCCGGCCACGGTCGCGGGCGAGCACGGCGCGCCAGGCGGCGTCCTCGGGCATGGCCAGCTCGGCACGCTGCGGCATCACTCCTCCTGGGCTCGGCATCATGGCCCATGAGTAGTCAGTCGCGGCCTTCGCGACTACCCGGTTCTTGCGCACGAATCCCGCCGCCGGAGCCGCTAGGCGCGCCCGCCGAGGTAGGCGCTCCGCACCTTGGGGTCGGAGGCGAGCGCCTCGGCCGCGCCCTCGAGGACGATGCGGCCCACCTCCATGACGTACCCGCGGTGGGCCAGCTTCAAGGCCGCCCGGGCGTTCTGCTCCACCAGGACCACGGTGACGCCCGTCTGGTTGACCTCGCGGATGGTCTGGAAGATCGCCTTCACCAGCAGGGGGGCGAGACCCAGCGAGGGCTCGTCGAGGAGCAGGACGCGCGGCGCCGCCATGAGCGCCCGCCCGATGGAGAGCATCTGCTGCTCGCCGCCGGAAAGGGTGCCGGCGAGCTGGTCCCGGCGCTTCTCCAGCACCGGGAAGAGCCGGTAGATCCACTCGAGCGTCGAGGCGATCTTCGCCTCGTCCGTCCGGGTGAAGGCGCCGAGCGTCAGGTTCTCGCTCGTGGTGAGGGTGCCGAAGATGCGGCGCCCCTCCGGGGCGTGGGCGATGCCCAGGCGGACCAGCTCGTGGGCCGGGATGGTGTGGGCCGGCTTCCCGTCGTATCGGATCTCCCCGCCGGAGGGGCGCAGGAGCCCGCTGATGGCCCGGAGCGTGGTCGACTTCCCGGCGCCGTTCGCGCCGAGGATGGTGACGATCTCCCCCTGCCGCACGGCGATGCCGACCCCGTGGAGCGCCTCCACGTTGCCGTACTTCACTTTGAGTCCCACGGTCTCGAGGAGGGGGCCGTCCATCGCTACGCCTCCTCCGTTCCCAGGTACGCCTCGATCACCTTCGGGTTGCTCTGGATCGCCGCCGGAGGCCCCTCCGCGATCTTCACGCCGTACTCCAGCACCACGATGTACTCGCAGGCCCGCATGACCAGGGTCATGTCGTGCTCGATGAGCAGGACCGTGATCCCCCGCTCCCGGATCTTCCCGATGAGCTGGACGAGGTCGTCGGTTTCCTGCTCGTTCATGCCGCCGGCGGGCTCGTCGAGGACGAGCAGCTTCGGGTCGGTCGCCAGCGCTCGGGCGATCTCGAGCCGCCGCTGGTTCCCGTACGCCAGGTTCTTCGCGAGCTCCATCGTCCGGTCGGAGAGGTGCACGAAGGCGAGCTCGGAGCAGGCTCGGGCCACCGCCTCACGCTCCTCGCGCGCCTGTCCCGGCGGGCGCGCCATGGCGGCGAAGAGGCCGGCCCGGGTCCGGCAGTGGCGCCCGGCGAGGACGTTCTCCAGGGCCGAGAGCTGCTGGAAGAGGCGGATGTTCTGGAAGGTCCGGGCGATCCCGAGCGACACGATGCGGTGGGTCGGCATGCCGACCAGGGAGCGGTCCTGGAAGCGGATGGTCCCCCGGTCCGCCCGGTGGTTGCCGGTGATGACGTTGAAGGTGGTGGTCTTCCCGGCGCCGTTCGGGCCGATGAGCCCCACCACCGAGCCCTCGGCGACGTCGAACGAGACGTCGTTCACGGCGGTGAGGCCGCCGAAGGTCTTGGTGACGTCGCGGAGCTCGAGCAGCGCGCTCACGTCGGCCTCGGGACGTCGGATTCCTTGAAGCGCACCGGCCGGAAGGGGAGGAGCCCCTGGGTGCGGAAGACCATCATCACCATCATGACCAGCCCGAACACGAGCATCCGTGCCGTGGCGAAGCCGCGGAAGATCTCCGGGAGCCCCACCACCAGGAAGGCCCCGACGATCACCCCGGGGATGGAGCCCGAGCCGCCGAGGATGACGATGATGAACACCAGGACCGATTCCCAGAAGCTGAACGACTCGGGGGAGATGATGGTCATCTTGGCCGCGTAGAGGCTGCCGGTCATGCCCGCCCAGGCCGCGCCGAGGACGAAGGCCATGAGCTTGTAGCGGGTCGTGTTCACGCCGCTGCCCTCGGCGGCCACCTCGTCCTCGCGCAGGTAGTTGAGCGCCCGGCCGAAGCGCGACTGCTCGAGGCGGTGGAAGAGGAACACCGTCAGCGCCACGAAGGCCCAGATGAGGAAGAAGAAGTCCTGCGGCGTGCGGATGCGGTGGCCGAGGACGGACGGGCGGGCGATGCCGAAGATCCCGTTGGCGCCGCCGGTGAAGCCGCCCACGTCGTTCACCAGGGCGATCCGGACGATCTCGCCCATCCCGATGGTCACGATGAGGAGGTAGTCGCCGCGCAGGTGGATGACGGGGCGGGCCACCACCGCCGCGAAGGCCGCCGCGGCGAGGCCGCTCACCGGCAGGGCCCAGAGGATGGGCACGTGCAGCCGCGTGGAGAGGATGGCCGCGACGTAGGCCCCCACCGCGTAGAACGCCGCCTGCCCCATGTTGAAGAGGCCGGCGTCGCCGAGGATGAGGTTCAAGGAGAGGGCGAGGAGCGCGTAGAGCCCCACGCTGTTCAGCACGTCCACCCAGTAGGCGTCGAGGAGGAAGGGGGCGGCGGCGAGCACCGCCGCGGCGAGGGCATAGGAGGCGAGGAGCTTGCGGTTCACACCTTCTCCGCGACCCGCTCGCCGAGCAGCCCGGTGGGGCGGACGATCAGGATGAGGATGAGGACGAGGAAGGCGATGGCGTCCTTCCATGCCACCGAGACGTAGGCCGCTCCCAGCGCCTCGACGACGCCGAGCAGGAGGCCACCGACCATGGCGCCGGGGATGTTGCCGATCCCGCCGATGATGGCCGCGGTGAACGCCTTCATCCCGTAGATCCAGCCCATGGTGAAGTTGACCTGCCCGTAGTACAGGCCGACGAGCAGGCCCGCCGCGCCGCCCAGGGCCGGGCCGATGAGGAAGACGAGGGAGATGACGCGGTTCACGTCGATGCCCATGAGGCGCGCCGCCCCCTGGTCGATGGCGGCGGCCCGGATGGCGGTGCCGATCTTGGTCTTCTGCACGAAGAGGTAGAGCGCCGCCATCATGACGAGCGACACCAGCGCCACCACGATCCGCATGAGCGGGATCTGCAGCCCGAGGACGCTCACCGCCGTCTGCGGCAGGATGCCCTCCGGGTAGACCTGGACGCGGGCGCCGTAGATGAGCATCAGCGCGTTCTGGAGGAAGATCGACGCGCCCAGCGCCGAGACGACCGCCGAGAGGCGGGGCGACTCGCGCAGGGGGCGGTAGGCGGCCCGCTCCAGGATGACGCCGAGCAGCCCGACGAGCCCCATCACCATCGCGGCGAGGACGAGCACGCCCGCCACCGCCCCCAGCCGGCCCTGGAGGAGGAGCGAGGTGAGGAGGGTCAGCCCCAGATACCCGCCGTACGTGAACAGGTCTCCGTGGGCGAAGTTGATGAGCTTCAGCACCCCGTAGACCATCGTGTAGCCGAGGGCGATGAGGGCGTAGATGCCCCCGACGGCGAGTCCGTTCGTGAGCTGCTGCAGGAATTGCTCCATCGGGACCCGTTCACCTACGGTTGGACGGGGCGGGGCCCTTCCCGGGGCCTCGCCCTGCCGAGGAGCCGCGCGCTACGGCTGCAGGACGAATCCGCCGTCCTTGTCCACCTTGTAGACCCGGTAGAGCTCGCCGACCCGGTCGCCCTTGCCGTTGAAGGAGATCCTCCCGGTGAAGCCCGGGAAGTCCTTCAGGCGGCCCACGAGGTACTCGCGGATCTTGTCGGGGGCCGAGGACTTCGACCCCTCGATGGCCGCCGCCACCACGCGGAAGCCGTCGCCCGCCAGCACGCCGTAGATGGAGGCCGGCGCCTCGCCGTACTTCTTCTGGTAGCTCACCACGTAGGCCTTGGCCGAGGGCGTGTCGAGGTCCTTCGGAACCGGGGGCGAGAGGAACATGAAGCCCGCCGCCGCCTCCTTGCCGGCGATCTTCACGAGGTCGGGGTTGTTGATGGCGTCGCCGCCGATGAAGGGGACGGCCCACCCCATCTGCTTCTTCTGCTTCAGGAGGAGGCCAGCCTCCGGGTAGTAGCCGGTGAAGAAGACCACGTCCGGACCGGCCGCCTTGAGCTTGGTGAGGATCGCCGAGTAGTCCTGCTCCTTCGGCGTCAGGGCGTCGAAGAAGACGATGTTCGCGCCCTTCGCCTTGAGGAGCGAGTGGATCTCGTCGGCCAGGCCCTTCGAGTAGGCGGAGTTGTCGTGGAGCAGCGCGATGCGCTTGGCCTTCATCCTCTCGATGGTCGCCGCGCCGACGCGCCCCTGCTCGTCGTCGCGCGGACAGGTGCGGAATAAGTACTTGAGCCCCTTCTCGGTGAGCCGGACGGCCGTGGAGCCGTTCGCCACCTGGATGATCCTGGCCTCGTCGAAGATGCCCTGGGACGCCTCGGTCACGGCCGAGCCGTAGGTGCCGAGCACGGCCACCACGCCCTTGGTGGTGAGGCGCTGGGCGGCGAGCGACGCCGTCCGCGGATCGCCGCCGTCGTCCTCGACGACCACCTCGACCTGCTTGCCGAGGAGCCCGCCCCTGGCGTTCTGCTCGGCGGCGAGCAGCTCGACGTTCCGCTTCATCTCCTGGCCTTCGCTGGCCCACGAGCCGGTGATGGGGGCCATGAGGCCGATCTTGATCGTGTCCGCGGCGCGGGCCGTGCCGACGGCCGTGAGGCCCAGCACCAGCGCCAGCGCGAGACGCACTGCGTTCTTCATGTGTTCCTCCTCGGATGTTGCGTGGGAAGGCGCATTTCACACCAACGTGCGGGCGAGGGCAATCGCGGATCCGATCGCCTCGCCCGGATTCAACCCGAGTCCAGCCCGCCCCTAGTCCTTCGCCGCCTGGTGTGGGTACTCGATCGCGGTGGGCGGTGCGAAGGTCTCCTTGATGGATCGCGGCGAGACCCACCGGATGAGGTTCCACATCGAGCCGGCCTTGTCGTTCGTTCCGGAGGCGCGCGCGCCACCGAAGGGCTGCTGCCCCACCACGGCGCCGGTGGGCTTGTCGTTCACGTAGAAGTTGCCGGCGGCGTTCTCGAGCGCGCGGCCGATCCGCTCCACCGCCGCGCGGTCCTGGGCGAAGACGGCGCCGGTGAGCGCGTAAGGCGCGGTCGTGTCGCAGAGGGCGATCGCCTCGTCGAGCTTCGCGTCCGGGTAGACGAAGATCGTGAGCACCGGACCGAAGATCTCCTCCTGCATGAGGCGGTGGCGCGGGTTCGTGGTCTGGACGACCGTGGGCTCGACGAAGAACCCGACGGAGTCGTCGCACCTGCCGCCGGCGAGGACGGTGGTCTCGGGCGAGCCCTTCGCGAGGTCCACGTAGGAGCGGATGGTCTCGAAGGCGCCCCGGTCGATGACCGCGCCCATGAAGACGCGGAAGTCCTCCACCGGATCGCCCATCTTGATCGAGGCCACACGGGCGAGCAGCTCCTCCTTCACCCTCGGCCAGAGGCTCTCCGGGACGTAGGCGCGCGAGGCGGCCGAGCACTTCTGGCCCTGGGCCTCGAAGGCGCCGCGGCACAGCGCCGTGGCGAGCGCCGCGACGTTGGCCGACGGGTGGGCGAAGACGAAGTCCTTGCCGCCGGTCTCGCCGACGATGCGCGGGTAGGTGCGGTAGCGGGGCAGGTTCTCGGCGATGGTCCGCCACATGCCCTGGAAGGTGGAGGTGGAGCCGGTGAAGTGGATGCCTGCGAACTCGGGGCTCGCCAGCACGGGGTCGCCGACGGCGCGTCCCGGGCCGGGGACGAAGTTGACGACGCCGGGCGGGAGGCCGGCCGCCTCGAGCAGCTTCAGGACGAACCAGTTCGAGAACACGGTGCTCGACGCCGGCTTCCACAGCACGGTGTTGCCCATGATCGCGGGGGCGGTGGGGAGGTTCGCGGCGATGGAGGTGAAGTTGA
>Ga0153915_10002229_pt1 | contig 17773 bp, 18 predicted proteins | sample Opewatmetagenome_2_FD_107003 | JGI IMG/M metagenome (GOLD analysis project Ga0153915, IMG submission 107003) | Freshwater wetland microbial communities from Ohio, USA - Open water 3 Core 3 Depth 3 metaG | ecosystem: Environmental > Aquatic > Freshwater > Wetlands | place: USA: Ohio, Lake Erie...
AATCGCTATGGCCCTCTGGGTTTGAAATTGATTCACTGTGCCATCGAGGCCGTTGTCGGCCTGGATGGCTGCCGGACGGGTTCCTGCATACATTCTCGCAAATTGCTGGACCTGCTCCCGAGGAACCCATGTTGCCCTTGCCACCTCTTCCAAAGAGAACCTTCTGACCTCTTCTGCCAGCTCATCAAATCCCAGGGTCCACTGCCTCACAAAATCCTTATCGTACAGGTTTTCTTCAATAATGACTTTTAGAACACCCAGGGCCAGTGCTCCATCGCTACCCGGTCGGGGTCTGATCCAGAGATCGGCTCTTTTGGCGATATCGATCTTCTTTGGGTCGATCACGACCAGCTTCGTCCCTTGGATCAACGCCTCGCGAAAGTTCTCTCTTCGCATGCCGCCGCTGGTATGGATCATGTTGCAACCCCAGAGTACGATCAGGCGGGGGTAATTCCTTCCATCCATGATACACCCTGTCCCGAGGGTGAAGGCGCCGGCTGCCGACGCCGGACTGCCTCAGATATGGGACGGCGTCGCCAAATTTGGCGTTCCAAATGCCGTCGCAAATCTTTGAGCAAAGGCGAATTCCATTCCTTTGGGCTCGCCCAATCCGAAGGCAATATATTCAGGGCCATATTTCTCTTTGATTTCTTTGAACTTCTCCGCAATGGTATCGAGGGCTTCATCCCATGATATCCGCTCCCACTTTCCCTCGCCCTTTGCCCCCGCCCTCTTTTGCGGGTACTTCAGGCGGTCAGGGTGGTGAAGGATCTCAGGGACATAACTCCCTTTCTTCATGGGACACCATTCGGTTGGGAGGCCGCTTTCCAGATCAAGATCCCAATCCACAACCTTTCCGTTTTCGACCGTTGCCTTGCGACTGCATCGACCGCAACATAGATGACAGAATGTTAAGAATTGTTTTTGGGATTTCATAACTCCTCCTTCTACTCAAGAAGATCCATCAAATGCATTACGGTGACCGGCAGGTTGTGCCGCATCGTATTATCAATCAGCTGAATCATACATCCGGGGCAACCAGCCGCCACAATATCAGCTTGCGTCGCTTTAATCGTGTCGATCTTTTTGTCAGCGATCTTTTTTGAAAGGTCATAATAATGCATGCTGAACGATCCAGCCATGCCGCAACACCAATCGGCCCTCACCATCTCTCTATATTCTATTCCTTGTAACGACTTAATAATCTGCCTCGGTTGATCCTTTATCCCTAAATAGCGATTAAGATGACAGGAGTCATGCCAGGTTATCTTTTTGTTCCTTAAATCGGGTCTTACCTTATAGGCCGTTGACGGAAGCTTGAGTATATCGACGAGAAATTGGCTGATGTCTTTCACCTTATCGGCGAATTTGGAAAAGGCTTCTTTCCTTTCGGGGGTATCAGACAAGACATCTACATAGTCTTTTAGGGCAGAGGTACAAGTTCCACAGCCGGAAATGACATAATCGACATCCTCAAACACCTTTACGTTTTTGTCCGCCATCTCTCTCCCGGTTTCAAAATCACCCGCCCCCAGATAGACGGGAGCCCCGCAGCAGCCTTGTTCTTTAGGAACCACCACCTCCACCCCATGTTTGGTTAGGAAATTGATAATCCTTTTACCCAGATCGGGGAAAATAAAGTTGGTGGTGCACCCCATAAAGTAGCCCACCCTCATCTTTGTCTTGATGTGTTCTGGCGGTTGATTCACCTCTGCAACCGTTTGCTTTAAGAAACGAGGCGCAATCTGGGGTATTCTTCTTCCCTTTCCCATTGCTGAAAGAAAGAAAGAGAGATGCCTGATCGTCCCTTCTGTTTTAGGCATGAAAATCCACTGGAACCGTGACGCAAATCTTACTACGGTTCCAAACAAAGCAGGTCGTGGCAAAAGCCACTTAAATATAAACTTCTGTGGGAAGGAAACGCCCTTCACCTTTACCTTGTCCGCTTTTGCCGCGAGGATCACATTCGGAACATTGGTTTTGGCTGGGCAGTGTTCGGCACAGGTTAAGCACAGCATGCACCTATCCATCTGACGGGCGATGACTTCATCATAATCTCCCTCAGTTGACAACAATTTTTTTATCGCGCTAACCTTTCCTCTGGCGACAGAGGTTTCTAACGGTTCCTCCTGATAGATAGGACACCAAAACGTGCAGTATCCACACTGAGTACATCGATTGAAGTCATCTTCGAATCTCTTAATCTGTTCAAATTTTGTTCTCTTTGCCATTACTCCTCTGCCTTATCAATCCGGGTCAGATGATGTCCGTTCTTTCCAATAGGTTGAAGAACAACTGGGTTGTATCAAAGAATATTCCTTCCGAAGAGAAGGGCTATCTTCTCCTTTCGACGACAATCTCCACCTTAACCAGATCCCCATCGGTGAGTGCCAGCTCGCTCCTTATCGGATCGGGGGCAATAATCTCCAATTTTGAATCTGGATACCCTGAAACCTCAGGTACCACGATGGCCCCTTCTATTTTGTCGGCAACAACAACTCGGTGGCAGCGAGCGTTGCAAAAACCATTTTCCTTCGGCACAATTTCTATTCCTTCCCTCTTCTTTGCTTCCTGCCACCTTATCAAAGATTCTCCGTCCTCAATCTCGAGGTTGAAGGTCCCGGGATAAGGAGTAAATCCAAGCTTTGAGACAAATTGTTCTTTTACCCATGGAACCTCCATGAACGAGTTAGATTCCTCCAGACCCTTGACTGCTTTGCCGAAAATAACGATCCGATCTGAAATCATTTCCAAATTATCTCACCTTTCTTGAAACCCCTTTTCCTACCCGCTCCTTTGTCAATAACTCCATGGCTTTATTTCCATGCTCACTATTCCATTTATTATATAAGTGGTGCCCAATACCGAAGAGGTCAAGGATCTTCCCTATGGCCTGGTCTATGATTCCTTCTATCGTCCTTGGTACATGATAAAAAGCCGGGACAGGAGGGAGTATCACCGCCCCCAGATCCGCGGCTCTCACCATCAGTTGAAGATGACCCTTATGAAATGGGGTTTCTCTAACCACGAGTATGAGTTTTCTCAATTCCTTGAGCGTGACATCTGCTGCCCTGATCAAAAGATTATAATTAAAAGAATTGGCGATGGCGGAAAGACTTTTGATGGAGCAAGGAATAACCACCATTCCATCAGTATGAAAAGATCCACTGGCAACAGCTCCACCTATGTTCTCCACATCATAAACAAAGCCTGCCAGCGATTCCACATAACCAACCTCGTATTCTGTTTCAAGAAGAATTGTCTTCTTCGCCGCATTCGTTATGATCAAATGGGTCTCTATCTCGATCTCTTTCAATACCTCCATCATCCTGATTCCATAGATGACTCCACTCGCCCCTGAGATGCCGACGATCAGTTTCTTCATAGATTTTCGAAGACCTCCTTCACCCCTCATCCCCCTCGTCTAAAGTCAACCGTTGCCCCATCCGTCTTCTTATGGCTGCTCAAATTAGGAACTTATCTCCTGTGCTTTATCTCGGCGAGCAAATCCGTACGGTCCGAAGATGAACGACATGTTCCATTGTGTTTGTCAGGTAAGGTGCATGCTTCTTGGACGCTCATCGATGCATGATTCCTCCTTCCTGCCACCGTTACTGTTCTAACAAACTCCGCTTGTCGATCTTGCCCTGGCCTGTTTTCGGGAGTTCTTGCATAAATTCAATGGATCTGGGAGATTTGAATGGGGCCATCTTCTGCTTGCAGAACTCCTTTAGCTGTTCCACCATCCGTTCAGAGGCCTCGTACCCCTCATGAAGCACGACGAATGCTCTGGTCTTGGATAGGCCGTCTTTATCCTTGATGCCAAGGACGACCGTTTCCCTGACGGCAGGGTGGGTCTCGAGACACTTTTCGATTTCCAGTGGCGAAACATAAACCCCGCTTACTTTGATCAGATCATCCGCCCGTCCCTCATACCAGAAGTAACCATTTTCGTCTTCTCTGAAGAGATCATTGGTATTGACCCAATCGTTCCCTAAAAAAGTTTTCTTAGTTTTCTCATGCTCCAGATGATAATACGATCCTGAAGCGTCGGACCGCACATGGAGTATTCCCGTCTCCCCTTTTTCCACCTCTTTCCCCTCATGATCGACGAGCTTGATCTCCACAAGGGGTGGAACTTTTCCTGCAGCGCCCGGCACAACCTCCCCGGGAATATCGAAGAAGTAAGCAAGGGCAGTCTCGGCGGAACCGATCGAATTGACGACCTCGACCCCGAAGGCCTCTGTAAACTCCTTGTAGAGCTGCGTTGATAGCGCTTCACCGGAAGAGATACAGAGCCTGACAAAACTCAAATCGGCGCCCTTCGCAACAGGGCTTTGAAGCATGGCCCTCATCATCGTGGGTACGTTGAGCAGTATCGTCGGCTTATACTTAAAGAGGCATTCGAAAACCGATTCCACCGTGCTCTTCTCCGGCCACAACACGACGGAGGACCCTGCCCGGAGGGGCCAGTTCATCCCCAAATCGCGTGCGTAATGGAAAAACAGCTTCGGAACGGGGTAGACAATATCGTCCGGGGTGTAGTGAACGGAATGCTGAAACGATTCGAAAGCCGGGATGCCATCATGATGCAGATGGGGCACCCCTTTCGACTTTCCCGTCGTACCCCCCGAAAAATTCCAAAGGGCGAGATCGTCCTTAGTGGTGGGGGCAGCCTCGAGAACGGAGGATGCTTGCTTAATCAGTTCCTTCAGTGCATACTCCCCTTTCTCAAGCTGCGGAAACCCTTCTCCAGCCACAAGAATTCTCATCCGATGGATTGAACCACGTGCCGCCTCTCTCACCCGGCTCAGGGTAGTCGGATCCACGATGACCACCTTCGGCCGCACATAATTGAGAAAATACTCATAGTCAGAAGGGAGCAGATAGGTGTAAGCATGTGTGCCGACGCCTCCGATCTTCATTGTGCCAAACCAGCCGGCGAGCCATTCGACCGAATCCTGAAGGATAAGCAACACACGCTCTTCAAAGCCAACCTCCAGCTCCTTGAGCACGTTTCCAATCTGGTTTGTGAGGCTGCAAAGCTCGTTAAATGTATATTTTTCATCTTGGCAATAGACCGCAACCTTGTCTCCCCTTCCTTTCGTTAAGTTCTCGTCAAGGTAGTAGGTCGTGAGGTTAATCTGTTCAGGTATGACAATGGCAATTTCTGGACCTCGTATCATAATATATAAGTTCTCCCTCTAAAATGATGATTGCCTGTGGCTCGCAATCATATTCGAGTGCTCATCCGCAGATTTTTGTAATTACTTTCTTCGGATCTTTCCGAACCTTCCGTTAAGATCGTGTGTTGCAGCATTGTTTCATTGCGTTTGGGCATGTAAATACCTGTCAATGACAGGCCTAACTTTGGATTTTATCTCTTCAGAAACATCAATTTTTTCATATCTTTCATAGTCTTCGAGAGGTTTCGTCGCATCAATGCCCAACTTAGACGTCTTTGTGATCAGGGTGGAGAAAAAGTCAACCAAAATCTTTTGTTCACTCGTGGATGGATCGATGACAAGTCCCTCCATGTTCCCTTCGATCACGATATCTCTCTCAGGCTGAACCCTGGTTGACACCGCCCAATTCACGTCTTGATAATCATAAGGATCAATATCCTCATCCACGACGATTACTATTTTTATAAACGGGTTTGACAACAGATGGTCAATAATGTTCCGGCTGTCCGCCTCAGATTCTTTTCTGATCTGGGCAACAGCGATTAAACCAAGATTCGACAAATGTATCTTTCTAACAAAGGGATAGAGTTTCTGCATCTCTTTCAAATGCTCCATCTCGGAACAAAGATCGACAAGCACCGTCTCTTCGCGCGCAAAAGGAACGAGTACCTGATAAATTGGATCTCTTCTGTGACTGATCGCGGTTATCTCCGCGACGGGGCTCCTATAGGAAAAATAGTAGCCGGTGGATTCTCCGAAGGGCCCTTCTTCTTGACGCTCTCCAGGAAGGATATGGCCTTCCAAAACAAATTCAGAGCATGCCGGGACTTCCAGATCGATGGTCCTACACTTCACAATTTCTATCGGTCTTCCAGCCAAACTTCCGGCAATTTCTAGTTTGTCTATCCCGAAGGGAGCCCGCACGACCGAGGAGAAAAAAGTGATGGGATCAACCCCTATGACGACAGCGATTTCCAACGGGACTCCTTTCGCTTCAGATTTGGCAAGAAAGTGGGAAAGAGGGGGGGTGGCGAGAAAGATACCTACGGTGTTTCTGTCCTTGACTTGAATTCGATGGATACCCATTCCTCGGGCGCCTGTTTCGGGGTCCTTGGCCATGGTGATCGCGCACGTAAAATAGGGGCTTGAATCCTTTTCATGGTGAGTCAAGACAGGGATGGTCCTCATAATGTCTACATGGTTTAAGAGTTCCACTTCTTTCACAGGACCATCCTTTATAACAACGGGCTTTATCCGCTTCTCTTTGCAGCTAAGAAATCTTTCGACTATCTCTGATTCTGAAATTCCTAACGCCAAGGCCAACCTTTTCTTTGCACCCAGCAGGTTCCCAACAATTGGGATTTTATAACCTTCAACATGGTCGAAAAAAAGAGCAACATTCTTTGTGCGTGTGAAATGTTTAATCACCGTTGAAATTTCAAACTTTGGAGACAGTCGTTCCTTGATGTGGATCAACTCCCCTTGTTCCTCCAATTTTCTGATGAATTCCCTTATATCGGCAAACATCGTGTTGTCTCTCTCGTTAAACCGGCTGCGATACCTCTCCCCTGGGGACTCTTATCAGCACCATCTCCGTGCTGGAAAAATCCTCTTTGATATTTCCCTTGGCCTCATCGGGGTCATTTCCGTGAGCAACGAGTTTCTCCCCGATGACGGCAATCCATTGATCTGCGTATTTCTCCTGTATCTCTTTAAAATGATTCTCAAGCCAATCTCGGTTCTTCATGCGTTTCAACAACGCCTTTTGAGGCTCAGTGGTCTCCTTCAGATTTATCATAGCCCCCACCCTCCTCTCTCCCCCAATCACTTGAGGCCATATTTGGCCCAGTCCTGGCCAATCCTTTCCTCGCACGCCTTTGGCGGCAGGACCAGCCCTCTTTTGTACCCTTCATCATAGGGAGCAGGTTTTTCAGTGCAGATAAATATTCCAACAGATGTGTGTCCCGAATACTTTCCGCCATGACCGACCCACATCTCAGAAGGATCCAGGTATACGCCCGGCATATCCTCTAACACCACGATATCCTTCGCTGCCTGGAACCTTACAGACATCGCCCATAAGACTTCGTGAACATTGTGCACATCCACATCGTCATCTACGATGAAGATATTTTTTATCATACCCCCTGCCCTGACGGCCTTCACCGTCATCGCCACCCGCCTTTCAAGTCCCGGGGTCCTTAATCGAGCTTGTCTGTCTATCGAAACCGCTGTGGTCAGCGTCATGGTGGACAGAATCCCCACGTCCTTGACCGCGGGCACAAGTTTCTTCAATTGCCTATACAATTCCACCTCGAACAGAAACCCCCCCAGATTATGTCCTTCGCCAGGAGGCGTGCCCATGGGCATGTCCTGATAGATCGGATCCTGACGCATGGTGATGGCATTGATTCTTACAACCGGACACATTCTGAAGCCTGAATAATAACCAGGGAATTCAGGAAACGGCCCTTCCAATTTCCTTTTTGTCAAATCAACCTCGCCCTCAAGGATAATCTCCGCGTTCGCAGGAACCATGATGCCACTGGTCTCGCATTTGACCACCTTCAACGGCTCTCCCGCAAAGATTCCCCAGTAATCCATCTCATCGACTTGCTCTGGAGCCGACATGTTGCAGCCCACATAGACCAGAGGATCCGCTCCGATCACGATGGCAATCGGCATGGGCTTCCTGTGATGCTTATATTTTGAAAAAATCATGCCCTCATGCTGATAGGGGAGGACAAGACTACACACTTCGTTCTTTGCCATGATCTGAAATCGTCGAATGCCCGCATTGGTCCATCCTGTTTCGGGGTCCTGGATGAAACTGATGCCGGCGGTCATATGTGGGGTCGGTTCAAACTCCCCCGTAAAGGTAACAGGCAGCTTGGTCAAGTCCACATCCTCTCCAAAAAGCTTGACCTCCTTGCAAGGACCATCTTTTATCCTTTCTGGTTTCAAAGGTTTGCTCTTCTCAAGCTTCTCTGCGATGACCTCGACCGGCTTGCCCGCTTCAATGTTGAGTGCCCATAACTGCCTTCTTCTCGCAGTCAAGCCATCTGTGAATAATCGCCATCCAGGATAGCCTTCGATTTGACTATGAAGGATCGCCGGCCCGTCAATAATGGCAGTCCTTTTCGCGAGAATATTCGTATCCCCTTCAACAGTCACTTTCTCACAGTTCTCAGCCAAGTCTCCTTTTTCCTTTAAGAAAACTAGCCAATCCCGCATGGACCGAAACGGATAAGCCATACCCGCGTTCCCCCTTTCCTCAATACCTCCCCGTTTCCACCGGCTTCAGCCTCATTGAAATCACTTGATCTCATATTCGTAAGCCTTCGGTTTAAGCTTCCACGTTTCGTTCCATTTGGAAAGCACCTTCTTCCTTATCTCCTCTGGGAAACAGACTTCAAAACTGATCCTTCTCGGTAGAGTCGCAGGATCCCTATCATTCCTCCAGGTGGCATCTATGAGCATCCAGGAGCCGAGTCTCTCTCTGAAACTGTGGTTTTCCGTCCAGCCAAGGGGCTTGTTGATTTTGGATGGAATAAAGTAGTCTCTCTGGGCACTTGCCTTGTAAGAGCGATCGGTGATAATGGTCGGGAGGTCCTCTGAGTCCAGATCCCCGTCCACGACGAGCACCTGCCGAACAAGGGGGCTGTAAGCAACCATCAGCTGTGCCGCCCGACCGGGTAAACCAGGAATCGGCTGAGCTGCAAGAGAGACGACGCCTAAACAGAGCCTCGCCTCAACGGGGATAGCGAGCCATTTCACAGGGAGACCACATTTTCGAAGAATTCTCTCCAATTCAGCCGAGTGGAGTATGGAAAGCAGGCACATCGTATCGCTTGGCTTGGCAGACTCGGCCACAAAGGGCAGAATAGGGTCGTTCCGTTGGGTGATGGATTCGACTCGGAGAACCAGATTGTTCCGGCTCCTCTCGAGATAATAGGATATCCCTCCAAAGGGCCCCTCTTCCTCTACATCTCCGGGATAGATATGGCCCTCCAGGACCACCTCCGCATTTGCCGGCACCATGATGTTGCTCAATCTTCCCTTCACCAGCGGGATGGAGTTAAGGGCAAGTCCCCCGGCAAGGGCGTACTCATCCGTACCTTCTGGAGAAGACAGAGCAGATGCCATCATCATCTCCGGAGGAGGACCGAGGACGACCGCAAAGGGTGCAGGTTTTCCTTTATCATGATAGGATTTTACGATCTGCTCGAAATGGCTCGGCTCTGTCCGACGAGGGATGCCTCCATGAACAAGGACATTTCTCCCCGCTAACTGCAGCCGATATGTTCCCATATTGGTCCACGCCTTATCCTCATCTCTCACCAGCACCGTATGAAAGGTTAGGTATCGTCCCCCATCCTTGTCGTGAATTCGTGGAATTGGAAACTTATAGAGGTCGACCTCTTCCCCCTCTATGACCACCTCCTGACAGGGGCCGCTTTCCACCTCCACGGCCCTGATGGGCGAGTCCATCCTGTCCATGACGGTCTCCAGAAGCTCTGTATAGTGGGTGTTAGGCTCCAGTCCCAAAGCCACTGCAATTCTGCCGTGCATCCTTCTGGGGACCTGGGGCCACTCTATAAAACCTGGTCCAGCCAAAAGGCTTCCTGCCAGTGAAACTCCGTCAACATCCTTCACCTTGTCGAATTGCACGGCAGGCCCACCCGTCCTCTGCGACATGGCACATATGGCCGCCGCTTGAAGATCCCAATCTATCTTCTCCTGTATGACATTCAGCTCTCCCGCTTCTTTCAACTCTTCCAGGAAATCCCTAAAGGCTCCCATCTCTTTCTCCTCCTTTATTCTTCTTCCTCAAGGGCCGAGGATGAAATTTCGAGCACCTTGACGTGATACTTGCCTTCCGCATGAGGCTCACCGAATGGCCCTAATAGCCCTACAGGCGTGCTCCCCTCAGCAGGCTCGCGTAGAAGGAGGACTTTAGCACGCTTCCATATCTTATCCGTCTGATCCATCATCTCAAGTACTACGGGCTCCCCTTTATCAAGTGATCCCGCATTTCCTTCAAACTCCTGTTTATACAACCAGTAATTCACGCCCATCGCTTACCTCCTCCTGATTGCCTTTAAAACTTGGCTTTCAACCACGTATTATTCCAGCGAGGCTCCTCTTTAAACCCCAGTCGCTTCCAATTCTCGACCACCCACTTCTGCAGCTTCTCCGGAAAGACGGTCTCAAAATTCAGCCTCCTCACCCCCAGCGGTGGTTCTTCCTTTGTGGTGGCATCAAAGAACTGCTTTGGTTGTAGGATGGTCCCGGGACCTGCATTCTTATCTCTGTCCCATTCTTCCATCCAGGAACACTCGAGTGTTGTCACCGGAAAGCGCTGCGTCAGCGTGACATCTCTTGCAGGGTTGACTTGGGTGAAGAGGGCGTCAAAAAATTCTCCCAGATCCAGAAGGTTGACGTCGTCATCAATAAAGGCGTGCCTCCCAAAAGTGCCGCCAAGTCCTGGCAGCCCCAAAAAGATGTCGTATAAGTTCTTTGTATATCCTGGATAGTCTTCAGGATACCTTTTCTTGGGCACAGCCGCGATACCCACGGCCCCATTGCGGGTGGGCGCGAGCGTGTCTCCCATTTTGAAAGGCAACCCAAATGTCTTGATCTGTCCCAAGAAGGCAATGTTTGCGAGGCTTTCCTGCAAGGCTACGGAGCTGGCACCCATCGACGTGTGCAAGTCCCATATGATCGGATTCTTTCTGTGCGTGATGCAATGAACCCTTATCGGGTAAAAGGGCTGCCTCGGACCGACGGAAAACCCGAAGGCCTCGATCTTAGGTCCTTCGGGAAGTCTCTCGTAAGGCCTTATCTCCCCTTCGATCACCACCTCGGCATTGGCAGGCACAAGGAGGTCGGAAGTCTCAGCTTTCACGAGCTCCATGGGCGTCCCTCTGATACCTCCGGCGATGTCATACTCTGAAATCCCCGGCGGCAGGATCATCCCTGCTGACATGGTTACCGCAGGGTCCCCACCCAAGCAAACTGCCACAGGCATGCTCTGTCCCCTGGCCTGATACTTGTTCGTATAGATTGCCAAGAAGTTGGTATGTTGGTAAGGGGTTATGACCAGTCTGTTTCTCGAGAAGACCTCTATTGCATAGTTGCCCGTATTGATCCATGATGAATCAGGATCCTTGATAATAGAGGCGCTGATGAAAATGTACCTGCCCCCATCTCCAATCGCGTGATAGGTAAACGGGAACTCCAGAAGGTTCACCTCTTTCCCCATCTTGACCACTTCCTTGCAGGGGCCTGTAGACACCTCGACGGGCCGCAACATGGCCGCCATCCTCTTTCCCAACTCCTGGTTCCATTGCGTCCTGTCCAGATTGGGATCTATCCCCAGGGCTAATGCAGCCTTCTTGTGAGGCCTATAAAAGCTACCCACAAAAGGAGCAGCCAGCACCCTTGGCCCCTTTGGAATCCCTTTGATGTTGTTAAACAAGAAGGCAGGCCCGCCAAATCGTCCGCTGAGCACTTCGTAAGCTGGTATCTCATAGTTCCAATCCACTTCATCATCGGTTTCCACCAGTTCGCCCGCTGTCCTCAAACCCTCAACGAAATCTCTAAGATCGTAGGCCATCTCTTTCTCCCTTTCTTCTTACTTGAATTCCCTTAGAGTCATATTTGGATCCCATACCACTTCTCCAAATCCACTAAACCTATTCTTTTTTTCGATCCTTTTGTAGCAATTTATCCACCAATTCCCTTTTCTGCTTCCATCTTTTCTCCAATTCGCTCGTCATCACCTCCTTTTTCTCCTTCTCCTTCTCCTCAGCCATCATAGACCTCAACATATAGCCTCTTCTGTCCCCCAATTTCATCGATTCAAACACCGTAATCCCTTCTTCTTCTTCCTCCTCCCGCTCTAAAACCTTTATGTACCAATTCCCAGGAAGGTAGCCCCCTCGTTCCTGGATGACTAATTCATCGTAACCTTCTTGCGGCAAGGCCGATATCATAATCTTGGCCCTGAACTGTTCCCGTGTGTCTTCATCGATGACCACGTCACTGGAGACCTGTCCCTCCATCTCTTTGACTCTTTCAATTCCCTTCTCTGGAATGAAGATCCGGTACTTCTTTGCCATCTCTCCCATCTTTTCTCCTTTCACTTTACTTCATAATACAAGGTTTTTGTGGGAAGGAGTTACATCGTTCTATATCTCGGCCTACAGAAAAACGAAAGGATTCGATCTTGGGCCTTCCAGAACCATTCTTTTTTAAATCCCTTCACAATGTTTGCTGACCGCCTCAACCACTTTAAGCATTGACTTTGCCTCTTCACTCTCTGGATACCTCACTACAAAAGGCTCGCCGTCGTCCAAGCTTGTGCTCACCCTTATCGAAATTGGAATCTTCGCAAGAAAGGGGACTCTTTCCTCCGCTGACAGCTTTTCGCCAGCGCCGCTTGAAATGATTGAAACGGGTGCCTGACAAAAAGGACAGTTCGTGTCACTCATATTTTCTACGACACCTATTACAGGTACTCCAGCTTTCCTCGTAATATAGATACATTTCCTTGCAACATTCTGGGAAACACCCGATGGAACCGTGATGAGTAAAGCTCCCGTTACATCTGGCAAATACTTGAGGATATTGACCGTCTCTGAGCTCGTTCCGGCTGGTATGTCTGCTATCAAGTAATCCATTTCTCCATAGTCTACAGCGGCCAGTAGCTCCTCAGTCGCATTCCGCTTCATCTCATGAAACCAGATGATCACCTCGTCCTTTCCTAACACTAAACCTGTGGAGACAACCTGGACCCCCCACTTGGTTGAGTGAGGAATAAGCCCCTTCTCCCCTATCATTAACCGTGCGTCTTCCGGAACGCCTAACATCATCGGAACAGCCGGGCAGTCATAAACCTGGTCGAGAACAACCACTTTCTTCCCCTTCTTTGCTAAAGCTGCTGCTACATTCACAGCTAACATCGACTTTCCCACACCCCCTTTTCCTCCAAGGACGACAATTTTGTATTTCACATTCTGAAGGTTCTCCCGAATGAGTCTCAAAATTCCTTTTTGCAGGAAGACTTCCCTGAAAGGAAAAGTGCACTCGAAATACCTCTCGCAATCTTCGCACTTTCTGTTACAGCCCTCGGTGATATTTAGTTTTTTAAGCTCGGTCTCATGACTCATCGCAACACGCCCTCCTGATGGCTGAGCTAAATTCTGGGTAATATCTCTTCTTCCAGTTTTCGCGCAATTTCTATTATCTTTTTTGATACCGGATTTTCGGGATATTTGTAGACAAAAGGCACTCCTTCATCACAAGCCCGTGCCACTTCTGGATGTAGAGGTAACCTGCCCAAGAAAGGAACGCCCAATTCTTTAGCAAGGGCCTCTCCTCCTCCTCTTTTCATGAAGTCAAATTCCTTTCCGCATGTTCCACATATGTATCCGCTCATGTTCTCTATGATCCCGAGTACTTTACTCCCTGCTTTGGCCGAAAGCAGCGTGGCCTTTCTTGCAGCGAGCTGTGAGACAGCAGGTGGCACAGTCACAGTTACCGTCCCGTCGAGATCGGGTATGTACTGCAAGAGGTTGCACGCATCCGAGCTTGTACCCGGAGGCAGGTCAACGATAAGATAGTCCCTTTCTCCATAATCCACATTGGCCAGAAATTCTTCAGTCGTGCCTCTTCTCATCTCGTGGAACATCGTTACGACATCATCTGGGTAAACCAAACTCATCGAGATGATTTGCATCCCAAGGCCAAGCGTATCCGTTGCTGGAATGATCCCTTGGGGACCATATTTAAGCTTTGCTTTCCCCTGGATCCCAAACATCCTCGGTATCGTAGACCCATCAAAGTCCTGGTCCAGCACGGTGACTTTTCTCCCCATCATCGCGAAGGCTGCTGCTAAGACAACGCTGACTGTAGATTTTCCAACCCCTCCCTTTCCTCCAGAAATGGTAATCTTATGTTTGATCTTCCCCATCTTCTTGACGGCCTGAGCCATCCTCCTGCGGCGGTATACACGCCATTTCCTCTCGTCCTGACAGTCAAAGAACCGCTCGCAATTTTCGCATTTACGATCACACCTAAGCTCCACATTGATACTGAGTACCTCTCGAGCCTCTTGCCCCATTTTTTTCCTCCTATTTCCCTTTGGTTTCTTTCCTTGATGCCTCCTAATTTGTCCCGATACTCGTCTTAGCGGCTCCTGACTTGATTATCGACCGTTCGATTATATTTAGCATAACAAGAATTGTCAAGCTTTTTCCAGCCATTCGTTCAAAGATTGAAATTTTATATAAAACATATTGACATATTTAGTATTTTTTTATATCTTATGCGTAAACTATTCCACTTGTCTTAAAACTTAATGGGCAAGAAGGTGAACGATCGGTTCCCAGCAATTCTGCTAAGGACGCGACCAATCAAGTTAAACAAGGGGACCCGTAGGCTTCAAGCCTCAAGAAACCAAGTCCGATCTTTTCCTTTCTTTAAGCGTGTACAGCTGGATGCTTCAGCGGGTTTAGGGTTAGATTCGAACTCATGACAGCGGGTTATCTCATTGACACCATGTCCCTGATCTAGTAAACTCCCGATGAATCTGAAGCAATTGCTTATTAACCCTTAATCCTTTGAAGGGTATGTCGGAAAGAAAGGGAGGATAAAAATGGAAAAGAAGAGCTCATTAGGATTGATGGGTGGTATTTGCTTTGTGCTACTCCTTGCGGTGCCCATTGGGAACCTCTGTGCCCAGGGGGGAAAAGAGCCGATTAAGATTGGCATCGATATCTAGATGACAGGGGTCATGTCAGAGACTTCAATGAACATCAAACAGGGCTACGACTTGTATCTTCAGGAGATCGGTTACAAAATCGCCGGTCGCCCGATAAGCGTGGTCGAATACGACAATCAAACCGATCCAAAGCTCTCCTTAGAAGTGGCACAGAAGCTGGTGGAAAAAGACAGAGTGCAGATCCTCTGTTTTGGAACCAACAGTGCGGCGGCCATCGCAGTAAGAGGCTATGCGGAAAAAGCAAAAGTGCCAATGGCTCTCGTTGGCATGGCCGGATCTGAACGGGTCACCCTGCCGCCGAGCCGTTATATCTTCACAATGGGTTATGCGGATGGCCAAATGGAGACTCCGCAAGCACGTTATGCCTACGAGAAACTCGGCTTCAGGAAGATGGCTCTCATGGGGCCGGATTACGCAGGCAGCACGGGGAAACTCTGGGCGTTCCAGCAAGAGTTTGAGAAGAGAGGCGGTAAAATCATTCAGACGATCCTTTGGCCCTTGGGGGAAATGGACCTTGCTCCTTACTTCGCTCGCCTCAAGCCAGAGGTCGAAGCCATCTTCCCATTTGTACCGGGTGATATCTCGATCAATCGCTTCTTCAAGCAGTATTTCGAACTGGGGCTTGATAAGAAGATAAACCTTACGACTCACCTGGCTTTCGCAGAGGATTATTTTACCCTTCCAATCTTCAAGGACAAGATGATAGGGATAACCAGTGCGGGGCTGTATTGCCTCGACTTCAATTCTCCGGAGAACAAGCGGGTAACCGAGCGGTTTTATGCCAAATATGGAAAGAAGAAATTGATGAACACCGACGCTTCGGTAGGGTACGAGAGCATGAAATTCATCGTTACTGCCCTGCAAGCCATCGGCGGCAACATAGAGGATACCGAGGGATTTTTGAACGCAATGCACAACACCAAAATGAAAGGTATTGTCAGTACCTCTGTGAGTGTGGATGCCAATGGAAATGTCATTCGGGATGTTCTGATCCGGCAGATACAGAAAAAGGACGGTGTTATTAAGAATGTTGTGCTCAATGTCTATCCTCAAGTTCGTCAGCCGCCTGAGGGATACACGGTTATGCCGAGAAAATAGGGTTTCCCTTTATCAGGCGGGGATCGGCCCGGATCTGGAAGAGGTTCGGAAACTTGTGATCGCCTGAGGTATCGGCAGGCCTTAAATGAGAAGGGTTTGCAGCCGAAGGGGTTATCATCCGGACCACAAGGCTGGAAGCGGAAAGAGGATGATCCTACGATGATTGATATGTTCACTCATGTGGTCCCTCAAGGGTATAAACGAGCGCTGTGTCAGGCGAGGCCGGATCTCGACTGGCGCTTGACTGGAATGCCAACACTTTACGACATGGACCGACGGTTTCGCATCATGGATAAATATGAGGACCTGAGGCAGGTTCTGACCCTCTCTTTAACCGCGGCACTGGTGTTTGAAGATCCGGAATTGGCAGTCGATTTCGCAAAAAGGGCCAATGATGAAATAGCGGAATTGGTTGCAAAGTACCCTCACCGGTTTCCCGCGGGTGCCGCATCGCTCCCGATGACGGATATGGAAGCCGCCCTGAAGGAACTCGACCGCGCAATCAACGATCTCAAGTTGAAAGGGTTGCAGCTTTTTACGCCGACCATGGATAAACCCCTCGATTCGCCTGAATTCTTGCCCGTGTTCGCTCGAATGGTGGAATATGATCTGCCCATCTGGATCCATCCAGTCAGGTGGATGGATCGTTCCGATTATAAAGCACTCAATGAGTCAAAGTACTACATCTACCACGTCTTCGGCTGGCCTTATGAAACAACGGCCGCCATGGTGCATCTCGTCTTTTCCGGCCTGATGGAACGGTTTCCGGGTATCAAGATCATTGCCCATCACTGTGGTGGAATGGTTCCCTATTATGAGCAGAAGATCGTAGAATCATACAACGCCTCAGAGGTCATTCATGGCCAGGAATACAAAAACCTTTTGGTCAGGCCTCCGATAGAGTATTTCAAGATGTTTTACGGTGATACTGCTCTGAACGGAAGTTCAGCCGGACTGATGTGCGGTTACAGGTTTTTTGGAGCAGACCATCTCGTGTTTGCGACGGATATGCCATTTGATGTGGAGTTTGGCGACCGGGGGACCAGGAAGACCATTCAGTCTGTCGAAGCACTGGGTCTCAGTGCCGCTGAAAAAAAGATGGTCTATGAGGATAATGCAAGGAGATTACTGCTGCTGTGATCGTAAAGCGGAAGTTCTCAAGGATGGGCAGCAGCATGAATAAACGGGGTCCCCGACACAAAGCGCGCCTGCGGGAAGTTACAGAATGAAGTATGATTGCTTAAAAGCGGGACAATGGGGACTATTGGAAACGTCGTACGGGATATTATCATCCGGCAGGTGCAGAAGAAGGATGAGGTGGTTAAGAATGTTGTCCTCAACGTGATCCCTCAGATGCTTCAGCCGACACGGGGCTTTACCCTGAAAGCGGCCGACTACGTGTACGTCGTGAGCAAAGGAGCGGTTGTCTTTGAGGGAAACCCGGAACAGCTGCAAGGGAACAAGGAGATGGAACGGGAATATCTCGCCGTGTAGACCCGGATGTGGCATAGGTTTCGGTGGGCAAGCATGCTTCCAAGCCTTTCCCGTGAGAAGACAAGTTGGCTTGGGGAAACTCTTCTTAATCATTTTCAATCAAGAAAGGAGGAGAAAAGATGAGGAATTCTTCAATTTTAGGATTACTTGTGATGGGATCTCTAATGTTAACTTCCCAGGCCTTTGGACAGGTGAAACCCGTTGACCT
>Ga0153915_10002231_pt1 | contig 17771 bp, 15 predicted proteins | sample Opewatmetagenome_2_FD_107003 | JGI IMG/M metagenome (GOLD analysis project Ga0153915, IMG submission 107003) | Freshwater wetland microbial communities from Ohio, USA - Open water 3 Core 3 Depth 3 metaG | ecosystem: Environmental > Aquatic > Freshwater > Wetlands | place: USA: Ohio, Lake Erie...
CCGCGCGGCGGCGCGCCACCTTCAGCTGCTCCTCCGAAAGGGTGACGCCGAGCACGTCCACATCGGCAACGCGATTCAGGTAGAGCGCCATGCCGCCCCAGCCGCAACCGATGTCGAGGACCCGCTGCCCGGGCCTCAGGAAAAGCTTGGCGGCGATGTGCGCCTTCTTGTCATCCTGGGCTTGATCGAGATCGTTCGAGGGATCGGTGAAATAGGCGCAACTGTACTGCCGGTCGCGGTCCAGGAAGAGATCGTAAAGGCGGTCGGAGAGATCGTAATGATGCGCGACGTTGCGCTTCGACCGTCGCTCCCAGTTGAGGTAGCGGATCGCCCGCGCCACGCGTGCCGTGCCGCGCGACAGGAATCCCCTCTCGCCACCCTCTTCCCAACGCGAGTTGGTGCGAACCAGATCGAGAAGATCGAGGATGTCGCCCTCTTCGACGACAAGGCGGCCGTTTATATAGGCTTCGCCTGCGCCCAGCCTCGGGTTGCGAATGAGGTCGAGCGCGACCTTCGAATCAGTGAACCTGATGACGACCGGCGCGCGCCCCGGATCGGGATTGCCGTAGCTGCGGCGCGAGCCGTCATGATCGATAAGGGTGAGCTCGCCGCGATGGACGACGCGACTCAGGAACCGGTCGAGCAATTTCATGCGTTCGATCTAGGAAAGTTCGTTCCGCGAGACAAACGTTCTGCGGCCGGATCCAGCATTGCTATTCGGCCGCCTCCGTCCAGATGCCCGGCGTCATCGCCGACCCCGGTGCGGGTCAGGCCTTCTCGCCGAGCGCGGCGCGCAGTTCGTCGAGCCAGGGATCGGCGGTGCCGTCGGAGGGAGCGCGCCATTCGCCGCGCGGGCTGAGGCTTCCGCCCATCGACACCTTGGGCGAGTTGGGAAGCGCCGAGCGCTTGAACTGGCTGGTCCGGAAGAAGCGTACCAGGAATTCCTCGAGCCAGCGCCGGATCGTCGGCAGGTCGTAGTCGCGCTTGAGCGCATCGGGATAGTCGAACGGCCAGACGCCGGCCCTGGCGTCGTGCCACGCCTGCCAGGCAAGGAAGGCGACCTTCGAAGGCGGCTGCCCCGAGCGCAGGATGTGGAACAGGAAGAAATCGTGCAGCTCGTAGGGCCCGATCCGGTCCTCGGTGCTCTGCAGCCCCGCCTCGTCCGCGGGCACGAGCTCCGGCGAGATCCTGGTCCCGAGGATCGCCGTGAGGATCCGATCGGTCTCGTCGTCGAACTGTTTCGACTTCATGCACCAGCGGATCAGATACTGGATCAGCGTCTTCGGCACGCCGGCGTTGACGGCGTAATGGCTCATCTGGTCACCGACCCCGTAGGTGCACCAGCCGAGCGCCAGCTCGGACAGGTCGCCGGTGCCGATCACGAAGCCGCCGCGCTGGTTGGCCAGCCGGAACAGGTAATCGGTGCGCAGGCCCGCCTGCACATTTTCGAAGGTGACGTCGTAGAGCGGCTCCCCGCGCGAGAAGGGGTGGCCCATGTCCTCGAGCATCTGGCGCGCGGCCGGCCGAATGTCGATCTCCTCGCCGACGACGCCCAACGCGTTCATCAGCGCCCAGGCGTTGGCCTTGGTCGCTTCTCCGGTGGCGAAGCCGGGCATGGTGAAGGCGAGGATCGCGCTGCGCGGGACCTTGAGGAAGTCGCACGTCTTGGCCGCGACGATCAGCGCATGGGTCGAATCGAGGCCGCCCGAGACGCCGATCACCATATGGTCGCCCCCGGTCGCGACGAATCGCTTGGCGAGCCCCTGCACCTGGATGTTGAACGCCTCGTAGCAATCCTGGTCGAGCTGCTCGATCCGGTTCGGGACGTAGGGGAAGCGGCGCAGGCGCCGCTCGAAGCCGATATCGTCCAGCGACGGCCGATGCTCGAATTCGATCCTGCGGACCGACCGTTCGGGGTGTCCGGCCGCGATCGCATTGTCGTTGAAAGTCGGCATGCGCATCCGCTCGAGGCGGAGCCGCTGGACGTCGACGTCGGCCACGGCCAGCTCGGGCGCGGCGTCGAACCGGCCGGACTGCACCAGGAGTTCGCCAAGCTCATGGATCGAGCTCTGGCCGTCCCAGGCGAGATCGGTCGTGCTCTCGCCGGGACCCGCCGCCGCATAGACGTAAGCCGCGCAGCAGCGCGTGGATTGCGAGGCGCAGAGCAGGTTGCGCTCGTCGGCCTTGCCGATGGTGATGTTGGATGCGGACAGGTTGCACAGGATCAGCGCGCCGGCGAGCGCGCCGAACGTCGATGGCGGCTGCGGCGCCCAGTAATCCTCGCAGATCTCGACATGGAAGATGAAGTCGGCAAGGTCGGTCGCGGCGAAGATCAGGTCGGTGCCGAACGGGACGGTTACGCCCGCCACGGCAATCTCGATCCCCGTCAGTCCGACGCCCGGCGCGAACCAGCGCTTCTCATAATATTCGCGATAGTTGGGCAGGAACGATTTCGGGACCGCGCCGAGGATGCGGCCGCGCGCGACCACGACCGCGCAATTATACAATCGGCCGTTGCGCCGGAGCGGCGCGCCGATGCAGAAGACCGGCGACAGATCCGCGCTCGCGGCAGCAAAGGCGCGCACGCCCTTCTCGACGGCATCGAGGAACGCGTCCTGGAGGTGGAGATCGTCGACCGCATAAGAGGAGATGTTGAGCTCGGGGAAGACGACGAGGTCGCAGCCGCGCTCGTGCGCACGCTGCGCCAGCGCGATCGCCGCCTCGGTGTTGAACGTCACGTCGCCCGACGAACCGATCGGCGTCGCCGCGGCCACCCGCACGAAGCCGTGACCGTGGATCGCCTGGAAGGCCCCCCGCTTCGCCATCACTGCATCTCCGTCAGCATTTCGACCGCGACGCGCATGCACGCGACGCGCGTCCCGCGCCAGCCCATCGGGCGGAGCATCAACTCGCGCTCGCTCGCCTTTTCGAGCAGGCGCCGCGTCACCTTCTCCACGTCGCTGGGAAGTACGGGGGAAAGGGTTTCGGTCTCGGCCAAGAGCTTTCCTTCGGGCAGTCGATCGCACCTAGCGCAGAGCGTGCGCAGTTCCAAATCGGCCGGGGAACCGGTGTCTGCGCCGGTTGTTCCCCTTACGAAACCAGGAGGGAGCAATGGCTCGAAAAAGCAAGGCTTCGAAGGATAGCGGCGGGATCGGCGCCAAGGCGGCGATCGCCGCCGGAATCGGCGCGGCCTGCGCCGTCGCTGTCGGCGCATTGATCCGCTGGCGTCCATGGCAATCCCAGGACGAGGAGGATCTTCCGGCGCCGGCGCTGCGCGACGGCGGCGCGCCGGGCCCGGTCGGGGCGAGCGGCAACATCCGCCCCGCCGGCCGCGGCGCGATGCGCGATCCGCCCGCCGAATGGGACAGGGTCGACGAAGCGATCGACGAGAGCTTCCCGGCCAGCGATCCACCGAGCCTCGCGCCGCACGTCGACTGATTCCGCAAAGGCGCACGCGGTGCCGGCGCCGTCTCAGCCATGAAGTCTAACGCCGACCCTCCGGCGGCGCGTCCGCATCTTCGCGCGACGCGAGCATTGTCTCGCGCGCCAGCAGCAGCTCGCGCATCGCCCGCGCGGTCGCCGCACCCCAGACGAGGTGCGCCCCGATCAACAACGCATTGCGCAGCGGCGGACGCTGCGTCGCCGGCTTGAGAATGCCGGCGCCGGGAAGCCAGCCGAGATAGCTCGCCAACCAGACACCGACGCCGGCCATGGCTCCAGTCATCGGCCCGATGCGCGGATTGGCCGCAGCGATCAGCGATCCGGCCGCCGCGCCGTAACCGAAGCGGGCGGCGGTGGCGACGTCGATCGCCGTCTCCTCGCTGACCGGCATCTTCGTCTGCGCGGCCGTCGAATCGACGGTTTCTCGCGGAGCCAGCCGGTCGCGCTCCTTCGCCGGCAGCCGGCGATGGAGACGGCTCATCGCCGCGGTCATCGCCAGCGTCCCGGCGAAGCCCGCGATCGCCCCGATCAGCAAGCGGCTGCGCAGCCTGGGATCGCGCGTCGCGTTCACATCACGAACTCCGGTCGGCGAATCATCGGTCCGCAGGGCGAGGTCCGCCGACGAGCCGAGGCGGCGATCGACAGCGCTCCCGGAGTCATCGCCAGATGGTCCGCTCGACGTGCAATTGGCATCAAGAAGGCGCTTCCCGCTCCCGCTAGGAGCAACAGGGTCGCTCCCGTGAAATGAAGATGCCGAACGATGTAACACAGGCTGAGGCAAACGTTCCATCCACGGGCCGACCCAGACCGGATGGGAATTGTTGCCGTTCAGGGATCGACGCCGCGGGCGATCGTCTCGAGCTTGCGCAGGCGCTCCTTCAGGTCGCTCAGCTCGATCCGCACGGCGCTGCCGGCGCCGGCCTCGCCCTGCGACCGCGCGGCCAGCTCGTAGCGTCGCAGGTCGATCCAGAGGCGCCATGCGCGGAGCAATGCCGCGCACAGCATCGCGGTGACGGCCAGCAGGGCGCCGGCCCAGATCAATGCGGTCATCGTCTCACTCATAGCGCAGTGCGTGGATCGGATTGGCGCGCGCCACCTTGAAGGCGTGGCCGGCGATCGTGCCGATGGCAATCACCAGGGCGAGCGTGCCGGCGAAAAGGAAGGGGGCGGGCCCGAGATCGATCCGCGCGTCGAAGCCATTCAACCAGCCGCGCATCACCCACCAGGCGATCGGCCAGGCGATCAGGTTGGCGAGGATCACGGGCTTGGAGAATTGCCAGGCGAGCAGCCGCACGATGTCGCGGGTGCGCGCGCCGAGAACCTTCCTGATCCCAATCTCCTTGGTGCGGCGATCGGCGGTGAAGGCGGCGAGGCCGAACAGACCGAGGCAGCCGACGATCACCGAAAGCAGGGCAAAGGCGGCGAAAGTCTTCGCCCTGGCATCTTCGGCCTTGTACATTTCCCGCATGATGTCCTCGCTGAACTTTGCATTGAAAGGAACTTCGCTCGTGAAGCTCTCCCAAAGCCGCTCGACGCCGGCGCGCACCGCCTCCGGGTTGCCGTGGAAGCGGACGATCATGTTGGAAAAGCCGGTGCGCGCGTCCATGAACATGATCGGCTCCATCGGGAGCTTCAGGGAACGGAAGCGCGGATCCTTGACGACACCCACCACAGTGACCGGGACCAGACCATATTCGCTGTCGACGATGGCGGCCTGCAGCGTCTTGCCCACGGCATCGGCGGGATTGCGATAGCCGAGCCGCTTTGTCGCAAGCTCGGTGATCACGACATTGCCGCCGCGCGCGGCGAGCGCCTTCTGCGACTCTGCGTCGGTCGGGAGGTTCATCACCGCGCCGGTCGGGAAATCGAGCGTCATGTCGTCCATCGGCCTCTTCTCGTCGAACCAGCGTCCGGCGATCAGCCGCAAACCCATGGCATCGCGAAAGCCCTCGTCGACGTAATAGTTGCCGATGTTGGCCGGATTGGTCGCACCGGGAACGAGCACCGCGCTGCTGTTCTGATTATGGGTCGCAACGCCGATGCTGGTCAGGCCCACCGCATCGACCCCCGGCAGGCGGCGAATCCGGTCCGCGATCGCCTTCCCCTTGCCGTTGAGCTGGTAGCGGTTCAGCTCGTCGACCTGCAGGATGTGCGAACGGTCGAAGCCGGGATCGAGCGTCCGCGCGTAGACGGTCTGCGCATAGACGACCGCCGTACAGATGATGAGGCCGATCGACACCGCGAACTGGCTGACGACCAGGAAGCTGCGCAGCCGGCCCGATCCTGGAGTCTCGGCCGAAGATCTGTTCGCCTTGAGGACCGCTGCCGGCTGGAACCGCGACAGGAAGAAGGCTGGATAAAGTCCGCCCAGCACCCCCACCAGAAGCACCAGCAGGACGACGGGCCCGGCGATGCCGTCGGCGCCGAAATAATTGAGCGTCAGGTCCGCATCGAGGAAATTTGCGAAGGCGGGCAGCAGCAGCTCGACCAGCGTCAATGCGATCAGCATCGCGAGCACCGCGACGACCACCGATTCCCCCACGAACTGAGCGATCAGCTGCGGCCTGCTGGCCCCGAGCACCTTGCGCAGCGCAACCTCGCGGGCGCGCTGGCTGGCCCGCGCCGTCGCCAGATTCGTGAAGTTCACCACCGCCATGCCGAGGATCAGCAGGGCGATGACCGCAAAGGTCAGGATCGTCGTGCGGTCGTTCCCGGGAGTGATGCTGACCTGCTGCGCCGGCCCGAGATGCACGTCGGGAAGTCTGACGAGGTGCCAATCCTCCTCGTCGCCGGCGTTGAAATGGACGTTGCCGCTGTTCTCGTCGGGGATGTTGCGTTTTTCCCAGGCGGGGAACTGCTTCTCCAGCATCTTCGGATCCGTTCCCGGCCGAAGCTTCACGTAAATCCAGCCGCCCTGGCAGCTCCAGCAGGTCAGGAAGCGTGGCTCCAGCGCCATGAAGCTGGGAAAGTCGTTTCGGATCAGCGCCGAGACACGCAGGTGCGAATTTTTCGGCAGATCCTTGAGCACCGCGCCGATCTTGAAATCGAGGCGCCGGCCCTTGCCAATGACGGTGAAGGTCCGTCCGATCACGTCGTCGGTCCCGAACCGCTTGAGCGCTTCCGACCGCGTCATCACCGCAGCGCCGACCTGGTCGAGCGCGTCCCGGCTGCCGCGCAGCAGCGGAAGCTCGACGACTTTCAGGAAGTTGCCGTCGATGAAGAAGTAATTGTCGGTCGAGGTGGCCTGTCCCCGATCAAGGAACACCGGGTCGCTGGAAAGGGCGTAGACGACACGCTCGACCTGCGGGAAATCCTTCTTGAGTGCGCTCCCGGCGACATAGGCGCTCATCTGCAACCGGTCGTCGTTGCCGGTCTCCCTCGAATGATACCAGGTCTGGAACTGATAGGTGTTCGCCGCGTCGGGGATCCATTTGTCGTAGCTGAACTCGTAGCGGACGAAGAGCAGGATCATCAGGCAGGCCGCCATTCCGATCGCGAGGCCGACCACGGTGATGAAGGCATAGGTGCGATTCTTGGCCAGCGCCCGGACGCCGACGGTCAGATAGTTGCGCCACATGATGCTTTTCCCCTCCTCAGGCCGCCCGGCGGCGTTCCTGGAGGATCCGCCCGTCGAGCATGTTGACCACGCGGCCGGCGTAATCGGCGTGGCCGGGCGAGTGGGTGACCATGACGATGGTCGCGCCTTCGTCGTTGAGCGCGCGAAGCATGCGCATGACCTCCTCCCCGTTGACGGTATCGAGATTACCGGTCGGCTCGTCCGCAAGGATCAGTCGGGGGTTCCCCACCAGCGCGCGTGCGACAGCAACGCGTTGCTGTTGGCCGCCACTGAGCTGGCTCGGCCGGTGGTTGGCGCGATGCGCGATTCCCACCTTGTCCATGACCGCATCGACGCGGCGCCGCCGCTCACCGGCCGCAACGTCGTGGTAGAGCAGGGCAAGCTCGACATTTTCCCGAACGCTGAGCTCGTCGACGAGGTTGAAGCTCTGGAAGATGAAGCCGATGTTGCGTTTGCGCACGTCCGCCAGCTTGGCTTCGCGCAGCTGCGCGATCTGCTCACCGTTGAACCGGTAGGAACCGCTGCTCGGGCTATCGAGCATGCCGATGATGTTGAGCAGGGTCGATTTGCCGCAACCCGACGGTCCCATCACCGCGACGAACTCGCCCATGGAGACGTCGAGGTCGATATGATCGAGCGCGGTGGTTTCGACCGCTTCGGTCCGGTAGACCCGCGACACGTCGCGCAAACTCAGCATCGGTTTCGCTCCTTCGTCATGACTCGAGGTCCAGCCGATCCTTGTCGGCAAAACCGCTGTAAGGTGAGGTGATCACGCGCTCGCCGGGCTCGAGCCCGTCCAGCACTTCGATGAAATCGGCGTTGCGGCGGCCAAGGCGCACCTGCCGCTTGACCGCGCTCCCGCCGTCCGGCGCCACCACGAACACCCAGTTGCCGCCGGTGTCGTTGTAATAGGCGCCATTGGGTACCAGCAGCGCCGGCGTGGGATCGCCAAGCGTCAGGAGGAGCTGCAGGGTCTGGCCGCGCTGAAGGTCGGAAGGCTCGGCGCCGGCAAACTGGAAGTCGACCTCGAACGTGCCGTTACGGACCTGCGGATAGATTTTCGCGACGGTGAGCCGATAGCTCTTGCCGCCCCATTCGGCGCTCGCGCCTTGGCCGGGCTGGACGCGACCGAGATAGAATTCGTCCACGTCGGCAACCAGCTTGTTGCGGCCCGCGCTGTCGATCTGCCCGAGCCGCTCGCCGCGGTTCATCGACTGGCCAACCTGGATCGAGAAGGCGGTCAGCTGGCCGGAGACCGGAGCGCGCAGGTTGAGCGAATCGAGATTGGCGCGGGCGATAGCGAGACTGGAGTTGAGCGAGGCGGCGGAGGCGCGCAGCTGCGCGAGCTGACTCGACTGGAGCCGTTCCTCGGTCGACTGCGCCGCGTGAAGCACGGCGCTGCGCCGCTTGCTGGTCTCATATTCGTCGCGCGTGTCGTTGAACGCCTTTCCCGCAACGAACCCGCGTTCGGCGAGCGGCCGCTGCAGCTCATATTGGCGCAGCGCCTTCTGCGCGGCGAGTTCGGCTTCGATCACCGCCCGCTCGTTGTCGAGCCGGGTGCGGACGAGCGCGAGTTCCTGGTTGCGCATGTTGTTGAGCTGCTCGGCGACCTCCGACTGGCGGGCAAGCAGATTGAGCTGGAGATCGCTGTTGGAAAGCACCGCGAGCAGCTGGCCGTTCTCGACCATCGCGCCGTCCTCGACGAGCACCTTGTCGACGCGGCCGCCTTCGACCGCGTCGAGATAGACGGTGACGAGCGGAGTCACCCGCGCGCGCAGCGGCAGATAGTCCTCGAACCGACCCTTCCGGACCGCGGAGATCGACAGCCGTTCCGCGGCGACCGTCTCGGTGCGGCCGCTCGGCGCGAACAGGAAGGCGGCGAGCAGGACGGCGAGCCCGGCCGCCGTGCCGACAGCAATTTTCATTCGCTTGCCCATGCCGGCCGGCGCGACGACGCGGTCCATCGCCGCCCCGCTCGGCACCTGCTCGCTCGTTTCAGCCGTCCTGATGGTCGCGACGCTCACGCATTCCTCCGTGCTGTCGTCACAGCAACAACCGTGCCAGCGGGCTTTTGCCCTGTGCGTCCAGCCACCCGCCGGCACGCCCGGGCTGTCCGATTCCGGACACTGCTGTCTGCGGCCGGACAATATGCGCCTTCCGGCGATCGCCGACGACGGCTCTCGGCCCTTGCGTTTCGGCGGCCGACTTTGGCACGGAAATTGATTGTCCGGTTCCGGACAGTCTCTAGGATCGAGCGGTGGTGACAGGAAAAGCCTTCAGGCAGTGTCTGGTGATCGACGACGATCCGGACATCCTATTGTCCGCGAAGCTGCTGCTGCGCGAATTGTTCGACGAGGTGGTTACCTTCCAGGCACCCGACGACGCGCTGGCGTCGATCGAGCGGCATCACCCCGACGTGGTGCTGCTCGATGCCAATTTCGCCAGGGGTGCGACCAATGCGGCCGAGGGCTTCCATTGGCTCAGCGAGATATTGCGGCGGGACCCGCAGGCGGTGGTGGTGATGATCACCGCCCATGGCGGCGTGCAGATCGCGGTCGACGCGATGAAGCGCGGCGCGACCGATTTCGTGTCCAAGCCGTGGTCGAACGACCGGCTGCTGGCGACCGTGCGCACCGCAGCCGCGCTGCGCAATTCGCGCGCCGCGGCCGGGCCGCAGCCCGAGCAGAACAGAGAGACCGACGCCGAAGCCGCCCCGACTTCGCTGCTCGGTCATTCGCCGGCGATGGCGCGCGTGCTTTCGCTGGTCGAAAAGGCCGCGCCCACCGACGCCAACGTGCTGATCCTCGGCGAGAACGGGACCGGCAAGGAGCTGGTGGCGCGGGAGCTGCATCGCCTGTCGCGCCGCGCCGATCGGCCGCTGGTTTCGGTCGACCTCGGCGCGGTCGCCGAGAACCTGTTCGAATCCGAACTGTTCGGACATGTGAAGGGCGCCTTCACCGACGCGCGCGGCGATCGCGTCGGCCGGCTGCAGGCCGCCAACGGCGGGACCCTGTTCCTCGACGAGGTCGGTAACCTGCCGATCCACCTGCAGCCCAAGCTGCTGACCGCGCTCGAGCAGAGGCAGGTCGTGCCGGTCGGCGCGAACAAGCCGGTGCCGATCGACGTGCGCGTGATCGCCGCGACCAACCTGCCGCCGGAACGGCTCGCCGACGAGACGATGTTCCGTCCCGATCTCCTGTTCCGTCTCAACACCGTCGAGATCGAGATCCCGCCGCTGCGCGAGCGGCGCGAGGACGTGACCGAGCTGGTCGAGCATTATCTCGCTTATTACACGCGCAAGTACGACAAGCCGAAACGGCGGCTGCCGGCCAGCGTCCTCGAGGCGCTGCAAGCCTATCATTGGCCGGGCAACGTGCGTGCGCTGCGCCATTCGGTCGAGCGCGCGGTAATCCTGGCCGAGGGCGACAGCTTCACGGTCGAGGATTTCTCGCTCTCGCGCGGCATCGCCGTCGCCGGCCCGAAAACGCCGCCCGACACGCGGCAGGACCTCAATCTGGACCGTGCCGAACGGCAGATCGTCGAGCAGGCGCTGCGCAAGCATGCCTACAATATCTCGCTGGCTGCCGCCGAACTCGGGCTGAGCCGCGCCGCTCTCTATCGCCGCATGGAAAAGCATGGCCTTTAAGCAGCGCTTCGTCGCCGGGCTCGCCTGGCGGATCGCGCTGCTCCTGCTGGCCGCCTTTGCCTTCGTCTCCGCGCTGCGGATCGACGGCTTGGCCGCGGCCCGCCTGCTGGCCGGTCTCGCCTGCCTGGCCACAATCGCCGGCCTGTGGCGCTACGTCCAGCGCACCAACATCGAGCTCGCCCGTTTCGTCGAGGCGATCCGCTTCGGCGACTTCTCGCAGAGCTTCAGCGAGAGGGGCGAAGGAAGCGGCTTCGCCGAGATCGGCGAGGCGCTTGAGCAGGGCATGCAGCGGCTGCGCGAGGAACGCCGCCGGCTCACCGACGCCAACCGCTTCTACGAGGCGGTGCTCGACGACGCGCCGATCGCGCTCCTCACCGTCGATGGCGACGGGCGAGTCGAGCTGGCGAACAAGGCGGCGCGGCGGCTGTTCGCCCGGCACAGCGGGGTCAGGATCGAGGATTTCACGATCTACGGAACGTCCTTCGCGCAAAGCCTGAGCGACACCGCGATCGGTCCGCGGCTGGTGCCGCTCGTGATCGACGCGATGCCGCAGGCGGCGATGGTCAGCTCAGCGACCGTGCACCGGCTCGGCGGTGTCGTTCACGCGGTCGCGGTACAGCCGATCCAGAGCGAGCTCAACGCGGTCGAGCTGGCGGCGCAGAGCGACCTGGTGCGCGTGCTGACCCATGAGGTGATGAATTCGATGACGCCCGTCACCTCGCTGGCGCACACCGCCGCCGAGCTGATGGGGCGGGTCGATGCGAGCGCCGATCCGGCGATCGCCGATGCACGCGCCGCGGTCGAGACGCTGGCGCGGCGCGCCGACGGCGTGATGCACTTCGTGCAGAGCTACCGCCAGATCAGCCGCAGTCCGCAAGTGCGCCGCCGGATCTTCCCCGTCCTGGGCTGGGCCAGGGAGATCGAAGCGCTGTTCCGGGCGAGCGAGCCGGCGGAGGGCGTGCGATTCACGCTGAGCGTCGAGCCGGAGGATCTCCAGATCGAGGCCGATCCCGATCTGCTGTCGCAAGTGCTGATCAACCTGCTGCGCAATGCCGCGGAAGCCGCCGCAGGACACAGCGATGCGCCGACGGTATCGCTGGGCTTCGCGCCGACGCGCGGCGGGCGCACCCGAATCGAGGTCGCCGACAACGGTCCCGGCATCCCGCCCGCGCTGGTGCGGGACATCTTCCTTCCCTTCTTCACGACCAAGGCGAAGGGCACCGGCGTGGGCCTCAGCCTCGCCCGCCAGATCGTGCTCGCGCACCGCGGCTCGATCAGCCTCGAACCGGCCGAGGGCGGCGGGGCCTTGTTCCGGATCCTGATCTAGGGTCTGTCCGCTAACGCGGCAGCGTCTCCTCGCGCCGGTCGAGCGGTGGCCATTCGGGCGGAACCGGATCGGCCAGGGTCAGGCCGTCGAGGATGCGCGCGGTCTCGTCGCGCACCATCAGCATGACGCGGTGCAGCCGGCACCTGTCCTCGCTGATGCAATGGTTGCACTTCTGGTAGGCGAGGCGGCTGGCGCACGGCAGCAGCCCCAGCGAGCCGCGAGTGAGACGGACGAGGTCCCCGTAGCTGATTTCCTGCGGCGGCTTTGCCAGCCAATAGCCGCCGTCGCGCCCGCGGCGGGTCTCGACCAGCCCCTCGCGGCTCATCCGGGACAGCATCACGGTCAGGAACTTCGGCGGGATGTTCTGCGCCTCGGCGATCTCGGTCAGCTGCACGGGCCCCTCGCCGAAATGGTCGGCAAGGTGCAGCATCGCACGGATTGTATACCGCGTCCGTTGAGAAAGCATGCCGGCTAGATGGAGGCTCCACCCGCACTTGGCAACAGGACTGCGGTCGGCGCGGCGATCAGACGCAGCGCGGATCGGCCGTCAGGGCTCCGGCCAGCCGGAACGAAGACCGTAGGGGCCGGCGCGCGCGAAGCTGTCGATCCGCGCGATCTTGCCGTCGACGAACCTGAAGATTGTGGCCGTATAGGCGGTCGAGGGCGAAATCATGTTCGCCGCCCCGAGATCGCCGACCTCGAACTGGCTGGCTACCTGGACGGAGGGCATCCCGCGCGGCCCCGGATAGTCGACCTTGCCGATGCCGGGGGCCGAAAAGGAAAGCTCGGTGCCGGGCATGTCGACCATTGCCAGTCCGACCAGCAGGCCGTGCTCGGGATCGGCGACGAAGCGCCGGTCGCGGATCTTGCCGATATTTCGATAGAAGCCGCTGTCGATCTGCGCCGCGCAGCCGAGCGCGAACGGCCTGAAGCGCGGCTGCCTCGGATCGAGCGGCTTGGCATCGGCGACGTCGGTCGTGCGAACGCCATTGTCGCGCCTGATGCAGCCCTCTGCAAAGGGGATGCCCTTGGCGCTGTCGCCCTGGATCCCGTCGAAATAGGCATTGGCTGCGCGGATCATCCGGCCGGCGTCCGCCGGAGGCGAAGCCTGCTCGAGCAGCAGGGGATCCGGCGGCCCCACCTTGGCGCCGTCCATGGTCACGAGCAGCCGCGGCTGGAAGAGGGTCACCGTGCCGGCCCGGGCGCCGGCGAATTCCTCGCGGACCGCGAGAGCCTCGGCCTCGCCGATCTTGTCGCCGGCGATCTTGAGCCGCAGCGCCAGCACGCCCTTCGTGCCATTCTCGGAGATGGAGAGTAGCCGCACGATCTCTCCGGAGCCGGGATCGGCGAGGCTCACGCGATAGGCGAGTTCGGCCGCGGCGGGCGCGAGCTTCGGGTCCTCGCCGGCATAAGCGCTGAGCGTGCCCCAGAGCCCGTCGCCGACCTTCAGCGCCTGGCCGTTCTCCGTGTAACGGAAGTCCTTCGCGAGCGGCAGCCGCGAGCCGTCGTTGGCGAGCAGGGCATGGACGAACTGATCGGCCAGCATCGACAGGCAGGCGCGGTCGCACGTGGCCGGCGGCTGGGTGGCCTGCCCGGACGGCGCAGCGGCGAGCGCGCTCAACAGGACCGCGGCGGTGGCGAAATGCAGCGGCATCTCAGCGCTTCGTGTCCGGCCAGGGCGGGCGGATGCCGTAAGGCAGCTCGGTCAGCGTCATCTCGATCCGGTAGAGCTTGCCGTCCTTGAGCTTGAAGGCCTCGTTCGCCTGCAGGGTGCGCGGCACGTTGAAATAAGGCGGCAGGACGAACAGGCGCCCGTCGGTCTGGAGCAGCTCGCGGACCGTGCCGTTGTGGTCGAGCGTCACGAAGGCGAACACCACCTGGCGTTCCTCGTCCACCATCAGGAAGCGGCGATCGCGCATCTCGGTGACGAAGCCTAGGAAGCCAGTCTTGAACTGCTGCTCGCAGGTCATCGCGCTGAACTGGACGTCGGTCGAGTGGCCGTAGGCTTCCTTCGTCTTGACGTTGGTCGTCTGCAGGCCGTGCTCGAGGCGGTTACATTCGGGATGGAAGAAGCTGTAGTCGCCGCGCCCGTCGTTGTGCGCCATCCCCTGGAAATATTTGTTGACCTCGACGATCATCTGTTCGCGCGGGAGCCGCTGCTCCGGCGGCACGGTTTCCAGCCAGACCGGCTCGGGCGCGCCGATCTCCTCGTAGCGCTGGTAGGCGCCGGCATCGCGCATCAGGAAGGTCTCGATCTCGGTGATCTTGCCGCCCTCGACCTTGAGCCGCATGTCGAACAGCCCCGGCGCGCCATGTTCGCGGACGGTGCCGATGAAGCCGACGTTGCCCGTCGCTGGATCGGCGAAATAATGCTTGTAGGTGCCGAGACCGTCGATCGTCCGCCAGCTTCCCTCGCCGAGATTCAGCAGCTGGTGGTTCTCGGCGAACCGCACGTTCTTCGCGAGCGGGAGCCCGGACGGATCCTTCGCGATCATCGCCGCGAGATAGCGGTCGACCAGATTCTCGAGGCAGGCGCGGTCGCACGAAGCGCCCGGGCCCGCGCGCGCCGGTGCAAGCGCGGAAGCGGGGGCGGCGGCTACGGCCAGCGCCGCGCAAAGCAGGTGCGTCAGAGTGATCGCCACGGGCGGCCGACGTTATGAGAGGGGATTGCGGAAGGGCAAGCGATTCGTTGCACCGACGGCTCGCTCAATGCTGCACGAGGTCGGGCGTGATGTCCGCCACCGTGGGCGCCCCGCACAAGCCCATCGTCTGCCTGAGCTCGGCGCAAAGGAAACCCAGCGCGCGCTCGACGCCGGCCTGGCCCTCGATCGCCAGGCCGTAGAGCGTCGCGCGGCCGACCAGCACCGCCCTGGCGCCCAGCGCGATCGCCTTCAGCACGTCGCTGCCGCGCTGGATGCCGCTGTCGAGGATGATCGTCGTCTTCGCGCCGACCGCCGCGACGACAGCCGGCAGGGCATCGATCGTCGCGACCGCCGAATCGAGATTCCGTCCGCCATGGTTGGACACGACGATTCCGTCGACTCCGAGCTGGACGGCACGCTCGGCATCGTCGGGGCGTACGATCCCCTTGAGCAGGAAGCGGCCCGGCCAGCGGTCGCGGATACGCGCGACATCCTCCCAGCCGAGGTTGTCGCCTTTGAATGATGCGCCCGGCTGCGCCATCTGCGTCACCTTGGCGCGCAGATGCGCCGGAAGATTCGCCTGGCGCGGCATTCCGGTCGTCAGCGCGTAGCGCAGCATCACGCCCGTCAGCCAGCGCGGATGCGCCAGCATGTCGCTGAGGTTGCGCCGGCTCGGGCGGAACGGAATCCCGAAACCGTTGCGCAGGTTGAACTCGCGGTTGGGCGGCACCGGTATGTCGACCGTCAGCATCATCAGCTCGCAGCCGACATCATGGGCGCGCGCGACCACCTCCATCGACAGGTCGCGATTCTCCCAGAGGTAGAGCTGGAACCACAGCCGTCCGCCGGCCTGTGCGATTTCCTCGAGGTTCATCGTGCTGGCGGTGGAGATGGTGAAGGGGATCCCCAGCTTCGCCGCCGCCCTGGCGAGCGCGAGGTCGCCATTGTACCTGACCAGACCGGCCGAGCCGGTCGGCGCAATGGCAATCGGCATCGGCACCGGGCTTCCGAACAGGCTCGTCGACATGTCGACCGCGGAAACGTCGCGCAGCACGCGCGGGAGCAGCTTGAGTTCGGCGAAGGCGCTGCGGTTACGCGTCAGGCCGCGCTCGTCCTCGCAGCCGCGCTCGACATAGTCGAAGATGCCGCGCGGCAGCCGGCGCCGCGCGAGCGCGCGCAGATCGGCGATATTATAGGCTTCCAAGCGGCTCATCCCTCTGTTGCCCCACTCTCGCCGGCCTAACTTTTTGCCCCACCGGGCCGCTGGTCCGCGCCGGCCACGGCTGTGCCGGGTGCCTGGGCGCTCGCCGTGTCCAGCAGCGCGACCTGCTCGCCGCTCAGCCTGAGATCGGCGGCGTGCATGATGTCTCCGAGCTGCTCCAGCGAGGTTGCGCTCGCGATCGGCGCGGTGATCGCCGGGCGCTGCATCAACCAGGCGAGCGCCACCTGCGCCGGTGTCGCCGCAAGCTCCTCCGCGACCCGATCGAGCGCCCCGAGGATGCGGAAGCCGCGTTCGTTCATGTAGTTGGCGACTCGATAGCCGCGTGGCTTTCCCTCGAGATCCTTCTCGCTTCGGTACTTGCCGCTGAGGAAGCCGCTGGCGAGCCCGAAATAGCTGATCACGCCAACGCCGCGCTCGAGGCAGACGGCCTCGCTGCCGCCCTCGAAATCGCCGCGGTCGTAGAGATTGTACCAGGGCTGCAGGCTCTCGTAGCGCGGCAGCCCCTGTCTCTCGGCAAGATCGAGCGCCTCGGTGAGCCGCGACGGGCTATAGTTGGACGCGCCGATCGCGCGCACCTTGCCGGCCTGGATCAGCTCGCCATAAGCAGCCAGCGTCTCCTCGAGCGGAACGTCGAGATCGTCGGCGTGCGACTGATAGAGATCGATATGATCTGTCCTCAGGCGGCGCAGCGAATCTTCGACCGCCTGGACGATGTGACGGCGCGACAGCCCCTTGGCGTCGCCGCCCATGTCCATGCCGACCTTGGTGGCGACCACCAGTCGATCGCGGCGCCCGCCGCCCTGGGCCAGCCAGTTGCCGATCACCGTCTCGGACTCGCCGCCCTTCCTCCCCGGCAGCCATCGCGAATAGACGTCGGCGGTATCGACGCAGTTGAAGCCCGCATCGACGAAAGCGTCGAGCAGGGCGAAGGAGGTGGGCTCGTCGGCGGTCCAGCCGAACACGTTGCTGCCCAGCACCAGCGGCGCGATCCCGATCCCCGAGCGGCCAAGCATTCGTCTTTCCATCACGATTCTCCCACTCGTTATCGCCGCATCAGCAGATGCAGCTCGGGCGGAGTCGGCGCGACGTCCACCTCGACGTTGATGCATGTCGGCTCGCCGCTGGCGAAGGCCGCCGCGATCGCCGGGCGAAGCTCCTCGATCCGGCGCACATGCTCGCCCCGGCAGCCGAAGCCGGCGGCGACCTCGTCGTAGCGCGCGCCGCCGAGGCGCGTGCGGGTGACCCGGTTCGGCCCGACCGCCAGTTCCTGGAAATGCTGCGAGGCGGCCCAGCTGTGGTTGTTCATGACCACGGTGACGATCGGCAGCTTGTGCCGCGCCATCGTGTCGAATTCGGCGATAGTGAAACCGACCGCGCCGTCGCCCGCGAGGCAGAGCACGGGCCGGTCCGGCCGCGCCGCCTGCGCGCCGAGCGAGAGGCCGAGCCCCATGCCGACGCAGCCGAGGAAGCCGTGGGTGATGTAAGAGCCGGGTTCGCTCTGGGCGATCACCTCGTTCAGCCAGTGATAGGCCTCGGCGCCGTCGCCGACCACCACGGTTCCCTCGGGTATGGTGTCGGCGATCGCGGCGACGGCTTCGTAGGGGTGGATCGGCAGCGCGTTGCGGGTGAACTCGCGCTGCATCCGCGCGCGGCGGTCGGCCTTGGCGCGGGCGACGCGCTGCTGCCAGCCCGACCAGTCGGGCCAGGAGACGGCGCCCGCCCATTCGTTCAGCGCCTTGAGCGCAAGGCCGCTGTCGCCGGCGATGCCGAGCGCGACCGGACGCACGCGGCCGATCTCGCGCGGATCGGCCTCGACATGGATGATCCGGGCCGCCTGCGGGACGAGCAGATCGCTGGCGCCGAGCGTGAACAGCCCGAAGCGCACGCCGAGCGCCAGCACCACGTCCGGCCGCTCG
>Ga0153915_10002232_pt1 | contig 17765 bp, 12 predicted proteins | sample Opewatmetagenome_2_FD_107003 | JGI IMG/M metagenome (GOLD analysis project Ga0153915, IMG submission 107003) | Freshwater wetland microbial communities from Ohio, USA - Open water 3 Core 3 Depth 3 metaG | ecosystem: Environmental > Aquatic > Freshwater > Wetlands | place: USA: Ohio, Lake Erie...
ACCGACTGGAACCAGCTCGATGGGAATTCATGGCCAAACGCGACGTTGCGCGTCAGCCGGTCCGCAAAGAGGTTGAGACTCGTAGAAGCCTGCTCGAAGGCCATCCAGAAGATGACCGAGAAGACGAAGAGGATCGCGATCACGGCAAGCCTCTTCTTTTCTCCCGAGGTCAAGGGGGCCCGCGGCGCGGCCGCGGCCAAAGCGGCGCGCCCCCTGGGCCGGCCGCCGACCCGCTCGAGGGGCTTGCGTCCGATCACGTACTGGATGAGCCCGAGGGTCATCCCGACGCCCGCCGCGCCGAAGCCGTAATGCCAGTTGATGCGCTGGCCCAGATAGCCGCAGACGAGCGGCGCGATGAACGCTCCGATGTTGATTCCCATGTAAAAGATCGAGAACCCCGCGTCCCGGCGGTCGTCGTTCTCCGCGTAGAGCGATCCCACCATCGTGCTGATGTTGGGCTTCAGGAGCCCCGTTCCCAGCACGATGAGGCACATGCCGAGGTAGAGAGTCGCGACGGCCGGATAGGCCATCGAGAAATGCCCGCAGGCGATCAGAATCCCTCCGAGGAGCACGGCCCGCCGCGCTCCCAGAAAGCGGTCGGCGACCCAGCCGCCGGGCAGCGACATCAAATAAACGCCCATGTTGTAAAAGCCGGCGATGAGCGTGGCCTTCGCTACCGCGTAACCCAGCCCTCCTTGCGCGGCCGAGGCCGCGAGGTACAGCACGAGGATGGCCTTCATCCCGTAATAGCTGAACCTCTCCCACATCTCCGTCAGGAAAAGGGTCATCAGACCTTTCGGATGCCCGGCAAGGCCTGACCGATCCAGTGTCAGCTCCGGGGGCGGAAGGGCTTCGCTCCCCTCCATACGCGCGGCGGCCCGGTGCGGGCCGCGCGCCGTTTGGCCCTTCCTGCTCATGCGGCCCATTCTCCTTGACCCTCAGGCTACCAGAGAACGCGGGACCGCACGGCGCTCCTCCCGGTTTTGGCGCCCGACGTGGCGGGGGCGTAGAGTGGATTCGCGTGTCTGTCCCGAGCTTCCTGGCTCCTCTGGCCCTGGTTTTCCTGGCGGCCCTGGCCGCGGCCTACGCGCTCGACCGCCTGCGGCTGCCTCCGCTCATCGGGTATCTCCTCGCCGGAGTGCTGCTGGGTCCCCACGGGCTCGCCTTCGTCAGCGACATCAATACGGTCGAGGCCCTCGCGCAGGTCGGCGTCGTTCTCCTGCTCTTCGCGGTCGGCCTGGAGCTGCCCCTCTCGAGCCTTCGCCGGCTGGGGCCGGCGGTCTGGATCGCGGGGCCGATCCAGTTCTGCGGCGTCGTCATCCTGGCCGCCGCACTGACCTCGGCGCGAGGCTACCCGCTGAACCAGAGCATCTTCTTCGGCTTCCTCGTGGTCACGTGCTCGACGGTCATCATCCTCCAGATCCTGGTCGAGCGCCGCGAGCTCGACTCCCCGCACGGAAGGTTCCTCGTCGGCATCAACGTGTTCGGCGACCTGATGGTCGTTCCGATGATGCTGCTCATCGGCCCGCTCGCCGGGCGGAGCGGAGGAGGGGCCGCCGGCGCTCTCCTGGCGCTCGGCAAGGCGGCCGCCGCAGCCGTCCTCGTCTTTTTCGCCGCGCGCTTCGTCGTTCCCCGTGTCCTTCATGCCGTCGCCGCGACGCGGCGCAAGGAGCTCTTCCTTCTCGCCGTCCTGCTGCTGGTGCTGGGCACGGCGCTCGCCACCTCCCGCGCCGGGCTCTCCCTGGCCGTCGGAGCGTTTCTTGCCGGCCTCGTCGTCTCGGACTCCGACTTCGGGCACCAGGCCATGGCGGACGTGGCTCCGTTCCGCGACGCCTTCAACTCCCTCTTCTTCGTCTCCGTCGGGATGCTGTTCGACGCCCGGATCTTCGCGGCGCACCCCTGGGCGGTGGCGGCAGGGCTCGCCCTGGTTCTCTTCGGCAAGGCGGGAGTCGCCTCGGTCCCTCCACTTCTCCTCGGCTACGGGCCGCGGGTCGCGGCCGTCGTCGGCATCTCGCTCGCGCAGATCGGCGAGTTCGCCTTCGTGTTGCTCGCCCAGGGGCGGGCGGCGAACCTCGTTTCCCCCGACGTCTACCAGGTCGCGCTCGCGGCGACGATCATCTCGATGGCGGCGACCCCGTTCCTCTTCGCGCTGGGGCATGCCGTCGGCGACCGCGTTGTGGGCCTGCCGTTCTGGCGGCCTCGCGATCGGGAGGTCCCGCCCGAAGGGGCGCCGCGGCTCCCCGAGGAAGGCCACGTCGTCATCTTCGGCTTCGGGCACATGGGCGAGACGCTTTCGCGCGTGCTCGCGCGGGCGAAGGTGCCGTTTCGCGTGGTGGACCTGAATCCCGAGCGCGTGCGAAAAGGGAAAGCGAAGGACATCCCGATCGAGTACGGCGATACGACGAGCGCCTCGGTCCTGAGGCACGCCGGCGTGCAACGCGCGCGCGCTGCCCTCGTTCTGCTCTCAGACCCGCGCGCGACCCGTCGCACGCTCTCGCTCTGCCGCGGCCTGGCGCCCGGCATCTTCCTCCTGGCGCGGACGCGCTACCTCGCGGAGATTCCCGAACTGTCGGCCCTCGGTGCCGACGAGGTCGTGGCCGAGGAGTTCGAGACGTCTCTCGAGATCTCGGGCCGGACCCTGCGCCGGCTGGGCTTCCCGCTTCCCTGGGTCGAATCGGAGACCGACGAGATCCGCAGCACCCGGGAGGACGCGTTCCGGCGGTTCCGGGCGCCCGACGTCGCGGCCGAGCGGCTGGAGGAGGCGCTCGGGGGAACGCGGATCGAGTTCGTGTCGGTCGGACCGGGATGGAGCGCCAGGGGGCGCACGCTCCGGGAATTGGATCTCCGCGGCGCCGGGGGAGCGATCCTGCTCGCCGCCGTCCGCGATGGAAGAGCCGTCGTCACGCCGGACGCCGGATTCGCGCTCGAATCCAACGACCAGCTGCTCCTGCTCGGAACCGACGCGGCCCTGGAGAAGAGCCTCGAGGTGCTGAGAGGGAGTTAGGAGAATTGAGGCATTGAGTCATTGAGGGATTGAGTCATTTGATGCATTCGCCCCGGAATTTCCGGTCAGTCCAACAATGAATCGACCGACAGTGGATCAATGGAGGTCGCGAAACGCGGCCTCCAGGCTTTCCCCGGCCGCCTTCGCGGTGCGTCGCAGGTCCGCCTCCGTGTGGGCCGTCGACACGAACCACGCCTCGAACTGCGCCGGAGGAAGGAAGACGCCGCGCTCCCGCATGGCGTGGAAGAACGCGGCGTAGCGCTTCGTATCCGACCGCTTGACGGACGCGAAATCCGTCATGGGTCCGGGCGCGAAGAAAAGCGTCAGGAGCGACCCCGCGCGCGCGAGACAGACCTTGCCGGCCAGGCCGAGCGCGTCGATCCTCTCGGCGAGAAGTCTCTCGAGGTGCGCCGCCTTTCGCTCGAGATCCTCGTAGGGGGGATGCCGCTCGATCTCCTGGAGCATCGCGATCCCCGCCGCCATCGCGAGAGGGTTGCCGGAGAGAGTTCCGGCTTGATAGACGGGACCGGAAGGGGCGACGCTCTCCATCAGCGCGCGCGGGCCGCCGTAGGCGCCGACCGGAAGGCCGCCCCCGAGGATCTTGCCGAGGGTCGTCAGGTCCGGCAGGACACCGGAGATTTCCTGCGCGCCTCCGGCAGCGAGCCGGAATCCGGAGATGACTTCGTCGAAGATCAGGAGCGCGCCGTGCCGCCGCGTCAGGTCCCGCGCGGCCTCGAGGTATCCCGCGGCGGGCGCGACGACGCCCATGTTCGCGGCCAGGGGCTCGAGGATGACGGCTGCGATTTCTCCCGCAAGCCGCCGAAAGGCATCCTCGAGCGCCCGGGCGTCGTTGTACGGGACGACCACGGTCTGCTCGACAACCTCGGCCGGGACGCCCGGGCTGTCGGCGATCGCGAGCGTCGCGACACCCGAGCCCGCCGACACGAGAAAAAGGTCGGCGTGGCCATGGTAGCCCCCTTCGGTCTTGACGATCCGCTTCCTCCCCGTCGCGGCGCGGGCAAGACGCGCGGCGCTCATCGTGGCCTCCGTGCCCGAGTTGACGAAGCGGACCATCTCGACGGAAGGAACGAGCCGCGTCACGCGCTCTGCCAGCCGCACCTCGGCCTCGGTCGGTGCGCCGTAGGAAGTGCCTCGCCGAATCGCGCGCGCCAGCGCCCGGTTCAGGAACGGAGGCTGGTGACCGAAGAGGTGCGGCCCGTACGACATGACGTAGTCGATGTAGGAGCGCCCGTCGGCGTCCCGAACGCGCGCGCCCTTGCCGGAGACCACGAAGAACGGCTCCCCGCCCACCGACCGGAACGACCGCACGGGAGAGGAAACGCCGCCCGGCATGAGGCGCTTCGCCCGCTTGAAGAGCGCGGCGGAGCGAACGGACCTGTCCCGGGGAGATTGAGTCATTGATTCATCGAGTCATCGATTCATTGCGTCTCTGATGGCTCAATGACTCAATGGACAAATGAATCAGTCCTCCTTGAGCCACCGCGCCGCGTCTTTGGCATGGTACGTGAGCACAAAATCCGCCCCCGCGCGCACGATCCCCGTCAGGATCTCCAGCACGATCCTCCTCTCGTCGATCCAGCCGTTGGCCGCGGCCGCCTTGACCATCGCGTACTCGCCCGAGACGTTGTAGGCCGCGATGGGCGCGTCGAAACGCCGCCTCGCCTCGCGGATGACGTCGAGGTAGGCGAGCGCCGGCTTGACCATCACGGCGTCGGCGCCTTCCTCCAGATCGAGGGCGATCTCGCGCATCGCTTCGCGCCGGTTGGCCGCGTCCATCTGGTAGCCGCGGCGATCTCCGAACTTGGGCGCCGAATCCGCCGCCTCGCGGAAGGGCCCGTAGAACGCCGAGGCGCTCTTGGCCGAGTAGGCGAGGATCGCGGTCTGGTCGAAGCCCTCCCCATCGAGCGCCCTCCGGATGGCGCCGACGCGGCCGTCCATCATGTCGGAGGGAGCGACGACGTCGGACCCCGCTCGGGCCTGCGAGAGGGCCGCCTTCGCGAGAAGCGGCAGCGTCGCGTCGTTGTCCACCTCCCCATCGCGGATGACCCCACAGTGGCCGTGGGAGGTGTATTCGTCCAGGCAGACGTCGGTGACGACGAGGACCCGTGGAACCGCCTTCTTCAGCCGGCGCACGCTCTCCTGCACGGCGGCGCCTTCGTCCCAGGCCTCGGAGCCGGTCTCGTCCTTCTTCTCCGGGATGCCGAAGAGGATCACGGCCCGCACTCCCAGAGAATCGAGCTCCTGCGCCTCCGCGACAGCCTCGTCGGGAGAGAGGCGGAAGACGCCGGGGAGTGAGGAGATCTCCTCTCTCAGCCCCTTTCCGTGCCTCACGAAGAAGCCCGCCACGAATCGGTCGGGCGAGAGGCGGGTCTCGCGAACGAGCGCGCGCAGGGAGGGAGAACGGCGCAGACGGCGAAGGCGAACTGTCGGGAACCCGGCCATGTCGCGAATCTATGTCTCGACGGACGCCGCCGCAAGGGCCTCGAGCAGGGCAACGGCCTCGGCGAACCGGGCCTCCTCGGTGACCTCGATCCGCGCGACGCCGTGCGACTCCAGGAAACGACGCGTGAAAGGCCCCAGAACGACCGCGGGAGTCCTCCGCAGCCTCGCGGCCGCTGCTTCCCCGAGCCCCGCGAACAGCCATCGGGCCGCGGAGGGAGAGGTCGTGCAAAAAGCCGCGAAGGGCCTCTCCACGATTTCGCGCTCGAGACCCGGATCGCGGGGATTGGCGACCTTGCGATAGAGAACAATCCGCGCCACGCGAGCGCCGCGAGAGTGGAGCCGCTCCGGCAGCTCGAGCCCGGCGTCCTCGCCGCACGGCAGGAGCACGCGTTTGCCTTCGAGATGCGGAGGCAGCCGCTCCAGAACGCTCTCCGCGGAGCCCCCGGCGACGAGCTCTGTTCGGATTCCGCGGGCGGTGAGCGCATCGCCGGTGGCCCCTCCGACGGCGACGACACCCGCGCCCTTCGCGATTTTCCGGAAGACCGGAGCGAGCGAAGCGTCTCCGAAGGCCCTCTCGACCGCCACCTGGCTCGTGAAGATGACGAGGTCGGCGGGCGTTTCGAGCGCTCCTTCCCGCGGGTCGACCGCCTCGATCGTATGACTCACCCTCTCGACGATCTCGATGTGACCGCTCGCCGACAGCGAAAGGAACGGATTCGCTCCCGAGCGCACGACGAGGGCGCGGGCTCGGGTCACCGGCCGGCCTCCTCGATGAGAGCCGCAGCGCCCCGGGCGAGGAGCTTCCGCCCCACCGTCCGGCCGACGAGCGCCGCGTCTTCCGCGCCGCCGGCCCCTTCCTCCCGCAGCGCCTTCCGCCCGTCGGGAGAGAAGACGCCGGCGGTGATGTGGACCGACCCGTTCCGAGCCCGCGCGAGGCCCGCCACGGGAGCCTTGCACCCCGCCTCGAGAATCGCGAGCAGGCTCCGTTCCGCTTCCGCCTCCCGGTGCGATGGAGCATGGTCGAGCGTCCGGAGCAGGGAGAGGACGGCCTCGTCTCCGGCCCTGGCGAAGATCGCGAGCGCCCCCTGCCCGATTGCCGGCAGGATCAGATTCGGCTCGAGGACCTCGGAAACCTCCTCGAGCCTGCCAAGGCGGGCCAGACCGGCGCGTGCGAGGACGATGGCGTCGAAACGCCCCTCGGCCACGCGCGAGAGCCGCGTGTCCACGTTGCCCCGCGCCTCGAGCACCTCGAGATCCGGCCGGGCCGCGAGAAGCTGCGCCCGCCGCCGGGGGCTCGCCGTCCCGACTCGCGCTTGCGGCGGGAGTTCCTCGAACCTCCGGCGCGGCCGCGCAACGAGGACATCGCGTGGGTCCTCGCGCGGCGGCACGGCCGCGAGCACGAGACCGTCCGGGACCTCGGTGGGGACGTCCTTCAAGCTGTGGACGGCGAAATCGATCCGCATGTCGAGAAGCGCTTCGTCGAGCTCCCGGGTGAAGTCGCCCTTCCATTCGATTGGCGAACCGGCCGCCGAGAGCCGGTCCCCTGTCGTCCTGATCTTGACGAGCTCCACCTCCACGCGCCCGGAGAGGGACTCCGTCACGAGCTTCGCCTGCGCGAGCGAGAGAGCGCTGCCCCTGGCGCCGAGTTTCAGCTTCATCGGAGGTGATCGGTGATCGGGGCCGGGGCAGACACGCTGGAACGACCTTCGGCTGCGGCGGTCGCATGGCGGCCGGCGGCCGGGAGTTTCCAGGAAGCCCCGTGAAGCGGGCTTCGGCCTGAACTGTCCCGGCCGCCCCTCTCGGATCGAACGCCTCCGGCCGAAGGCCTCTCTCGCATCCGTTTTCCCAGGAGTTACGAATCCCGGTCCAGGTCGAACAGATGTCTGACCGCCTCGACCCGGTCGAGCTTCCTCGCCGGGTCCCCTTCCCCCTTGAGCCTCTTCATCGGCTCGTGGAGGATTCTGGCCGAGAACGCGTCGAGGAGACCCTTCAAGCGTTCCCGCTCCGCGGCGGGGGCCCTCGCAAGCTCCAGGTCTCGCAGCTCCTCCAACCGCCTGCGCCACTGAGTCACCGTCGGCACGACGGAGAGATTGCCAAGCCAGCCGAGGTAGTTCTCCAGCTCCTCTTCCACGATCTTCTCGGCGTGCGGCACCTCTCGGGCACGGCGGGCGCGGTTCTCGTTCGCGACCTCCTCGAGGTCGTCGATCGAGTAGGAGAAGACGTTGTAGACCTCCGAGACGTCCGGCGCGATGTCGTGCGGGACCGCCAGATCGAGAAAGAGCATCGGCCTGCCTCGCCGCTCCCTCATCGCGGCTTCGACAGCGCTTCGCCTGACGAGGGGCTCGGGGCTGGAGGTCGCGCTGACGACGACGTCGGCCTGCGGGATTTCCCCGGCGAGCCCGTCCCAGTCGACGGCCCGCCCGTGGACGCTCGCGGCGAGCTCCTGCGCCCGCGAGGCCGTCCGGTTCACGATCACCGGCCCGCGCACCCCCGCTTCCACGGCGTGCCGGGCGAAGAGCGAGCCCGTCTCCCCGGCTCCGATCACGAGGACGCGGCGTTGCGACAGGTCGCCGAACACCTTCATGGCGAGCTCGAACCCGATGGAAGAAACCGAGAGGGGATGCCGGGCGATCTCGGTCTCCGCCCGCACTCTTTTTCCGGCCGCGACGGCGCTCTCGAAGAGGCGGTGCATCACGGCGCGGGTGGACCCGGATTCCCGGGCAAGGCTCAGGGCCTGGCGGACCTGGCCCAGAACTTCGCTCTCGCCGAGGGCCAGCGAGTCGAGCCCGGCCGCCACGCGAAAGAGATGCCGCGCGGCGTCTCCTCCCGCCCGGTAAAAGGAGGAGCCTTCGAGCTCGGCCTGGTCCAGACCCCGCCACTCCGAGACGAATCGCGTCAGCTGCCACCGCGCCCCTTCGTCCGCGGCGAGGCTGTAGATCTCGCTGCGGTGGCAGGTCGAGACGATGACCCCCTCGGAGATGACGCCGTTGCTCAAGAGACTCGTCAGCGCCTCGCGGATCTCGTCGGCCGTGAACGCGACGCGCTCGCGCACGGAAACCCCCGCCCCGCGGAAGCTCCATCCCAGGAGGGCGAGGCGCGCTTCCTGCGAGATGCTCACCGGAAGACGTGCTCCGCGGAGAAGTAGAGATTCACGAAGGTGTAGGAGAAGATGATGAGCGCGAAGCCGAGGATCGAGAGGAGGGCGACCCGCTCACCGACCCAGCCGCGGCGGTCCTTCCAGAGCAGGAACCCGTAGACGATGAGCGTCAGGATCGCCGCTCCCAGCTTTGCATCCGGCAGCCTCCCCCAGACGCGCTCGGCCCAGATGATGCCCAGGACGACCGAAACCCCCAGAACCGAGAGGCCGATCGAGACGCTCGTCCGGATCATGCCGCCCAGCACGTCCAGAGCGGGCAGGCGGGAGAAGAGGAGCCCGGTCTTGACCCTGCGCAGTTGCCGGTTCTGGATGAGATAGAGAAGCGACAGCACGAACGAGAACGTGAAGGCCGCGTAGCCCAGGATCGCGAAGGTGACGTGAAGCGCGAACATGACGCCCCGCGTGTCCGGCCTCGCCGTCACCGTGGCCGGCTGCGGCAGGAGAAGGCCGAGGATCGAGAACAGGACGACGAAGGGGATCAGGAACGGCCCGACGGCCCGGTCCCGGTGTCGAAAAAGAAGCGCAAGGTAAGACAGCCCCAGCATCCAGCCGAAGAGCGACATGGAGCCGCCGATCGTCTTGTAGGGGACCGAATGCATGGCTCGCGCTCTGGCCTCGAGATCGGCGAACTGGAGGAGAAGGCCCGCTCCGATCAGGAGATGACCGGGAAGCGCCGGGACTCTCGGCCGAATGAGCGAAATGATCGCGTAAACCTCGGCTGCAACGTAGAGAGCCACCGCGAGCCAGCCGAGGAGGTGCGAGTCCATGGACGAGAACGAGTTTATCAAGCCGAAAAACGGGAAACGGGAAACGGAAAACGACCGGTCAGATTCCTCGTTCCAGCGTTTCCCGTTTCCCGTTTCCCGGTTCCCGTTTCCCGACCCCGGTTCTTTAGCCTTTCGCGGGCGTGACCGCGGCGGGCGGAGCCGCCGGCCTCGGCTGCTCCGGCATCTGCTTGTTCGCCTCTACCTGGATGTTGATGTCCACGTCGTCGGAGAGCATGAACCCGCCCTGGTCGAGGGGGCGGTTCCAGGTCATCCCGTAGTCCTTCCGGTTGAGCGGGAATGTGATCTCGAACCCGGCCTTCTCGCCCATCCCGCCCCGGGTCGGCACTTTCAGGAACCCGCCATGTTTGACCGGCACCGTGATCGTCTTCGTCACTCCGTGCATCGTGAATTCGCCGGTCACGTCGTAGGCGTCGCTCCCCCTGGGCGTGATCTTCGTGCTCTTGAAGGAAATGGTCGGGTATTTCGCCACGTCGAAGAAGTTCTCGGAGCGCAGGTCCCTGTCGCGGCCCTCGACCGAAGTGTCGATCGAGGCGGCCTGGATCGTCAGCTCGACCTTCGAGGCCGACGGATTCTGCCGATCGATCCAGATCGTGCCGTCGAAGTCCTTGAAACGTCCCTCGACCTTCGAGACGAAATGCCGGATGCGGAAGCCGATGAGGGAGTGGTTCTTGTCGAATGTGAACGTCTCCGTCTCCGCCAGCGCCGGGAGCGCCGCGGCCACCAGGAGAGCCGCAAAAACCGCGATACGGGAGTTCCTCATCGTTCTCAGTCCTTTCATTTGCCGCGATTCGCCATATTCGACCGCAAACCCGCCGATTTCCAGGGATTTAGCCGGCCCTAACGCATCTTGACCTGTCTCCCGACGGCCCATAGACTCGGGATTCGCATGACAGCCCCTTCCGCCACCGAACTCTTCCTCGAGCCATGACAGCCGATCCCTTCCGGGCCCGACAGACTTTCCGGACCGGGAGCGGAAAGGAAGCGGGATTCTATTCCCTGCCGGAGCTCGAAAGACAGGGCGTCGGGAAGCTCTCCCGGATGCCGGTCAGCCTCCGCATCGTCCTCGAGAGCGTTCTCCGAAACCTGGACGGCCGGCGGATCCGGGAGGAGGACGTCCGCGGGCTCGCGGCCTGGCAGCCCCGGGCGGACCGGACCGCCGAGATCCCCTTCGTCGTCGCGCGCATCGTCCTCCAGGACTTCACCGGGGTCCCCTTGCTCGTGGACCTCGCGGCCATGCGCTCGGCCGTCGAGCGAATGAGGAAGGACCCCGCCGTCATCGAGCCGCTCGTGCCCGTGGCCCTCGTCGTGGACCACTCGGTCCAGGTGGACTTCTGGTCCACGCCCGACGCCCTCCAGCGCAACATGGAAATGGAGTTCAAGAGGAACCGCGCGCGGTACGAGTTCCTGAAGTGGGGCATGCAGGCCTTCAAAGGCTTCGACGTCGTTCCGCCCGGGATCGGCATCGTCCACCAGGTCAACCTCGAGTACCTCGCGCGCGGAGTGCTCGAGAAGGACGGCGTCTGCTACCCCGACACGCTCGTCGGGACCGATTCGCACACGACGATGATCAACGGCCTGGGGATCGTCGGCTGGGGCGTGGGCGGAATCGAAGCGGAGGCCGGGATGCTCGGGCAGCCGGTGTACATCCTGACGCCCGACGTCGTCGGCGTTCACATGACGGGGAGGCTCGGCGAAGGCGTCACGGCGACCGACCTCGCCCTCCACTGCACGCAGATGCTGCGCGCGGCCAGGGTCGTCGGCAAGTTCGTGGAGTACCACGGAGAGGGGGCGGCTTCCCTCCCGCTGCCCGACCGCGCCACGATCGCGAACATGGCCCCCGAGTACGGCGCCACGATGGGCTTCTTCCCGATCGACGAGGAGTCCTGCGCCTATCTGACCGCGACCGGGCGGCCGAAGGAGCAGGTCGAGACGTTCCGCAGTTACTTCCGCGCGCAGGGTCTCTTCGGCATGCCGAAGGGGGGCGAGTGCGACTACTCGCAGGTGCTCGAGCTCGACCTCGCCTCCGTGCGGCCGAGCGTCTCGGGACCCAAGCGCCCTCAGGACCGGATCGAGCTCGGAGACCTGAAGGCGCGCTTTCTCGAACTTCTGCAGAAGCCGATCACCGAGAACGGTTACGGCAAGAACAACGGCAACCTCCATCGGCGTTTCCCGACGGCGATCGGCTCGCCCGGCCCCGACGCCCAGCAGCCGCTCGCCGGCGGAGGCGGGCAGAATCCGCTCCCCCCTTCGACCGCGACGGCCCGCGGAATCAACGTCTGGACCGAGACGGAGATGGTCAACAACCGCCCGACTCCGGACCGAGTCGAGGAGGCTCCCGGCGGTCCGCCGGCCCCGGCGGCCGTGGACCTGGGACACGGCGACGTCCTGATCGCCGCGATCACCTCCTGCACCAACACGTCGAATCCGAGCGTCCTGCTCGGAGCGGGCATCCTGGCGAAGAAGGCGGTCGAGCGGGGTCTCTCGGTCTCTCCCAAAGTGAAGGCATCGCTCGCCCCCGGCTCGCGCGTCGTGACCGAGTACCTCGCGCGGACCGGCCTCCAGCCTTACCTCGACCGCCTGGGCTTCTCGCTGGTCGGCTACGGCTGCACGACCTGCATCGGAAACTCCGGGCCGCTCGACCCGCGGATCGAGGAAGTCGTGACGGGCAACGACCTCGTCGCCGCGAGCGTTCTCTCGGGCAACCGCAACTTCGAGGCGCGGATCCATCAGAACATCAAGGCCAACTTCCTGATGAGCCCGCCGCTGGTCGTGGCCTTCGCCCTCGCCGGGCGCGTGGACATCGACCTGACCAACGAGCCGCTCGGCCGCGACCGGCAGGGGCGCGACGTCTATCTGCGGGAGATCTGGCCGAGCCTCCGGGAGATCCGCGAGGCGCTCGCCTCTTCGACCGATCCGGAGACCTACCGGCGGCTCTACTCGGATTTCACCGACGGCAATCCCCTCTGGAATGAAATCCCGGCGGCGGCGGGCAAGGTCTATCGCTGGAACCCCGACTCGACGTACATCCAGGAGCCCCCCTTCTTCGAGAACTTCTCCATGAGCCCGGAACCGGTCCGCGACGTGCGCGGCGCCCGTCCGCTCGCGATCTTCGGAGATTCGGTCACGACCGACCACATCAGCCCGGCCGGCGCCATCAAGCCGACGTCTCCGGCGGGCGTCTACCTGCAGGCGCTCGGCGTCGCCCCGCAGGACTTCAACAGCTACGGATCACGCCGCGGCAACGACCGCGTGATGACGCGCGGAACGTTCGCGAACGTCCGGATCAAGAATCTCATGGTCCCCGGCACCGAGGGGGGCGTGACAGTCCATTATCCGGACGGGGAAAAGCTCGCGATCTACTACGCCGCGATGAAATACCTCGGGGAAGGGGTTCCGCTCGTCATCCTCGCCGGGCAGGAATACGGCTCGGGCAGCTCGCGCGACTGGGCGGCCAAGGGAACGCGCCTCCTCGGCGTCCGGGCGGTCATCGCGCAGAGTTTCGAGAGGATTCACCGATCGAACCTGATCGGGATGGGCGTGCTCCCCTGCCAGTTCCGCGAAGGCCAGAACGCGAAGACGTGGGAGCTCGACGGCAGCGAGACCTTCGACCTCACGGGCCTCGAGTCCGGCCTGCAGCCGCGGCAGGAAGCCACGCTCACGATCCGGCGGGCCGATGGGCGCAAGGAAACCGTTCCGATCATCGTCCGGATCGACACGCCGATCGAGGTGGATTACTACCGGCACGGCGGGATCCTCCAGTACGTCCTGCGCCAGCTCGTCGCGTAGCTCGACTCTCGATCTTCTCCTCAGCGGTAGCCCGAGGTCCGGACGCGCTCGAGGAGCGCGCGCGATTCCTCGGCGAGACCCAGCGCTCGGGCGGCGGCAGAGAGCTCGTCGCCCATCCCGCCTGCGCCCAGGCGTCTCTCGAGGCGGCAGTGCGAGATCGTCCTTCCGATCAAACGAAGCCCGGCAGATCCTAACCCCCGCCGCCGCTGCTATACTGCCGATTCCGGCTCGAATGGCGCGATGAACCGCTCCTCTCCCTCCCGCGCTCGCTTCCTGGATGCCTGTTTCGGGCGTCCGGTGGACCGCCCGCCCGTCTGGATGATGCGGCAAGCCGGGCGTTATCTGCCGGAGTACCGTGCGGTCCGGGAAAAGGTTTCGTTCCTCGAGCTTTGCCGCACGCCGGAGCTGGCCATCGAGGTGTCGCTGCAGCCCTTCCGGCGGTTCCGGCCGGACGGCGTCATCTTCTTTTCCGACATCCTCATTCCGGTTGCCGCGATGGGGGCCCGGGTCGACTTTGGAGACGGCGGTCCCGAGCTGCCCGAGCCGGTTCGATCGGCCGGCGACGTGGCGAGGCTCCACCGTTTCGATCCCGCGCGGGACATCGGGTTTACGGGGAGAATCCTGAGCGCGCTTCATCGGGAAGTCGGCGAAGACGCCGCGGTCCTGGGGTTTGTCGGCGCTCCCTGGACGCTCGCTTCCTATCTCGTCGAAGGAGGAGGCTCCAAGTCGTTTGCGGGGATCAAGCAGATGAAGGGGAACGATCCGCGGACCCTGCACCGCCTCCTCGATCTTCTGGCGGACGTGGTGGCGGACGTTCTGTCGTTCCAGCTCGAGTCGGGCGCCTCCGCCGTGCAGATCTTCGACACCTGGGCGGGCGAGCTGTCCGCCCGCGACTACCGGGAGTGGGCCCTGCCCGCCGTGGAGCGCGCCATCCTGGGGATCCGGCGGCAGGCCGCGCCCGTGATCCTCTTCGTCAACGGCTGCGCGCACCTGCTCGAGGCGATGGCTGAATCGGGCGCGGACGTATTGTCGCTGGACTGGCGGGTGCAGCTCTCCGAGGCGCGCCGGCGGGTCCCGCGCCCCGCTCTCCAGGGGAACCTCGATCCGGGGATCCTGCTCGGGCCCGCGGACGAAGTGGCCCTTCGGACGCGCGAGCTCGTGAGCGAGACGGGCGGGAGAGCGCACATCGTCAACCTCGGCCACGGAGTCCTTCCGCCGACGCCCATCGAGTCCGTCCAGGCTTTCTTCGACACGGTCAGGCAGGTGCCCGCGGACGCGATGGCCGGCAGCGGGGCGCCCGCATGAATCCGCGGGACGTCTCGCTCGAACTGCTGAAGCGCTACAACGTCCCGGGGCCTCGCTACACCTCCTATCCGACCGCTCCGGTCTGGAGGGAGGACTTCACGCCCGCCGACTACGAGCGCGTGCTCCGCGAGAGCGCCGCTGCGGAAGGCCCCTCGCCCCTTTCCCTCTACGTGCACCTCCCCTTTTGCGAGAAGCTCTGCTACTTCTGCGGCTGCACGGTCGTCATCACCGGCGCCCAGCACGCGCTCGAGGAGACGTACCTCAACATGCTCGAGCGGGAGATCGACTGGGTGGCCGACCGGGCCGGCACAGGCCGTCCGGTGGTCCAGTTCCACCTCGGCGGCGGGACCCCCACGTATTTCACCCCCGAGCGCCTCCGGCGGCTCGGCCGGAAATTCCGCGATCGGTTCCGCTTCGCCCCCGACGCCGAGATCGGCGTCGAGGTGGATCCCCGCGTGACGACGCGCGAGCACCTCCTGACCCTCGCCCGTCTCGGCTTCAACCGGCTCTCCATGGGAGTCCAGGACTTCGAGCCGCGGGTGCAGGTCGCGATCAACCGGGTGCAGCCCTACGAGGAAACTCGCCTCCTCGTGGAGCAGGCGCGCGCTCTCGGTTTCCCGTCGATCAACATGGACCTGATCTTCGGGCTCCCCTTCCAGACGGCCGAGAGCTTCTCCGAGACAATCGACAAGGTTCTCGAGATCGGGCCCGACCGGCTCGCCGTGTATTCCTACGCCAACGTCCCGTGGATGAAGAAACACCAGAACGTGCTTCAGCCGCACCTGCCCGACGAACGCACGAAGTTCGAGATCTTCCGCACGGCTCTCGAACGCTTCACCGACGCGGGCTTCGACTACATCGGAATGGACCATTTCGCGCGGCCGACGGACGAGCTCGCGCGGGCGCGGGTCGATCGGACGCTCCACCGCAACTTCCAGGGGTACACGACCAAGGCCGGGACAGACCTCGTCGGCTTCGGCATGAGCGCGATCGGCGGCATCGGGGCGAGCTACGTCCAGAACCGCCGGGATCTCGGCCCCTACCAGCAGGACGTCGCGGCGGCCGGCGCGGCGACCTTCCGCGGTTTCCGCCTTTCCGAGGACGACCTGCTTCGTCGGACCGTGATCCAGAACCTCCTCTGCCACGGCGTCATCGTCAAGGGAGAGATCGAGGCGGCGTACGGCATCGCCTTCGACCGGTATTTCGCCGACGCTCTCGAGAAGCTCCAGCCTCTCGCCGCTGACGGTCTCGTCGTAATCGCGCGGGAAGAGGTCCGGGCAACTCCCCTCGGCCGTGTCTTCCTCCGCAACCTCGCGATGCCCTTCGACGCCTACCTCGCGGCGGCGCCGGAGAAGCCGGTCTTTTCCAAGACCCTGTGAGAGCCGGGACGCAGGACACGGAACTCGGAATTCGAACCCGAGCAGCCGAGCTCCAGATGCCGAGTCCCGAGTCCCGAGTCCCGAGTCCCGAGCCATGACCTCGCGGGCGATCCTCTTCCTGCAGCTCGGCGGGCCCGAGAACCTGGACGAAGTACCGGGGTTTCTCTACCGTTTGTTCTCGGATCCGGACGTCATCCGCGTGCGGCCAGCCATCCTCCGCAAGGCGATCGCGGCGGCGATCGCCGTGACCCGCAAGAATACGTCGCGGCAGCTCTACGCCTCGATCGGCGGAGGCTCGCCGATCCGGAGGCTTACGGAAGAGCAGGCCGCGGGTGTCGAGCGGCTGCTCGCCGAGCGCGGCAGGGAAGCCGTCGCCCGAGCCGCGATGAACTGCTCCGCGCCGCTCGTCGAGGACGTCGTCAAAGACCTGGCCCGCGCGGGCGTCGAGCGCTTCCTCGCGCTTCCGCTCTATCCCCAGTACTCGCTGACGACGACCAAGGGAGCACTCGAGCGCTCGCGCGCGGCCGTGAAACTCCACGCCCCGGGCGCGCGCCTCTACGAGACCGGCTCCTGGCCCACCCATCCGCTCTTCGTCGAGGCGCACGCGGAAGCGATCCGGGAGGAAATCGCGAAGTTCCCGGATCCCCGCCCCGAAGCGGTCCATCTCCTCTTCTCGGCGCACTCGATCCCGAAGAAGCTCGTCACCCGGGAAGGGGACCCCTACCAGTCGGAGATCGAGGCGAGCGCCCGCGCCATCCACGAGCGCGCCGGCGGGAAAAGTCCCTGGACCCTCGCCTACCAATCCAGGCTCGGCCCCGTCGAGTGGCTCGGGCCGGCGACGCTTGACGTCCTCGGCGAGCTCGGCCGCCGCGGGGAGAAACAGGTTCTCGCGGTCGCGATCGCCTTCGTGACGGACCACGTGGAGACGCTCTACGAAATCGATCAGCTCTTCGGCGAGGAAGCCAGGAAAGTCGGGATCACGCATTTCCGGCGCACCTCCGGCTTGAACACCCGCCGGACATTCCTGAGAGCGCTCGAAGACATCGCGCTCTCGCAGACCGGCTTCTGGGAATGACCGGAACGATCGTCGTCGGCGCCGGAATGTCCGGCCTGATCCGCGCCTGGGAGCTCGCGCGCCGGGGCGAGGAGGTCGTCCTTCTCGAGTCCTCCGATCGCGTCGGCGGCCTGGTGCGGAGCCAGAAGAAGGACGGGTTCCTCCTGGAGCTCGGTCCCAACACCGTGCGCCCGACGCCGGAGCTGTGGAAGCTCGTCGAGGAGCTGGGCCTGCGGGACGCGGCGCTGCTCGCGGACCCGAGATTGCCGCGCTTCATATTCTGGAACGGGGCGCTCCACGCCCTGCCGATGTCGCCCGGCGGGCTCGTCGGCACCCGGCTCCTTTCGACACGCGGCAAGGGGAAGCTCCTCCTCGAGCCTTTCGCGCGCAAGGGAGGCGATCCGGACGAAAGCGTTCACTCCTTCTTCTCCCGCCGCCTGGGACCCGAAGTCGCGGAGCGTTTCATCGAGCCATTCATCGGAGGCATCTTCGCGGGCTCCTCCAAAACCCTGGCCGTCTCGGCGGCCTTTCCCACGCTCGACCGCTGGGAGAAGGAGCACGGAAGCCTCCTGATCGGCGCGATCGCGCAGGCTCGCGCCCGCCCCAGGAATGCGCCCCGGGCGCCGCGCGGGCTTCTCTCCTTCCGGGAAGGGCTGCAGATGCTGCCGGAAGCGATCGCGCACGGTCTGCGCGGGAGCCTGGAGCTCTCGACATCCGTCCAGGACCTGCGACCGGGATCCGACGGCGGCTGGACGCTGACCACGCCGCGGGGCGTCAGGACAGCCGGCCGAGTCGTTCTCGCCACGCCAGCCGCCGAGACGGCGCGCCT